>Ga0214473_10003138_pt1 | contig 20154 bp, 18 predicted proteins | sample RVTome_7_FD_203509 | JGI IMG/M metagenome (GOLD analysis project Ga0214473, IMG submission 203509) | Soil microbial communities from uranium-contaminated site in the Upper Colorado River Basin, Wyoming, United States - RVT98D197 | ecosystem: Environmental > Terrestrial > Soil > Contaminated >... | reverse complement strand
TACGAAGGCGAGGGAGCCCTACGGGTGCCCACCGCCCCCGTCCGGACCATTATCATTTTGGGAAGTGTCTGCATGATCATTCAGTTTCTTCGGAACCTTTTCGGCTACCGGAAGAGGGAGGGAGAGAAAGTCGAACCGACTCTTTGATAAATGATGTTTCTTCGAAAAATATTTGGCTTCCAGCAGGGGGAGGAGTAAGTTATGGATTCGCTTTATATTGGCACAATCATGGTCATCCTCCTAGTTTTCGCGATCATCTCCGGCGTCTACGTGGGAGTCGGCTTGGCGTGCTTAGGCTTTCTAGGGATGTGGTGGATGTCGGGAAGTATCGATGTAGCCGCCCGGCTTCTGGGCACGACTTCGTTCTCGGCGATCATGGATTATGTGTTCAGCGTCCTCCCCTTCTTCGTCCTCATGGGACTCTTCGCCAGTGTCTCGGGAGCGGGTCGGGACCTATTCACGGCGGCCAATGTCGTAACCCGGGGGACCCGGGGAGGGTTGGGGATTGCCACGGTTCTGGCCAATGCGGTATTTGCCGCCATTACCGGGGTGAGTGTGGCCTCGGCGGCCATTTTCAGCAAGATCTCCCTGCCGGAGATGGTTAGACACGGATATCAGAAAAATTTCGCCCTCGGGATCGTTGCCGGCAGCTCGGTTTTAGGGATGCTTATTCCCCCCAGCGTCCTCTTCGTGATTTATGGAGTCCTGTCGGAGGAGGCCATCGGCCGGCTCCTCATTGCCGGCGTTCTTCCAGGCCTGGTCATGACCGGAATTTATTCGGCAGGGATCAAGTTCATGATCTGGAGGCGTCCTTCGATGATAAAGCCCCAAGCCGGGATGGATGAAAGCGTTGCCTTTGCCGGTAGAGGCGGAGGCCTGAAGGCCATTGCCAGAACTTTAACGCAGACCTGGGGGGTGATCGTTTTGATCTTTCTGTCCCTGGGGGGCATATGGCTTGGTTTCTTTACCCCAACCGAGGCAGGGGCAGTGGGGGCCTTCGGGGCCTTCCTGCTCGGTGTGGGTAAGAGGCAGCTGAACGCATCAAAACTTTGGCGTGTCCTCTTCGAAGCGGGGATTACGACCTCGGGGGTCTTCTTCCTGCTCATCTCCGCCCAGGTGTACTCCCGGATGATCGCCATCAGCGGCCTGGTGGAATGGACCTCCAACACCATGAAGGCCCTCCCCGTGCCCCCCATGGTAATCATCATATTGTTCTTGATCATCTTTTTGATCCTTGGCTGCCTGATGGACTCGGCTTCCATCATGCTCCTGACCTTACCCTTGATGCTCCCTGTGGTCAAAGGCCTGGGGTTTGACCTGATCTGGTTTGGCGTAGTCAGCGTGATCGTCATCGAAATGGGGCTCCTCACTCCTCCCTTCGGGATGGTCATATTCGCCATGAAGGCGGCCCTGGGAGACGAAGTCAGGGTTGAAGACATGTTCCGGGGCTCTTATCCGTTCCTTTATATGATGGCCTTAACCACAGTTATAGTGATTTTGTTCCCCAAGCTAAGCACCTGGCTACCGAGTTTAATGTAATCAAAATCGCTCATCTTTCCCCCGGTGAGCGGGGATTTTCCTGGTTCCGATGAGGGAAACCGGATGGCTTTTTTATGGGCTCGGGGTCATCTTAGTCTTGCGGGTTTTTTGGATGGCGATGGCCAGGATGGCGATACCCAATCCAATCAGGTCTGTAATTTTCCCTGGATCAATGAGAAGGAGAGAAGCAGAGAAAAATAAAATCCTTTCAAGCTTCGTCATGTTTGTCATAAAAAACCCGATAATGGCTGAAGCCAACAGGATAACCCCGAGGATGGCGGTCGTGGTGACCCAGATAATCTCGAACAACGGTCCCGTTCCCAACAAACCGTTATTGTAGGCAAAGGCGTAGGGGACCAGGAATCCGGCCAGGGCCAGGCGAAATCCTACCAAGCCCGTCTCCCATATATCAGTCCTCGCAATGGCAGCCGCTGCATATGTGGCGAGGGCTACGGGAGGCGTGATCATGGAAATGACGGCGAAATAGAAGACAAACATGTGGGCCGCGATGACGGTCAACCCCATCTTGACCAGGGCCGGGGCCATCAGGACCGCACCGATCAGATAGGCGGCACTGGTCGGCATCCCCATGCCCAGGATGATGCACGCCACCATGACGAAGAACAGGGCAAGCAAAAGGTTCCCTTTGGACAATTCAACCAGGAAGCCGGTAAACTTAAGCCCGAGTCCGGAGTAAACAATCACGCCCACCATGATACCGGCCACGGCGGATGGAATCGCGATGCCGAGCGCTTCCTTGGCGCCCCGGGTGAAGGCCCGCAGGATCTTCGGAACGTTCATCCACGTAGCTTTGCGCAGCATGCCGATGACCACGATAAAAATCATCGCTCTGAAGGTGGCCGTCATCAGGGAATAATCGGCCAGGATGAAATAAATCAAGACTCCAATCGGAACCAGAAGATGAATCCTCAGCTTCAGACCTTTCTTGACGTCGGGCAGATCTTCTCTGGGGACCGCCCTAATCCCTAGCTTTACCGCCTCAAAATCAACCATGGCATAGAGGGCAATGTAATACAGGATCGCCGGGATGGCGGCATGGAGGATGATTTTCGAATACGGGACGCCGATGATGTCGGCCATGAGGAAGGCGGCCGCTCCCATCACGGGGGGCATGATCTGCCCGCCGGTGGAGGCGACCGCCTCTACACTGGCGGCAAAAGAAGGCGAATAACCCGTTTTCTTCATCAGAGGAATGGTGAAAATTCCATCCACCACCACGTTAGCCACGGCGCTCCCGGAGATCGTTCCAAAAAGCGCACTGGAGATGACCGATGCCTTGGCCGCGCCCCCGCGAGCTCTTCCGGTCACGGAGTACGCCATGTCGATGAACAGCTGTCCCCCTCCCGAGGCCTCCAGGAGTACGCCGAAGAGGACGAAGTAGAAGACGATCTCGGCGGAAACACCGATGGGAGAACTGAAGATTCCCTGGGTGGTGAAGAACTGCATGTCGATAAAATTGGGGAAGCTGATTCCCCGATGGCTCAGTTGACCCGGAAAATAAGGCCCCAGGAATCCATACGCGACAAAGACCAGGCAGATGATGGGAAGGGCTACCCCGATCGTCCTGCGGCACGCTTCCAGGATCAGCACGATGGCGGAGGTCCCCACAAAAAGGTCGAGAGGGGTCAGGGTGTCGACGAATTGAATGCGGGTGGCGATCGTCTCCAGATTCCAGAGGACATAGATCCCGATGAAAGCCGAAAGGCCCGCAAAGAGAAAGTCAAAGACCGTTCGTTTGCCGGGCCCCCTCTTTAGAAAAGAGAAAGATACAAAACTCAAGAGCAAGGCAAAAACGACGTGCATCGGCCGCATGACGAAGATATCAAAGACGCTGACGGCGGCGGCGTACAGCTGGAAAAGACACCAACCGATCCCGATGATCGCGGTTATCCCGAAGAACTCCCGCAAGCGCGCGGTTTTTTCACCGGCCTCCCATCTTATTTCATCCATCCTTTCTCCTTGTAGAGCTTCACTGCTCCGGGATGCAGGATCATGCCGATCTTATCCGGCATCCAGGCAACCTCGGGACGGAAGGCCTTCAATCCGGCATGGGCTTTGGCCAGCGCTTCCTTGTTATCACAGACTGCTTTGGTAATCCTGTAGGCAACGTCCAGGGGGATACTTTTCAGCCCCAGAAGGGTCGTGTGGCAGCCGATCGTTTTGACCGGGTAATTCTGGCCCTTGAAGGCATCCGGGGGAATCGTGAGCGGAGTGTAGCCATACTTTTCACAGAGGGGCTTGATGAGATCGTCCCGCACGGGGAGAAATCTCACCTCGGATGAGATGGCAATGGCCGACGCCATGGGATGGCCGGCATTGACCACGTGAATGACGGCTTCGGCCTGGCCATCTTTGATGGCCCCTTCAATCACGCTCCGGCCCGCATGATTGACCGAGCCGCCCCATGATTTTATATCCTGGTAGGAAATACCATAGGCCTCCAGGAGCTGTCTCGTCCCCAATTCCCCCAGCCCGCCCACGGGGACGGTCAGGAGCTTCAAGGGGTATTTCTTTTCTTTGATCTGGTCCAGCGAGGTGATTCCGCTCTTCTTGGTGATAATGACCGCCAGGTAGTAATTGTCCAGACTGCCCGCGAATCCGGCGATGTTCTTTGTCGGCTGGGGAAAAGAAATGACCCCTTCTCGAGCCCAACGATCCACGTTGGAAAAGGAGAAGCCGAGCTCGGCATCCCCCTTCTCGAGCATCTTGACATTGGCGATGGTAGCGGCTGTGGGCAGGATATCGCAGGATGCGCCGGGAATCTCCTTCTTGATAAGCTCCCCGACGGCGGCCCCATAAATGTACCAGGCGCTTCCGAGGTCGGCAGAAGCGATGCGAAAACTCATCGCTTTCGGAGCCTGTGCCTCTCCCACCGAATGAGAGATCAATAGAAAGCCGATTGCCAAGAGAACGAACAACATCGCATGAGCACCCTTTAATTTTTTCACTTTCCTCCTCCTTTCTTTTTCACCCCTTCTTTTAATTTGGTTGTATAGAAATTTCTTTTTTATCCTTCCCCCTCACCCCCGCCCTCTCCCCCGTTTGCGGGGGAGAGGGGAAGGGTCAGGGGCTTAACTTGTGGGTGAATTTCATCGCCCTTTCGCTTACTCCCTACCGATGCGGCATTCTAATAATCCAGTGGCATTCTGTCAAGTTGATTGTGGGGGGGATCGCAGGAGGTTCAGGCGGTCAATGCACGGTCCGCGATCGTCGGTATCGGAGGATATATAGAATTGTAGCCGTTCGCCGAAATTGAATGGAGGGTGCAGCCTTCTGCCTAAAGCGTTGAGGCGGGAAAGTCCCTTTCATTGAATTCCTCGATGAGCCGGTCGATCTCTTCGGCCTGCCGGTGGATTCCTTCCCAATATTCGGGGAAATCGTACCACTGGGCGTTGAGCTCCGCAAGCTCTCTTCCCTGCTGCTCGACCCAGGTAAAATATTTCAGGTTATGGATCTTGCGCCGGTCGTAAAAATTGAGCTCCTGCATGTGGGCGGTCGATTCTGCCATGAGGAAGCGGTGAAAATCTACGGCGGCATCGGTTTCCCGATAAGGCCCAAGCGTTTCGCGCATCTCTCGAAGACGGCTCTGGTAAAGGTCCATGGAGTCGGTCCACACCGTCATAACGATATCCCGCTTGGTCAGCTCATAGTATTTGGCGAATTTGACGGCGCAAAGCAGGTTGCCGATACTCGAGATCCCCATAAGCGGGAGTTTCCTGAGGACTTCCTCTCCGACACCCTGCTTTCTCAGGTAATTCCAGCCTGGTTCTTCGTTAAAGAGCCGGATGAGCTGCATGCACGAACGGTCGTCCACGGCGATCACCATGTCCGTATTGCGGGCATTGTGGATCCAGGGGACATGCTTGTCCCCGATCCCCTCGATGCGGTGTCCCCCGTATCCGCAGAGCAGGAGCGTGGGACACTGGAGGGCCTCACCGGCGGCGATCTTACTCTGGGGGAAGACCTGCTTCAAGTAATCCCCGGCTCCCAGGGTTCCGGCGGAACCGGTCTGGGATACGAGGCCGGCGTAGCGGTCCCCCGGGGACATGACCCGCCGCAAGACTTCCTCCATGGCCTGCCCCGTGACTTCGTAATGCCAGAGGTGGTTTCCGGGCTCTTCGAATTGGTTGAAGATCATGACGTCCGGGCGGGTCTTGCGCAGCTCCCAGCATTTGTCGAAGATCTCCTTTACGTTGCTCTCGCACCCGGGCGTGGCAATCACCTCGCCGGCCATCCTGGAAAGCCACTCAAACCGCTCCCGGCTCATCTGCTCCGGAAGGATGGCGATCGACTCGCACCCGAGGAGCGAGGAGTTATAAGCCCCGCCGCGGCAGAAGTTCCCGGTCGACGGCCAGACCGCCTTCTGCGCCGTGGGGTCGAACTGCCCGGTCACCAGCCGGGGGACCAGACAGCCAAAGGTCGCCCCCACCTTATGTGAACCCGTAGGAAACCATTTGCCCACGAGCGCGATAATCCGCGCCTCTACCCCGGAGATCTCCGGTGGGACCTCCATGATATTGACCCCGCCGAAGCCGCCCCCGGATTCAACCGGTTCGTTCTTCCAGGTAATCCGGAAGAGGTTGTGAGGGTGGACGTCCCAGAGGCCGATGGTCTTCAGGCTTTCCTTTATTTTCCCGGGGATGAGGTCCGGGTTCTTCTGCTGGCGCAAAGTGGGGATCAGGATCTTCCGCTCCCGCGCCCGCTGGACAGCCCTTTCCCTTTTCTTTTCATCCACCGTCAAATCGATCAAACCCAAACCTCCACACTAGACTTAACCCCCATCCTACACTTTCCACTTGGAGGGGGGAACTGCGAAATAATCCCCTAAATCACCCCCACCCCTGAACCATGTTAGGTTCAGGGCTTTGTCCTGCACCCCACGTGGTGCAGGGCCTCCCCCTCCCCCCTCAAGGAGGGGGGAATTTCCTTTTCTAATTCATTATGTTTTCCCTCTCCCCTGGCGGGAGAGGGTAGGGTGAGGGGGAGAGGGGCGATGCCTCAGGCGGGGATGAGCGTCATGGCCCCGACCGGGCAGATTTCCGCGCACAGGCCGCACCCGTCACACTCCGGCGAACTCATCTTCAGCCGGGGGGAGAAGTCGATGGCGCCGTAAAAACAGACCTTGCCGCAGAGCTCGCATCCGCCCTTGGTCAGGTTGAGACATTTAGCCGTGTCCACCCGGGCCACCTTGGCCGGCCGTTTGGCCAGCTCGTCGATGTTGACGATGTAGGGCAAGGTCCTGCCCCGGATGGGATCCAAAGAATCGAGGTGCTCCCGTTTCATATAATCCGACAGCCCCCGCAGCAGGGTCTGGAAATGCTCGTAGCCGTGCCACATGATGCTCGTGCATACCTGGACCGTGGTCGCTCCCAGCATGATGTATTCGACGATGTCTTCCCAGGTGCTGATCCCCCCGCAGGCGGAGATGGGAATCTTTACAGCCTTGGCGACCTCGGAAACGTGGCGCTGGGTGATGGGCTTGATGGCCGGTCCGCTGTAGCCGCCGTAAGCCGGAAGCTTGGGCAGGCCGGTCGCGATATCGACCCCGGCGAAGGAACGGACTGAATTACCGATGGTGAGGAAATCAGCGCCCGCCTTCTCCGCCGCCTGCGCCATGGGCACCATGTTGTGGGTTGTGGGCGTGAGTTTGATCCCCACGGGAAGGGAGACGGCCTTTTTCAAAGCCGCTACCTGGCGGTAACACATCTCCGGGTCATTGCCCATCTGGAAGCCCACCCGGTCCGCACCGGCCGGCATCGGGCAGGAGACGTTGATCTCGAACATGGCCGCTTTCCCCGTGTCCTGGATGATCCGGGCGTTCCGGCCCGTATCCCCGGGCTCCGGGTGGGCGACGATGCTGGCGATGATGACGTTGCCCCCTTCGGCGGCCTTGTCCAGTTCCCGTTCCAGCCAGTCTTTCAGGGTCAGCGTGGTATAAAGCTCGATGTTCACCATGCCGATGCGGTTCTTCCCCATTTTGACGAGCTTCATACGGCCGGAACGCGGGTGCTGCGCCCACTGGGAAGGGGGCGCAAAACTTTTCGGGACGACCGCTCCGGCTCCCCCCTTCCACCCCAGGTTTGTCCGTTTCCCATCCCAGCTCGGCGTTGCCGAAGCCAGGATTACCGGATTGCGTAACTTCACGCCGGCAAATTTCAATTCCAACTTATCCATTGACACTCCTTCTTTCCTCCAAAGGCTTTATCAAAATCGGACCACAGAGAACTCAGAGAAATTATCTATAGAAATAACCTCATCCTCTTCCAACAGGTCCATTCCACCGCCGACCGGTAAATCCCCCCCAACCCCCCTTTGTCAAAGGGGGGCAGGGGGGATTTCTAGAAAGCGTTTGTCTTTAGGCCAAACGGATTCTCCGGGTTGCACCTCTGCTGCTCTGTGTCCTCTGTGATTTCAGTTTTTTCCCTGAACCCCGCACCAGTCCATTATCGTGAGGGCCAGAATTTTGGTGGCTGCGATGAGGTCGTCGATCTCCATCCATTCGTTGTTTGCGTGCATCTGCTCGGTCCGGCCGGGGCCGAAGATGACCGTCGGGGTCTGGCCGTATTGAATGAGGTAGCGGATGTCCGCTGCGCCCTGCCGGCCGGTGATTTCCGGTGCCTGCCCCATGACCTGGCGGAATTTGCCGCTCAGAGTTGTTACGACGGGATGATCGGGGGAGATTTCTGCCGGGTCCCCGCAGTAGCCTTTGAAAGTCACCTCTGGCGGATGGTCTTTCAACCAGGGGTCTGCTGTGGCGAAGGTGAGGATGTGATCGACAAAGGCCGCCTTCACTTTTTTCGTATCTTCCCCGGGCAGCGTGGCCATGCTTCCCTTGAGCAGGCAGACGTCGGGAAACGCGCTGGGAAACGACCCGGACTGGAATACGCCGACCATGCAGGGCAGGGACCCCTCCTTGTCCGGGTAAAGGGGATGCTGCAGCCGGTCGATCCTGATCTTTTCCAGTCGGGAGACGGCCTGGACCACGGCGTACCCCTTTTCGATAGCGTTGACGCCCTCCCACCGCCGCTGGATGCCGGCGGGTTTGCCGCGAACCAGGATTTCGAACCAGATCCTGCCGATGCAGGCGGGCTGGACATGGAGGCTGCTGGTCTCGCAGCAGATCCCGGCGTCGGCCTTGTATCCCTTGAGGACGCAGGCCAGAGTTCCATTCCCCGTGGCCTCTTCATCCATGGTGTACTCAAGGATGACGTCCCCCCTCAGGCGGATCTTCAAATCCAGTAAGGCTCCCATGGCCATGGTCATGGCAGCCAGGCCGCTTTTCATATCCGAAGCCCCGCGGCCATAGATCCGGCTCCCTTGCCTTTCCCCGGCCCAGGGTGGGTGCTCCCAGGTATCCGCCGGGCCGGCAGGGATCACGTCCACATGGCCGTTGAAGAGCAGGGATCGGCCGCCACCGCTACCTTTGTAGAGCCCCACCACGTTCGGCCGATTGGCATATCCCCGTTCCGAAGGGACATAGGCCGGATGATTTTTTAAGGCTTCGTGGTCCGGTTCCCATACGTCCACCTTTAATCCCATCGTCTCAAGCTTGCGGGCCAGGAATCTTTGAATCTCAAGCTCATCCCCGGTCACGCTGGGGAAGGAGATCAACTCCTTCAGGAAGGCGATGATGGCATCCCGCCTTTTATCGATGGAGTCGAGGACCTGTCGTTCAATCTCCGGTCGCATGGCCTCTCTCTTCCTGGAAGTCAGAAACGTTCTGAATCGCCCGGACGATCTTGGCATATCCAGTGCACCGGCACAGGTTGCCGGAGATGGACCGCTTGATCTCCTCTGCACTCGGATCGGAATTCTTCCGTAAGAGGGCCACTGCGGACATGAGCATTCCGGGGGTACAGAATCCGCACTGCACTGCGCCGTGCCGGATGAAACTCTTTTGCAGGGGATGGAGGCGGTCCGGCGTCCCCAGGCCCTCAATGGTTTCGATCTCCTTCCCCTCTGCCTGCAGGGCCATAACCAGGCAGGCGTTGACGGCCTTGCCTTCCAATAGGATGGTGCAGGCGCCGCAATCCCCCTGCTCACAGCCCTTCTTCGTTCCGGTCAGGCCAAGCTTCTCGCGCAGGACACGTAAAAGCGTCCAGGTGGGGTCTACCTGCACCTCCACGGCCCGGCCGTTCACTTTCATGCGCAATAAATTCTCTTGCCGCTCTATGGGCATGGGATTCTTTCCCTCCTGGCGAAATCGGGCGCGTCCTCAAGAGCATCGCCCGGGAAGAAAAAAGATGCACTGCGGCTAGGCCGTGAGACGCCCCAGTACTCCCTTGAACAGGTTCTGCAAAACGTGAAATTTGTATTCCGTCGACCACCGGGTTCCCGTTACTTCAACCATCTCCTTCGCTAGGGCTTCTGCGGCGGCGTCAACGACGGGGGGCTCGGGTTTCTTGCCCAGGAGCGCTCCTTCGGCCCGCTCCATACGCCTGGCCACGGGCATAACCGCGCCCGGGACGATCCTCATCTCGGTGATTACCTTTTCCCGATTCATGCCCAGCACCACCGCCAGGTTCATCCGCGCCCGGGCCATGGCGTTCCGGCGGCCGACCTTCACGAAGGTGCTCCTGGCCTCCGGGTTCAGCTTCGGCAGGATGATGCCGGTCAAAATTTCGTCGGGCTGGAAAAGGGGTTTGTAGGGCGCGGCAATCGCCCGGGAAAGCGGGATGTACCTCGTTCCGGATCTCTTCGATTGCAACTCCAGTTCTCCGTCGAGGGCGAGCACTGCCGGAAGAACGTCCGCCGCGGGTGAAGCCGTGCCGATATTTCCGCCGATCGTGCCGCGGTTCCGGATCTGGGGGCCTCCGACAAACGCCGCAGCCTGAACAAGAGACGGAAAGTGGCGGTTCAGGACAGGGGATTCAACCATCTCGGTGAAGGTCGTCGTGGGTCGGATGCGGATACGATGGTCTTGCTCGGTGATTCCCCGAAGGGCGCCTATTTCCAGGATATTCAGGACAAAAGCGGGCTGGAGGTCTTCCTGGCGCAAAGAAGGGATCAAATCCGTGCCCCCGGCGATGATCTTGGTCTGCTCCGCATTATGGGAGAGGAAAGCCAGGGCATCATCGACCGACCGGGGAGTGTAGAATTGAAATTTCTGCATCGTGATTCTCCAGGTTATCCAGTCTTTCCTTTTTCCTTTTCGCGGATCAGCCGGTGGAGATTCTCCAGATTCGCCGGCAGCTCAGTCACCCGGACGTCCAGGGCATTGGCGATGGCATTCAAAATGGCCGGGGCCGTGGGGATGAGGGCCGGCTCTCCTACTCCTTTAGCTCCATAGGGCCCGCTCGGGAGAGGCACCTCGACGATGTGGGTCTCGATGGACGGCACGTCCAGGCTCGTGGGGACCATGTATTCGCCGAGATTGTGAGTTTTGAGGTAACCCCCTTCCTGCTTGATCTCCTCAGTCAGGGCGTATCCGAGGCCCATGGCCATCCCCCCCTCGATCTGGCCTTCCACGTTAAGGGGATTGATCGCCTTGCCCACGTCGGTGGCCGAAATCATGCGCAGCACTTCCACCTTGCCGGTATCCGTATCCACCTCCACCTCGGCCAACTGGGTAGCGTAGGCGTAAGCGGAATAGGCGTCCCCCTGCGCCGTTTCGGGGTCCACATCCTTTGTGGTGATGTCGTGCCAGGCCGTCTCGACCATGGGGGCCCCGCGCAGGTGCGCCTCCTTGGCCAGAGCTTTGAAGGTGATGCACTTCTGGGGGTGGGACATGGAGTATACCTTTTCGTCCCCGAAGAGGAGGTCCTTCTGGCCAAGCATCTGCTCGGCCACGTATCGCAGGGTCTTTTTCATGGCCTGGGCCGCCTTCAGCATCGCCATCCCGGTCACGTAGGTGACCCGGCTGGCCGAAGTGGGGCCGGCGTTCGGCGTCGTGAAGGTATCGGCGGTAATCATCTGGATGGTGTCGTAACGAATCCCGAGCTCTTCGGAAGCGATCTGGCAGAGGATGGTGTCGGAGCCCTGACCATAATCCACCTCCCCCGACCGGACGATGACCGAGCCGTCTTCGCAGATCTCGATCGTGGCGGAGGAGATATCCTCCCGGGAGAACCCGTACCCCAGGCCGTAAAACATCGAACCGATCCCGATGCCGCGCCTTTTCACGTAAGGTCCTCCCAGTACCGATGAAGGGAGGAATCGTTCAGGACCACCTCCCTGATTTTTTCCAGGGTCGCCTCGATGCCCACGCCTTCGTTGAAGACCTGGCCCGTAGCCGTGGAGAGGCCGTTTTTCAGGCAATTGATCAGCCGCATGCGCAGCGGATTGATCCCGAGCCTCTTGGCCAGCTCGTCCATCTGGGCCTCGTGGGCGACGGCGGCCTGCGTCACGCCGAAGCCGCGCATGGCGCTTCCAAAGAGGTTGTTGGTGTAGACGCTGTAGGAATCCACGCGGATGTTGGGGATGTAATAAGGACCGCTAAGGTGGAGGCCGCATTTCTTGACTACGAAGGGTCCCAGGCCGGCGTAGGGGCCCTTGTCTCCCCAGACATTTCCCTCCATGGCGCAGAGCGTACCGTCCTTTGTGGCTCCCCAGCGGGTCCAGATTTCGATGGCGTGGCGCTTGGTCTGAGAGAGAAAAGACTCCTCCCGGTCCAGGACCAGTCGCACCGGACGCCGGGCGGCCTTCGCGAGAAGGCCGATATGGACTTCCACGGTTACGTCATCCTTCCCGCCGAAGGCTCCGCCGGTCGTCGCCCGGATGACCCGAATCTTGTTTTCCCGCATGCCGAGCACGACGGCCACCTGCCGGCGGTCCCGGAATGGACACTGGTTGGCCGACCAGATCACCAGGTTGTCCTGTTTGTCCATCATACCTACACCCGATTCGGTCTCGATGTAGGCGTGGTCCACAACGTGGGTCTTGTAAGTATTCTCCACGACCACTTCCGCCTGAGCAAAGCCTTTGGCAATGTCCCCTTTGCGGAGCTTGGTATGGAGGAGGAGGTTTCCCTTTTCGTGGATCTTGACTGCACCCTCGGCCAGACCCTCGTGGGGGTTTGTGATCACCGGGAGGGGGCGGTACCTGACGCGGATGGCTTTGACCGCGTCCCTGGCAATCTCCTCTGTCTCGGCGGCGACGAGGGCCACTGCCTCCCCGACGTATCGGACTCTGTCTTCGGCGAGGGCTACCTGGTCCTGAAAGGCGATGCCGAAGCGGTTGACGCCTGGGATGTCCCTGGCAGTGAGGACACAGACCACCCCTGCGATGGCTTTGGCTTCGCGGGTGTCGATCTCTTCGATGGCTGCGTGGGGGATCCCTGCCCGCAGGACCCGGCCGTAGAGCATGTCCGGGAAGGAGATGTCCTCGGAATAAACCGCCCGACCCAGAACCTTATCCGCGGCATCGATCTTGGGCACCGAATGCCCTACGCAGGAGAATTGTTCCTTTTCCATTTTATCGATCTCGATCCAGGGCCCTTACGGGACAGTGTGGATAATGGTGGGGCTGTATCACTTTATTTCCCAAAGTCTTCCCGATACTTATAGAAGAAAGTGTAATGAGCAAAAGCTTAAATGTCAAGCAAAATAGGGACCGCGGATGAGCCTTCTCTGCACTGCATTCCATCGACTGTGGACTTTTGTGCCAACTCTTTAGGACCTGAAACGAAGAACTTTACTTTATTCTCTGTTATGATATAAAAATCAAAACGTGTCGGGCCTGGACTCCCAATTTCTTTTCCGTAATTGTTGCAAGATTAATTACGTTCACGTGAATTATTAGTCAGTCCATAATTATATAGACACTGAAGGCCAAATCCCTCCTTCCCTCCCTTTACAAAAGGGAGGAATTTCCCCTCTTTGGAAAAGAGGGGTCAGGGGAGATTTTGAAAGAATAGCCTGGTCAATTATGGACTCCTCAGTAATTGCTGACCGAGTCAGAGAGGAGGTGAGCAGAAAGATCGGGGAGGATTTAGAGGGGTAATTTCGAGTCACTCAACCAAAAATTCGAAAAGGAGGAATAGAAAATGAGAAAACGGGCAATTCAGTCTGTGTTACTCATCTCTTTAGTTTTTCTTTTGAGCGGGATAACCCTCGGCGCGGATCCGGTGAAGATCGGGGTGGTTTATCCGCTGACCGGCCCCATTGCCGCGGCCGGAAGCTATCAGAGGGCCGGAGTTGAAATAGCCAGAGACAAGATAAATTCGGAGGGAGGGATCCTGGGTAAACCTTTTACCCTCTTCGTCGAGGATGGTGCCAATGACCCGGCCCAATCGGTGAGCGCCGCTGAAAAGCTGGTCACCCGGGAGAAAGTGGATGCGATGATTGCGGCCTGGGGAAGCTCGCCCACTCTGGCGGTTAGCGCCAGCGTGACCAAAAAATACGGAGTTCTCCATGTCGTGGATACGGCGAGCTCTGTCAAGGTGACCTTGCAGGACGGGAAAAGACCCAATCCCTGGTTATTCCGGGTCAGCCCGACGAGCCGGATGGAGGCCGTGGGCTTGGAGAAATTTCTCGTCTCCAAAATGGGCTTTACGAAAGTGGCTTTCATGGCCGTGAACAACGACTGGGGAAGAGGGGCCGCCGAGGAATTCGGAAACGTGGTGAAAAGGACGGGCGGCTCCGTGGTGACCACGGAGATCATCAATGCCGACGCCACGGATTTTTTAACCCAGTTGACCAAGATAAAAGGCTCGGAAGCCAATTCGATCATCGTCACTAGCGATCAGGCCCAGATTTCCCTCATATTGAAACAGTATAAGCAGTTGGGGATGACCCAGAAGGTCCTGACCACGGGAGGAGGCATTGTACCGGAGGGTCTGGTTCTTCTCTCGGGCCCGGAGGCTGCCGAGGGCGTCAATATCATCACCTTTTTTACCCCCTGGTTTCCCGAGTTGACAAAAGTTCCCAAGGAGGCCAAATGGTTTGCGGACGAATACCTGAAACGCGGCAATGCCGCCAAGGGCTTCGGCGAATGTTTCCGGGGCTATGACGGAATGAAAGCGATCAAGGCCGCTTTTGAAATCGCCAAGACAACGGATAAGGAGAAGGTGCGCGAGGCCTTCTATAAAGTAGATACCTGGGGATTATCGGGCCGTATCAAGTTTGACGAGTTCGGACAGAGCTCACCGACGATCCTGATCGTCCAGGTGAAAAATGGGAAGCCTTTCATACCCGATTTCATGAAACCGTAAGCTGGATCCTCAGTACCCGCAAAGGACAGGCGGAAAAATCCCCCCTTCCCCCCTTTTGCAAAGGGGGGGTAGGGGTTGTTCGCGAGTAGAGCGTGACCCCGATAACGCCTTGAGGACCGTGTTGGAAAAGCACGCCGTACAGAATTCCCCCCCTTTGGAAAAGGGGGGTGAGGGGGGATTTGGGTTATTTTTTACTGTTTATTAATATTTAGCTGCGAATATCTGCGTCCTGATTGCATATGATTTTCCTCCAGTATGTCATGAATGGCTTGATCATCGGTGGCGCCTATGCGCTGATCGGAATCGGCCTGACCCTAATTTTCGGGATCATGAACGTGGTCAATTTTGCCCATGGCGAAATGTACATGCTGGGGGCCTACTTTCTTTTCACTTTTTTCTCAAGAATGGGCATTCCCTTTTTCCTCAGCATGCTCCTGGCCATCGCGGCGGTCATGGGAGTCGGCTTCATCTTTGAAAAGGGGATTTTGAAGCCTTTGCGGGGAAGGTCGATCGATACGGTGATGCTTTCCATGATCGGCTTGTCCCTGTTCATCCAGAACCTCGCCATGCTGATCTGGACGCCCGTGCCGGAATCGATCAAGAGCCCGTTGCCCATGGACACCTTCACGCTGGGAGAGCTCTATTTTCTGCCCCAAAGGATACTGGTCATCGCCGTGGCCATCCTCCTGGTCTTCCTGACCCATCTCCTGTTGAAAAAAACCAAGATCGGAAAGGCGATGCGGGCGACGTTTCAAAATCTTGAAGCCGCCTCGTTGATGGGGATTAAGATTGACCGGATTTACTCCTTCACGTTCGTGCTGGGGGCGGGGCTGGCCGGCGCTGCGGGCGCGCTGCTGGCGCCGATCTTCACCGTGCATCCGTACATCGGGAACCTGGCCAATCTGAAAGCCTTTGCCATCGTGATCATCGGCGGGCTCGGGAGTTTTACGGGCGCCGTCTTGGCCGGGTTTCTCCTGGGGGTATTCGAGAGCCTGGGGGCGGCCTATATATCTTCCGGATATCAGGATGCCGTGGGTTTTATCCTGCTCATTCTCATTTTGATCAACCGGCCCACGGGCCTTTTGGGAAAGGTCGGACAGACGCGATGAGGGGAAACCGATCCATCGTCCTTATTTGCCTCTGCGGGGCGCTGGTCTATCCGATCATCTTTCGAGACCCCTATTTTCTCCACATGGCGATTCTCGTCGGGATCTATGCCCTGCTGGCCATCAGCATCAATCTACTCCTGGGATACACCGGCCAGCTTTCTCTGGGGCACGCGGCCTTCTTCGGAGTCGGCGCCTACATCTCTTCTCTAACGTATTTGAACCTGGGGATCCCCTTGTTGGGGGGCATGATTCTGGCCGTTTTCGGCTCCGCGGTTCTCGGCTTTGTCGTGGCGAAGATCGCTCTTAAGCTCCGGGGGGCCTATTTCGTGATCATGACCATCGGCATTGCGGAAGTCCTGAAGCTGGTTGCGCTCAACTGGGTCGATCTGACCAAGGGGCCCATGGGGCTCACCGACATCGCCGCTCCGAAGTTTGACCTCGGATGGGCGGGAATGATCGACTTCGGCCAGAAGCTGCCTTACTACTATCTAATCCTATTTTTCGTCGCCCTCTCGGCCCTTCTGCAGTACCGGCTGGTTCACTCCTCCTACGGCCGGTCGTTCATCTCCATCCGGGAGAACGAAGACCTTGCCGCATCCATCGGCATCAACTGCTATAAGTATCTGGTCGTCGTGGTAATCATCAGCTCCTCGATCGCGGGCATCGCCGGGTCGCTTTATGCCCATTACGTGAGCTTCATCGATCCGAACGTCTTCGCCTTTTTCATCAGCGTGAATGCCGTGATGGCGGCGATCGGGGGAGGGCAGGGGACGCTGGCCGGGCCCATCCTGGGGGCCATGCTCTTCACCCTGATACCGGAATGGCTGAGAGTCTTCGGGGATGCCAGGATGGCCATCTATGCTCTGGTCGTCATCTTTATTGTGATCTTCATGCCCAAAGGCATTCTTTTTTACGCAACGCAACTTTTCAAGTTGGGGGCCCCCTCTGCCTTCCCCTCTCCCCCGCAACCGGGGGAGAGGGCGAGGGTGAGGGGGAAGGATCAGACAGAGAAATCCCATACAACGAACGTAGGGAAAAGGACCGATGGCCGCTGAACTGCTGAGAGTGAACCATTTGACCGTGAGATTCGGCGGCTTGACGGCCGTTAACGACGTGGGTTTCTCCATTTTCCAGAATGAGATCGTCAGCCTGATCGGACCGAACGGAGCGGGCAAGACGACGACCTTCCATGCGATAACGGGCATTCTGGGGAAGAGCGCCGGCAAGGTCGAATTTGAGGGGCAAGAATTGACCCATATGAAACCGCACCAAATTGCGGCCAGGGGGATCATCCGGACCTTTCAAATCACCTCGCTATTCCCCAACTTGTCCGTTCTGGAGAACATCCGGACGGGGCACCACATGCAAGAGAGAGAGACGCTCCTGGATGCGGTCTTCAATACGAAACGAAAACGCGCGGTCGAAGTTGAAGCCCTGGCCCGGACCATGGAGATTCTCAAATTTATCGGCCTGGAGGGGAAGAAAGAGGGTATTGCGAGCAGCCTGCCCTACGGGGAGCAGAGGATCCTGGAGATCGGCATTGGCCTGGCGGCCCATCCCAAATTACTCCTTCTCGACGAACCCTCCGCCGGGTTGAACGATACGGAAACCCAGGGGATGAAGGAACTGATCAAGAAGATGCGGGAGAGGTCCATCACCATTCTTCTCGTAGAACACGATATGAAACTGGTCATGGGCATCTCGGACCGGATTATCGTCCTCAATTTCGGGAAGAAGATCGCCACCGGAACTCCGGATGAAATCCGGCGCAACCCGGAAGTGATCAAGGCCTATCTCGGGGAACGAAGAAGAGATGTTAATCCAAAGGCTTTATGAAAATTCTTAATAGATCACTTCAATTCTTCCTTCCCCCTCCGAGGGGGAAGGTGTGGAAAAATTGGAATATACCCCCCTCACCCTACCCTCTCCCGCCCGGGGAGAGGGCGAACATATTGAAATAAGAAAGAAATTCCCTCCCCCTTGATGGGGGAGGGCGAGGGTGAGGGTGATTTAAAGGAATATTTCACAGCTTCGGGGAGGGTTAGGGTGGGCGAGGCAAAAATCACCAGAGGTGAAGTCTTGCGGTCATCGATAAAAAGCATTTCTGCTGCCTGAATTAAGGGACACAAAGAATATTTTGGAAAAATCTTTGGCAACGATAGGGTTAAAGGTTGAAAGAATTGCAACCAGCTACGGTCACGTCCGGGCCCTGTCCGATGTTTCTCTGGAAGTAGCCGAAAACGGAACGGTCACGCTGATCGGTTCGAATGGCGCCGGGAAATCAACGCTCCTGAAGACGGTCTCGGGGTTGTTGAAACCCCAGAGGGGCAAGATCGAATTCCTGGGTGAACGAATCGATGGGTTGTCCCCGGACAGAATCGTGGCCAGGGGAATTGCCCATTGTCCCGAGGGCCGAAAACTCTTCCCGGAACTGACGGTCCTCGAGAATTTGGAGATGGGGGCGTACCTCTCCAAATCGAAGCGGTTTGTCCGGGAGAGGATCGATCACCTTTTCCAATCGTTTCCGATCCTGAAAGAACGCAGAAACCAGATGGCTGGCACCCTGAGCGGGGGCGAACAGCAACAGGTGGCCATCGCGCGGGCGCTGGCCCTGAATCCCAAGATGGTTCTATTCGATGAACCCTCTCTGGGTCTGGCCCCGATCCTCGTCGACCAGGTGGAAAATATCATCCGGGGACTGAAGGAAGAAAGAATCACGATCCTCCTGGTGGAACAGAATGCCAACATGGCCTTGGATGTGGCGGACTACGCGTACGTCATGGAAACAGGGGGCATTATTCTTGAAGGCCCATGCTCTGAATTAAGGAGGGACGAAAAAGTGATTAAGGCCTACCTTGGAGGGTTAGAATAGCTGGTGTTTGGGTTCTTAAAGCGGCCTTTGGGGGACTCGTATTATCGTTCTAAGGCGGATGGGATTGCCGAGAGTTAACAGCGGATAGACGAATTCAAAAAGACTTACAGGGACTGGGCGATGAGGGGCTATGGGAAATCCGGACCGTCTCCTTTAACGCCGGATCGCCTAACAAACGGACTGCCGGTGCGTTGGGCCATGGGGAATAGGGATTATGGAAATCACCCGAGCTACAAATGACGATATCCCGCAATTGTGCGAACTCCTGAGCCTCCTGTTCTCGCAAGAAGCTGAATTCCGGCCCGATCGCAAGTTGCAGGCGGCCGGTCTGCGGCAGATTATCGACTTTCCAGAGCGCGGCCAGATATTGGTGCTCCGTGATGGTGAATCTATTATTGGCATGGTCAATCTGCTTTTTACCGTGAGCACCGCACTGGGAGGTCGAGTGGCAATTTTGGAAGACATGATAATTCGCCCCCAATACCGGGGGAGCGGCGCCGGACATAGGCTGTTGGAGGCAGCGATTGGTGTTGTAAAGTCTTCGGGCTGCCATCGTATAACGCTCCTTACGGATGCAACCAACGAGTCGGCGCAAAGGTTTTACAGAAGACACGGGTTCAATATTTCGGAAATGGTTCCGATGAGACTGATCCTCTATCCATGAATCGCAGCGAGAAAATTGGGGTCAATGAAAATGGGGACATTTCCGTTTTTTTGGCGAGAAAAAATCGCGGCCGGAAGAACACTGAAATTGGGGCTGTTTTTGGTATTACAATTGATGCGGTAACCAATGCAGTCAGGCGGAATGAAAAGAAGAGAGAAGACGACAGGAAATTCAAGTCAGAGATACTGAGGATAAAAAGGATCGTAGGGGAGCCAACGCAAAGCGTATAGTTTTGTTTTGAGCCCGTCCTCATCGCCCCGCAAGCTACAATAGGGGAAAGGATAACCCTCAGCGCTTTTGCAGGTAATTTTCTATCGCTTCAATAAAATCGATAAAATCAGCCTTGTTCTCTCTCACAAGGGAGAGGAGTTTATCATCGGAGATAACCCAGTATCGGTGAATCAAAGAGTTTCGGAAATCGAAAAAAGGCCTGAGCTTCTTCGCCAGCGGATCGGGAAGTACCCGGCTCTCTCCCGCTCGAATAATAGTATCAACATATCCCGTTGCCAGCTCCCCCCGGTCTTTGGAAAGGATATGCTGGAGGGTGTTGGCCATGGCTTCGGAAATTTCCACCAGTGTGTATTTCAGACCCTTTAGGACCCATGGCGCTTTTAATATTTGCTCATCCGTATTTTTTTGCAGCAATTCCTCGATTTCGCGATGCCGAGCCTTAATTTCCATAAGATATCAGTAGTGTCCCAACGTTATTTAAATAATTCCAATTGATTAGAAGAATCGTCTTCTGTTTCTTGCTGTTGAATCTGTGAAAATATTTGAAATAATGGTGTTTTTTCAAAAA
>Ga0214473_10003137_pt1 | contig 20159 bp, 11 predicted proteins | sample RVTome_7_FD_203509 | JGI IMG/M metagenome (GOLD analysis project Ga0214473, IMG submission 203509) | Soil microbial communities from uranium-contaminated site in the Upper Colorado River Basin, Wyoming, United States - RVT98D197 | ecosystem: Environmental > Terrestrial > Soil > Contaminated >... | reverse complement strand
CAACATCGCGCAGCAGGGGGGCACGGCGCTTGCCCGTGTCGAAATCCAGCACTGCTATGCCCTCGCCATCAGTGCTCAGATAGTGATGTTCGTGATCCAGCACGAAGTCGTGATCTTCAGTTCTCCCGCCAAGGCGTACCGGACGCTTGCACCGGCGCAGTCCGTCTTCAACAATAGAACGTGGGAACTGCGCAACCTTGCTCTTCAGGTCGACCTCCGCGCCGTTCTTTTTGAGAATCCCAAGGGCTTCGTCGCTGAATATCTTCATGCCCATTGACTCGAGGAGTGAGAGTGATTCTTCATGAACCTCCTCTCTTTGCTTTTCCGTAAGAACCGTGAGTCTCCCAAGTCCCCGTCTAATTCCAAGTGCCGGCATTATCTTCGCCACCTTTCTTCCAAGTAGTGTTTGCTCGCGATCTGCCTTGTTCGTGCCTATGAAGTGTGTTTCGAGAACGCCGTCTCAATATCTCGTAGCCTCTTCGATGTATCTTCGGACAACGGCGTAGGTTCGTGTGCCGCAAGGATCCTCTCGACCTCGACATGCGCAATGTCGTACATCTCCTTCTTCCCTCCAGCAACCCAGGAATCGTAGCTGGAGCGGTCGGCGTATCTTGGCATGTAGAGCCTCCGGAAATTCGCGAGAGTGTGCGGATGGCTCAGATACTGACCCTTGGGACCCGCCTTCTCGATGACATCCATTGCGATTTCGTTCTCATCCACATCGATCCCTTGCCATGAGCGTCTGACGTGTTCCCAAACATCTGAGTCGATCAACATCTGCTCCATGGAGACGAACATAGAGTCGTTGAGTCCTCCTATGCCTGTCATAAGGTCGCAGCCCGCAAGGGCAGCAGCGGTTGTGGTGACTCCTTTCTCGAATCCGAGCTGAAATCCCGGCGACTTGCCCGTGTTTCCCAGGCCGCCCATCATCGACGGCAATCGGTAGTGATGGGCCATTTCTGCTCCTGCTACACTCATAAGGCCGTATTCAGGAGCCCCCATGACGAAATTACCGGACTTCATGTCTAGCGGGGCGCATACAAAACAGTAGAACATAGGTGAACCGCTCTTTGCAAGCTGCGAGATGACTAGAGATCCGAGCACCTCAGCATTCGCGAGCGCTAGGCTGCCTGCCAAGGTTGTGGGCCCGGTGATGCCAGGAGACACCATCGTCATCGCCACCACGGGGATGCCAGAATGCGCGAACTCAATGACAGCATCCGTTGACCCCTCGTCGTACTGCAAAGGTGCTATGATGCACTGCACTGACGAAAAGTGCGGTCGCTTACGGTTCTCCTCATCGCTTCCTGCTACCGCGCATGCCATCTGTATCTCCGCCTTCGCCTGGTTCCCGTCCACTGCTTGATACTGAACATGTTTCTCAGTGTTTTCATAGCTCGTTCGCAGACCGCCTACGAACTGCGTCAGTGGCGGGAGATCGGTGGGGGTCGTCGAGGGCCACAGGAAATCAACCGCGTCCAAGGCATCTGCCAGTGTCGCCCACTTCTCCAGGTCGGACCGGGTCGAAGGCCGTTTCTTCTGCAATGCATGATCCCATATCTGTACCGGGAAACCGTCCGTGCTCAAGTAAGGAAAACCATCTGAAGGTACCTTGAGATCGTGCTTCGGGTTCCGAGCACCGAGCACGAACTCTCTGGCGGCCGATTTCAGTGCATCACGCACGAGGCTCTCGGGAAAGAGTACGTGCATCTTCTCTTCGGTGATCTTCGCTCCAGCACTTCTGAGAAGGCTGCGTGCAGAAGCACTTCTCACAATTGCACCGGTTCTTTCGAGTATCCGAATTGAGGCACCGTGCGTCCGCTCGATGTCCGTTCTTGATAGCATGCTCACACGACATCGACTCAAGGTTACGCCAACTTGACCGGGGGTATTACGTCGCTCAAGAAAAAAGGTTCGCCTCTCTCCCGACCCCCTCAGAACCGTAGAGGTTTTCTGGATTTCCGGACGGTCGATCAGAATAGCCAGAAGTCCAGAGGCGTACTTGACGACACAGGGACCCACTCCTTGCGGGCAAAGCAGAAGCGACTGCGAGCGCTGAAGCCGCCCGCGCGAACAAGCAGAGAGACAGCACGCCGTGCGCCAGCGTGAGAATCAATGAAAAGAAGAAGGTTGGGAAGTGGTTTGACGCTTCGTTTGGACCAATGACTAGTTCCGCTTACGCTTAGCCTTCAGCGCGACCAACAGCGCCGCAGAGCCAATCACAGGCACCAGCAATGTCGGGAACTCGGGGATCAGGGTTATCACGATGACAGTGATGGAGGCCTTTCCATCCATCGTGTAGTTGGCGTCTGTCGCGTTAACGTAGAACGTCCCAACAGCGCCGAAGGTGACCGTGGTCTGGAAGACGCCGTTGTCTGCTGGCACCCAGTGGTGTTGCGACACGCCGAACGCGGCAATCGCATCTGTCGATGTAAAGTCGAAGGTGCCGTTGTAGCTCGGGATGATGGAACCAGTTCCGTTCCTCGCGGTCACCCGCAGCGTGTAGGGGGTTCCGGTAGCCAAGTTATCGTACGGGGGCGTATCTCCCAAAATCTCGACGTTGTAATCGCTGACCTTGGCGACGTTCAGCTTGAGCATCGGAGCCCCAGTCTCCAGCAGTCCCGGGAAAGCGGAGTTCCAGTTCTTGTCGAAGTTCAATGGACCGACGAGCGTGATCGTCTTCGTTGCCGCGCTGTAGAAGTTCTTCAGGTTGTTGGTCCCGCTGTTCGGATAGCCGTTGCCCATGACCATCTCGCCCCAGGTCAAGTTACCTGCCATCTCCGCTTTCTTGGTCGCACCCAGAAGGTCTGATGGCGATGCCTGCGGGTGGTAGCCGAGCACCGATGCCGATGCAGATGGTAGCTTCACGATGAACGTCTCACCTGCAGTCAGGTTCCAGTGCAACGGGGCCACTACGTAGCTCACGGGCTTGGCGTAGTTCACCGTCAACGGCGCCGAGGAAATGTGAGTCGTATCGGTCCACTTCGGATCGTAGTCGCTGTACGGGCTCACGTAACTCTGATGTGGTCCAGAGTTGCCGCACCAATCCATGTGAGTCGCCTCAAGGGCCCAGCCGTTCACCGTGTTCGTGCTGTCCTTCAACGCCATCAGGTGGTAGCCTATCACGGCCCTGGAATGCACGTTGCCGGCGTCGGGGGCGATGCTGACGTTCAAGTACCAGTCATCGGCCCAGCCCTGCCAGTACCTCAGCACATTGGCCGCCTCCATGTACCTTATGAGGAGGCATTCGTTGCCCCAAGACATGCTCCAGAATCTGAGGACGAGGTTGTCTGCCGTCGACGCTGGGTCGAGGCTTAGTTCCAGATATTGGATGCCGAGTGAGAAATCGTATGCGGTGTAAGTGTCGTAAGCCCCGCCAGGGCCACCCTCGGCTATCCAGTCATTGTACCAGGCGAGCGTAATGGCTGCATCGTTCGCGGTGAACTGAGTCGTCAGATCCCCTGCACCTGATAGTCCGAGGATCTTGCTGGCTGCGGCTCTGTTGAAGGTCAAAATACCCTGAAGCTCGTGGTAGTATCCATCATCTGTGGTAGACCTAGGCGTCTGACCAGCTGGCACACCATAGTAGGTGTTAGCGTAGTGGGTGCCAGCTCTGACGGCTGCCACCTCCCAAGTCTCGAGGTATGTCCCGTACCAGGAGATGTTCATGTACGCTCCAGCCGTGTTGATCGGGCCTAGTACGGGTGTGAATATCGGGTCCAGGCCGGGTCCAGCAGCGATCTCAGTGATGTTCTTGGCATCGACGGTCTGCCTGTACCAGGTCGTGATCGAGGCGCCCTGGTCGATGTCCGGGGTGGTCATTGTGGAGTACGGGTTGATGAACAGTACGTATGGATATGCCGTCCGGGCTTGATATTCCTGGTAGAGGGCCTCCCTCTTCACCCACCAGTCGTTCAGGCCCATGGTCCCGTTCCACCGACCGAGGTCAGCGGGGTCGTGTGACTTCTCGTACAGTTCGAACATGTGATCGATCGTGTACGTCGCTTCCCTGCCGCCAGCGAGCTGTTTCGCTGTCTCATCTTGCTCTGCGTCTGGTGCAGGCGCGGTCTTGAGGACTGTCTGTCCAAGGACAGCGAAACCGGTCAAGACCATGATCCCAACAATCGCAAGGGCCATGAACTGCCTCCAAGGTACTGCGGTCGGCGGTCTAGACACAGGTCCCCTCTCAATTATCGGGGACGGAGGCACTTCGGTGTGTCCTAGATTTCGGCCAACATCAAATCCTCTATCATACGAAGAATAGTCTGCAACGGGCAATCTACGTTCCTCCTAGCTTAACTGGATGTATATGATGCTCGATGCTATATGAAACCTTCTTCGAGCATGCTCTCTGAGATCTCCTAAGAAAGGACATCCTGGATGGATAGGAAAATCGGCAAGGCATCCACCATCCCGATTGCAGACAAACGATCCGTTAAAGGACCCTGGCCTTCAAGGGATGGGACGGCGCCGTATAGCAAGATTGGACGAAGACGAGCCAGCATATGCCTGTTCGCATTCCGAGATGTACATCGTGGCTCACTACTTCACAGGTGCAATGGCCTCCGTCCGTATCACGAGAGCTGCCTCTGATTGGGGGGGGCAGAAATGTACCACCATTACATGAGACAACGTTCATTTCGAACATTGGCATTCTCACGACAGCCTCAAGAACCTTGGCTTTCGAGCTAGGCGCTCGAAGTACGCCACCACGTCACTTTGTCTAACGCTTATCACATATCGGATTCGGTCCAGTCCAGTCTAGCGCCTCAAGTCACATTATATATAGCCGGATTTCATTATGACGACTGTTTATTTGTTGAGCCATATACTCGGGGGATACAATGTCTGAAGGGACGAATTCTAGTGCGTCTGCTAGTGAGCCTGAGCAACCGGGAGCTGTTCCCGCATCTACCGACAAGGGGAAGAAGAAGCTCTGGTTGATGATTGCAGCCATTGTCGTTGCCATATTGCTGATCAGCTCTGTGGCGTACGTCTTTGTGCTTATGCCAACGGACAAACTGAAGGCCGTGATTTCTCCTGACCCAGTCAATGTCGACGCTGGAGCTAAGAAGGCTCTCTCCGTCGAGGTGAAGTGGAAAGGAAACGTGCTTGCAGCAAACGACCCTAACCTTGACTTCCTCTGGTCTGTTGACCCGGCGACCACTCTGGGTGATTTCGACCTCCGTGCCGTAGCCAGTGTTAACTTCGAAGCGGCATATGTGGGCGGATCGGGCACCATATCGTGCAAAGTGACCTACAAAGACGATACGGTGGTCACAGCCGAAGCCCCCGTGACGGTCAACCCGCCCATCCTTGACTCGGTTGTCATCGATCCATCGACGAAGACCTTGGCGCCGAATAGTGTCTTCACATTCAACGCCACCGCACTGAGCAGTGTGGCAATTCCAATCACTGTGGGCGTGACTTTCAGCTGGACCGTAACGGGATTGACAGCCAGTCAGTATACCCTGAGCGCCACGACTGGATCGTCGGTCAACTTCACAGGTTTGGTCGAGGGCCAAGCCGTGCTCACCGCGCAGACCACCTACAACACCGTGACGAAGTCAGGTTCGGCCAACGTCACTGTCGGCACCCCGCCTGTCAGATCGGTAGACTACCATTACTACGATTTCTTCGAACTGCCGTTCGGCGAATGGTGGAACTTGCGATGGGATAGGTACCACGAGGAGCAGATCATATCGAACACATACCCAACTATGTTCTACTGGTACAGCCAACCTCCTGGGAACATCTGGGTCTATACAAACATGATGCTCGATGTCAAGGGAAGGAACATGAGCGAGATCAACATGAACGCTTGGCCGGAGTTCCTTCCGCTCCTCGGCACCGCTAGGGGCGGTAATGCTGAGATCGACTGGTTCATGCAGTACATCACAAGGGCTGAGATGCAGAGGTTCCCAGACGCTACCTCAGCATGGGAAGACGGCTGGGTGATTTCCCTCAACGGTACAACGACCATGGACAAGCAGGCCGCGATGGCCGTTCTGAACGTCACTTCGACGGGCTTTGACAACTTCGCAAGCTGGTGGACCGATCACGATAGCCAAGTTGAGGCTCTCTACTCCGCTTGGCTGCTGAATGAGGGCAACAAGAGGCTCGATATCTACAACATGTATGAGTATCCTCTCCTGCCCTTGGCGTTCGACCTGAGCGCTCAGAAAGTGGCGGACAAGATCGTCTTGACGTATGACATAATCAGCTGGGGCATGGAAGCAATGATGACCCGGTGGCTCCACGAGGCATTCACTCCAACAGAGGCCTACTTCGAAGGTTTCAACATGCATGCCAAGATAGGGCCGGAGAGGGCGGATGTCGACATTTCCACAGTGATTGCATACGGTGTCTACGCGTACGAAACAACCATAGTGCCTGTGGGCAAGACTCACGGCGATCCGTGCTGGACATTCGAGCTGTACCTGCAGGACTACGTTGCGCCGAGCATCAAACACCCTAAGTCGGACTTCACTCCGTATTTGTATGATGATACTCCTGGCACGCACCAGAACAATTTCTCATACGACAACACCGCACCTGGCAGCATGTGGTACGGCAAGAAGATGCCCTACGACTACTCACCCGGGCCCCACAACCTCTCTGCGAACGAGACTCTGCGGATTGAATTCCCGACTGGGCCGCAGTTGTTCAAGGAGCAGGCATATTACCCGAATGGCACCTGGCCGATGGTGACGGGTGTGACGGACATCAACCAGAGGATTGTCAACAGCACCGGGAATATGACCTTCATCTACGCGGAGCCGATGACGTCTGACAACCCGGACCTTGGTCCTGGGACCCCAATTGTGGTCGACAACGTCAATGGTTTGTTGACCTTCACAGGACCGATCGACATGTGGACTTGGTCGAAGGACCAAACGACGCATCCGTTCCTTGCGGGTGAGTGGGACAGGCTAAGAGTAATCCCGTACGGCATACCGTATGTGGAGTTCACCTGGGAGCAACCTCCAGTAGCGCCTCGCGCGGATCGCTATGCGGTCTCCGCGATGTCGAGTCCTGTGATCGCAGGCGAGCCTGTGACCTTCACGGTGACCGTATATGACCAGTACAACAACGTGTTCACGAACTACCGTGGGGCTCTGAACTTCACGTCGACCGATGCTTTGGCGGTACTGCCAGGCAACTACACCTTCACGGTATCAGACGCGGGCGTCCACGCGTTCAGCAACCTGACTTTCAGGACCGCTGGGCTTCAGGATCTGACGCTCGTCGACGCTGCCAACTCGGCCGTCACTGGTCAGGAATCGGGCATAGCTGTCCTCGCAGCGGCTGCTGCAGACCGTTTCGTGCTCTCGGGCATCCCGGGCGTTGTGCAGATCAACGCGGCGCAGGATGTGACCGTGACGGTGTACGACCAGTACGATAGGTTGTTCGTAGGTTACGCTGGCATGATCGTCTTTGACTCCAATAGGAGCGCGGAGGTGGTGCTGCCTTCAGACACTACCGTGCCCGCAGGAGAGAGTCAGGTGACCATTCCTGGAGGCGTGACGTTCACAGCTCTAGGTTGGTTCCTGGTGAACGCTACCGACAGTCTAGTCCCCACTATAACAGGGGAGAAAGTAGTCCAAGTGGAATTCGATCCGCCTCGCATAGACCACTTCGCAGTCACAGGCGAGACGGAACTTGCGCCTGGAGGGTACTACGACCTTAGGGTCGAGGCGGTCAACCAGTTCAATACCACGTTCGACACCTACGATGGGACTGTTCACTTCGCGACCAATGCGACCGTCGGCACATATATGCTTCCAGCTGACGCGACATTCGCTCCAGTAGACAATGGAGTGAAGGTGTTCACGGTGTCGATGAGGTTCAAACAGATTGGAATGTACGAGGTGAACGTGAGCGACACGGTGAGCACAACTGCCTACGGTATGCTGACGGGCATCAACGTCGCAGGGAATCCGAACACTGTCTTTACTGCGTACGACTTCTTCCAGGAGCCGTGGGGAGAGTGGTACTGGAACGCCGCCTGGAGATGGGACTTCTACGGCAGGGACTACATACTGTCGAATACGACGGGCCAATACACGCAGTTATATGACAACTCAAAGGCCGGTGACGGCTCACAGGGTGTCATCTATGCACCGTACAGGTTCAGCATGAATGCCACGAACGTGAGCAATGTGGACGTGCACAATCCTGAGTTCATGCCAGTCAACGCTGCTGCCGGTCCGCAGGCAGGAGCTGAGGCTAGCATGCATATACGCATGCAGTATCTCGACACCGCTAATTGGTCGTCGTACTGGATTCCGACGTTTGGCCCGACAAATCCATTCCTACCTCCATACATGAAGAACAACAACGATGGGTATCTGCTCGGTGTAATCTATGACATAGAACTGAACCGAGAGGCTGCGTACGAGTGGATGGGCATGCCAACGGCATCTGACCCGACCACATGGTGGTCGGCCAACAGGGTGGCCTACGAGACTCAATGGGACAACTGGATCGACAATGAGGGCAACGTCCGCCTGGACATCTACTGCGGTTATGAAGACTACTACTATCCGGAGAAACTCTTCATGAACATGAGTGTCGCCCCGGACGGCGACATACTGCTCAGGATATCGCACGTAAGCTGGGGCTACGAGGTCTTGTTGGTGAGATGGCTGGACGAGGTCCAGCTCAGCACGCATCAGCCGTGGTTCGAGGACTTCGACATGGATGTCACATACGGAAACGGCATTTCGAACGTGTCCTTTGATGGAGCAGTGCAGTACGGATTCAAGGCCGTGAAGGCCAACGCGAGCGCAACCGACGACGGAGCATGGGTCTTCGAGACTGCCCGTATAGACTACTGGCCATCCTGGTCTCAAGCCCCCGCAGTCCACCCCTCTGAATACGACCCGTACGCTGGTCCCTCGTGGGGCGGCACGAACAGCTTCCAGTCATGGTACGCCGGCGATCCGAAATGCGGCAAGGCGGTCGCGTCCGAATACGACACCACACCGCATAGGCTTATCCTGAACGAGGACCAGACGCTCATAGTGAAGTTGCCTTTGGGCTCGAGCAATCCCGGGTATCTCGGCAGAAACGTCAGTTCCACGGCGATATTCAACATGTCTGGGGGAGACACCCATGACTACGATGAGCTCTGGTATACAGGAACGGCGAGCCTCGGATTCGTCATAACGAACTCGACGAACCCACTGGACATTGCGTCAGTGTATGACGAGCCCAGTAAGACGCTGACCATCCAGGGTCCGTTCGACTTCAACAATCCAGGCGGAAGGACGGATGGATTGATCTACCACGGTGCCCCGTGGATCGAGTTCAACGTCTCGCATGGGCTGAAGACTGTATCTGTCGTCGAGGCAACACCGGAGGTGGGCGCGGGGAGCGCTCCAGCGGTGACGGCTGAGATGTTGAGCCTGGCTGTGTTGATCTGCGGAGTCCTCATAGCGGTTCCCGCGCTTGTAGGCTCGAGACGCGAGGACGAGTAGTTCACTAGACACGTCGAAACCCAAGAAAACCTCTTTCCTTATTCTTATTGTTCGTGTCCATGCGACGAAGCTCAAACCGCAGGGTCACCAGATTGTAGTGTGAGGTCATGACCCGCAAAGGTGATTCGCGCAATGCCTCCTGGCAGGATTGAGCACTGACCGGGCTCTACCGAGATAAACAATCGATCCTGAGGGTTGGCAATAACACTGCGCAGATGGTCCAGATCTGCTGCCCGAATCATCTGCTAGACCCCGTAAGGCTGCATGCTCCAACTGGCGCCTTCTTGCCAGCATGTCCTCGAGAACGCTAGAGACATTGAGGAATGCCGAAGCATTCCTGCAACGGAGACAAACCGAAGAACAGGGTAGTTCCATTGCCAAACTCGAAGGGATTCTACCCCGCTGGCTCGCACTGAACGGGTCCACTCAGCCTGCCAATCCCCTCGTTATCAGGTTTGGGAATGGCAAGATAGGCATTAATACCATTTAGGGGTCATTTTCCATATCCGATGTGCGTTATCAGAGAGACCGGGTTGACGAATGAGAGCCTGGGACTGAATTGCCACGCGTACACAGCTCCGTGTCGTTCAAATGTGGAGTAGGATGCTCATGCGGTTGTCCGTTGATCTAAGGCGATTCATAGTACTATCGATACTCCTTGCGGTCCCGATCGACGCCGTGATGCTGCTGATCTCGAAGTATGGGTCCGCGCAGATGCTACGCGACTATGTTGATGTTATCAACATCGTGCCACTTCTGATTGGTACAATTCTGCTATTCATCATAGTATCCAGGTTGTCAGACAAGTCGCTCAAATCAACCACCCGCCTGTTTGCAGTCGGATTTCTCTTTCAACTGGTGTTCGGCTTCGTGTGGTTCTACTACTTCCACATTTCCGATCTTGGGAGAATGCCTTACTCAGGCATCGGGGACTTCTTCTATCTCGGCTCCTACGTCTTCTGGACTGCCGGGACGATACCCTACCTGCGCAGATACAGCGCACTGATGGGAGCGCGATCCAGAGTCCTGCTCTTGATATACTCGGTGGTTGCGGCCATCATTGTCTATGTCACGATCAGTTACTGGTACGATGCAGCCGTATCCTATGGCTACACCTGGTACGATACCACCGTGTGGCTATCATACGCAGTTGTTCCGACCATTTGCCTCTTCCTGCTCCTGGCGACCACATTGCTCTACGGCTATGAGGGGTACGGGAAAGGCCTGCTCGCATACTACTGGCTATACTTCCTCGTTCCGATCATCATGATCGCCAGCGCGGACATACTGAACGGGTTCTACTACGTAATCTCTGAGAATTCGGTGCCAGGCAGGCTAGACGACATACTCTACCTTGGAGCCTATGCAGTCACGGTGGCGGCCGCGTACGCTGTGTTGAAATCCCGTCTAGAAGATGTCACGGTGGTCCCCTCCATTGAGCAGCATGTCTTGAAGGGGAAGGAAATCAAACTGCTGGAAGGTCGGGGACACATAGTCGAGGACGCGCATTCGAATATCAGCTTCGAGCTTCTCTCAAGGCTCATCAAGTCAGAGGATGGAACTCAACCCAGAAAGGGGTGTGTCATGACCCGTAGGAACCCAGAGCAACTCAGGCAGCAGTTCGACCTGGTGGATGTCCAGGTCACCTGGCTAACGACCCAGTCTGGGGACGGGTGCGTCGACCCCTCGAGACCCAATCTGCTTGCGCACGCGGTAATGGAGTTCTTCCAGAAGAACAAGAACGCTATCGTTCTCATCGACGGGCTTGAATCGATTATTGTCTATAACGACTTCGACAAGGCTGTGAAGATGCTCGAACTGATCAACGACTTCGTAATGCAGTATCGTGGCTACCTGATCATCCCCATAGACCCCACGGCTTTCGAACCGCGCGAAAGGGCGATTATCGAGAGGAATTTCGAGATCATATCAATTCCAGGGACCGTCTCCCAGGCATGACGGCCGACTGCGAATCAAACAGCCTTATCCAATCAGTGTCTCAACGCACTCCCTGAAGACCGCCGTGTGGAAATCCACGTCTTTCTTTGTCGTGTAGGGCGAGATCAGCGCCATGTTGTGGAACGGAGTCAGAAGTATGCCACGGTTTAGAGCCATAAGATGCATCAGCTTCTCCAGTTCGTAATCCTTGGATGCGTCGTACTCTCCCCCGTTCCTTGGCGGATCAGGCGTGTTGTGATGCTCGATTCTGACGCCCAAGCGCACCACATGCCATGGCACCCCAGTCTCCTTGATCACATCCTTGACGCCCTTCTCGAACCGCTCGGCCACAGGCATCATTCTCTCGAAGTTCTTCTTCGTGATGACCTTTTCCATGGTTGCTTTCATCGCAGCGACTGCGAGAGCGTTCCCAGTGAGCGTGCCGCCTAGGCCGCTTTCGTCAGTCCCGTCTGAGAGGATGCGCTCCATGACTCTGTCTGCTACATACTGGCTTATCCCGAAAGCGGCCACAGGCACACCTGAGGCAAGGGGTTTGCCCATTGTGATTATGTCTGGCTTCAGACCATTCGCCGCGGTGAACCCGCCGATACCACAGCATATCGTGTGTGTTTCATCTATGATGAGGAGGGTGCCGTACTTCCGGGTCAGTCTGCGCAGCGCGTCATGATATCCCGGGTCAGGGAGAATGATGCCTCTGTTGGTCATCGCAGGCTCGAACAACGCACATGCGACGTCTCGCGTCGCCAACGCCTTCTCGAGAGCTTCCAGATCGTTGAACTCAACGACCCTCGTTGTCTCCTGAGGGTCTACCGGCGGACCTATGTTCCCGCTCCTTGGAACGGTTCGACCGCCCTGGAGGTTCACGAGCGTCTCGTCTACCGTGCCGTGGTAGCATCCATTGACGACCAGTATCTTTGACCTGCGAGTGACCTCTCTCGCAAGCCGTATCGAGAACCTGTTGGCATCTGTTGCCGTCATCGCGATCTGCCAGTACGGCAGTCCAAACCTGCGCGACAGCTCCTCGCCGACCCAGACCGAGTCCTCGGATGGCAGCATCATCGTTATGCCCTTGGAAACCTGCTTCCGAACGGCGTCAACGACCGCCTTGGGGGAGTGGCCGAACATGGAGCCAGTGTCTCCGAGGCACAGGTCGAGGTACCTTCTGCCGTCTATGTCAGTTATGTATGCTCCACTTGCTTCTTTGGCGAATATCGGATAGGGCCCAGCCCACCTGACCATCCAGTTCATGGGGACGCCGGCCAAGAGCGATTTCTTCGCCCTCATGAACATTAGCTTCGACTTTGGGTGCCCTTTCGTGAAGCGTTTCTCCTCCTTCGCCATAAGTACTTTGATTCTCGAGCGGTCAATCTCTTTCATCGAACAGCCCCCGTATTCGAGGTCACGGAAAGCATCTCATCATATGTACAAATAGTCTGTTTCTAAATGCCGGAAAACCGATTATCCTGGCAAAAGCACATTCTTTAGGGTGAAGATTCATTATTGCGCAAACTGTCTGCCAAGCGATCAGCTCGCAGCTTTGGACGATGAGTGAGAACATGACGGAAAGAATCAAGGTAGGAGATCGCGCACCCGACTTCACAATCAAGAACCAACGCGGAGAGCCCATCAGTCTCAAGGAGTACCTAGGGAAGAAAGCGGTGGTCCTGTACTTCTACCCCAAAGACAATTCCCCTGGGTGCACGAAGGAGGCATGCAGGTTCCGGGACAGCTACGAGGATTTCAAGGACGCGGGCGCTGAGGTCATAGGAGTAAGCTCCCAGTCAGTGGAATCACACTCAATATTCTCAACCTCTTTCAACCTGCCATTCTCACTGCTAAGCGATGAAGATGGCAGAGTCAGGAGCCTTTTCGGCGTGCAATCTTCGCTCGGCCTTATCCCCGGAAGAGTCACCTACGTGATCGACAAGGAAGGCATTGTTCGCCACGTATTCTCATCGCAGCTGGATCCAGAGAGACACGTCGAGGAAGCTCTGCAGATACTGAAATCCCTCAGATGATCGCGCTCCTGTCCCGCCATCCATTCTTCGATGTGACACCCCATGCCTAAGATGAGCCCGGGCGGCCGGCAATCTGCCAGATTATGTCTTGCCTGGTGACTATGCCGACAACATGGTTGTCGTGGACCACGGGCAGCCGGTTTATGTTGTGTTCAGCAATCAGGTGGAGGGCCCTGTCAAAAGAATCCTCCGGTGAGAGCGTGATCACTTTCTGGTCCTTTGGGAGGATGCTCCCAATAGTGGTCTCAGCAATGGCCCTTATCACGAGCGAGAGCTCTCTCACTTCGTCCCTGTCGACATCTACTGGAGCGCTCACGGAAGTGGTTGCCTGACGCAAGGAGCGCGCCTTCTCGAACCTCTCCATGATAGCCCTGAATATGTCGGTCATGCTGAGGACTCCTACGAGAGCTCCTGACTCGTCTAGCACGGGGGCCCCGGAAATGTCGGCCTCCATGAATGTCAGCCACGCATCCTTGACGCTGCCGTTGACCTTGACCGAGATGACATCCTTGGTCATGGCATTGTTGACGCTCATCCAACGCATGCGGCCTGCGCTCCCTTCCATGTGCACAACCCCTCGCGATAAGGTATCGTCCTAGAGGCTAGATTACACTTTCCAGAACAATGCAAGGACTAAAGCCCGCGAGAGCTGATGGAGGTAAGAAGATACAAGATCTACTCCCCCATTGGTTGTAGGAAAGAAAAATCCGAGGGACGCAGAAAGGGTTCCTTACACCATCTGGGCCTGGGTCTCCCGGATCGCTTCCTCGAATATCTCGATGCCTATGTCCAACTGCTCTTGGGAGATGATTAGCGGCGGGGCGATTCTGAAGACGTTCCCGAACATGCCTGCAGTGATCATCATCAGGCCCTTCCTCCACGCCAATCCCTGTATCTGAGGGACATACAGAGGCTCCTTTGTCTTCTTGTTCTTCACTATCTCGACACCGATCATGAGGCCTTTTCCTCTGACATCCCCGATAATCTCGTACTTCTCCTTGAGCTCGTTCAGCCGCTTCAAAGCGTGAGCCCCGAGGACCTTTGAACGATCCATAAGATTCTCGTCAAGAATCTCCTGGACTTGTGCTAGACCCGCAGCAATGCTCAATCCGTTGCCGCCGAAAGTCGATGAGTGCGAACCAGGCCTCCATGTGTCCATTATATGCTTCTTGGCAATGCACGCACCGATGGGCACTCCCCCACCCGAAGCTTTCCCTGTCAAGAGAATGTCAGGGATGACACCTGCCGAGTTACATTCCCAGATCTCGCCAGTTCTCCCCAAGCCGGATTGTATCTCATCCATTACGAGAAGGCATTTCCGGTCATCGCACAGTTTCCTCATCCTAGGAAGATACTCTTTTGGCGGGACTATGTAGCCGCCTTCGCCTTGCAAAGGTTCAACGAACACCGAAGCGAGATCGCCACTCGGACCACCGAACTCCAAAATCCCCTTCTCGAGATAATCGATGCAGAGCAAGTTGCAGGATGGGTACTCCTGCTTGAACCAGCACCGGTAGCAGTAGGGGTACGGGGCGAAGTAGATTCCCGGGGCATACGGTCCGTGACCGTACTTGTACTTGACCCTGCTGGCCATGGCGAGCGCGTTGCCAACACGACCATGATATGCGCCCATGAATGCGATGTGCTCAGAACCCTTCGTGTAGTACCTTGACAGCTTGATGGCCGCCTCTACGGCCTCAGCGCCACTGTTTCCGAAGAATGTTGACTGCAGCGCTCCTCCCGGGGATATCTTCGCGAGGAGCTCGGCGAATTCCGCCTCCTTGTCGTAGTAGGCGTCATTTGCGAGCGAATGGACCAGCTTGTCGGCCTGATCCTTGATGGCCTGGACCACACGAGGGTTCCCCCAGCCTGCGTTCAGGACAGAGATTCCAGCTGAGAAATCCAAAAAAACATTCCCGTCGGCGTCCATAATCGCAGCGCCAGATCCTTTGCTCATCGTGAACTGGAACAATCGGTCATACGCATGCGATACGAACTTCCTGTCTTTCTCGATGATCACCTTGCTCTTCGGGCCCGGGGGCGAGACCAAGAGCTTGGGCGCACTTCTAGCCCAGTCTGCTACCCACTCTGGAAGACTCAAATCCATCTTAACCCTCTTTCGATGAGAATCGTACGTGAATACGATGCCGTCTCGCTCCGACAGCATCCACAACCGATATTAAGATTGCGAGGAAAACGCGCTGCTGACCGGCCGAGCCAGACAACTCACTCTCGCAATCAATGACCTTGCAGTTCGCAGATGCGTGCTCAGTCCGAATGCATTCAATGACGATTCCTCCGATATCAATAGGACAACACTCGATCATGCCTGCGATCCGGCAAGCGCGTAGACAAGCTGCTGGCGTACATGGAGGAGCAACCGAAACCCTTCAAGTAGAAGATGAGAAAAAAGATAGGAACGAAGACGATGTGGTACAACCCGGTCGAGGATTGGTGACGGCTCAGCGCTCCGGCCGATTTCCTCTTGGCCTCTTCGGCCATCCCTTGCGCTCCAGCCTATCCATCACAGCCTTCACGATCAACGGCCAAGCGATCGTAGCATCAGAGTACACTTCGACGTACATCCCGCCCTCGGTCCGAGGGACGATCTTGCCCCATGAGACTCCCTCAGAGTATGTGCAGCCTGACAGGCCGCCCCAATGGACCGGTTCAGGACATATTCTCACGGCATAGTCGAAGCGTTTGAAACCTCCGCCGCTGCCCACTCGTTTCTGGATTATATCGAGATACGGGCCGACTTGCTGGGCCCAGTTGCGGGGCACTCCTCCACCTATCGTGAATATGCCAAGCTTCTTCGAGGCGAGGACCCGCGAAGTGTAGTCTTCCAAGTCTGCGAAGGCATCGTACTTGACGGATTTCTTGCCCTTCAACTTCATCCTCCTCAGATACACTCCGAAATCCAATCCTAGCTCCGAATCAGTGAATGCAGGGACGTACACAGGCACTTGCTTGAGATACGCCGATTTCAGGATGCCCCTCTGACACTCATCGGTATCGCATGCCAAACGTTTTCCAATGAGCCAGTTGAGCTCATAGCTTCCCAGTGAACCTTTGCTCGATGCTTCCTCCATGACCTTCCGGAAGATGAGCTCCATGTCGTCGAGGCTGCTCTCGAGCTCTATAGTGTCGTAGATTCTGTTGTATCCTCTCTGGTACAACAGTACGTCGTTCATAGACTCCCTGTGCTTGAAGTGAGCCCTTCCAGTAGATTCGACCATTCCATGCGCCATGATCGCACCAGTGCTGATTATCGCGTCCACCATACCCCAATCGATCATGTCGCATACCACCAGCCCCATCTTCGCTGGTGTCATGGCTCCAGACAACGTGAGCACCTTGAAGCAATCCTTGTCCTTGACCATGGCTTCGAGGACCTTAGCTGCCTCTCCGACGCTTCTAGCGCCGAAGCTGCATCTAGACATCCCGGCCACCAGATCGGAGACGGTTTCATACTTCGTTAGGTCTAGAGGCGCGAGCGGCTCGAGGCCGTCACTGACGCCATCATGCAACTCCCCCTTCTTTCTCATGCCCTTTCCTGTTCTGGACATCTTGAACCACTCCACATCTTGGCGCGACGGTATATCGGTTAGCGAATCATCACTGCTTCACAGGCTCTTTCGCTGGCTCGTCGTCCATTAGGATTGTCGTTACGAAGACTGCAGAGGCGATCACGGTCGTATGTGTCCCGGTCTTCTCCCCCTCAGCGGTCTGCGTCACATTGAACGACTTCACGATCTTTCCGCTCATCTTGTACTGATCATCTCTCTCGTCCCAGTCCTTCTCAGCGTCGAAGGGTATACCAAGCTTCGTGGCCAGCATGGTGGCTGCGAGATCCTCCGAATAGTGGCCCGCCAAGTCCGCGTTCTCACCGTATGTGTGATGCTCCGAAAGATAGCCGTACTGTGAACGGTCTGCAGGGATCGCGCATCCGATTGACGAGGCCACGAGCCTGTTAGGCTCGTTCGTCGAGTTGCGGGCCATCACGACGTGAACGATCTGCCCAGCGACGAGATCCTTCAACCCTTCCTCCCTTGACACGATCGTGCAGTCAGGAGGCAATATACTCGAGACGGACACGATGTTGAACTTCTCGATCCCAGCATCCCTGAGCGCGAGCTCGAAAGACTGCAATTGATGCTTGTGTCTACCCACTCCTTTGGTGAAGAACACCTTCTTCGGCACTATTCGCATGAAGTACCGTATCTGTGAAATCAGGATATTAACGTCGGCCCCGTACTAACATGCTACAGAGATTGCAGAAATGAAAGCACATGCTGCTGAGAGAATAAGAAAAAAGGAGGGGGAAGCTATTGGATAACGATTTGGCTTCCTGAGGATATATAACCATATGGTGACCCCCGGTCAGGAGGCACGTACACCTCCCAAAACGTTCTAATACATCTTGTGCACGGAAAGACGATGTATTTCTTCATGCTGGCTCATTCCGGAACAGGTTCAACGGGCCCTTCGCTTGCCCCTCAGATAATCGACAACTATCTTCTTCTGACCTTTTCTGAGGATCTCGGATAGCGTCGCTTGAGAGACGCCGGTAGTATCCGCCAGGTCTTTCAGTTTGACTTTTCTCGGCGTCTCGAAATATCCCTTCTCGAACGCCATTATTATGATTTCTTCCTGCCGACGCGTGAGCGCGTCATGTTCGGCGATAGGTGTCAATCTGAGCAACTCCGCATTGAACATCGCATTGTTCAGTTTCGCGACGAGCTTCTTCACGTCGTCACGATCGCTGGTCATGATGTGCCAGAGAACCCTACCATCGCTCGTGCCGTTTGCGGAAATGAGATGGCATTTGGACTCTGCAAGCATGGCGCAGGCCAGGCACTTGTAGGTCAGAACCTCGCCAATCAACTTCCCGGACTCCATGAAGTCCAGATCGTAGCTCTTCACCCATGGTTCGTTTTCGAATTCCAAGAGGACTGCCTCGAGATCTTCCTGAGGGCCCGTAATCTCGACGAGGTCGCGCACGCCCATCTTCCCCGAGCGTCTCCTGTTCACGATCTTGATAGAGACATCATGCCTGTTCGGGATATCGGTGACCCACATCTTCGGTATTCTGACGAGGAGTTCGGCCTCCATCATCCCCAATCGACCTCTCGCTTCACCGCTGGGCTCCTGGAGAGCCTTGCGCAACCGTCCTCAGAACCTTGTAGAGCACCCGAGGTATCTCGTCGAATCTGGACACTTCGTACATGTGCCCTCCGCCGCTCTTCGCGATGTCCTCGCAAATACCAGGTTGGCAATCATGGCTCTCGGTCATGATCACGAACAGTCTCCTATAAGTCGAGGCCGCGTCCACAGGGTTCGCGCCGACAGTGTAGTTGCCGTCGGTTATCAGAATCCCGACCAGGTTCTTCGTCTTGGAAATGGAGAGCTCATCCCTGCCCTTCCTGAGAGCTCCTTCTATGTTGGTGTATCCTCCAGCGTGCGCGTCAAGCAGGTCGGATACTAGGCTATCAAGGCTCCTTGTCTGGTTGATACGTTTCAGAACTGTGGGCCTATCATTGAAGGTTATCAGGAGATAGTCCACCGTCTTGAGTCTGAACGCAAGGACAGCTATGGCCGCTGTCGCCATCGCCAGTTTGTCGCCAGTCATAGACAGACTGGCATCGAGCATCATCGCCACGGACAGCTGCCTAGGCTCCCGCCTCTCGACGATGATGTCGGATGGGGACAAATGCGCTCTTTCCACCAATGAATCCAAGGTCGACTCCACATCTATCTCTGCGTCCTCCCCTAGTCGGAACTCGCTCCGAGAAATGTAGGTTGGCATGGACACGGGACCAAGGAGCTGCAAGACGCGCCGGATGGTCGCCTTGACAGCGATGCGTTTCGCGAGCTCTATGAGCGTCTGGTCCTTGAGCCTAACTCTTAGCTGGGAGTAGTTCTGTGCAATGGCCCAACCGATATCATCATTGCGTATCAGATCATCTGCGCTTGCATCCTCTAAGATCTGAACAAGGTCCGGGATGTCCATCCGGTTCACTCTTTCCACATCACGCGCCCGGCGTCGCTCTTCTTCCCGCTTCTTCTCATCCTCCAAAGGACGGCCTGGAGAAGGCGGCGGAAGCGCAAAGCACTCGTTGACAATCTCATCGATGATCTCGTCTGCAGACCTCTTCGACTCCTCTCTCATTTCAATCCTTGTCGGGAGTGCCATATGCGCCGCCTTCCGCATGCCCTCGAGCATGTCTTTGGACATGTTGCTCGTCAACTGGGCGATGCTCATTGCGGCCCTGATGCTCGCTCCACGCCTGATGTTGGGGTGGTCCCTTGTTCTCCTGGCGATCCACACAGCACGTGCTATAGTCTCAGGCTGAGCCTTGGGGAGAGCCTTTCTGACGATCTCGGTCTCTTCATCGAGGGACTGGTAGTCGAGGAGGAGAAGCTCGAACCTGTCAGAGAGCGCTTCTGACAGCGCAGTCGTGGCCACGAACTCCCGTGGGTTCTGCGTGCCAATGACAACGAACCCGACTTTGGCCTTGACAGTGCCGATCTTCGGTATCTCGATCAAACCCTCGTCCATTGCAGGTAGGAGGATATTCTGCACCCCCTCGGGCATCCTATTCATCTCGTTCATGAAAAGGACCCCTCCTTCGCGCATGGCATCAGTCAAAGGACCGGGAACGAACGCATCCGCAATGTAACCTTTCTCAAGTACTAT
>Ga0214473_10003136_pt1 | contig 20165 bp, 15 predicted proteins | sample RVTome_7_FD_203509 | JGI IMG/M metagenome (GOLD analysis project Ga0214473, IMG submission 203509) | Soil microbial communities from uranium-contaminated site in the Upper Colorado River Basin, Wyoming, United States - RVT98D197 | ecosystem: Environmental > Terrestrial > Soil > Contaminated >... | reverse complement strand
CTGCCGCGAGATCGGCGCGAAGCGCCGGACAGTCCGAGCCGCGGGGGTGGGGCCCCGCGGCATTGAGCAGGACTCGAGCGGTATCCCTACGCATCTGCCGCGAGATCGGCGCGAAGCGCCGGACAGTCCGGGCCGCGGGGGTGGGGCCCCGCGGCATTATTTCACGATGATTGCGATAGACTTCCGCCGTGTCGAAACCGGAGGCGAAGATCGGGCTCTGGACGGCGACGTTCATGGTCATCGCCAACATGGTCGGGACGGGCGTCTTCACTTCGCTCGGCTTCCAGGTCGTCGACATCAAGTCCGGGTTTCCCATCGAGCTTCTGTGGGTGCTCGGTGGAATCGCCGCCCTTTGCGGGGCTCTGACCTACGGGGAGCTCGGAACGGCGCTTCCGCGCTCGGGAGGGGAGTACCACCTTCTCTCGCGCATCGTCCATCCGGTCGCGGGGTTCCTCTCGGGATGGGTATCGGCGACCGTCGGCTTCGCCGCGCCCACGGCTCTCGCGGCCATCGCGCTCGCGACCTACCTCTCGGCGGTCCTCACCTGGATCCCCGTGGTGCATACCGCCGCCTTCGTGGTTCTCCTCTTCACCGCTCTCCACTGCTGGAGCGTCGTGTGGGGGAGTCGCTTCAACAACGTGCTGACCTCTTTGAAAGTAATCTTGCTCCTGGTCTTCATCGTCGCCGCGTTCCGGGTGGAAGCGGCTCAAGACGTCACGTTTCTGCCGCGGCCGGGAGACTTCGATCTGGTGCTCACTCCCGCGTTCGCCGTCTCGCTCGTCTACGTGGCCTTCGCCTACACCGGCTGGAACGCCGCGATCTACATCGTGGGCGAGATGGAGGATCCCCGTCGGCACCTTCCGCGGGCCCTCCTTACCGGAACCGCGGTGGTGCTCGTGCTCTATGCCCTCGTCAATTACGCCTTCATGCACACGGTTCCCTTCGACGTCCTCGCGGGGCAGATCGAGGTCGGCTACTTTTCCGCCTCCCGGATTTTCGGCGAGACGGGAGGCGCAATCATGGCGGTCATCATCGCTCTCATCCTGACCTCGACCGTCAGCGTGATGATCTTCCTCGGACCCCGCATCGTGCAGGTGATGGGGGAGGACTTCCCGCTGCTGCGGAAGCTCTCGGTGCGGAACGGGAAGGGAATCCCGGTCAATGCCATCCTCGTTCAGTCGGCCATCACTCTTGCGTATATCTACACCGCGACCTTCCAGCAGGTGCTCCTGTACGCGGGGTTCACCCTGAATCTGATCACGGCGGTGACGGTCGCGGGGGTGTTCGTTCTGAGGCGCAGCGAGCCAGGCATCGAGAGGCCCTACCGCACCTGGGGCTATCCCTGGACGCCGATCGTGTTCCTTTTGCTGAGCGGCTGGAGCCTGACGTTCATGTTGATCGACAGGCCGCAGGAGTCTCTCGCCGGGCTCTTGACCCTGAGCGCGGGCCTCGCGATCTACCTCCTCGACCACGCCTGGAGCCGGTGGTGGGTCGCGGCGCGAAGTTGATCGGCTCCTCCCGAGGCTATTTGAATTCGAGCGGGGCGGGAAGGTTTCTCCAATCGGATTTCGTCTTCCCTATGCAGGGAGGACGCAACCGGTGGGACACGACCAGCTCTTCAAGGAACGTCCTTCACACTACACCTCCTGTCGTTCGATATGAGCGTGTTGAGATTGCTTCGCCGCTGCTCGGTCGACGAGTCGGTCCCAACGACTACCGTGCTTGGTTGGCGGATTCGGCCCTGGATCCTGGTACAGGAATGAGCGGCCGTTGTAGGCAAGGCTGTTGACGATTCCGTGTTTCGCCCATTGGACCAGGGTCTCCTCGTGGATCCCGAGGCGATCTGCCAACTCCTTCTTCGTCAGCATTCCTCGGTCTCGTAGTCGATCGTAGCGTGAACGGAGTCCGTATCGGTCTACGAGATAAGCGACCCGCTTCTCGGAGAAGCGGTCAGCCTCCCGCCCAGCTCGGGCCGACCCGCCCGGACTTAGACCTTGCTCGTTGAGTAGGTTGGCGATCTCAGAGTAGACGTGTTCATCGAGGAGTCGGTCGACGAGCTCGACGATCTTCGACTCCGTCTTCACTAGCTGCGCGGAAGACTTGGGGTTAAGCGTCGTAAGCGTCTCGGTGTTGCCGCCTTTGAAGCGAAGGTGGACCTTCGTGATTCCCTCTGCTGGGAACTTGATGAGCGTCGCGTCCTCTAGGATATGCGCGAGCAGTCGCTTCCGCTCACGGTTCGGCGTGGCCGGGTCGGCCCAGAGCTGCTTGAAGTCCGTCGTCATCGCGACGAGCCGTTCGCGGATTGCGTCGTCCAAGACCACTTGGTCGTCGTGTCGCGCACGCTCCCGTTCCTCTCGTGCCTTGGCGAGGGTGCGCAGCTTGTCGTTCCAGTCTGCCTCGAGAGTATCGGCGACGAGGCGATTGCTCGGATCGACCATCATGAATCGGCGTTGCGCCAGGTCCGCTTCGACTTGAGCTCTCTCGATCGCGCGACACCGCAGTTGGTCGGCCTCCTCCTGCCGAGTTTCGATCTCTCTTCGGATCTCCAGCGCCAACTCGACGGCCGCGGGGGTCATCTTGTCGGCGACCAGCCTCCCGACTGCTTTGTCAATAGGGTCGCCTGCGATCGACTGGCACTTCGGCTCCGCGCAAGCCCTGCTCGCGCGATCGCACACGTACCATGACTCTAACCTGCCGCGTCGCGCCGCGTAATGCACCCGCAGGAATCTGCCGCACCGCCCACACACCGCCCGTCCTTGTAAGAGGGCGGAGCCCTCTCGAGGGGGAGAGGCTCGAGGCAGCTGGTATCCTCGACCGTTGCTTTCCAGCAGTTTGAGATTTTCCTGGTAGCGATCCCAGGTGATATAACCGGGATGAGCGTTCGGGATACAAGCAAGCCAGTCACGGCATTCGCGTTTTCTGACTGACCTCCCACCGTCAGCAGTTCGGCGATACCTGCGCCGTCCGAATGCGTAGGCGCCAGCGTATCGTGGATTGTACAGCGTGCGCAGAGCCGCCGATGCGGTGAGCGGTCGAAAGATCGTATCGTTGGCACGAAATCGAGTCGGAAACCAAAGGCCCTCGCTCCGAAACAACTTGACCGTCTGGTTCGCGGAGCCCGCGCGGGAGAACGTCTCGAAGAAGTACGCGATCGTCTCCCGAACCTGTGAGTCTGGGTCGAGGACCACCTCGCCAGCCTCGTTGTAAACGAATCCGGTCGGAAGTGAACAACGAAACTCGCCGCGCCGCACCTTGTTGAGGATCCCCCCGCGTAATCGAGCATTCAGGACGTGAAGCTCCGCTTCGCTCATCGTTCCCTTGAGACCGAGCAGGAGGCGGTCATTAAAGTTCTTCGGATCGTACACGCCATCCTCGTCGAGGATCAGTGTGTCGGCGAACGCGCAGATCTCCAGCAACCGGTGCCAGTCCGCATTGTTCCTGGCTAGACGAGAGACTTCCAGACCCATCACGATGCCAGCACGACCCATCCCCACCTCCGTGACCAGACGTTGAAAGCCTTCTCTCCAGGCTGCCGATGCGCCCGACTCGCCCTGGTCGGAGTCGATCACGACGACCTGCTCGTCGGCCCAGCCGAGTGCGGTCGCGCGTGCCCGAAGCGCGTACTGACGCTTGGTGCTCTCGATGTTTTCGACGACCTGCCGCATCGAAGATTGGCGAATGTACAGGTAGGCGTCGCGCTCGAGGTGGTGAGGTTGAACTTTGAGGGACTCGTTCATCGTGCTCTCCCTTTGTTAGAGCTCACGTTCAGCGCCATGGTTGCGAAGAGCTGAACGATGGCTCTGTCTTGTGGTGGTGCTGTCGAGTTCGACGAAGGCGAGCGAGTTGGCTTGTAAGGCGCGCTCGTGGCGGCCGGTGCCCGAGCCCACGCCCACATGCCTCGACGCAGGAAGAGCACGAGCCCGCTACGGGCTTCAGGTGGCAGCGGCTCACCGAGCCCAGCCAGGCGCAAGGTCTCGTACTGGGCCGCCGTCGACTGGGACGGCTCGCCCGAGCGCATCTCTGTGCTACCCGAATCTAACGCGGAGTTTTTTTTCCACCCAGTGCTCGCTCGATCGTCCTGGGATGCACGTCGAGGTCGAACTCCTGCTGGACTAGTTTCGCCAGCTTGCGCGCCCGGATCGGCTCTCCTGGAATCAGCTGCCGCTCGAGAAACGCCAATACCTCGCCGCCGAGTTTGTGGGGGCCGCGAGGTCCTCGCTTCTTGGGTACCAGCCCCGCGATGCCGGCCTCGTCGAAGTTCGTCTTGCTCTGGTAGTACGTCGGCCGGGAAACGCCATACCCTACGGCGGCATCCGTCACTGACGCATTGTCCACGATGACGCGGCGCAGCATCTCGTACTTGACTTGCACGATGTCGCGAGGGTCGAAGAACTCGCTGTGCTGGAACTTCGGGTCGCTGACTTTCTCCGGTGCAGAGTTCAACGTGCCCTCTTCGAGCAGGGCCTTGGCTTTCGAGCTGTTGCGGTCGTTCGTTTGAGGCACCTCGTTCTCCGAGAAATGTCACCGCGAATGTAATTGTAACTATACCGCTCATGATGTCCACTGTCAAGCGTAAAGACCAAGCGCGCCTCAGAACATGGCGTAATAGCGATGATACGTTCACACCAGGACTCACCCAACTGGCAGTAGCGGCGCATTTATCTTTACACACGCGGCGCAATTCACGTTACACTTCATCGGGGTGTCTCCGACGAATCGCGTTCACTGAGGCGAGCCACAAGGCGCGCCAGCTCCACCAAGTCTGCGACCCGGAAAAGCGCGCGTTCCTTCCCGAGCACCACCTCTGGATCCGGAACCACAAGGTCGGTCCACTGCCGTGGAACCGAGCAAACCGTCTCATCGTCCACCTGCAGCAAGAGCCGCCTGCCGTACCGGTTGTATCGCTCGCCGAGGCAAACCAACTCTCGCCCGCTGAGCGGGTGGAACGGATGCGTTACCCGGACAAGATGCGTTGTCGGGGCGGCAAATTCTGCATTCTGAACGGAGTTACAAAACGATCCTGGAGGGACTGCTCCGGGATTTCCTCGAGCTCTTCTTCCCAGAAGAGGCGGCCCGGCTCGACTTCGAGACGCTGCAACTTCTTGGAAAGGAAGTCTTCGCCAACGTTCCCGAAGGTGAGGTGCGCGAGGCAGACGTCGTCGCCCGGCTCGAGACCAGAGACGGAGAGCCAGAGCTCATTCTCGTGCACGTGGAAGTCCAGGCGGAGCAGAGGGGCGACTTCGCCCGAAGGATGTTCGAGTACTACGCCGTCCTGCGGATTCATTACCGTCTTCCCGTCTTTCCCATCGTCCTCTACCTTCGGGGCGGACCGCACTCCAAGTTAGGGGAGTACCGGGAGGACCTCTTCGGCCAGGAGCTCCTGACCTTCCGCTACCACAGCGTGGCGCTGGCAAGGCTTCCAGCGGAAGAGTTATGTTGGGACGAGCCCTCTCGGGGCTGCCCTGTCAGCTCTGATGAGCTTGAAGATGGGCCGGGACCGGGCCGGCCTCATGGCTGCGATGCTCGAGCGGGTGGCGGGAAGCGGGCTCAACGAGACACTGAAGCATCTTCTGGTCAATGTCATCAAGACGTATTTTGTGCTTACGGCGGAGGATGCCGAGAGCTACCGGCGTCTTATTGAGAGGAAGGAGTTTCGAGCCGTGCAAGAAGTAGAGCTCACCTGGGCGGATAAGCTCATAGAAAAGGGCCGGGAACAGGGCCGTGAGGAAGGTCGGGAGGAGGGTCTGGAAGCCGGTGTCATCGAAGGAAAGCGAAGAACGCTTGTGCGCCAGCTGTCGGCCAAGTTCGGCGATCTTCCCGAAGAGATAACGATAAGAGCCGAGACGATGTCGGAATCCGAACTGGATTCCATTCTCGACCGTCTGCTTACCGCGACGACTCTCGACGAGTTGCAGATCGGCTGAAGAACCTAGAGCGGCCGTTTCGGGAAGATCATCGTCCGCCACATGTGCGCCACCGGGCTTCCGTCGTAGCCGAGGCCCTCCGGCGGATTTTTGAAGTTGCGGCCGATGATGTCGACGAACGGGTCCAGGCTCACCTGCTTCGCGGGATCGAAAGCGTACTCGTCGTTCAAGGTGATGTTGCGCGCTTCCATGTACCACTTGTGGGCCTTCGCTTCAGTGTGCGCCTGCTTGATGTACTCATCGGGCTCGTAGTCCTTGCCGAACATCCGGTTGTACATCTCGGGATACTCGTAGCCGACGGCCGGGTCGGGGAAGAACCGAAGCGCCTGGTGGTAGCGGATGCCCCAGGAGATGCGCTGGTCGACGTAGGGCTCGATCATCTGCGCGCACCAGTAGCCGTGGTCGGGGCGCACGAGGTTCGAGACCGAGATGTCGTGAAGGAGGCAGGCCATGATGGTCCTCTCGGGCATCCCGACCTCCTGGGCGCGTGCGGCGCTCTGCAGGACGTGTCGTGCCGGCGCGAACCGCAGCCGGTAGAAGTCGACGAGAGTCGCCTTCTCCGGCATCGGAGGCAGCTCCCCGTTCTCGGTGTTTGAGCCCATCCGCGGCTTCTTCGCTTCACTCGCAGCGCGATCCAACTCCTGGACCATGGCCGCCTCGAGCGCCTCCGCCTTCTGCGCGGGGGACATGAGCTCGACGACGCCGGCGCCTCCGACAGCAGCCAGGAACGTCCTGCGATCCATGGTCAACCTCCCTTGCAAAGTCCGCTTTTTTGACTATAAGGTCAGTGGAGCTCCACAGTCAAAGGCGAGAGCCGCAGGAGGATCTAGATGAGTCGAATTCTTTGGGCAACTGTTGCCGCCCTGGTGTTCGGGTCCGGATTCACGGCGGGGGCGCTGTTCTCCCCGCAGGACATGAGCCTTGCCGGTCACGTGTACGAAAGCCCGACGAGCGGAACGAGGATCCGCATGCTTCTCGAGGAGGCGAACCTCGGCGGAAAGGAGGTCGAGATCGGGGAGATCACGTTTCCCCCCGGCGTCAACTCGGGGGAGCATCTCCACGGCGCCACCGAGATCTTCTACGTTCTCTCGGGCGAGCTCGAGCACGTCGTCGACGGAAAGAGCCACCTGTTGAAGCCGGGGATGCTGGGATTCGTTCGTCCTCCGGCAAAAGTGAACCACGTGGTTCCCGGGAAGGAGCCCGCCAAAGCGCTGGTGATCTGGGCTCCCGGAGGCGAAGCGCACCGCATCGTCGATCGCTGGAAGAAGGTGGAGTAGATCTCGGGGATCCGATGTCTCGTAGCTTCATTCAAAAAAATGGAGGCCATGGATTCCAGTGCGGAACTGTGAAATCGCCGTCTCGGGCGTAAGCGCTTTCATGTCAGTAAGATGCTTCCCATGAGACTTGCCTTACACTGTGCTCGCGTCTTGGCGCGAGAATTGCTCTTTTACCGACCGGTTGACAACCGGTCGGTGAAGCAATATCCTCACCGCCGGTCCGAAACCGTTCGGAGGAGACGGGATTCGCACTTTTATGGAGACGAGGCCCCGAGAGGGAAGTCCGAGTGCTTTAAGCGTGCGAAAGCCGAATGCTCCCTTGGCGGGGAGCGCCTCTTCTTCAGCCCAGTCGCTTTATTCATAATCAGGAGGGACTTGCATGAGAGCCTTCATCCTCAAGGTCATGGGTCTCCTGCTCCTCGTTCCGGCTCTGGCGTCTTCGCAGACGTTCCAGGGCGGTGTGCGAGGGGCGGTGCGGGACGCCGACGGCGGCGTCTTGCCAGGGACCACGGTTACGATAACCAACTCGCAAACGGGCGCCGTCCGTACCGCGGTGACGAATGAACGGGGAGAGTACGTTTTCGCGAGCGTGGCCCCGGGCACGTACAACCTGGCGGTCGAGCTCAGCGGGTTCGCCCCTTTCCGGCGCGAGGGCCTCGAGGTCGGCGTCCAGACCTTCCTGGTTCAGGACGTGTCGATGCAGGTGGGCGGTATCGCGGAGTCGGTGACGGTGACGGGCGAGACCCCGCTCATCGAGACCGCCAACGCCTCGATTGCTTCGGCCATCGACAAGGCGCAGCTCGACGTGCTGCCGACGCCGGGCCGCAACGTCTTCATCTACTCGGTAACCACACCGAACGTCGTTCACACGGGAGACCCCGTTTTCGTGCGCAAGCAGGACCAGACCAACTCCTCGCTTCTCTCGCTTGCCGGAGGTCCCCTCCGCGGCAACAACTACACCGTGGACGGAGTGGCGGTCACGGATCTGGTGAACCGCGCCGTCATCATCCCCAACAACGACGCCGTCGAGGAGATGAAGGTCCAGGTCAACACCTATGACTCGGAGATGGGCCGGACCGGTGGCGGTGTCTTCAACGTCCTTCACAAGAGCGGGACGAACAACTGGGGCGGGAGCGCTCTCTGGCAGAACCGGCCGACTTGGGGCCGCGGCCTGCTTTTCTTCGAGCAGACAGAACAGGGAGGGTCGGGTGAGACGCCCGATCAGCCGTATAACTTGTGGAGCTTCGCGGGAGGCGGGCCCATCATCAAGGACAAGACGTTTTTCTGGGCGAGCTACGAGGGCTACAAGAATTCGGAATCCCGGAACGCGGTCATCAATCTCCCCACGAGAGCTCAGGCGAACGGAATCTTCACCGGCGGCCCCACCATCTACGATCCTCTGACCTACAATCCGGCGACGGGAACCCGTTCTCCTTTCCCCGGCAACGTGATCCCTGCGAATCGCATCGATCCCGTGGGTAGGGAGCTTGTGGATCTTCTGCTGACCGTCGGAGAGGGGGCGATCCCCATGACGGCTCTCCTCAGGAACGAGGCCCTCGAGCCCACGTTCAAGATCGACCACCAGTTCAGCGAGAAGTTACAGATCTCCGGCACCTACCTCTATTACGACTCGCAGGAGCCGGCGAACCCGTTCTACTCCGACTACCTGGGGGAGCAGGGGGCTACCCCGCTTGCCTTCGACACCGGCGCCGCGATTCTCTTCCGCACCGTGCACACCTTGGCCATCAACCTGACGTCTATCCCGAGCGACGACTCGGTGGTCACGTTCCGCTACGGGTACAACAGCTTCTACGACAGCAACGACGATCCGGTGTTCGACATCGGCGAGCTTCCTTTCAGCTCGAGCTTCCAGCAGGCGTTCAACGACGCGGGCCTCACCGCGTTCCCTTTGATCGACGTGCAAGGTTACGGAACGGACCAGAACGCCACCGCGAACAACACGCATGGAAGCTGGAACGACAACGACATCACGTGGAAGTCGCAGGAGTTGAGCGGCGTCTACTCGAAATTCGTCGGAAGCCACACCCTCAAGGGCGGTATCCAGTACCGGAGGATCGGCGTGGATACGTTCGACCCGGGCTACGGCGCCGCCTTCTACTTCACCCCCGGATTCACCCGCGGACCGACCCCCTTTGCGTCCGGCTCCGGCGACGCCATGGCTTCTCTCCTCCTCGGTCTTCCGACCGACGACTCCTACTTTAAGAACGCCACACCGGCGAACGTTTTCGTCAATTACTATGGCGGTTTCATTCAGGACGACTGGCGGGTCAACGAGAACTTGGTGTTGAACCTGGGACTTCGTCTCGAGCACGAGACCGGTCTAGCCGAAGAAGAGAATCGATTCGCCGTCGGCTGGGGTTACGACGATCCGTTCCCGGTTCAGGTTCCTGGGTTCAATCTGACGGGCGGCCTCATCTATGCGGGAACGGGAGGGAAGGACACCCAGGGAGATCCGAGAGGGCTTAAGATCGGACCCCGCGCCGGGTTCGTCTACTCGCTCAATGAGAAGACCGTTCTTCGCGGAGGTTATGGCATATTCTGGGCGCCCGCACCGTACCCGACGGGTGAGGCCGGCTTCGCCACTCGAGGATTCACCGCGATCACCAACGTTGTTTCCAGTAACGATGGAGGCATCACACCCACCTCGGCGCGCCTGCAAAACCCCTACCCCAACAGTGTCGCCGAACCGACGGGCAACAGCCTTGGAGCGCTCACCGGTGCCGGTTCTACCGTTCGCTTCAACGACCAGTTCGCAAGGTCCCCTTACATGCAGCAGTGGTCCATCGACATCCAGCGAGAGCTGGGCGCGGGTATGGCCTTCAAGATCGGCTACCTCGGAAGCAGGGGCTCCGATTTGCGGGTTGGCGGAACGGGTGACGGCGAGGTCAACATCAACCAGCTCGATCCCAGCTTTCTTTCCCTGGGTAACGCTCTGAACGATCCGGTCTCGAATCCCTTCTTCGGGAACTCGGCGTTCGGCTCCCTCGCCGACTCCGCGACCGTGCCTCGGGGACAACTCCTACGGCCCTATCCGCAATTCCGCGACGTTTGGGCGCGCAAACTCACCGACGGGGAGTCTCGATACAGCGCTCTCCGCCTCGAGTTCGAGAAGAAGTTTCGTCAATGGGGCGCCCGCGTGAACTACACCTACAGCAACTACAAGTCAAACGTTCTGGAGAGCAACACACGGCTCAGCGATGAGGAGTTTCAGGCCTTCAACTCGACAAACCTGGACACACAGGATCTGCCGTATGGTCGCATCGATTCGCCCCACTGGCTCAACATCAATGGGCTCTATCGATTGCCGAGCCCGGACGGAGGCGTGGCGGAAGCCATTCTCGGCGGGTGGTCAGCGTCGGTCTCGACCATCATGCGGACGGGCTTCCCTCTGACCATCAAGCAGGCCTCCAATAACCTGGGTAGCGCCTTCGGCTTCGACCACCAGCGTCCGAATATGGTCGGGGATCCGGCTGTTTCCGACCCCAGGAGCAACTACGAGCAGTTCATCAACCCTGCGGCGTTCGCGAACGCTCCGGCTTTCACCCTCGGGAACACCCCGCAGACCATCACCGACCAGCGGTCGGCGCCGCTTCTCAACTGGGACGTCTCTTTCGACAAGACGACCAACATCGGCGCCGGACAGCAGATCCTGCTACGCTTCGAGTTCGTGAATTTCTTCAGCCAGCCGAACTTGAACGGCCCCCGGTCCGTCTTCGGCCAGTCCAACTTCGGCGTGATCGACGGGGTGGGCGGCTTCCCGCGCATCTTCCAGTTCATGGTGAAGTACATCTTCTAAGTCCTGCCGTCTCGTGAAAAGGGGCGGGCCGCCCGAGTTGGTGGCCCGCCCCTTCTTGCTTTAGGCTCCTGTCATGTCGCGAAAGCGTAGGGCTGCGACAGCGCCAAATTCGCGGCCCCCGGGCTCGTCGTCGCTCTCGCGATCCTCGTCGGCGCCCTTCTAGCTTAGTACGCTATCCCGAAAGTTCGGTGACGTATTTTGTGATAGTCAGGCGACCCGAGCCAGACGGGGTTCGTATTTGGCAAGCCGGTCGAGGAGCTCTTTTAGGTCCTTGCGTGTGAACTTCCATTGAAACGGACGGGCCACATCCTCGTAGTAGCGTTCGAAATCAGCGAGGCGTTGGGGAATGTCGTTGAGAGCCAGGAAATCATTAGGGGTTAGGACTTTTCTCTGGACTACGGAGAAGTAGATTTCAACTTGATTGAGCCAGCTGGCATGGTTCGGTGTGTGAAGAAGGACCGTGTTGGGCCACTGGGAACGAAACCGGTCGACCGAAGCTGGTCCTCGATGAACGGAAGCATTGTCGACGATCCAGAAGACTCGCTTGGCATTGCGATAGGGCTTCCGCTTCATCACGCTGTCGACGAGCTGATCGAAGGGAACGATGCCGATCTTGGGGACGCAACGGCCGAAAACCTTGGCGCGATGAACATCCCAAGCTGCGATGTATGTCCAGGACCCTTCACGGAAGTACTCGTGCTCGATACGCATCGGCCGTCCGGGTGCCGGCGGGGTGGTCGCGTATTTGCGACGGCGACATTGGATGCTAGGTTTTTCGTCAGCGCTGATGACAAATTCATTTTCCGCCAGTGGTTTACGCTGCCAACGCCGCTCGTAGAGATCCAGGATGGGGCTCGCTTTTTTCTCGAAGTCGGGGTCACGCGGAAATACCCAGCTGCGATGAGTCCAGGGTTTGATAGCGTCCTCGTTCAACCACCGCCAAAGAGTCGTTTGCCCAATGCTCGCCACGATCCCACGCGCAATGACTTCTCGCTTCAAGTCTGCGGTGCTGATACGCGACAGCGGCAGGCCGAGTTCGAGGGGCAATTCACAGGCGAGGGCCTTGACGGCGACGACTACGGAGGGGAGAAAACTTGCCGGGCCGCCCCCGGCGGGGCTGTTCTTCGAGCCCCGCGAGGCGTTCGTCGAAGAAACGTTGACGCCACTTGCTCACGATCTGCCGCGGAGTATCGAGTCGCTCTCCGATCTCCTTGTTGGTCAGACCCTCGGCGGCATAAAGAACGATCTTTGCACGGATGACGTCAATATACGGTGACGTATATGCTCGCGCAGTTTCTTCAAGGATGTCACGCTCGTCATCGGCCAGGCTGATATCAAATGGCGATTTTCTGGGCACCTTCTGCTCCGACGGAGCAGAATCATGGCAGAGAAGGGGTCGCTCTAGCAACCAAGATATACGTCATCGTATTCAAGGAAGGGAGTACTTAGCTAGCTAGCGCTTCGCTACGTTCCCGATGGGCTGGCCGTTCCCAACCCCGACCCTTCGCAGAGCCTCAGGTCCCGCGAGGGCTCGCACGAGCCCTGATGCGGTCACGAGGCTGTCGCGACGAGCCGCCGTTGCCAAAGTAGCTGCCGATTCTCATTCTGCGCCCCCACGTTCCTTTGGACTGGCGCGGACCCGGGTAATCATCGGCCGAAAGTGTCTTTCTTATCGGGCCCGTTCGCGGAAGATCGTCTCTTTAGTAAATCAATTCCGCGAAGCCTTTTTGCGTGCTGGGTAGCTTCCCGACTGGATCCATCAGTTTCCGCCGGGCTATTTGTGCCGCTGGCTCAAACTTCTGCAACTTTCAATCGCGTCGCCGACGTCGAGTCGCTGTACCAGCTCATCATCTGCGTGCCTCTAACTCCTTAGGGTACGTACCGCAAGTGTTTTTACAAGGTTAGCCTTAGGAGTTGTCGGTTTGAAGAGCCCTAGTAATCCTCAAGTGCTCACAGTAAGTAAAGGAGGATGCGATGCAAAGGCGGGGGCAAGTCTTTATGGTTGTCCTCTGTTTCTTTCTGCTGGCGGCCGCAGTAGTCTCGGTCGGACAGATTGGCGATTCAGTCGTTTGGGCGGATCACTGTTCTGTTGGGTGCAGCGGAGGGCCGTGTACTGCCAACGACCAGTGTTCATGGCAATTTGGCAACCCCCTCGGCTGCTGCATCTGTGCCTTTCCGTATCCGGGTGCGGAATATAAGGAGTGCATCTGCAGGCCGGGTTATTGCTAGGGATTTAGTAGGGGGTAGCTGGGTGCGGGCAACCGCCCCCAGCTACCTAAATTCTGCCTTGCCGTCGAAACGACGTTGTTCTACGCTCCCTTCGTGTCGCGCAAGAAAAAGCCGAAGATCCCGCCGGCGCCTTCCCGGAAGCCGAAGGTGGGCCTGGCGATCGCGCTAGTCGCGGGAGTGCTTTCCGTCTCGCTCGCCCTTTTCTACGGATTGCCGCCACGGGGGGGCCAGGTGCCGGATCCGGACCGCTCTTCGATGGAGCCTCAGGTCGCGGCGAAGATCGAGGAGAGCCGAACCGCGGTTTTGGAGGCGCCGGAGTCCCCCGAGTCCTGGGGGCGCTACGCCATGGTGCTTCACGCTCACCGCCTGGAGGCGGACGCGGCGTTCTGCTACTGGCGAGCCGCAGAGCTTTTGCCCTCGGAATTCCGCTGGCCGTATCTGCTGGCGCACGCGCTCCGGGACACCGACTCCGACGCCGCTCTCGCCGCAGCCGAAGCGGCCTCCCGCCTGAGGCCGGACTATGCGCCGGCCTACGTGTTTCGCGCGCAACTTCTCGAAACGTCCAACCGCCTCGAGGAGGCCATGGCGCAGTATCGAAGGGCAGTGGAAATCGAGCCGGAAAATGCAATGGCGCAGTTCGGGCTGGGGCGGCTCCTCCTCGCCCGAGGGGAGATTCAAGACGCACTCCCGCATCTTCTTCGCGCCCGGGACTTGTACGATGAAGCAGGTGCTATCCACGGGGCGCTCGCCCAAGCCTACCGGCAGATGGGGGACATGTCTTCCGCTCTGCGAGAGAACCGCCTCGCATCGCAACTCACGGAGACGATCCCGATCACCGATCCCATCCACTACGCGATGCGGAAGGAGTCGGTGTCCTCGGTAGCTCAATTGCAGCGAGCTATCGAGGCCGACCGGGCGGGCGACTACGAGACCGCCGAGGCCCTTTACGAGGAGCTGGTGCGGATCCGGCCTGACGACCCGAACGTCCGCGCGCGTTTCGGGGATAATCTCGCCCGCCAGAGCAAGCTGGGGCCGGCCAAAGAGCAGTACGAGGCGGCGCTCGCCGTCGACCCGCAGCTGGGCTCGGCCCACTACGGGCTCGGCACCATGCTCAACTTCGAGGGTGACTACGACGGAGCCGCAGGTCATTACAGAGCCGCGCTCGAGTCGATGCCCGACGACGCCCGAACGATGCTGAACCTGGCGGGGATTCTCGCCTTTCAGGGCGAGCTCCGCGAAGCGGCCTCCTTGTGCCGGCGCGCGCTCGAAATCGATCCGAAAGGATTTGCGCCCAATTTCCATCTTGGGCGAGTGTTGATCCAGCAGAACCTGAACCGCGACGCCATCCCGTTCTTGCGGGCTGCCATCGAAGCCAGGCCGGATTCGGGCCCGGCGCACCGGCAGCTCTCGATTGCGCTCGTAGGGATCGGGGATTACGCCTCCGCCTGGACGCACGTCGAGCGCGCTCAGGAGCTGGGGGAGAAGATCCCTTCGAGCCTGGTGGAGGAGCTGCGGCGGCGGGTGCGGGGCTATTGACTCCCGGTCAGCCGCCGCTCATCCGCTGCCTCAGCTCGACGATCCGCCGGTCGGCGAGTTCGGTGGCGCGGTGGGGATCGACGCGCTTCGCTTTCTGGTACCACTCCATCGCCTCCCGATAATTCCCCCGCGCCGCGAGAAAATCACCCCAGGTGATGAGGAGCCCGCCGTGGTCGGGCTCGAGCTCCATAGCCTGCTGCAGCAGCGCTTCGCCCTCGGACCTCCGCCCGGTCTCCGCCAGGATCACGGCGAGCAGCATGTTGATGTTCGGATTGACCTTCAAGTCGCTGTACGCTCTCAGAGCACGCTCCGCTTCCTCGATGCGGTTCATCTCGATGTACACGAGACCCAGCTCTTCGAGCACGCCCAGGTCCCTCGGCGCCCGCTCGAACGCCTCGAGCGAGCGCGCCAGGGCCTCTTCCAGCCGGCCCTCCTTGCGCAGGCCCCGGGACTCCATCGTGATCCTCTGGATGGCGAGCATGTCCTTCGGGTCGGGGAGTTCGCCCTCGGGGGCGGTGGCAGGCCCGGCGCCGGAGAGGTACCCGAGCGCCTGGAGCCGCCGCAGGGATTCGGGGTCGGGCGTCACCGCCGAAGAAGCGACCACCTCGGCGGAGGGGCCGCTGGCGAGCCTCTCGGACAGTCGCGAAGACAGCATCGACACCGGTTCCTCGTCCTTCGATCGCGCGTACAGGTTCTCCCGCTCTTCCGGGTCGTCGAAGAGACGGTAGTACTCCGGCCGGGGCGCGTGGATGAATTTGTCCTGGTGCCGTCTCAGGCCGAAGAGGGGAGCCCAGCCGCTCTCGAGATAACCCGCCATCGACTCCATGTAGAGCGCTCGGTTGCGTACGTTCGACGCGATGCGCAGGCTGACCCCGTCGATTCGAGGGTCGCCGGCAACCCCCAGGAGATCGAGAACCGTTGGAAAGATGTCGACGAGCCCGACGGCGGTCCCGTCGACGACTCGCGGCGTCAGGAGGGACCCGGGAGACCAGAGAAACAGGGGCACGCGCTGGGTTGATTCGTACAGGAATCGGGAGTGGCCGTGCTCGGAATGCTCGCCGAAGCTTTCCCCATGGTCTCCGGCGACGAGAACCAGGAGATCGTTTCCGGGTTTCTCCAGCTCCGCGACCAGACGGCCGATCTGAGAGTCCATATAGGCGATCTCGCCGTCGTAGGGACTCGTTGGAAACATGGAGGCGTAAGCCTCCGGCGGTTTGTACTCGGTGTGCGGGTCGTAATAGTGGACCCAGAGGAAGAAGGGCCGGGACTCGTCTCGTCCCCTGAGCCACTCGAGAGCGGCGTCGGTCGTCGCTTCCGCATTCCGCTCTCCCAGGCCACCAAAAGGCTGGCCCGGAAGAGGCTCAGTGCGGTCGTCATAGCGATCGAAACCCTGGGAGAGACCGTACCGGGCATCGAGGACGAAGCCCGACACGAACGCCGTGGTTTCGTAACCTTTCTCCCGGAGCACCTCGGCAAGGGTCACCTGGGACGGGTCGAGGCGATACTGACCGTTGTGGCGTACTCCATGGTGATTCGGATCGAGGCCCGTCAGGATCGAGGTGTGGGCCACGAGCGTGATGGGTGCGGGAGAAACGGCATCGGCGAAACGGACGCCCTCCGTGGCGAGCCGGTCGAGATTCGGGGTCTCGGCCTTCAGGTAGCCGTAGGAGCCCAATCGATCCGCCCGCGTCGTGTCCAGGGTGATGAGCACCACGTCGAATCCCGCGGCAGAACCCGTGGCGAGAGGCTCGCTCCTGCCGCACGCCTCGAGCGCGAGCGTGAGGATCAAAGAGCACCGATGGAGACGCATCCAAGCTGAATTATCTTTGGCGGGAGATGGTGAGGCAAATCGCGTGGTTCTCGGAATGCCGCACCGGTTGACGGCGGTGTTCACCAACAATAGCATCCCAACATTATTACGATTACCGGCGTAATTACGATTACCGGCGTAGAACCGGAACTCGACGCAGATGGGAGCAAGACAGAGACGCGAGTGGCCCGAGTCGTGGGAGTGGGAGCTCAGCTTCTGGGATCACCTCAGAGAAGCATGGAACAACGGCTTTTTACGGAAATCGATCTTCGCCTTATGATGAACGAAGCGGTAGGCATAAGAAAGCGCGACGACCGGGTCGCTGGATCCTCGAAACGAGACATCAAGATCGCCCTTGGCACGTCATCGTGAAGCCGGATTACAACGCGAGGATCCTGGATGTGGTCACCGCCTATGAAGTCAAGAGAAGAGAGGCCAAGAAAAAGGGAAAATGAGTAAAGCGTTTCTTCAAGTAACCTACCAGGACGGAAAAGCGGAGATCGCGTACTTGTCGCTGTCGCGCAAGCCAGGCGAGAAGTCCGTCGAGAGTGAACGCGTTGAGCCTGAGATGGTTCTCGACTTCAACGCTGAGGGGGAGCTCATAGGTCTCGAGATCCTTGACCCTCACGAGGTCAGTCACCACGCCATCAACGAAGTCCTCGAACGACACGGCTACACTCCTCTGAGCGAGAAAGCGCTCGCTCCTTTGGTCGCTGCCTGAACCGTCCACGGCCAACTGAAAGTCCTGAAGCCTTCGCGTCCCGCACATGCTCCTGGTCCAAGGAAACCAGTGGGTGCCGCGGTTTGACGACTCTAGAGCATCCCCAGATGAAGAAAATTTCAATCGCTATCGACGAGGAGACACTCGACCTCGTAGACGCGCTGAATCGTTCGTCGGCAGGTTTCGCAAGCCGGTCGGCGCTGATCCGAGACGCCCATTCGTGCGTACTTGGCTCACGAATTCCGGCAGGGTGTCGAGGCGCGGGAGCGACGGGTAATTCGCCAAAACAAGCGTCTCTTGGACCGGCAATTGAAGTTGTTGGTGAAGGAAGAGACCAATTGCCCGGGTTGACTGTCCTCGAGACGCGAAAGACAATGACCCTCGATGAGGGCGATCTGCACATTGGCGACGGCCTCGATCGCTGGATTGCTCTCGCCCTCCCTCGGAGCTCAATCTTCCATCTTCACCGAGATCGCGCGTGAAGTAGGCATCGATTTCGTCCACGACCCGGGCACGGAGGGAAAGCACATGGCGCCCGAGGTCATGGGCTCGGGAGGCGCTTTTTTCGACTACGACAATGACGGCGACCTCGATATCTACCTCGTCCAGGCTGGCCCCCTTCCCGAGTCCAAGAAACCCCGGCCGCCGGACCGGCTGTACCGCCAGAACGCCGACGGAAAATTCACCGACGTGACCGCGGAATCCGGTCTCGGCGACACCGGCTACGGAACCGGGGTCTCGGTGGGGGACATCGACAACGACGGATTCGTCGACGTCTTCGTCACCAACTACGGAACGAACAGCCTGTACCGCAACCAGGGGAACGGGAAGTTCACGAACGTCACCGCGAAAGCGGGAATCCAGGGAAGCCACTGGTCGGCGTCTTCGGCGTTCTGCGATTACGATAACGACGGGCTTCTCGACCTCTACGTCACGAACTACGTCAAATTCGAGCCCACCAAGGTCTGCGTCAAGGGCGACGGTGCGCCGGACTATTGCAGCCCCCAGAGCCTCCCCTACGAGACGGACGTCCTTTATCACAACAACGGGAACGGCACGTTCACCGACGTCACCCGCAGCGCGGGGATCGGTGCCGAGCGGCTTCCAGGGCTCGGAGTGGTCTGCTCGGACTTCACCGCGGACGGCCGAATGGACATTTACGTCGCGAACGACGGTGAGGCCAATAACCTCTGGGTGAACCAGGGAAACGGAAAGTTCGAAGACCAGGCATTCCTGATGGGGGCCGCGGTGAGCGCCATGGGCCGACCCCAGGCCAGCATGGGAATCGCTCTCGGGGATATCGATTCCGACGCCGACCTCGACCTCTTCTTGACGCACCTCATCAACGACTACAACACCCTCTATGTGAACGACGGGAAGTACGGCTTCGAGGACCAGAGCGCTGCTGCCGGCCTCGTGGCCCCGAGCCTCTCGTTTACGGGGTTCGGGACCGCCTTCGTCGATTACGAGCATGACGGCGATCTCGATATCGTCGTTGTGAACGGCGCTGTCGATCGCCACAAGTCCTATCCCGGAGCCCGGATGTCCGACTACTGGAACCGCTACGCCGAGCCGAAGCACCTCTATCAGAACGATGGGAAAGCTCGATTTACGGAGATCAGCAAACAGGTCGGCTCCTTTGCCACCGATATCGATCTGAGTCGGGGCCTCGCGGTGGGAGACGTCGACCGCGACGGAGACATCGATTTACTTGTGGTGAACACCGCCGGTCCCGCGCGGCTGTACCGTAACGACGCGAGGAAGGTGGGAAGCTGGCTTCTGGTGCGCGCCTGGGACGAGAAGCGCAAGCGGGACGCCCACGGCGCGGTCGTCACGGTTACCGCGTCCGGGAAGAAGTACGTCCGAGTCGCCGATCCCGGATTCAGCTACCTCTCGAGCAACGATCCCCGGGCCCACTTTGGAATTCCGGGAGCGAGTCGGGCCGATGGGGTCCGGGTCCGGTGGCCCGATGGAGTCGAGGAGGCCTTTCCCGGCGTCGCCCTCAATCAGAGCATCGTCCTGAAGAAGGGCGAGGGTAAACCCAGCACGAATTGAGAGCGAGTTTGCTTGCCGGTACCGCGCCTGTGTAACATGGCTCGCCCCTAACGCGGAGAAATGGAGATGACCCTCTTGGTATTCATCGCGCTCATCGCTCTCGCCGGGGCCTCCTTCGCCGACGAGCGTCTCGACAAGCTCAACCCCGAGCATCGAAAGTGGATCGAGGAAGAAGTCGTTTACATCATCACCAAGCAGGAACGGGACGTCTTTTTGTCGCTCCCCACGATAGCCGACAGGCAGGGGTTCATGGATGCGTTCTGGGAGAGGCGCGACCCTGACCCCGCCTCTCCCGCGAACGAGTTCAAGGACGAGCACTACGAGCGGCTCGACTACGCGAACCGGATTTACAGCCGTGATGCGCCTCGGCCGGGATGGAAGACGGACATGGGGAAGTTCTGGATCATCCTGGGAAAACCCCATGAGATTCAGCGCTACGACGGCCTGAACGAAGTGGTTACGACTGAGGTATGGTTCTACAACGGAGACCCGAAGTACGGGCAGCCGCCGCGGTTCAATCTGGTGTTTTTCAAAAAGCAGGATATCGGGGAGTATGAGCTGTACAGCCCCATGGGCGACGGCCCCGAGGCCCTCCTGCGTGCGGGCTCCGGAGCCTTCTACCGGACCGACCAAAACGTCGCGGTTGACGTCCTGGAGGTCGTCTCGATGGATCTGGCGAGGGCGAGCCTGACGGTGGATTTGACCGAGCCGGTGGGAAACTTTCTCGCCGCGCGCAATTCCCGCCAGCCCCTCACCAGCTTCGTCAAGGTGCCCATCAACGTCGAAGCCGTCATCG
>Ga0214473_10003135_pt1 | contig 20169 bp, 19 predicted proteins | sample RVTome_7_FD_203509 | JGI IMG/M metagenome (GOLD analysis project Ga0214473, IMG submission 203509) | Soil microbial communities from uranium-contaminated site in the Upper Colorado River Basin, Wyoming, United States - RVT98D197 | ecosystem: Environmental > Terrestrial > Soil > Contaminated >... | reverse complement strand
AATTAGAGCTGGTTAACCTGCTGACGGTGGCAGAGCATATGGTGGAGTCCGCCGCCGTTCGCGAGGAGAGCCGGGGAGTCCATCTGCGCTCCGACTTCCCGGGACGGGATGACGGGCGTTGGCGTCGGCACGTCACCGTGCAGCGAGATCCCGTTACCGGCGGGTCCGTGGTCGAGTCAAGCGCGATGGAGGTGTGACCGTGATCGAGCAGGCGAGTCTCTTGCTGGTTCGGCAGGCCCTGGCGGAGGATCTGGCCGGCTATGGTGACATCACATCCGCTTGGACCGTGCCGCCTAGCCTCCGGGGCCGGGCGGAGATAACGGCCCGAGAGGACCTGGTGGTATGCGGTTTGGCGCTGGCCGCGGCGGTGATGAACGAGGTGGATCCGCGGGCGGCTTTCATCCCTCTGGTGGAGGATGGATCCATGGTTACCGACCAGGACCGGCTCGCTGTGGTCGAGGGCTCGGTGCGCAGCATCCTTGCGGCGGAGCGCTCGATGCTCAACTTCCTCAGCCATCTTTCCGGTGTGGCTACGCAGTCGAGGCGGTTCTCGCTGGCTGTGGAAGGCACCGCGGCGAGAGTGGTGGACACTCGTAAGACCACTCCAGGGTTGCGCTTCTGGGAGAAGCGGGCGGTCGTGTGCGGCGGGTGCCACAACCATCGGTTCGGCCTCTTCGACATGGTGCTCATCAAGAACAACCACCTCACCGCGGCCGGGGGGGTTCGTCAAGCCATAGACAGGGTCAGAGAGGCGCGCCCCGAGTACCTCAAGATAGAAGTGGAAGTGGAAAGCGAAGCCGACCTTCGTGAGGCCATCTCCTGCGGCGCCGACATCATCATGCTGGACAATCAGGGTTTGGAGTCTTTGCGGCGGTTGGTGAAGTTGGCGCGGGAACTCGAGCCCAGGATGGTCCTCGAGGCTTCGGGGGGAATTACCCTCGCCACCGTGCGGGCTGTCGCCGAGACCGGGGTGGATCTGATCTCCACCAGCGACCTCACTATGGGGGCGCCTTCGGTGGACGTGGGGTTGACTCTCAGGGCGGGCGGTTGCGGGCCGATCGGCGACTAAGAACTCATTCTGAAACGAGTACCAGGCGGGGTCCGGCGAAGGGGTGCCTCACGGGACGCGGGAGGAGGACGATCATGCTGCTGGCGGTCGATGTAGGTAATACTCAGACTGCGGCCGGCCTGTTCTCCGGTACGGAGTTGGCCGGCAGCTGGCGGTTCGCTACCGATGTGCGCAAGACCGGGGACGAGATAGCCGCCTTGCTCGACGAATTGCTCCGTCTGGACGGCTTTTCCCGTGGCTCGGTCTCGGGCCTCGCCGTGGCATCGGTGGTGCCGCGGCTGAGCGGCGAATACGTGTCCATGGCGGCGGGCAAGTTCGGCCTGGAGGCTCTTGTGGTTGGACCGGGTGTCAAGACGGGCATGCCCATTCTGACCAACGACCCCCGGCAGGTGGGCCCCGACCTCATTGTTGACGCGGTAGCCGCGTACGAGGCGTATGGTGGCCCCTGCATAGCCGTTGATTTCGGCACCGCCACGACCTTCAGCGCGGTGTCGGCGGCGGGGGAGTATCTGGGACATGCCATCGCTCCGGGAATCGAGGTGTCCCTGGATGCGCTTTCTACCAAGGCCGCCCGGTTGATGACGATCGAGCTGGCTGATCCAGGTACCGTGATTGGACGGAACACCGTGCAAGCCATGCAGGCGGGGGCCGTCTACGGCTTCGCCGGGCAGGTGGATGGCATCGTCGGGCGCATGCGGGCCGAGTTGGGAGACAAGGCCGTGACGGTGGCCACCGGAGGTTTGGCCTTCCTGATCTTCGACCATGCGACGTCGTTGGACAATCTCGACCCGTTGCTGACCTTGCGGGGCCTCGAGATCATCTACAGGCGTAATCATCCGTAGGATGGGAGAGGAGTTGGGGGCGATGAGCGGCTCGCCTCTCGCCGCCCCCTTTAGCATCGGGGGCGTGGAGATACCCAACCGAGTGGTGCTGGCTCCCATGGCTGGTCTCACCACCAGCGCCTATCGTCGCCATATGAAGGGGCACGGCGCCGGCCTGGTGACAACCGAGATGGTCAGCGCATACGGCCTTCTGCATCGCAATGTGCGCACCGGCGAATATCTGGATCTTGCCGAGGAAGAGCGACCGGTAGCCGTGCAGCTCTTCGGAGACACCCCTGAGGTCATGGCCAGAGCCGCGGAGCTTGCGCTATCCCGGGCGGTCGCCCCAGACCTGCTCGACATCAACATGGGTTGCCCGGTGCGTAAGGTCATGCGCACCGGAGCGGGCGCAGCCCTTCTGGGCGACCCCGATAGGGCGGTCGCCATGGCGACCGCTGTGGTGGATGTGGCCGGGCAGGCAGGCGTGCCGGTGACCGTGAAACTTCGCAGCGGCCTGAAGGAGGGTGACCGGACCGCTGTGGAGCTGGCCCGCCGGCTGGAGGCGGCGGGCGTACAGGGCTTGGCGGTGCATCCCCGGGCTGCCAGTCAACACTATCGCGGCCTTGCCGACTACACGATCACGGCGGCCGTGGTCGAGGCGGTCGCGGTACCGGTAATGGCCTCGGGAGACGTCACCGACGTCGCCCCGACGCTCGCCATGTGGCGGTCCACTGGGGCGGCGGCGGTGATGGCGGCCCGGGGCGTGGCGGGCAATCCCTGGCTGGTGGGCGCTCTGTTCTCCGGGGTGAGAGCAGAGCGCCCCCCGCTCCCCGTTGTGGTCGCCGACATGCGCGTGCTGCTCCGGCTGGTTGTGCTCGAGAGAGGACCGGAGAGAGCGGCCCGCTGGATGCGCAAGTTGCTGGGCTGGTACTTGCGACCGTCGGGCGTGCCTGCGGCTACCATCGAGAAGCTACGGGCGCTGCCCGACGCTCAGGCGCTCGACAGCGGCTTGGTTGCCCTCGTCGGAGGCTCTCCGCTCCTCGTCGGGGCTCAGTCCGCCGGTGGGGCGTAACTCTTGGGTGCGGCCGTAGCCTAGCCCCAGCCGTATCTGCAGCCGGGGCCGTCGACTCCCTGGCGGCCCAGCCGCAGGCAGGGGAAACTCCTAGGTCGGGGGGTGTGTTGACAAGTTTCTCCCCCCAACTTATAATGCGCCGCTACTTTCAGGCGCATTCCGCCCCTCCGCTGCCGTCGAAGGAAGGTGCTCGTGTCTCGCAAAGAAGTCATCCTCACAGCAGAAGGTCTCAAGGCGCTCCAGGACGAGGTCAATCTTCTCTCCACGGTGAAACGAGAGGAGGTGGCCGAGCGCATCCGTGCGGCGCGGGATTTCGGCGATATCACTGAGAACTCCGAATACGATGACGCCAAGAACGAGCAGGCCATGATCGAGCATCGAATCAGCCTTCTCCAAGAGAAGCTTCGCAGGGCTCGGGTCATCAAGGACTCGGAGATCGACACTGAAAAAGTGAGTATCGGCAGCACGGTGACTCTTCGGGACAGCGATGCCGGGGAGGTGCGCGTCTACACGCTGGTGGGCTCGGCCGAGGCCGACCCGGTGAAAGCCAGACTGTCGAACGAGTCGCCGGTGGGGCAGGCAATCATGGGCAAACGGGTGGGCGAGGTGGTTACCGTGCCGGTGCCCGTCGGCTCCCTCAACTACGAGATCCTGGCAATCGGCAAGATGTCCTAGATGGATCGGTCCGGTCCATCTGAAGACCGCGACCAAGGCGACGGCCTGGCGGCAAATCTGCCCGAATGGGAGCGCGATCGGCTGGCCAAGGCGGAACGACTGCGGCAGCAGGGTGTAGAACCCTACGCCCGCAGCTTCGAGCCTCGCACCCGCCTGGGCGAGATCGCCGAAGCGCACGCCGGCCTCGAGCCCGGCGCCAGGGATGAGGACAGCCACTACCGGGTGGCCGGTCGGGTGATGTCCAGGCGTGAACACGGCAAGGCCGTATTCGTCACGCTCCGCGACGGATGGGATGATCTGCAGGTCTACGCCAACGTGGATGCTCTGGGTGGAGCCTCCTTCGATATCCTCACCGACCTCGACGTGGGCGACATCATCGGATGCGAAGGCCACGTGTTCCGGACCCGGCGGGGAGAATTGACCGTCTTCGCCGAGGCTTGGACCCTTCTGACGAAATCACTGAGGCCGCTGCCTGAGAAGTGGCACGGTCTCCAGGACCGGGAGACCCGCTATCGCCAACGATATGTCGATCTGGTGGCCAATCCTGAAGTTGCCTGGCAACTCCGGGCCCGGGGGAGGCTGGTCTCGGCGATGCGCCGGTATCTTGAGGGTCGCGGGTTCGTGGAGGTAGAGACGCCCATCCTTCAGCCTCTGCCCGGTGGCGCACTGGCCCGGCCGTTCATAACCCATCACAATGCTCTCGACGCCGACCTGTACCTGCGCATCGCTCCCGAGCTCTATCTCAAGCGGCTTCTCGTGGGCGGATTCGATCGCATTTTTGAGATCGGGAAGAATTTCCGTAACGAGGGCATCTCTCTGGTCCACAACCCGGAATTCACCATGATGGAGTTGTACTGGGCGTACGTGGACTACAACGCGATCATGGAGCTGGTGGAGAACATGATCTCGGCCCTCGCCCAGGAAGTCATCGGCACCACCCAGATCGTGGTGGGAGAAGACTCTATCGAACTGAAACCTCCGTGGCCACGGCGCACCATCGATGCTTTGCTGAACGACAACCTGGGTCTGTCGCTTGCCGGCACGCGCGCCGATCCGCGGGTCGCCAAACGTGCGCTGCGCGAACGCAAGATTGAGGTAGACGATCGGGATACTTTCGCTACGCTGGTGGACAAGGCGCTCAAGCACGCGGTGTGGCCGACCCTCATCCAGCCCACTTTCGCCATCGACTATCCCTTGGAGCTGAGTCCCCTGGCGAAGTGCCGCCAGGACGACCCGAGGCTGGTGGAGCGCTTCCAACCCATCATCGCGGGCAAGGAGATGGGCAACGCCTTCTCCGAGCTCAATGATCCCATTGACCAGCGGCGGCGGTTTGAGGAGCAGGCCCGCAGCAAGGAAGCCGGGGACGAGGAAGCTCACGTGCTCGACGAAGACTTTCTCCGGGCGCTGGAGTACGGCATGCCGCCGGCAGGCGGTCTGGGCATCGGCATCGACCGGCTGGCCATGATGCTCCTGGGCGTGGAGTCGCTGCGGGACGTCATCCTTTTTCCCCAGCTGCGGCCTGAGCGCTAGGGGCACACCGAGCGCGGCCGGGCGGGCCGCGAGACCTGCAGGCAGGAGGTCCAGGCCCGAGGCCGAAAGCCCATTATGCTACACTTTGGACAGTAGTTCTTCGACGCTTCCCGGCACAGTGCGCGCTGATTTCTCCGTACGTTAGTGCCGGTGGATGGCCGGCCGAGCCGGTCTGTCATTGGAGGAGGCCCGGGTGTTTGCAGAGGAGTCACCCGACTGGAACCTTGACCTCGACAGCTCCGTGACGTGCGAGCTGTGCGGGGAAGAGACGGCCACCATGCACCTGCTCAGAGTGGTGGATGGGGCCGTCAGCCACACGCACCTATGCCCAGGCTGCGCCGAAGGCGTGGCCGAGCAAACCAACGGCCTCGCCCTGGTGCTCGCCGTGCCGTCTGTGCTGCGCCACCTGGGCAAGAAAGCAGCGGAAGAAGACGCCGTCTCACCAGCCGCGCCCGACCGGGACGACCGGTTCTGCAGCGTGTGTGGGACCACTCTGACCGATCTCAAGGAGTCGGGTATGGTGGGTTGCTCCAAGTGCTACCAGGTGTTCGCGGAACACCTCCAGGCTTCTCTCGAGGGGGACGCGGAGCCGGTGGAGCATCTCGGCAAGATGCCGCGGCGAGGGCCTGAGAGCGACGTTCTGGGCCACGAGATCATGCGCCTGAGGCGCATGCTGCGTGAGTTGGTCGAGTGCGAGCGTTTCGAGGAAGCGGCGAGTGTGCGCGACCGGCTGACAGAGCTTGGGCAGAGACTCGAAGGGGAACCGACGTGAACCCCCCGACTCTCGCGGCCTCGGCCCTGGGTCTGTCGCGAAACGAGGCGGGCGTGCGCTTTCCCCACGCCGAGGACGGGGCGGCTCTGGAGGAGCTGCGGGTACAGGTCACCGATATCTTAAGGGCTGGTTCCTGGGAGCATCGGTGGCGAGTGTACGATCTGGACGAGCTGTCCGCCGTAGAAGCGGTCCACCTGGTGGAGCAAGGTCTCATGACCCCTGCATTCGCCGATGCCTCCGGTGAGGCCCGCGGTTTCGCGGTGTACGGTGAGGGTCAGGCGTCGCTGGAGATCAACGGGGTCGATCATTTTCGACTGTTGGGCTTCAGGACCGGTGAACAGCTGGGGACCCTGTGGTCGCTTCTTAGTTTGCTCGACGATCGGCTTGAGACGGCCGTGTCGTACGCATTCGAGCCGCGTTGGGGGTACCTGACTTCTCATCCCGGCCAGGCAGGCAGCGGGATGCGGGTGTATGCGACACTGCAGGTTCCCGCCCTGATGCTTACCGGCCGGCTGGCGGGGACGGCGCTTGATCTCATGACCCATGGCCTGGCGCTGGCTCCGCTCTGGGGTGGGGCGGGAGGTGTGATCCAGGTTTCGAACTTGGGGCGGCAGGGAAAACCTGAAAGCGAGATACTCCAGCAAATCGAAGATATCTCTCGCGGGATCGTCGAGAAAGAACGGTCGGTGAGGAAGATGCTTCTTCGCGAAAGTCCCATCCAGGTCCGTGATCACATCGGGCGTGCCCTCGGGGTATCCCAGCATGCATGGTCGATGTCGTTCTCCGAGGCTGTCAATCTGCTCTCGGCGGCGCAGGTGGGGCTGGAGCTCGGAGTGGTGGAGGTTCCCGGTCTGGCTGCAGAGTCGGTCTTCGGTCTAATGAGCAGACTCCAGCCGGCGCATATGCTCATGGAATACATGGATGGAAAAGCGGGCTGTCTAGAAAGCCCAGAGATAGATCAAACCCGGGCGCGGGTGTTGCGCGAGGTGTTCGCGGGCGCAGACGTCCGGGCATAGGAGAGAGATGTGATGTTTGAACGGTTCACAGAACGAGCCCGGCAGGTGGTGGTCCTAGCCCAAGAGGAGGCCCGGGTTCTCCGGCACAACTACATCGGCACCGAGCACCTGCTCCTCGGCCTCCTGCGCGAAGCCGACGGGGTGGCCGCCCGGGTGCTGGGCGCTCTGGAAGTTAATCTGGAAGAGGTCCGCGGCGAGGTGACCCGCATCGTGGGCGAGGGTGACAACGACTCTCAAGGGCAGATCCCCTTCACTCCCCGGGCGAAGAAGGTCCTCGAACTGGCGTTGCGCGAGGCCCTGTCGCTGGGACACAACTACATCGGCACGGAGCATATCTTGTTGGGCTTGGTGCGGGAGACCGAAGGGGTGGCCGCGCGGATTCTCAACGATCTGGAGGTCGATGCTGATCGCGTGCGCCAGGAAGTGATGCGGGTGTTGTCCGGTCCGACGCGGCGGCAGGCCCGCGGGGCGACGGCCGCGGCGGCTGCTGAGGGCAAGGAGCGCAAGAGCTCGAAGGTCCTCGACCAATTCGGGCGCAATCTCACCAAGTACGCCGAAGAAGATAAGCTCGACCCGGTGATTGGACGAGAGACCGAGATACAGCGAGTTATGCAGATTCTCTCTCGCCGCACCAAGAATAACCCCGTGCTGGTGGGCGAGCCCGGCGTGGGCAAGACCGCGGTGGTCGAAGGGCTTGCGCAGCGCATCGCCAAGAACGACGTGCCCGGGCTGCTCAAAGATAAGCAGATCTACACTCTCGACTTAGGGGCCCTGGTCGCAGGCTCGAAGTACCGGGGGGAGTTCGAGGAGCGCCTCAAGAAAGTCATGAAGGAGATCAGTGAACGGGGCGACATCATCCTGTTCATCGACGAGATTCACAACCTGGTGGGCGCGGGGGCTGCCGAAGGCGCTATCGACGCGGCTTCCATCCTCAAGCCTGCTCTGGCCCGCGGCGAGATACAGACGATCGGGGCCACGACGCTCGACGAGTACCGCAAGCACCTGGCCAAGGATGCCGCTCTCGAGCGGCGGTTCCAACAGATACTGGTCAAGGAACCGTCCGTTATCGAGACTCAGAAGATTCTGGCCGGGCTGCGGGAGCGCTACGAAGCTCACCATCGGGTGCGGATCACCGACGAAGCCTTGGAGGCGGCTGCCTACCTCGCCGACCGGTACATCAGCGACCGCTTCCTTCCCGACAAAGCCGTTGACCTCATGGACGAGGCGGCCTCGCGCAAACGCATTCAGAACATGTGCGCCTCCCCCGATCTGAGAGAGGTGGAGGACGCCATCCTGGAAGTGCGGCGCGAGAAAGAGACGGCCATCGAAGTGCAAGACTTCGAGAAAGCCGCCTCCTTGCGCGACCGGGAGCGTAAGTTGCTCAATCAGCGGCAAGAGCTGGAGCAGAAATGGCAGGAGTCCGACCAGGCGACCGAGATTTCCATAGGTGAGGACGAGATCGCCGAGGTCGCGGCCATGTGGACGGGTATCCCGGTCACGAAGCTCACCGAGGCTGAGACCCATCGGTTGCTACGCATGGAGGAAGCTCTGCACGCGCGCGTGGTGGGACAGGACGAGCCGGTCAAGGCGGTGTCCCGAGCCATCCGCCGTTCCCGCGCGGGCCTCAAAGATCCCCACCGTCCCGGCGGCTCTTTCATCTTCCTGGGACCGTCCGGGGTGGGTAAGACCGAATTGGCCCGTACCCTGGCCGAGTTCTTGTTCGGCGACGAGGCGGCGCTCATCCAGGTCGACATGTCGGAGTACATGGAGAAGCACGCGGTCAGCCGGTTGGTGGGTTCGCCTCCTGGCTACGTCGGCTACGACGAGGGTGGCCAACTCACCGAATCCGTGCGGCGCCGGCCCTACTCGGTGGTGCTCCTCGATGAGATCGAAAAGGCTCATCCCGACGTCTTCAACATCCTCCTACAGATACTGGAGGACGGTCGTCTCACCGATGCCCAGGGGCGCACGGTGGACTTTCGCAACTGCATCGTCATCATGACCTCGAACATCGGCGCCTCGACGATCTCCAAAGGCCAAATACTGGGCTTTGGCGAGCAGGTGGAAGAGGGCGGTCTCGACTACGAAGAGATGAAGACCCGCGTTACCGGCGAACTCAAGAAGATGTTCAAACCGGAGTTCCTCAACCGGGTCGACGAGGTCATTGTGTTCCGGAAGCTTACCCGGTCGGAGATCGCCGACATCGTGGCTCTTATGATGGCCCGGGTCGAAGACCAGCTCAAGGATCGCGAGATCGGCTTGGCCCTCACCCTTGAAGCGAAGGAGCTGTTGGTCAACGTGGGCTACGACCCCACTATGGGGGCGCGCCCGTTGCGGCGCGCCATCCAGCGTCACGTGGAGGATCTCCTGGCCGAAGAGGTGCTTTCCGGCCGCTTCCCGCGGGGCAGCACCGTGCTCATGGACCGTGAAGACGACCACTTGGCGATCAGCGAGGTCATCCTCGGCGCGCCGGACGTCCTCGTGGTCGACGAGTCCAAGTAGGGCGGAGCGGCCCATGCCGCGAGTTAGGAGCTCCTTCGTCTGCCGGGAGTGCGGGTACGCTTCCCCGGGGTGGTTGGGTCGCTGCCCGGGGTGCGGTCGCTGGAACACCATAGCGGAGGAAGCGGTCCGCACCAACTCCACTTTGCGCGTCGCGGGGCCGCATCCTGCGGCGCCCGCGCTCATACGCCTGGGCGACGTGGATCCCGGCGCCCAGACCCGCATCGACACCGGCCTGGACGAGTTCAACCGAGTGTTGGGCGGCGGCTTGGTAGCCGGCTCGGTGGTGCTTGTGGGCGGCGAGCCCGGCGTGGGCAAGAGCACGCTCCTCCTGCAGGCGCTGCTCGCCATGGAGTCCCGAGGCGCGTCTACGCTTCTGATCTCGGGCGAGGAGTCGGCCGGGCAGGTGAAGCTGCGCAGCGCCCGCCTTGGCGGTCGCGGCGGTGGGTTGCGCCTGCTCACCGAGACCCAGACCGAGGCCGTGGTGGCGGCTCTCGAGCAATTGAAGCCCAGCGTCTGCGTGGTCGACTCGGTGCAGACGCTGTGGTCGCCCGAGGTGGGGTCCACTCCCGGTTCGGTAGCGCAGATACGCGACGCCGCCGGTCAACTGCTGCGGGTGGCAAAGGCCAACGGCATTGCCCTGGTGCTGGTGGGGCACGTCACAAAAGACGGCGAACTGGCCGGACCCCGGGTATTGGAGCACATGGTCGACTCCGTGCTCTCGTTTGAGGGGGAGCGCACACAGCCGTTCCGCATTCTCCGGGCCGTGAAGAACCGCTTCGGCTCCACCAATGAGGTAGGCGTGTTCCAGATGGCCGAGCAAGGCCTGGTGGAAGTCCCCGACCCTTCCTCAGTCTTCCTAGAGGAGGGTGATCTCCGGTCGGGGTCGGCGGTGGTTCCCGTTATGGAGGGGACCCGCTGCCTCCTGGCGGAGGTGCAGGCGCTGGTCGCGCCCAGCAGTACGGCCATGCCGCAGCGGGTCGCCCGCGGGGTCGACCGCAACCGCCTAGCCATGATCGTGGCAGTTCTCAGCCGGCGGGCGCGTCTGCCGCTGCTCAAATGCGACATCTTTGTTAATGTTGCGGGGGGACTTGTTCTCGAGGATCCGGCCGCCGACCTGGCGGTGGCTCTGGCAGTGGCCTCTGCATGGCGGGATGGCAATAATGGCCAAGGCGCGGCGGCGTTCGGAGAGGTGAGTCTCACCGGCAAGGTGCGCTACGTGCCGCAGGGGGAGAAGCGCATCCAGGAGTTGGTGCGGCGCGGGTTCCCCCGGATCGTGGTCCCGGGTCGGAACGCGGATGAGCTCTCCGGTACCGGCGGGTGGCCGTTCGGAGCGGAGCTGCAGGCAGTAACCGAGATCGAACAAGCGGTCGCACAGGTGGTCAAGGACAGGGCAGGAAGGAGCACGCGTGGGTAGACGGCCCCCAGCCGCAGAAGAACGGCTTGTTGAAGCCCTGAAGATGGTCGCGCCAGGCACGGTGATACGTCAGGCGATCGACAATATCGTGCGGGCCCGCACAGGCGCCCTGCTCGTCTTCGCCGATGAGGAGGCGATTAAGCCCATGATATCCGGGGGGATCGATATCGACGTCCAACTGGCGCCGATGATCCTCTATGAACTGGCCAAGTTGGACGGCGCCATCCTGCTGGACCGTGGCGGCACGCATATCACCCACGCCAATGTCCAGTTGATGCCTGACGCCACTATCGAATCACAGGAGACGGGCACCCGGCACCGTACGGCCGAGCGGGTGGCCAAGCAGATCGATGCTCTCGCCATCTCGATCTCGGCGGCCCGGGATGTGGTCACCATCTACCGGGGCGATATTCGCTACATCATGGATCCCATCCGCACCATATTGGACAAGGCCAACCAGGCCCTGCAGACCCTGGAGAGGTTCAAAGCCCGGCTCAACCAAGTATCGACCTCGCTCTCGGCCCTCGAGTTCGAAGACGCCGTGACCCTGTACGACGTGCTGGCCGTGGTACAGCGCTCCGAGATGGTCTTGGTCATCGTCCAGGAGATCGAGCATTACATCATCGAGTTGGGCAACGAAGGCCGGCTGGTCCAACTCCAGGTCGAAGAGCTTGTGGTGGATGTACGCGAGAACCGAGCGGCCGTACTGGCCGACTATCTGCCCGGGGCCAGGCCCGCCGAGCTGGAGCAAGCTCGAGAGGCGCTAGGGGCGCTACGCTCCGAAGAATTGCTGTCCCTCGGGCGGCTGGGCGAGATCCTGGGGTACGCCCCCACGATCAACGCGCTGGAGAAGCATATGAGTCCGCGCGGCTATCGCATGCTGCGCAGGATCCCCCGGTTGAACGATAGGGTGATCGAGTCTTTGGCGGGGCATTTCGGCGATCTGCGGGCCTTGCTGGATGCGACCGTGGAAGAACTGGTCGCGATCGACGGGGTGGGGGCGGTCCGGGCCGAGGACATCAAGGAGGGTTTGTCGCGTCTGCGCGAACTCAACCTGCTGGAGCGGTACGGATAATGTTCAGCGTAGGGGACACAGTCGTCTATCCCCACCATGGCGCCGGGCGCATACTGGAGATCATCGAGCAAGATTTTCAGGGGACCCCACGCCTGTTCTACAGCATCCAGATCCTGCATAACGACATGACGGTGATGGTCCCGGTCGACGGGGTCGAGAAGGCCGGTGTCAGGGCGGTCATCTCCGAACCAATGGTGGAGGAAGTGCTGGGTGTCCTGCGCGACGATGCCACGAAGATGCCCAAGAACTGGAACCGCCGGGTCAAGCACAACCGCGATAAGATCAAGACCGGGGATGTGTTCGAGATCGCCGACGTGCTCCGCAATCTTGCCCTGAGAGACCATGATAAAGGGCTCTCTACCGGCGAGAAGCAGATGTACAGCAAGGTTAGGCACATCCTCGCCTCCGAGTTGATGTACGCCATGTGCATGCGGGAAGGCGATACTCTCCGCTTCCTTGACGGCATCCTGGCCGAGATATGTGCTCAACCTCGAGGCCAGTTGGTCGACACCGGGAGAGGAGAACTGTGATCGTTGCTCAGGCGAAAGGGTGATGAGCCGATGGTGTTTGCGGTAAGACTGCTGCTGGCGCTCGTGGGAGGAGTCACCTGCTACGAGTTGGCGGCCGCCTTCTTGCCCAAAGCCGGTCTCGCTCAGGTGCCATACGGGCTCTTTGTGACGCTGAGCGTTGTGGTGGGGATCATTTTGGGCGTCGTATTGGGTGGTTTCCTCGGCCGGGCCACGACCAAATTGGGCCGGCGGCTCGACCGGGCCAGCTCATTGCTCACCGCGAGCGGTCTCCTCTTCACCACCGTTGGGCTCATCGCCGGTCTGGGCATCGCCGCACTCGGCGGCTTGTCCATCAAGAACCTTCCCGTGGTGGGCCCGTATTTGTTGCCGCTCCTGTTCGCCGTCAGCGGCTATCTGTTCGCCTATTTGGGGTACAAGCGGCACGCCGACATGGCTCGGGTCCTGGGTCTAAAGGGACTCCTGCAGCAGCCGGGGGTGAAACAGTTCATGCGGCCCAAGGTGCTTGACACGTCGGTGATCATCGACGGGCGCATAGGCGACGTGGTGGCAACGGGATTCCTGGAAGGCGACCTGGTCATCCCGGCCTTCGTTCTGGAGGAACTTCAGTCCATCGCCGACTCGGCCGAGCATGGTAAGCGGACCCGGGGGCGGCGTGGGCTAGACACGGTGCGTGACATACAGGCGGCCTACAGCCGGGTGATCATCATCGAGAGGGATTTTCCGAGCGTCGGCGAGGTCGACGCCAAGCTGCTCAAGCTGGCCAAGGAGATGAAGGCCTGCATCCTCACTACCGACTACAATCTCAACAAGCTGGCGCAGATCCAGGGGGTTGAGGTGCTCAACATCAACGAGCTGGCCAACACCCTGAGGGCCATGGTCCTTCCCGGCGAAAGCCTGGGGGTGCGGGTGATGCGCGAGGGCAAGGAAGAAGACCAGGGTGTGGCGTATCTGGACGATGGGACCATGGTGGTGATCGAGGGCGGTCGCACCCGGGTGGGCGAAGAAGTGGAGGTGGAAGTCACCTCAGTGCTTCAGAACCCGTCCGGTAAGATGATCTTCACGCGGCTGGCTTCCTGACGGGGAGGTAGCATGGGCGGTTCGGGACTCAGCCTCGCTCTGGTGGTGGCCGCGGCGGGCTACGGCAGCCGGCTGGACTCAGGGCTTCCCAAACAGTATGTGCCCTTGCTGGGCATACCCATGCTTCAGCGTACTCTCAGCGCCCTCAGTTCCTGTTCGGCTGTGGACGCGCTCGCTGTGGTGGTTAACTTCCAAGATGTGGAGTATTGCCAGTCCGAGGTTACTATGGAGCAGATAGGCAAAGTGGTGCGGGTGACGGCCGGGGGCGACGAGCGGCCCTTCTCGGTGCGCAATGGTCTACTGGCCCTGGCCGAAGCCGGCACCTGGGATCTGGTAGGCGTGCACGACGGTGCCCGTCCCCTGGTTACCTGTGCGGAGATAGGCCGAGCCATAGAGGCACTGGCGGCTGATCCCAGCTTGGATGGTGCGGTCTCGGCCATGCCCAGCGCAGACACTGTGAAGATCGTCGACGACGACTGCCTCATAAAGAGCACTCCCGACCGACGCTACGTATGGCGCGCCCAGACTCCGCAGATCTTCCGGTGGCAGGTGCTGATGGACGCATACGCGCAGTCCGAGGAGGCTCTCCTGGGGGCGACCGACGATGCCTCCTTGGTTGAGGCGCGAGGGGGCCGGGTAGCGGTGGTAGAGGGCTCGCCCGAGAACTTCAAGGTCACAGACAGGGTCGACCTGCGCCACGCCGAGCAGATCTTGGCGGAGCGCAGGCGGTGACCGAGGCCGGACCCACGCTGCGCGTCGGCCTCGGCTACGACGCTCACCGCTTCGCCGCAGGCCGCGCCCTCGTCCTCGGCGGGGTAACATTGCGGGAGCGCGACGGCCTGCAAGGGCACAGCGATGCCGACGTGCTGGCGCATGCCGTGATAGACGCCCTGCTCGGCGCCGCGGGACTGGAGGACATCGGCCATTACTTCCCCGACACCGACCCGGCTTTCTCCGGCGCCGACAGCCTGAAGTTGCTCGTGGCGGTCGCGGCGCTTCTGCGGGACAAGGGCTGGCGCCCGGTCAACGTGGATGCCGTGGTTATCTGTGAAGCGCCGCGGATAGCTCCGCATCGCCAGGCCATGCGCGAGCGTCTGGCGGCCGCCATGGGCATCGGGGCCGAGCGGATGGGACTGAGAGGCACCACCACTGAAGGCATGGGCTTTACCGGGCGGGGCGAGGGCATTGCCGCCCAGGCGGTGGCGCTGGTGGAGCAGATCCCGGCGCCGTCGGCCGGCGGGTAGGCCCGCCTGAGGGCAGACGGGGGCCGAATGAGCGGCCCGGGGAAGACGACCTAAGAAAGATTGTGACCATGACCGATGTTCGCGTGCGATTTGCTCCCAGCCCTACGGGATCCCTGCACGTGGGCAGTGCGCGCACTGCCCTGTACAACTATCTTTACGCCCGGCACCACGGCGGCACCATGGTGCTGCGCATCGAGGACACCGACCTCAAGCGGTCCACCAGCGAGCACGACACCAGCATCATCAACGACCTGACCTGGCTGGGCCTCCAGGCCGACGAAGGCCCGGAAGTGGGCGGTCCCTTCGGTCCATACCGTCAAAGCGAGCGGGCCCACCTGTACGAGGCCGGCGTACGGCAATTGCTGGCGGACGGCCGGGCCTACCCCTGCTTCTGTCCTCAGGAGCTGCTCGAGGAGCGCAAGGAGCAGCAACTTGCCCGGGGCGAGATGCCCAAGTACGATCGCTGCTGCGCCGCTCTTTCCTCCACCGAGGTGGATTCCCGGCTCGCCGCGGGCGAGCAGGCGGCCATCCGCTTCCGGGTGCCCCATGGATCGGTGACCTTCGACGACCTCATCCACGGTCCCATCACCTTTTCCTCGGACGTCATCGGCGACTTCATCATCAAGCGCACCGATGGTGGTTTCGCCTATAACTTCGCCGTGGTCATCGATGACGCCGGCATGGAGATCACCCACGTCATCCGGGGCGAGGACCACATCACCAACACCGCTCGACAGATGATGCTGTTCTCGGCCCTGGGCAGGCCGGCGCCGCAGTACGGCCACCATTCCCTGATCCTGGCCCCCGACGGGAGCAAGCTCTCCAAGCGGCACGGCGCCACGTCGATAGGGGACTTCAGCGCGCTGGGCTACCTTCCGGCGGCTATGGTCAACTACCTGGCCTTGCTCAGCTGGCATCCGGCCGACGAACGGGAGAGATTCACACTGGCCGAGCTGGTGGAGGAGTTCGACATGGACCGGGTGTCCAAGAGCCCGGCGATCTTCGACGTACAGAAGCTCAACTGGCTCAACGGGCTGTATATACGCGAGCTCGGTACAGACAAGCTATACGGGCTCATCGAGCTTTATCTGGCCGCGGCCGGTATCGAGCTGGCTCCGGTGCAGCGCGAGGTGGTGGCTGAGGCCGTACAGGCCAATCTGGTGGTGTTGGGCGACGCCCCTCAGTACGCAGCCGTGTTCGTCGAGAAGGCCGATCCGGCCACCTGCTCGTGTGCCGAGGCACTGCTGGCTCCCGGAACCGACGTACTGTTCGAGTTGGCCCGGGAGACCTTTGAGGGGCTGCCGACGGAATACGTGCCCTCGGCGCAGGCGCGGGAGATCCTGCGCGGACTGGTCGAGACGGCCAAGGAACGGGGGATCAAAGGCAAAGCGATCTACCACCCGCTGCGCGTGGCCCTGACCGGTCGCGACGAAGGGCCTGAGCTTTATTATCTGGTGGGTGGCTTGGGCAGGGGCACCATTCTGGCCCGGCTGGAGACGGCGGGCGCTTTCGTCGCCCGGCATGCGGCGCCGGACGCGGGCTAGAAGCGGCGCTCTGGCTCGAACCGAGGGAGACGAATGACGATGCGGCTGTACGACTCGATGAGTCAGGAAAAAAAGGAGTTCGTGCCCCGTGACGGGGACCACGTGACCATGTACTTCTGCGGGCCCACGGTCTACAACTACATCCATGTTGGCAACGCCCGTCCCTACGTGGTTTCCATGGTGGCGAAGCGCTACTTCCAATCGCTCGGCTATCGGGTCACTCTGGTGGAGAACATCACCGACATCGACGACCGCATCATCCGGAAGGGAAACGCCGAGGGCCGGAGCGCCCGCGAGGTGGCCGAGGAGTTCGCCCAAGCCTACCGCGATGACACCGACCGGCTGGGACTGGGCCGCGCAGACGTCGAGCCGTTGGCCACCGAGCACATCCAGGAGATCATCGACCTCATCGTCGGCCTGGTGGCGCGGGGGCACGCCTACCAGTCCGGTCCCGACGTCTACTTCGACGTCGGCAGTTGGCCCGGCTATGGCAGGCTCTCGAACCAGCAGGTGGCGGAGATGCGGCACGGAGCCCGCATCGAACTGGGTGAGGATAAGGCCGACCCACTGGATTTCGCCCTCTGGAAGGGGGCCAAACCCGGTGAGCCCGCCTGGGACAGTCCCTGGGGGCCGGGACGCCCGGGTTGGCATATCGAATGCTCGGCGATGAGCCTCAAGTACCTGGGCACGGGCTTCGACATCCACGGCGGCGGTCGCGACCTGATCTTTCCCCACCACGAGAACGAGATCGCCCAGGCCGAAGCCGCGCTTGGCGAGCCTTTCGCGCGCTTCTGGATGCACAACGGCATGCTCAACCTGCGCGAGGAGAAGATGTCGAAGAGCTTGGGGAACACGCTCACGTTACGTCAGGTTCTGGACGAGCACCGGCCTGAGGTCCTGATCGCTGCCTTCCTGGGCAGCCACTACCGCAGCCCGCTGGAATTCAGCGCCGAATTGCTGGAGGAGACCGAGCAGCAGATGGAGAGGCTGCGGAACGTCTTCCGGGGGCTGGCCGACCGGGCAGGAGCCACCGCCGATGACGCCGACGGGATCGCTGCCACCGCCGGCGCTGTTGCAGCTGCCGGGGCCGCTGGCGCGCCTATCATCGGCGGGGCCGCTGCGCCTGCCGCGGACCGGGCCGAAGCCCTGTTGGGACGTGTGGCCCTCCGGCGGCAGGCCTTCGCCGAAGCTCTGGCCGACGATCTGAACACCGCCGCGGCTCTGGCCGAGGTCTTCGGACTGGCCCGGGAAGTGAACGCCGCGATGGCGGCGGAACCCATGTCGGCGGAGACTTCCCGCCGGATACGCACCGAGATGGGGGAGATGGCGCATATTCTGGGTCTGGACGCCCTATCCGGCGGCGAGGACGCCATCCCTGCAGACATAGTCGCCATGGCTCAGGAACGCCGGCAAAGCCGGGCCGACCACGATTTTGCCCGCGCCGACGCGTTGCGCGCGGCCATCACCGAGCGTGGCTACGAAGTCCGGGATGTCTCCGGTGGCTTCAAGATCGTCGCCACCAGATAGACTGGCCCGCGGGGCGGCGCCGGCGGGTTCAGGTTCCCGAGGAAGACCCGCGCGCGACCTGACCGGATCGGGACTTGATCTCATCTACGGCAGGAATCCTGTGCGTGAAGCCCTGCGCGGGCACAGGCGCGTGCACGCGCTGCTGGTGGTGGCGGGCGAGATGGGGGAGGAGGTGGAGCGCGCTCTTCCCGGCTGGTGCGCCGGCGTGCGGGGCGGCACGCCGCCGGTGTCGCGGGTGCCGGCCGTAGAGCTCAGCGCCCGACTGAAGACCGGCGATCACCAGGGAATCGGCGCTGAGGTAGATCCCTACCCGTATCTGGATCCAGGGGTGGTGCTCCGTGGCCGCACCCTTCTGGTGGCTCTCGATGACGTCCAGGATCCGCACAACCTGGGAGCCATCATCCGCACAGCGGAGGGAGTGGGGGCGGGGGTGCTCATCCCCCGGCACCGGGCGGCGGAGGTGACGGCTGCCGTGGTCAAGGCCTCTGCCGGGGCGACCGAGCACGCGGCTGTGGCCCGGGTGCGCAACTTGGCCGATTTCCTGGCGGAGGCTAAGAAGGCCGGCTTTTGGATCTATGGAGCCGCCGCGGGGGCGGACAGTCCGTATACCGCCCAGGACTATCGGTACCCGACGTGCTTCGTAGTGGGGTCGGAGGGTGAGGGGCTGGGACGGAGGGTCGCGTCTCTCTGCGACGTGATGGTGAGCCTCCCGCTAGCGGGCAAGATCGGATCCCTGAACGTGAGCGTGTCGACCGGCATCCTGCTGTACGAAGCCGTGCGCCAGCGCGCATGAGGGTCCGCACATGACGGTCTACCTGATCGACGGTTATAACGTGCTCCATCAGTTGCTGGGGGGTCACCGCGAAGAGGGACGGGGCGGCTATGCCCAAACAAGGCCGGCGAGGGCCGCGGAAGCTCCCGGGGCTACGTTCGCCGGCGGCGTCGCCGGTGGCGAAACGTATCTTGAGGACGAGCGGCGCCGTCTGATCGACCGCATCGCCGACTACATGGGAGGCACTTCCGACCGAGCGATCGTTGTGTTCGACTCGCACGTCCAGATGTTGCAAAAGACCGAGACTGCAACCGCCAATGTCGAGCTCTATTTCGGGTCGTTCTCACGGTCGGCGGACAGCATCATAGAAAGGGAGGTTTATGCTAAAAGTGCAGGTGAAAACGTAGTAGTGGTGTCATCCGACTACCAACTCCAGAAGACCATTTTTCTCCCCAACGTCACCCGGCGTTCGTCGCGCCAATTCGTGTCCGATTTGCAAGAGCACACAAAAACAATTGCAAATTCTCAGAATTGCATTACAATGAGTCATCGGGTCGAGGAGAGGATCGATCCCGGCACGGTGGACAGACTGAAGGCGCTGCGGGATGAGTTGGCTACGGCGCCGGAGGAACCGGGCGGACCGGAGCAGGGGTCCGATGTTTGACCCGCAACTCTAGCGGGAGGGGTGAACGGATGGAGAGCGCAGCTTTTGCGATCAACGCTGCCGGCAAGACCGCGGCCGAGTGGAGCGACGAGGAGTTGGTGGCATTTGCCAAGAACGGCGACGCTGAAGCTACCAGACGGATCCTGACCCGGTATCACTATTTTGTCCGTCTCAAGGCCAATTCATACTTCTTGGCCGGCGGTGACGGTGATGATCTCATCCAAGAGGGCTACATCGGCCTCTACAAGGCCATCCGCGACTACGAGTACGGTCGGAGCACCAGCTTCCGCAGCTTCGCCGAACTGTGTGTGACCCGGCAGATCATCACGGCCATCAAGACCGCCTCCCGGCAGAAGCACGTGCCTCTTAACACCTACGTGAGCTTCAGCCACTCGCCGTCCAGCGCCGACTTCGACAGCCGCACCCTCGCCGACGTCATCCCGTCGGGCCGGGCGAGCGATCCGGTCCAGCAGGTCATCAGCTCGGAGGAGGTATTTAGCCTTACGGACTGTCTGGTGCGGCTGCTGAGCCCGCTGGAGTCGCAGGTGCTCAAGTACTATCTGGAGGGGAACTCCTACGAGGCTATCTCCGCGCACATCGGCCATGACACCAAGACGGTCGACAACGCCCTGCAGCGCATCAAGCGCAAGGTAACGCTCCATCTGGAGAGCAGGCGCGTGCTGCTGTAGGGACCTCCGGGCCACTTGGGGCACCCCTCGGGCCAGTGGGGCGCCGGCGCGCTACAATCTCCGGGCGGGGTGCCGCATCTCGAGCCGGTGTAGCTCAACGGTAGAGCAGCTGATTTGTAATCAGCAGGTTTGGGGTTCAAGTCCCCACACCGGCTTTCTTTTCCACCAGCGGGTTT
>Ga0214473_10003134_pt1 | contig 20172 bp, 4 predicted proteins | sample RVTome_7_FD_203509 | JGI IMG/M metagenome (GOLD analysis project Ga0214473, IMG submission 203509) | Soil microbial communities from uranium-contaminated site in the Upper Colorado River Basin, Wyoming, United States - RVT98D197 | ecosystem: Environmental > Terrestrial > Soil > Contaminated >... | reverse complement strand
GTCTCCATCCCCGACGTGCCCACGTTCATCCCGAAGAGGAGGACGAGCTGCTGGGTGCTCGAGAACGCGAGATGGTAGGACACCATCTTGGATGGGGAGGTGCCGGGCGTCGTGTTCGTCCAGGTGTTCGTGGCGGCGTTGTACTCCCAGGTGTCCGCCTCGAAGTCCAGGTCGGAGATTCCGCCGAACAGGACGGTGACGCCGTGCACGGAGTCGTACGCGATCCCGGAGTAGGCGCGCCCCGTCGGACCCGTGACGGTCGTCTGCGCCCAGGTGTTCGTGCCGGGCGCGTACTCCCACGTGTCCCCGTTGTTGATGCCGCTGTAGCCGCCGAACGCGACGATCACGTTGTTCGTCGAGTCGTAGGCCAGCGCCGTCCCTTCGCGGGCCCCGGGGTTCGTCCCGGGGGCCATGTCCGTCCAGTCCGTCGCATCCTTCAACAGCTCCAGCTTGGCGGCTACGCCGGTCCCGAGGACCTCTACGCCGTTCAGCGTCCCCGCGTTGAAGTCTGCGTCCGTCGTCTGGGTCCACACCGCCGCCTGGACTCCGGGGGACAGGATCAGAATCCCCACGAATCCCAGGGAGACAATCAGCAACACCGACAGTACACGTGTCCAAGGCGCGCGAGCCATGCTTCTCAACCTCCTCCCTCAAATGGAGACCGGACTGACAGCGGGGTTAGGTTCATCGCGAGGGTTGCGCGGCCAGCCCGGCGGGCGCGACATGCCCAAGTCCTTCTTAATAGTTTCTGGTCCGATATTCGAAGGGCTGCCAGCTACGGCACCTCCGGCGTCAGGAGGGAGGGCGCCCACGGGAAGGTCGACACGACCTTGAAGTAGATCCCCTCCCCGGTCACGAGGCTGAAGTCCGTGCCGGTCCAGCCGGTCGGTTGCCAGAAGTACCGCACGAGCTGCTGCGTCAGCGGGTCCCAGCGCGCGATCTCCGTGATGAACGTGTTGTCGCTGCCGGTGATGCCGCCCTCGATGTCGCGGACGACGGCGCTCGCGGTCTGGTAGACGTGCGTGTAGCCCATAGAGAACCAGTGGATGCCCGCGTTGGGCGGCGGGTAGAACTGGAACAGGTGGGAGACGTCCCCGTCCGTCCCGTTGATCACCCACGTGAACGCGGACCGCACGCCGATGAACACGCCGTCGCCCGGCGCGATCGCGAAGTCCGTGCCCCGCCACGCGCCGCGGAACCAGTAGTACAGGACCGAGGACTGCGTCGCCGGGTTCCACTTCCCGACGACGTCGATCCGCGCGGACGTGAGCTCGCTCGTGATGTCGCTCGCCTTCCCGTAGATCGTCCGATAGGGGAAGGACATCCACTGCACGTTCGATCGGACGCTGCTGTAGCTGAACGCGAGGTGGATCTTCGCCCCCATCGTCGAGTTCGCGCTCAGCGTGCCGACGGAGTCCTTCGCGCGGACGATGTAGTAGTGCGGCGATCCGTCGTTCCCGTGTCCGCCGGCGGTGAAGCTCGTCCCCGCCACGTTGTCCTGCAGGATCGGCCACGGCCACGCCGCGAACCGGCCAATCGACGAGTAGACGCGGTACGAGGCGGCGCCCCCGACGGGCTGCCACCGGAGGGTGATGTCCGCCGGCGGGAAGCCCGCGCTCCGCTCGACCTTCAGGCCGGTCGGAGGCGGCAAGCCGCCGCCCGTCGTGAACGACCACGGATTCGGCACGGGCCCGGCCGTGAGCGGGACGCCATCGACGTCCGTCCCGGTGGCGATCGTCACGGTGTACAACGTCAGCATCTGGAACGCCGCCGTGTGGGACAGGGTGAGGACGGTGTTCCCGCCGGACCAGCTCGGCGTGAGCGCAATCGTTGGGACGGTGTTCCACGTGACGCTGCTCGTGAGCATCGCCTCGCTGAACGTCACGACGATCGGCGACGCGACGGGCACGTTCGTCGCCCCGTTCGCCGGGCTCGTCGTCACGATCCACGGCGCGACGCACTGCGCGCGGAACTGCCACGGGTTGGGCGGGGAGCCCGTCACGTTGTCGTTCTTGTTCCCGTCGAGGTCGAAGAACGAAACTGTGGTCGCGTACCAGTCGCACTCCGTGTACGACGTGCTGTGGGACAGGGTGACGCGCGTGTTCCCGAGCGACCACGCCGGCGTGAACGCGATCCCCCCGGGATTCGTCGTGATCTGGAACGTACCGGTGTTAATCGCCTCGCTGAAGTCGAGGATGATCGGGGCGACCAACGGCACGTTCTGCTGCATGTTCGCCGGGTTCGTCTGGACGAGGTACGGGAACGGCACGATGCACCGCGTCGTGAAGTTCCACGGGTTCGGCGCCCCCGGCGAGCTCGCCCCGAGCAGCATGCTCTCCCCGGACTTGTCCAGCCCGTCCACCGAGATCGTGTACGGCTGGCAGTCCAAGAACGGGGTGGCGTGGTCGAGCCGAAGCGTCTGGTCTCCGTTCGACCAGGTCGGGGTGAACGTGACCCCCGACGGGAAGATGCTCACGAAGAGCGAGGTCGTGTCCATCGGCTCGCTGAAGTTCACCCACACGACCTGGTCCACGGGCACGAGGCCCTGGTTGTGCGCCGGATTCGTGTCCGTCACGTAGGGGCCCGTGCAGACCGTGTCGAAACTCCACGGATTGGCGGCGAACCCCGGCACGAGGGACAGGCCGGTCAGGCTCCGGCCCGCGGTGATCTGCACCGTGTACCGCGTGCACTGGTTAAACGGGAAGTGCGGGATCGTCAGCATCACGTTCGCGTTCCACTGGGGCGTCATCTCGATGACCGGGGGCGAGATCGTCCATGTCACGGACGCGGTGTTCATCTCGTCGCTGAACGCGACGATGATGTCCTGCAGCACCGGGACGTCGACGTCTCCGTCCGCCGGGATCGTGATCATCATGCTCGGGTTGTCGCAGAAGGTCATGAACCGCCACGGGTTGACGACCGCGGGGTTCTTCGGATTCTGGATCAGCGGCTTCCCCGCCAAGTCCGTGCCCGACACCGAGACCCGGTAGACCGTGCACGTGGGGAAGTTCGCCGTGTGCGTGAGCGTGAGCCGGCGGTCGCTCATCGTCCATGTCTGGGACAGGGAAATCGTGGGCGTGATGACCACCGAGACGGACGACGTGAGCATCGACCTCGAGAAGTCGAGTACGATTGGGGAGCTCTGCGGCACGTCCATGCCGAGATTGGACGGGTCCGTCGAAATGAGGAACGGGAACTCGCAGTACGAGTAGAAGTGCCAAGGGTTCGGGACCGGCCCCGGGATGATGTCGAGGCCCGCCTTGTCACTCGCCCAGATCTGGACTTCGTACCTCGTGCAGTTCGCGAGGGGGGTCCCATGGTTGAGCGTCATGATCGAATCCCCTGCGGACCATGCGGGGGTGAAGTTCCCCGGCACGTTCGGGACGACGTTCCACACGGGGGAGGCCGTGTCCATCCCCTCGCTGAACTCCACGATGATGGGTCCCGCGAGCGGATATCCGTCCGTCGTGGCCCCCTCGTCGAACGCGGGGGTGGTCCTAACGATGTAGGGATAGACCGCCTCGGTGACGAAGGTGAAGGGATTCGCCGCCGCCGGCCCGCCGCCGGGGCAGGTCGCGGCGAGCGGGTTCCCCTCCACGTCCGTGGCCGCGATCAGCAGGCGGTGCGCCTTCGCCTCCTGGAACGGTTGCGCGTGGGTCAGGTCAACGTACGTGTTGCCAGGACCCCAGATCGGAGTCAGGACGGGGTTCGATCCCGTCGTCGGCAACTGATACGTGTAGCTGAAACTGCCGGTGTTGATGGACTCCGAGAAGGTGATCCGGACGACCTTGTTCTGCGGGACGCCGAACGTCAGGTCCGCCGGGTCCGTGCTCACGACGCACGGGGGCAGCGGCGGGATCCAGAACTCAATCGTCACGTCCTCCATGCTCGGGGTGACCTGCGTGTTCGTGCTCCCGAAGTCCGCGAGGAAGCGGAGGTACTGCTTCCCGTCGTGGGGCGACGCGGAGATGTTCGTCCCCACGGGGTAGGGGCCCCAGCCGTAGTACGAGGTGACCGTGCCGTCCGGACCGACGTAGTTCCACGGTCCGCCTGACGAGGTGCTCGTCGCGATCTGGAACCGGAGGAACGTCGCGGCGGGCTGGTTCGCGGGCGTCTTGTTCCACCACAGGCTCCCCCAGAGCGCGCCGCCGCCCGCGTTGAACACGGGGCTCGCGTACTTGCCGGCCGCGCGATAGGCCGCCCCGAGGCTCCAGGTGTCCCCGAGCCGGGTGCCGCCCGGGTCCGACCCACCGTACAGGACCGTGACGTCGTTCTTCGTGTCATGCGCAAGCGCCGTGTACTTCCGCGCGGAGGGCATCGTGATCGACGGCTGGAGCGTCCACACGCCCACCGCCGAATACGCCCACGTCTCCGCCGAGGTGCCGCTGCCCGTGATGCCGCCGAAGAGCAGGACGGCGTTGAACGAGCCTCGGTAGGTCATCGCGTGCGCCGCCCGGCCGGAGGGGCCCGCGACGCCCACGTTGTTCCACGAGTTCGAGGCGTAGTTGTACTCCCACGTCTCGTCGTAGAACGTCATGAAGAAGGCGCCGCCGAACAGGACCGTGCGGTCCCGGCCGGGGTGGTACGCCATCGCGTACCCGCTTCGGCCGGACATCGGGTTCGAGGGCGCCCGGTTCGTCCACGTGTTCGCGGTGGCGTCGTAGGCCCACGTCTCCATGTTCGAGGTCATCAGGTTCTGCCCGTAGAGGATGTGGCGGGACGCGGAGGCGTGGTACACGAGCGCGAAGTCGACGAGCGAAGGCGGGGAACTCACCGGGGTCACGTTCGTCCACGTGTTCGACGCGGGGTCGTACGTCCAGGTGTCCGTGCGGAAGTTCCCGTCCAGGTCGATGCCGCCGAACAGGACGGCGACGTTCTCCACGGGATCGTACGAGAGGCCCGCGGACTGCCGCCCGGTCGGCTTCGGGGTCGTCGTGATCTCCGTCCACGTGTTCAGCGCTTGGTCGTATTCCCAAGTCTTGTCCAGGTACGCCCCGTTGTAGCCGCCGAACAGGAGGGTCACATTGTCGTACGGAATGAACGTCATCGATTGGGACTCGATCGTCCCCGGGGTCGGGGCGGGCGGGTTGTTGTTCTTCCAGTCGATCTGGTCCCTCAGAAGATCGACCTTCGCCGCCGCACCGGTCCCGACGACCTCGGTGGCGGTGAACACGGCGCCCGGCTCGTTCCAGTCCGTGTCCGACGTCCAGACCTTGAGGACGGCGTCCACGGGCGGCGCGAACCCCACGAGGATCGCGACGCTCATCAGCAGCACCAGAATTGTCGCACACACGGCCCGCATCGGCTTTCCCATAGGAACCCTCTCCCCTGGAGGCCCACCCCACACGTTGGTGGTTGACCGACCCCATAAAAGGGGCGGGGGATGAAGTTTCTGGTTCAATCCTCTGCGCGCTCCGCCTATGGAGTGGGAGCGGTGGTCTCACCGATGAGAACGGGGGACGAGTCGACGGCCATACCACAGCCTTTTTGGGAAGGCCGGGGTATAGTGAGGGCCGGGGAGACTGGGTCGTGGAGCGGCACCCTCGAAGGCCTCTCGGAGGGCTCGCCCTCGTCCTCGCGGTCGCGATGGCAGCGACGCCCCTCATCGCGTCGAGCCCCGCCGCCGCCGACACGGGCGGGCCGGACAACCACGGCTACGTCTGGGTGGACAGCCGGCCGCCCTCGCCGGTCGTGCCGTACAGCTGGGTCAACATCGTCCCGACCGGCACGCGCCTCTCCCTCGGCTACGACGACTGCACGTTCGAGCTCCCCATCGGCTTCCAGTTCCGGTTCTACGGGACGATCGTGGACCGGCTCTACGTGTGCGCGAACGGATTCCTCAGCATCTCGTTCCCGACCTCGTACGACGCGCTCCCCCCGATCCCGGACCCGATGGCCCCGAACGACCGGATCGTGGGCCTCGGGATGAACCTGGACCCGAGCGCGGACGGGAGCGGCGGCGTGTACGTGAAGACGTACGCCGCCACGACGCCCCGGCGGTTCGTCGCGACCTGGGACGGCGTGTACAAGGAGCTCACGACGACGCGGGAGACGTTCCAGATCATCCTTGAACAGAACCAGACGTCGAAGGACGGGCGGATTCTGTTCCAGTACAAGTCCATCGCAGCCATCGGGACGCCCCTCGTGGGCATCGAGAACCGCACGGGGAGCAGCGGCCTCGCCTACCCGAACGCGCTCGAGAACGGCCTCGCGGTCGCGTTCCTCCCACCGTCCGACGCGGGCCTCCCGCCGGACACCCTGACGGTGACCCCGGGGACACTTGCGCCCGGATTCACGGAGCAGGGCGCCGATCACGTGCCGATGCTGGGGCTCGCCCTCGCGACCGCGTCGAACGACGTGAGCGTGGCGGCGGTCCGGGTGGAGCTCTCCGGCCTCGGGGCGGATGCGGGGGACGTCGCCGCCGCGAGCCTGTGGCTGGACGACGGGGACGGCGCCTTCGCCCCCGCCAACGACACCCTCCTGGGGGAGGCCGGATTCTCCGGAACGCCGCCGATGGCGCGGGTCCCGGCGGTGCCGTCCCTCCGGGTGGCGATGGGGACGGGCGCGCGGGCGTTCGTCACGTACACGATCGCGCCCGACGCGGACGTCGGCGACTGGGTGGGCGCGCGGATGCGCGACGCCAGCTTCGTCGAGGTCGAGTTCCCGGACAACGTCACGACCTTCTCGATCAACACGTACATGCCGAACGTGCGGACGCGAATCGACGCGAGCGTCGACACGCTCCTCGTCACTTCCGCGACCGGGCGGATGCCGTCCGAAGTGGCGCAGTGGCAGGCGGACGTGCCCGCCCTCGCCCTCACCGTGGACGCGGACCGGAACCTCGTCGACCTCGCGGGATTCCGCTTCGATGTCGGCGGCGGTGCGTCCGCGTCGGACCTGTGGCTGGCGAAGCTCGTGCGGGACGCGGACCGGGACGGGAACTTCACCCGCGGCACGGACGAGGTCCTCGCGGTGGCCGCCGCATCCGGGACCCCGCCGTCCGTCTTCCTCCCGTTCGCGATGACCCTGGCGGCGGGCTCCCCCGTCTCCTTCCTCGCCTTCGCGGACGTCGGGCCCTCCGCCGTCGTCGGCAGGTCGGTGAACCTGACCCTCCCCGCGACGGGCGTCGTCCTGGCGGCGGGGAGCGCGGACCTCGTGGGCGGTGCGAACCTTCCGGCGGCGTCCGGGGACGCGACGATCCGGGCCGGCCTGCGGCCCCGCATGTCCGTCGCATGGACGGACATCCCTCCGAGCGCGGACGGGACGTGGGGCTTCGGCGAGCACCTCCTCGGACCCGCCCACACCGCGGACCTGGGCCGACCGATCGGGAACGGCATCCCCGCCCTCCTCACGGTCGAGAACAACGGGACGATGCTGTTCGTGGCGGTGGACGCCCTCGCGGACCCCTCGAACGGCTCTGACGACGGCCTCGCGGTCGGCTTCGACACGGACGGGAACGGCGCCCCGACTGACGGGGCGGATGACGTGTTCGTCGCGAACGCGAGCGCGGGCGCGCACCTGCGGTACAGCGTGGGGGCGGGGGCCTGGACGGTCGTCTCCGCGTGCGCCGCCTCAGGCGGGAACGTGACGACGCCCGCGTGCGCGGCGTCGTACGGACGGACGGAGCTCGTCGGCTCCGACCACCGGTTCTACGAGTTCGCGATCCCCCTCTCGCTCCTGGGCGTCCCGACGCCCGTCCTGCCCGGCGCGTCGATCCGCTTTGCCGTGGCGGCGCCCCCGCACCGCGGCCTCGTCGACGACGGGAACCGCTCCACGTGGCCTCTCCTCTACCCGGCGGCGCCGCCCCTCGGGACGTTCGCGGACCTGTCGCTCGCCGCCGCGCCCGTGCCGAACATCCCCCCGACCCTGGACTGGACCGGGGAGGCGGGGTACGTGGCGGACGGCCTCGAGCCGGAGACGGCGGACGCCGGGATGCCGTTCCGCTACCGGATCGCGTACGCGGACGTGGACGAGGATCCCCCTGCGATCGGGCACCCGCGGGTCCGGATCTACCGGGACGGCGTGGAACTCGCGGCGAGCCCCGTCGCGATGTCGGAGGTGGACCCGGGCGACACGACGTATGGAAACGGGAAGCTGTACGTCGCGACGGTCGTCTTCCCCGCGTGCGGTGGGAACTACACGTACGCGTTCCTCGCCCGGGACGTCCACGGCGCGTTCGCGGCGGGGACGTGGACGGGGACGGGGCCGGTCGTGACGTGCCCGAACTTCGCGCCCACGCTCTCGAGCCCCGGCGTGCTGCCCACGTCCGCGCAGTCCGGGAGCGCGTTCGCGTATCGCGTCGCCTACGCGGACCCGGAGGATGTGCCCCCCGTGTTCGCGGAGGTCCTCGTGCGCCTGGACGGCTCGGACCTGACGACGCAGCCCCTCCTGTTCGCAGGATGGCTCGGCGTCCCGGGAGACTACGCCGCCGGCGCGTGGTACGAGGGCTCCGTCCTCCTGACCGTGGAGTCGTCGAACTACACGTTCCGGTTCCGCGCGTCGGACGGGAACACGCTCGTCTTCACGGACGAGTACCTCGGCCCCCAGGTCGTGCCGCCGCCGCCGGACATCCTGCGGACCTCGTTCGGGGACATCGCCCCCCCGTTCGTCGTGGACGCGGGCGCGCGGAACGTGCCGTTCCTGCGGATGCTCCTGTGGACGTCCGACCCGGACGTGAACGTCTCGGGAGTTCGGATCGACCGCACCGGGGACCTCCCGGACATCTACGTCGAGTCCGTCACGCTGTACGAGGACGTCGACGTTTCCGGCACCCTCTCGGGGCCCGACCTCCGCCTCGGCGTGCTCCCGCCCACGCTGGGCTTCGTGGACTTCACCGTGGACCTACGCATCTCCCCTTCCACCGCGATCGGCCTCCTCGTGTACGCGAACCTCACGACGGCCGCGACGGCGGACGCGCTCCTCGGTTTCGAGGTGGCGGGTCCGTCCGCGTTCAGGGTCGCCGCCGGCGACGCCGTCCAGTCGTTCCCCGCGTTCCCGAGCACCCGCGTGCGCATCAACGTGGCCCCGCGCGTCGAAGCCGTGCGGATGGACGGCTACGCCCCCGGCTCGCCCGGGGCGTCGCACATCCTACGCGCCTCGCCGCCGCTCTCGTGGACGTTCCGGGACGACAACGGCGGCGACCTCCAGGACGCGTACAACGTGTCCGTCTTCTCCCTGTCCCCGCCGGGACTCGTCTGGTTCCTGAACGCGTCCGCCGCCAACCAGAGCGTGCCATACGGCGGGCCACCCCTCGCCCCCGGCGCCTCGTACGTGGTCCAGGTGCGGGTCTTCGACGGACGGCTCTGGTCCGGGGTCGCCGCCGCCACGTTCCGGCGGAACAGCCCGCCCGCCGCGCCCGCCCTCGTGTCGCCCGCGGACCTGGCGGTGGACGTCGATCCGAACGCGACCCTCGCGTGGAGCCCCGTCACGGACGGGGAGCTCGACCCGATCACGTACACGTGGTGGGTGAGCGACAGCCCCGCGTTCCTGACCGCCACCTCGGGGGTCGTCTCCGGCTCGGGCATCGCCGTCTCCCTCGCCCTGGACACGCAGTATTACTGGAAAGTCGGCGCCTCGGACGGATGGGAGTTCGCGGGGAACGCGACGATCGGGCGGTTCGCGACCGCCGGGGAGCCCGTGCCGGTCCGCGGCGAGATCCGGGGCCGCGTCGTGAACGGGACGACGCCGCTCGCGGGCAGCCTCGTCGAGATCCTCGTCGGAACCTCGGTCGTCACCGCCGCCGTGACGCCGGAGAACGGCACGTTCTCGTTCCGGAACCTCGACATGCGGACGTACGCGGTGCGCGTGAGCGCGTTCGGGTTCCGGGCGAGGACGCTGAACGCGACGCCGACCCTGTCCACCCCGGTCATCGACCTGGGCGACCTCGCCCTCACGCCCCTCGGGGGCGGGAACGGCGGGAACGGGAACCACGAGCCTCCCCCCGTCGCCTGGCTCCCGATCGCAATTCCCGCGGTCCTCGCCGCCGCGGCGCTCGTCGCCTTCCTCCTGATGTTCCGGCGGCGCCGCTTGCGAGAGCCCGACGAGTCGGTGGTGGCCTCCGAGGCCCCCGGGGGAGAGGCCGCGGAGCCCGGGACCGCAAGCGCAGAGCCTGAGATCGCCGCGGCGCCCCCGCCGGCCGTTGGCCGGCCGCTCGAGGCGGGAACCCCGGAAGCGGCTCCAGTCCGCGCGCCCGCCGCGGTGGCACCGAGGCGGGAGGCGGAGGCCCGTCCGACGCGCGCGCCCGAGGCGGCGGTTCCCGAGGGCGCCCTCGTGTTCGAGTGCCCGCTCTGCGGACGGCGCGTGGCGGCCGACACCCGGATCTGCCTGTGCGGCGCCGAGTTCGAGGCGTGACGCCCGACATCCGCTCCGCTCGTCGCAGAGAATGAAAAGAAGGAAAGGGGAGGGGCTTGCGCCCCTCCGTTCACTGGCCTACCCGAGGTACAGCACGACGAACTGCATGTCGACGCCGTCGTTCGGCGCGAAGCTAGACGGGTACCCGCGCGTGTTGTCGTCGTCCAGGACGAGCAGCATCACGTAGTACGTCGACTGCTCCAGGTCGAACGCGTGCACCGCGGTGTCCCGCACGCGGAAGTCCATCGTGCCCATCGGGCTGCGTCCCGTGTTTGCGGACCGGTCGAAGTACGTCTCGGTGAACCCGAGGTACTGCGGCCCGGCGAGCGTCCCGTCCGTGCGTCCGACGCCGGAGTTGTGGTGCACGTGGATCGTGTACACCGCATCCGCCGGATTCGGCACGTCGTAGGGGATGCCGTCGACCGTGCCCCACGTCCAGAGGAACGCGAGGTCGTCCGTGCCGGGGTCGTACGCCTCCGCCACGAAGTCGATCTTCGCGCCCTGGCCGCCCGAGAGCAGATCCTGCTTCAGGCTCGGCAGCGCGAGGTTTGCCGACCCCGCCGCGTCGAAGTCGTACTTGTACGAGACCGCCCCGTGGCCCGGGGTGACGGGCTCCCGCCACGGCTCGAAGATGAGCCACGCCGGGTTCGAACCGCCCATCGGGTCCGCGTAGGTCAGCGTCGCCGCGTACGTGTGCATCGCGGTCACGTCGACCCGGACCAACCCGCACTTCTCCGTTGGCGGGTTCGGGTCGCCGTTCATCCTCGTCGTGCTCACGCTCGTGGTCCAGGCGCCGTCCGTGAACAGGTCGACCGACACGGTGTTGCCGGCCGTCCCGCTCACGCGGACGCAGACCTCCGTCGCGATGAACGCCTCGATGCCTCCCGCGATCGTCGGGTCCACGTTGTCGACGGAGACCGCCACCGACCGGTGGCTGACCGACTCCTGACCGGGCAGGGCGAGGACCGGCACGTTGTTGGCCATGTCCCACGTCCAGCCCATGTCGTCGTCGATCACGGCGTAGTCCACGCTGTAGAAGCCGTTGTCCCCGTAGACGTGCGTGACGTCCGGGATCTTCGGGCTCGGCAGGCCGCCTCCGACCCACCCGATCGCGTTCCGCAGGAGCATCCCCGCGTCCGAGCCGCTCGGCTGCGCGAACGCGCCGATGTGCGCGGTCCGTGCGCCGTTGAGCAGCTCCTTCACGCCGATCGCCGTGTTGCCGGTGCTCCTCCAGCGCGCGAGCAGCTCGCCGTTCCTGCCGGCGGCGTTGTTGTTGCCGCCGACGGACAACGGCATGTCCCCGGACGTGACGTACAGGGAGTTGTAGTCGTTGCCCACCAACACGAAGAGGTCGTGGTCCGGCTGGACCTTGGTCAGGCCGGTCGACGCTCCGACGAGCGCGGTCCGCTTGTCGAAGGCGCCGTACTTGTCGCTCAGGTACCGCCCGTCGATGTCCCACGAGTTGTAGCCTGAGTAGGTGCTGTGCACGCCGACGAACGTCAGCGCGCCGCCGCGCCCGGAGTCGAGGTAGTCCGCCAAGCGGTCGCCGATCATCCGCCGGGCGAGGTCGAACGGTGCGTACGAGTAGTATGCCCAGTTCATCGCGACGACGATCACGTCGTACTGCATCATCGTGCTCAGCGTCGGTGCGCTCAGCAGCTGGAAGTAGTTGTAGTCGTCCACCGAGGCGACATCGTCCTGCGCCAGGAGCATGCTCCGGAAGTTCGTGTACTCGGCGCACGTGTTGCCGCTGGAGCACAAGGTCTGTAGGACGAACACCTTGAGCTTCGGCGGCGCGAGGCTGCCCGTGTACACCCACGACGCGGGCGTGCCGTCGCCGTAGTCCACCTTGTACGCGAACCACTCCGTCGGTGCGATCAGCGCCGGGTCCGAGACCTGGAAGCCCGCCATGAGCAGGCCCTGGGCCTCCGTCCGCAGCGCGGTGTCGAACCCGCCAATGATCATCGGCGGGACGTTCGCCACCGTCACGACGCCGTCTGCGCCGCCAAGACCGTCGATCACTTCGGCGACGATCCCCGTCACGCGGACGTTGTCGACCCACCATCCGTAGTCGTCGTTGCTCACGTACCGGAAGCGGAACACGACGTCGCTGGCCCCGCCAAGCGCCCACGAGTCGATGGTCACGTGGCCCGTGAAGACGCTCGGGTTGGCGTGGTGGTACTCCTTCAGCCGAAGCGGGAAGGTGAGGCCACCGTCCATCGACGCGTCCACGAGGCCGTCCGAGGGTCCGGGGACGCCGTCCCCGTGCCAGGTCGTGTCGAACTCGAGCCGTCCGACACCGTACGCGCTGAAGTCGTAGGTGTCCGTGAACAGGTCCGAGATTCCGTCCCCCGTCCCGTAGTTCGGGTCGTTGTAGGACCAGATGATGCTCGGCGCGCGGCTCGTGTAGTACGGATTGAACTCGCAGACCCACCCCATCCCGTCGGGGTCTGCGGACCAGCCCGCAGGCCACGTCGAGGGGTTCGGCCAAGAGCCGCTGCACTCGGAGACCGTGTTGAAGTCGTTGTAGAACATCTGGTTCTGGCCGTAGATCACGAGGTCTCCGTGATCGTCGTCCCGAACCTCCACGTGCACGCCGAACGTGTCCTGCGGCGTCGTCGTCGCCGGCTCGTCGTCCTCGAAGATCTTCGAGTACGGGTCCGTCTTGATCGGCATGGGCTTGACCGTCGGGTCCGGCTGCTGGGACGCCCACCGGATCGAATTCGCGATGATCCGGATCGCGTCCCCGCCCGCCCCGTAGGCGGCGAGAGGGAACCACGGCAGCGCGACCGACCGCGCCCCGTTGGGCATCTCCTTCGTCGCGATTGCCACGGTCCCGAGGAGGAAGTCCGCGACCCGCGTCGCACCCGTCGCCACTCCGTAGTTGGGTCCGAGGTAGCTCGCCGACAGCGTGGCGACCCCGTCCAAGATCGGGTGCCCGGGCACGTAGATCGTGCCGAGGCTACTGCTCGTGTACAGGGTGGATCCGCGCGCCACCGGCGCGTACTCCTCGTCCTGCCACCGCCCGCCGATGCCGAAGAGGTCCCGGGCATCGAAGCCGAACTGCGTCATGACGACGTTCCCGCCCGCGTCCATGTAGTCCGCGAGCCGGTCGCCCATCCCGCTTGGGATTGCACCGTAGTTCGTCCCCACGACGAGGACATCGTACGGCGTCAGCTCACTGAGCGCCGGGACGCGGTTCTGTCCCGTCGGCCCCCAGTCGAGGACGTCGAGCTTCGTGCAGAACGCCCCGCATGCGGCCGCCAGCGACGTCCGAAGCGCGTTGACGTCCGTGTAGAACGTGTGCAGGATCAGCACGTCGGCCCCGCCGCTCATCTTGCTGATCGGCTGCCAGCCGGAGTCCGTCCCGTCGAGGAACGTCCACCGGTACTCCCACGTGTCGTCCAGCCCGGGGTCCGAGAACTCCGTCGTCAGGTACGTCGGATTCCCTTCCAACCCTGGGCTCGGCGTGGTGATCACGTTGAACACGGTCGGTGCGACGTTATGGACTTCCAGCGTCGCCGTGTCATCCGCCACGTCGGGCAGAATCTCGATGTACTGCCACTTGAAGTCGACCTTCGGGATCCAGGTCATTCCTCCCCACTGGAAGGGAGACCAGCAGTACTGGTTCCCGTAGCAGAACATTCCGTAGCCGCCCGTGTGCGTGACGACCTCCGTGTCCGAGGGCATGTAGATCCCCATGCTCGAGGATTCGATCCGCTCCCAGATGGAGTAGTCCTGCCCCGCGACGAGCGTCAGGGGCGTCGCCAGCGTGCACCAGTTCCACCGCAGCGTGAGGTGGACCGGCTCGCACGCCGCGAGGTACGAGCCGACCGATGACGGCCAGGCCCGTATGGCGATCTGGTAGATCGTGTACGCGTAGTGGTAGTAGCCGAGCTGGGTCACGGTCGCATCCCGCTTCGCGGTGAACCTCCACCCGACCCAACGGTAGTCGCCGCCGAACATCCCGAGCGAGATGTTGTTCGTCGGGGTCTCCGCGAGGTTGTCCCCGGACCGGATGTTCACGATCGTGGAGATGCCGTCCCATCCCTGGACGACGACGTCCCCGTAGTAGTTGTCGAGGAACTGCTTCACGACGAACGTCTGGGTCGTCCACTTCCCGATCGTGCCGCCGCCCGTCTGGTCGGGGAAGTCGAACTTGCCGTCGTCGTTGAAGTCCCACCGGAAGAAGATGATCGCCGGGTCGTACGCCGCCACCGTGAAGGTGATCGGCGGGTCGCCCTCGTACGTGTTCGGACCCCCGTAGGGCCCGCCCGCGTCGACCGTCCCCGGCGGCCACGAGCCGCGCGTCCCCGGGGATACGGTGATCGTCCCCTCCTTCGACTCGAACACCTGTTCCTTCAGCAACCGCGCCGCCGGATTCGCTTCCTCCTCGGTCACCGGCCTCGCGGTCACTACGTTCCCGTCCGGCGTCGTCAGCTCGATCGGCTCCAGAGACGCGGCCGGACGCACCGCCTGGGCGTCCGCCTCGGCCTGCTGAGCCTCCTCGAGGCTCATCGGGCCGGCCTCCAGGTCCGACAGGGCGATCACCCGCCGGTCCTCCGCACGCATCCCCGTCTCCGGGGACGCTCCCACAGCGCCGGGTCGTGCATACACGAACCCGGCGAACGCCCCGAGCACCATCGCCATGACGATGCACAGGGCCCCCACCATCGTCCGCCAATTCTTCATCTCGTTCTCCCTCAGCTCACGCTGTCGGGATGCGCTGCGGACGGACTCGGGCGATGGAGAAGAGGATTCACTTCCTGAAGACTACGACGTAACCCCTCGTCCCGTTCACCAAGCGCTCGGAGACGTGCCCCAGCGCAACCCCCACCCTCCAACCAATCCACCCTATTTAGTGGCGATGTGAGTACATGTAGTTACATCGCAGAGACTCAGTCGCCGCGAGAGTTCGCTCCTCCGGAACGGCACGCTCCGCTCGAGCGGAAAAACAAAAGGAAAAGGGAGGGGCGTGACGCCCCTCCGTTCTTTTCGGCCACCTACGTCAGGTCGACCACGATGGACTCGATGTCGATTCCGTCCAGGCCGAACGGGGACTCGTAGCCACGGCCGTTGTCGTCATCCAGAACCATCAGGAAGACGTAGTAGTAGCCCTGGCCGCCCTCGAAGGCGTGGGTCGCCGTGTCGCGCACCCGGAAGTTCATCGTGCCGATCGGACTCCGCTCGTCGTTCGCGCCGCGGTCGAAGTACGGCTCCGAGTAGCCGAGGTACTGCGTCCCCGCGAGCGTCCCGTCCGTCCGGGTCATCCCGCTGTTGTGGTGCACGTGGATCGTGTACACCGAGTCCGCGCTCGGCTCGTACACGATGCCGTCCTCCGTGCCCCACGCCCAGAAGAATGCCAGGTCGTCCGTGCCGGGGTCGTAGGCCTCTGCGACGAAGTCGATCTTCGCCCCGTCGCCCTTCGCGAACAGGTCCGCCTTCAGCGTCGGCAGCGCCAACGAGGTCGTGCCCGCCGTCTCGAGGTCGTACTTGTACGAGACCGTTCCGTGGCCGGGCGTCACGGGCTCTTTCCACGGGGCGATGATCACCCATGTCGGGTTGCTCCCGCCCTCGGGGTTCGAGTACGTGATCTCAGCCGCGTACGAGTGCGGCGCAAGCACGTCCACCTTCAAGAGGCCGCACTTCTCCGTCGGCGGGTTCGGGTCGCCGTTCAGCCGAGTCGTGGTGACGGTCGTCGTCAGACCGCCGTCCGTGTACATGGCGAGCGACACCGTGTTGCCCTCCTGGCCGGTTACCCGGACGCAGACGAGAGCCGCGATGTACGCTTCCACGCTTCCGGAGGCGATCGTCGGGTCGACGTTGTCCACGGTCACCGTGACGAACTTGTGGGCGACCGACTCCTGACCGGGCAGCGCGAGGGCCGGCATGTTGCTCGCCGTGTCCCACACCCAGCCCATGTCGTCGTCGATCAGCGCCAAGTCGACGGTGTAGATCCCGTTGTCCCCGTAGTTGTACGAGAAGTCCGGAATCTTCGGACTCGGGATGCCACCCGAGGCCCAGCCGACCGAGTTCCGCCAGAACTTCGCGGCGTCCGCGCCCGTCGGGTTTCCGAACCCTCCGAAGTTCACGCTCCGCGCGCCGTTCTGCAGGGTCTTCACGCCGATCGCACTGTTGCCGTTCGGCCAGTCCGCGAGGAGTTCCCCGTTCATCCCGGCCGCGAGCCCGCCGCCACTGACCGTGAGCTTGTAGTCTCCGCTGGAGATGTACATGCTCCCGACCTTGTAGCCCGAGCTCATCTGCGTGAAGACGTCGTGCGTGGGGTCGTAGATCGTCCCGAGACCCGTCTGGACGGTGAAGCCGTAGTCCGTCTTTTCGAAGGCTCCGTAGTCGTCCTCGATGTACCGCCCGCGGATCATGAACAGATCCGAGCCGCCGGACGTGTCGTACACGGCCATCGCCGTGACCGCACCGCCGCGTCCGCTGTCGAGGTAGTCCGCCAGCCGGTCACCGACCTGCCGCCGAGCCACGTCGAACGGCGCGTACGAGTAGTACGCCCAGTTCGTCACCACGATGATCACATCGTACTGGAGCATCGTGCTCAGCGTCGGTGCCGTCGGCAGGGCCGGGTAGTTGATGTAGTCCCAGTAGTCCACGGTCCCGACATCGTCCTGCGCAAGCAGCGTGTTCACGAGGCCGTTCAGGTCCGCGCACGTCGAGCTGATGGGCCCAAGGCACAGGGTGTGCACGATGAGGATGTCCAACCTGGGCGGCGCGAGGCTGCCCATGTAGGTCCACTCCGTCGGTGTGCCGTCGCCCATGTCCCAGCGGTACGCAAACCATTCCGTCGGCATGATCAACGCCGGGTCCGAGACCGTGTAGCCCTTGAAGACGAGCTCCTGGGCCTCAGTCCGAAGCGCCGAGTCGAAGCCGCCAACGGTGGTCGGGGGCACGTTCGCAATCGTCACCATGCCGCCGCCCTCTCCCAGTCCGTTGATGGTCGTCCCGGTGACGCCCGAGAACCGGATGTTGTCAACCGCCCACCAGTAGTCGTCGTTGCTCTCGTACCGGAACCGGACGATCACGTTCGGCTGGTCCGCAACGCCCGTGGTGTGCCCCGAGTCGTCTCCGACGTACTGCGAGATGTCCATCCCGATGTACTCCTTGAGCACATAGGGCCAGGTCGCACCGCCGTCCGTGGACGCCTCGATGAAGCCGTTCTGCATTCCGTTGTACGTCGCGTCCCAGTTCGTGTAGTACTCTACCGAGAGATCGCCGAAGCCCGTCATGTCGAAGGACGGCGTATATAGGTAGGAGTGACCGTCGCCCGTCCCGTAGGATGGGTCGTTGAAGTACCAGAGGATGTAGGGGCTGCGGCCGATGCCGTAGGAGTTCGCACCGCACGTCCAACCGTATGGGTTGGGGTCCGAGCTCCAGCCGGAAGGCCACGTGTTGTAGCTGTAATACTGTCCGCTGCAGTCCGACACCACCTGGAAGTCCTCGGAGCTGAACTCCGTCTGGTCGTGGATCTCGAGCTTCCCGTCGTCGTCATCGCGGACCTGGACGGCCACGGGGAACGTGTCCACCGGGGTCGTCGTCGTCGGCTCGTCGTCCGGGAAGATGATCGGGTACGGATCGAGCGAGAGCGGCATCGTCCTGTACGTCGGGTCAGGCTGCTGGGCGCAGTATCGGATCGCGTTCATCACCAGCTGAACCCAGTCGCCCGAGATGTAGCCGTAGCTCTGGTACGGGAACAGGTTCAGGGCACACGCCATACCGCTGCCGGTCATCTTCGTCGCCGCCAGCGTCGTGCCGTCCGCCCAGTCCGCGATGTGTTCCGCGCCGGCCGTGACTCCGTACGTCATCGCACGGAGGCCACCGGTCAGCGAGGCGACGCCATCGAAGAACGGGTGTCCGGGAACGTAGATCGAGCCCAGGCCCGACGAGCCGTAGTTGGCCCCGCCGCGCTCAATCGGGCTGTATCCGTCCGATTCCCAGCGGCCACCGATGCCGGCCCGGTCCCCGTAGCTCGTGTCGAAGCCCGCCTGCATCATGAGGACGTTTCGGCCACTGTCGATGAAGTCTGCGAGCAGGTCGCCGACCTCGGCGTTCGGGCCGTCAAAGTAGTTCGTGCCCACGATGATCAGGTCGAACTGGCTGACGTATGACCACTCCGGAACCGCCATGTTTCCGAGGGGGCCGTAGTCGAAGTCCTCGATCCGCGTGCAGTATGCCCCGCATCCGTTCTTGAAGGTCGTCATCAGCGTGCCGATGATGTCGCTCCACGTGTGGAGCACCAGCACCTTCGCGCCGCCGTTGAACTTCGAGACCGGCACCCACGGCGACCAGTCGCCGCTCGGCAGCAGCCAGCGGGACTCCCACGTGTCGTCGAGGCCAGGGTCGTAGAAGTTCGCGACGAGGAACGTCGGGTTCCCCTCGAGGCCCGGATTCGGGCTGCTCGAGACGTCGAAGACCGACGGAGCCACGTTCACGACCTGCAGGAGCGCCTCGTCCTGCGCGACGTCCGGGATGATCAGCGTCTTCTCCCAGACGATGTCGTTCATCGGGATGAACTGGTTCGTCCAGTAGTTGCTCGGGAAGCACAGGCTGCTGCTACCGGAGTAGCAGTAGTACGTGCCCGCGAAGTGGACCTCCGTTGTGTCCGGAGGCAAGTTGATCCCCGAGGCGTAGTACTGGACGGCAATCCCGATCCGGTAGTCCCCGTTCATCACGAGGTCCACCGCAGAGGGCAAGGTGCACCAGTTCCAGGTGTAGTAGTTCGCTGGAGGCGTGCACGTCCCCAGGAGCGCCCCGCTCGAGCTCCACAGGCCGACGTCGTAGATGTTGTACCCGTATCGGTACACGCCGAGCTGCGTGACCCGCAGGTCCATCTTCGCCTTGAACTCGTGTGCGAAGGTGTAGTACCCGTACCCGAGGAGCCAGTAGATCGATGGCTCTCCGAGGGTGTTGCCCGTCTCAAACGTGACCGTTGTCGAGACGCCGTCCCAGCCCTGTGCAACGACATCCCCGTAGTAGTTGTCGTTGAAGTTCCGGTCCACGCTCGTCAACGTCGTCCATCGTCCGATGAGGCCGCCGCCCGTCTGGTCCGGGTAGTCGAACACGCCGTCGTTGTTGAAGTCCCAGCGGAAGAAGATGATCGCCGGGTCGTAGGCGCTCACCGTGAAGGTGATCGTCGTCGACCCCTCGAACGCGTCCGGGCCGCCGTACGGCCCACCCGCGTCGACGGTCCCCGGCGGCCACGCTCCACGCGTGTTGGCGGTCGCGGTGATGGTCCCGTCCTTGGACTCGAACGTGCCCACGGACTTGACCTTCGCGTCCCGCTGCTCCGTCGGAGTCAGCGTCCTCGCGCTCGCCCCGTCGGGCGAGACGATCTCCACCGGCTCCCCTCCCGCCAGCGAGACGGCCATCCCGGGTTCGTCTATCACGCTGAGCTCTGTCTGCGTGAGCTCCCGGGCCGACACGAGGCGTCGGTCCTCCCCTCGCGCCCCCACATCCGGGGACGCTCCCACAGCGCCGGGTCGTGCATACACGAACCCGGCGAAAGCCCCGAGCACCATCGCCAAGACGATGCACAAGGCCCCCACTATCGTTCGCCAATTCCTCATTTCATATCCCCTCGGCCGAGAATGGCCGCATGGGGATCGCCCGGTGCAAGCGCCGACGCGAACTGCGGGCTGGACACTGCCTGAAGAACGGTCTCCTCCCCGCCCGTAGAGCGCATGGACTCCCGCCCCCGCGCAACCCCTTAAGAAAGGAGTGGGCTGGAGGGTACTTAGCCGAGATGAATGTACTCTGAGGAAATTCCGTAGATAGTATGTACTATGATGCGACGCAAACCAC
>Ga0214473_10003133_pt1 | contig 20172 bp, 21 predicted proteins | sample RVTome_7_FD_203509 | JGI IMG/M metagenome (GOLD analysis project Ga0214473, IMG submission 203509) | Soil microbial communities from uranium-contaminated site in the Upper Colorado River Basin, Wyoming, United States - RVT98D197 | ecosystem: Environmental > Terrestrial > Soil > Contaminated >... | reverse complement strand
GATGGATGCTATTCCATTTAGGACATTTGATGGATGCTATTCCATTTAGGACATTTGATGGATGCTATTCCATTTAGGACATTTGATGGATGCTATTCCATTTAGGACATTTGATGGATGCTATTCCCTTTAGGACATTTAATGGATGCTATTATTCCATTTAGCAACAGCCCAGTAGTCTATGGGACATTTAATGAATGCTATTATTCCATTTAATAACGGCCCTGGCCAGCTTTTGGAATATTTGATAATGTATTAAACATAATTTTTTGATATTAATTTAATTATTTAAATAATATTTTTACAATTAAATTAATATTAAAATATACAAAATATTTAACTAATATAATAAAAAATGGAAAAGTTTAATAATTATTTATTAAAGCAGATATTTGAATGGGTAGATACGCGCGATCTAATAGTTTTTCAAACAATAAATAAACAATTTTTAATCTTATGTAAAGATGATGAGCTTTGTAAAAGTGTTTTGAAAAAAATTGCACCTAGTATTACTTTGAATTCTTGGAAAAATCCAGAAACACATGTTTTTATTGATTATACATGGTATGAAATGCTATGTATCCAAGAAATATCTTATATGGCCGTAAATTGTAAAAATAAATTATCATTATATTATTTAATATATCAACATGCCCTAATTATGAGATGTTTTTATAAACCAAAGAAATATGTTTTTCTACAACCAAACAATAGTAAACCCAAATTTATATATTATCGTATAGGTAATAAATTATACGAAAATAAACAATTAACCATTGGATATAGGGATTTTGTTTATACAAATATAAGTAGTAATCATTATTCAGGTACATTTGCTGGTGTTCTATATAATGAATTAAGAGAATCTGCTGAATATTTTAAGGATTGTATGTATGCTGATAAAAGATTCCCAACATATAAATCAAATAATATAATTACAAAAAACTATAAATTTGAATTTTGGAAATATTCACATGCACTAAGAGGAGAATATTTAACAAAACAAGGAGGTAAATATTCAATAATAAAACCATTAATGATCAATCAAATTATAACAAAATATTTAGATAATAATATAATACCTACTAAAACTATTATAATGAAAAAAGATCAAACTGAATATGATGCTTTATCACCATTATGACAAAAAATTATAAAAAATAATATTAAAAAAAATAAAAAATAAAATTATAAAATATTAATAAATATTATAATATAAATTTTGATTTTAAGTAATATTTATTAAAATAATTAATATAAATATTTTAATAAATTATGAATGATTACCAAAAAATCTTTAATTATGATAATTTATCTGAATCGAAATTGGTTCAGATGAATGATAAGAAAAACATGTATACTAATACTATTAGTGCGGCTGGTTGTTTATTCTATAAAAATACAAAAAATGGTAAGGAATTATTATTAATAAAATATGCTGATCCAAGCTGGCCAAAATTAGATGACTTAGGAGGCAAAATTGATAGCAATGATAAAACAATTATAGATACTATTGTAAGGGAAGTAGGAGAAGAATCTAATAATATAATATCTGAATCACAGATTAGGAATTTATTATTACAAAAAGAAAATAAATATTTTTATAATAAACAATCTAAATATTATCTGATATTAGTTAAGGTTGATGATAAATTTTTTCCAGATACAAGTGTTTTTGGTGATAAAGAAGAGCATGATAAAATAAATAGAACAATTAATTGGTATAATTTTATTGATATTAAACAAAAATTAGCTTATAGATTAGTGGGCACTATTCAACTAATGAAAGAGCTTGGTAATAGATCGACAGGATCATGTTATTTATAATATTTTTTTACTATATTAATATTAATCAAATATAAAAACAATTAATTACTCAAATGTTTCTTTGCTGGCATTTTTGTACATTTTATATTAAATTTTTCAAAACATTTCTTAAATATTAATAATTCTTCTATTATCCATTGTGGAGCATCTTGAAATGCTTTTAATACGGTAGTACTTGTCGATCCAGCTGTGTATAATACTTGATCTGAATTTTTCCATTCAGAATGGGTATTTTCCGTTATAAATGGATAATCTAGCTTCTTTTTATTTTTATCAAAAAAAGAACACCTTATTGTTTTATATGATTTATCTCTAATATTATATGTACCATATTCCCAATTTTTTCCATAATAAAATCGTAAACCTCCTTCAGTAATTGGTTCAGGTGATATAATAATTTTATCATTATCTGTTAAATTATAAAACTTATTTAATTTATTAGATATTTTATCACATAATTCTATAAACATCTTCTTAGTAAAATCAGTTGTTAATGTTAGCTTGGGGCCATATGTATCAGTATTAATTTCCATTTGTTTATATATAATATTATTTTAGTATTTATAAATAAATATTTTTTATTTTTTATTTTTTATTTTTTATTTTTTATTTTTTATTTTTTATTTTTTAATTTTTATTTTTTGTTATTTTTTAATTTTTTTAATTTTTTAATTAGTTTTATGTATATTAAATTATTTAACTACCATATCTCATATTACTAGTTATAATTTCATATGGTTTTAAATTTTTATCTATACAAATTATAAATTTATTATGCATTCTTGGGAATGCAGATAATTTATTATTATGCATTCTTGGGAATGCAGATAATTTATTATTATTAATATAACCTAATCATCTAATTCCTGAATTAATTGTACTAGCATAATTGATCCCTAATGGAAATAAATATATATATATATCATTCCCTTCTAATCTATTATATAAATAATGTATTGTTAGTCAGGCCACACAACCGTAAACATATTTTGATTTAATATATAATACTAATATATCATTCAGAAACAAAGTGAAAAAGAATTATTAATATAAAGATTTAAAAATTTGATCATTATTATATAATGTAATGTAATATAATATAATAAAATATAATATGGGTAAGAATAGAGATATTTCAGAATCAACCAAAAAACTTATAGCTGGTAATCAGAATTATAAATGTGCAAATTATCCTGGATCTAATCTTGATAAGTTAGAAGTTTATCCATGTCCATATTGGCAAATTGATGGACCAAATAAGGGATGTTTCGATGCAAGCGGATATGAAATAGATCATATTGTAGAATATGTTTTAAGTGAAGATAATTCTGATAGTAATCTTCAAGCTTTATGCAAATGTTGTCATGGTGTTAAAACTAAAATGTTTAATAGGGAATATAAAAAAAAATCTACAATAACTAATACTTGTACAGATATTGAACTTAATATATATAAGGTTGAAGAATATATTTGTGAACTTAATTATGGAAGGGCATATGATATAAATGAAGTGTTAATTATTGGCCAATTACTAAAAAATATTGCATTACCTGAAAATCAAGTTCAGCTGGATAAATTATTTGAAATATGGGAAAGTTTTTCTAAAATAAATAATATTGATCATAAAATAGTATTTAATGGATTAGTATATAAATATGATTCTAAAAATATAGAAATTTTAAAACATAAAGCTACAATTGATAGATTAAATTTGTACAATAATCCATTAATTAAGATATCAGATATAGTACCAACTTCAAATTGTATAGCACATGTGTTAGATATTGTATATGGTATAAATATTATATATATACATTCAAATAAAAATAATAAATCAAACAAGTATCAATTTGATAGATTTGTTTTTAATGATATTTCAAAAAAATGGGTTTGTGATGATGTTATATTGTATGATTATATTGATTATGAAATCGCTAATCTATTTGATGCAATTGGTTTAAATAATAAAATTCTTACAAAAAGCTTTAAAAAGCAAATACTTGAATCACATAGAATATATGGAAAAAGTAAATTATACCAAGAATTTGATAGATCAAATATATTAGTGTTTAATAACTGTGTTTATGATTTTTCTAAAAAAGAATTTAGAAATATATATCCATCAGATTATGTATTTCAAACTACTGGATATGATTGGATCGAGCCATCAAGCGAAGAAATAAATGAAGTAGAATTATTCATGAAACAAATATTTCCAAATAAAAATGAATTGGATTTTGCATTAAGGTGTGAATATATGTGCTTAACAAATAGTAGACCTATATCGCTCATTTTTAATATTGGTAATAAAATGAGTGTATCATTATATAACAAGTTAATAAAATTAGTAGTAGGAAATTTATATGGAATAGAATTAAATAATGTTGATTTTATGGATACTAAACAATTGAAAGTAACAACAAAAAAGATTTCAAAAAAGCATAGAATATTTATAAATATTTCTTACGATTCTAATTTAAATAACACAATAAATAGTATTGATAATATTGCACAAAAAACATATGAAAATATGGGAGTGTATCAAATCACATACAATTCTAATATTTTGTTATTTGGAAATTATAATATAGATAATGCAATAATTATTCCATTTAGGGATGGTATATTAGAACCAATGCAATATGATATAGCATGGGCAAATAATCATAAATGTGCTTTTATTAAATTGATAATAAATAATTATCACGCTAATAATTGTTCATATTTAAAAACACCTGATTCATGCAAAGAATATTTAAAAGAAATCATAGAAAATCAAAGATCAGTTATTATATGGTTTAACGATGTGTTTAGATATACAAATAACAAGAACGATATCATTGCATTTGATGATATTTTTAATCTTTTTAAGGAAAATACATTAGCTAACAACTATAACCAATTAGATCTAATAAACATATTGATGAATGATGATATTGTAGGTTCCACTTATGGGGAAAAAATTATATTAGATTATAATAAAATTCCAATTTCTAAATATTTTGTTGGATGGGTTAGACAAACAAAACCTACTAATGATTTGAGAACAATATTAGAACTAGAATATGAAATAACTGGAAAAAAAGAGAATTATGTTCCAACAGATATAATTAAAGAATTTTTAATAAAAAATGACTATACCGTAACTAATGGAAGTTTATTAACAAAACTACTTGAACCAATGGGAATTAACAGATCCAAATATGCTATTTCATTAAATGGAAAGACAATTGATGGAAAAAAAAGAAAACATTGCTGGTTGGGGATTAAACCAAAAACTGATATTAATCATGTATCCATCCCCCTAAATTTCGTATATTAAAAAATTAAAATGTACAATTATAGTGTGAAGATTATTGTAATAACCAAATCAATTATATAAATATTTTAATATCATCTATTCAATAGAAAAAATATTAAATGTATTATAATTTTACATGAAGTTACTTTGATATAAATAAATTATTTTGGACATATTTATGGCTTGGCGGAATATTTTTTATAATAAATATTAAAGATATTATGAAAAAATTTTGGGAAGTAAAAGAAATCACTAAAAAGAGTCAGAAAAATAATTATCCACGAAATAAATTTATGAAATGGATTGATAGCAGTATATATAAACAATATCTTAAAAGCACTAATAGAAGTAGTTATTTAACAAATATTACAATGCGTTATTACAAATAATAGAAGATATTAAATGACTAAGTAATGAAAAATTAGAAAAATAATAAAGCAGAAACCCAATTAATTATCTAAGATAAGTGTATAAGCTAATCTGGATTCTGAATGATTAAATTCGGGTGATATTTTGTTATATAAAGAGATAGGTAAACTGATAAATTGATGACAGCAAGGGCAAGTAAGGATATCAGATGGGGTAAAATCTGCATAACAAGTACGAATGCGATCTAAATAGCATCGGAGGAGGGGACCATTGCCATCTTTTTGATACTCAAACAGTTCAGTAAGGCAATAACGGCAATGAATGAGATAAATTTGAATATTTCCGCCATATTTATTCAAGCGATATTTAGAAGAATCGTCGATAATAAGATTATAAGGATCTAAAATTTTGTAGGCGGTATAGCCGGTATCAGAGTTCATTTAAAAAAATAGATTTGAATAATTTTATAATTTATCAATTTTTAGTTGGTATCAAATTAGATATCATATATTTTCAATGATTGAAAGCTATGAAGTTATATTTGTAAATCCTGATTTATATTTAAAAAGTTTTATATCTTTTTAAATATTCTGCATATTTATCATAATAATAAGATGTTGGAACTAATTCAAGACTATCTGAATCATTTTGCTTATAAAAATGTTCAAAATGTTAAAAATGTTCAAAATCTTTATCAAGAAAATATTCAAAATATCTATCAAGAAAACTAGGACAATCATATAATAATTTAGAATAATATTTATACTCTCCAGTGATGATTTTATTAATATTATTATCTAATGTAGTACCATAATAATTCATCCAATTTTTCCCACATATTATTTCATATTTAGATATAATATTATTATAAATAAATGAATAATAATATTCGACCAAATGCTGTTTACCTGTGTTATACAGATATAACTTAAAATTAAAAGTTTCAGAACGAAAACTAAAAGATCCATAGGCTGTATCTACATTAATAAATTTCATTTGCAATTGGTGTTTCCATGATATATTATTAATAATATATATTTTAATTGTATTATTTACAGTTTTTGGACATAAAAACCTAAAATGTATAAGAATATCAATATCACAAAAAGATAAGATCATTTTCAAAATATAAATATTAATATTCATAATAAAATAATATAATCTGGAATATTTAATAATATTGTAACCAATCATTTTTTATAAATTATGATAGATATGTGGTATCCAGCATATTATATTACAAAGATGTTATTGTATGTGGAAAAATAGTAAAAAAAATTTAATAAAAATAATAAAAAATAACAAATGTTTGTAAGAGGTATACTGAATGCATACCTACAATCAATTACAGGCAATAATCTGCAATATAATAGGTATTTAATGAAACTAAATCCAGATTTCATGGTCATAGCACTCCGTGCCATTCCGATGATCAAAGATATTTCAATTAAATTAGCAGTGTATTTGTGGTATAATTACAGCATTTAATCCATTTAGGTACAGTTTCAGTCGCGATGTCCTAACCGAATAAAGTTAGGACATTTGATAAAAAATAAGTAAGAAGTAAGAAAGATACCCCATGATCCGCAGGTGCTACCTACCTATCATGGCCCCCAAAATTGGCTTTGTGGCAAAGGGAAATGTTGCTTTGTAACAAAGCCAAAATTAAAAAAATGGAAAAAATGGAAAAAAGAGTAAAAAATAATTTAAATGAAAATAATAAATTAGCAAAAGTGTTTGGGTTGGATATTGTTTTATATCTCAACCTAATGATGATGGATTGAATCAATACCATCAGGTGCTATTACTATGAATAATCCTGAACTAACTCAAACTATTAATAAAAATAATCAAGAAGTATCTGTAGATACAAATCCTAGATGAATAAATTATGTGATTATCTTTAAAAATTTGATAAAAAATAAGAAATAATAATAATACCAAACTAAATGTCTTTTAAGGAATTCCTATTTGAAACCGAAGGTTGCATCGTGGGTGCATATTTGGAATCCATGACTGCTGTTTATTCTATTATACAATTTAGTCGCCAAAGATTTCTCGAAGATGTGAAATCTCTTCTTGGTAAAGATATTGAGGAGATTCCTCATCGTCCTAAAAATGGTTTCATTGCATACATGGCAAAATCCAACTCAAATTCAGAATTATTGCCTAAGAATGATGTTGTGTTGCATGTGCTGGAGAGTATAGGGTTTGCTGCAGTACGATCTCCTGAATCTGTTATCAGTGGATCTGTCTTGTTGTTCAGATGTCTCTCTTTCGGTGATGTTGCTTCCCTAAGCGATGAAGATTTTGATTGCATTAGGAATGCTTACTGTACATATGAATATAACCTAAAATAACCAAAGAAAAATATAAATATCCTAAAATAGAAACTTCCTTTGTCATACCAAAATAAAGAAACTTATTTAGTATTATATTATAACATAAAAAATATTTATAGATATATTTATGATCATCTTATAAAAAATGATGAAAATTAAAAATAAAAAAGTTAATATCAATAAACATGTCGAATCCTAAACAAACTGTAGGAGAATATTGGCTTACCAATGGTCCTAAAATAGGTGGTATATTTTCAAGTCCTATTTCATACCATCCAGATAGAGAAAAAAGGCATGGGCGTATGTGGAGTGGAAAAGCAGTCATGGACCTTAATGCTGTACCACCTATCAAGTTTTATTTCGATATGTGGCATCATGGTCCAGATGAAGATCCAGGACAATCTGATATGATTAAACATTTTGCTCTAAAAGGGCTTAGTATAAATGATAAGTACTATGATACCTATTGGCATGTCTTTTTTGGAGCTGGAGAGATCTGGTTGCATGAGAAGGGATGGTTTGGATCTGGTGATACTATTCCAGATCAACTGCCCATGAAGAATTGGAATTGGGATATACCTGAATCTGTTACCGAAGACACAAAATCCAAGCTCTTGGAGTTGGGATTTAAGAAAATTCTCTAAAATAATTTAAATAATAATTATATCTATTATATTCTTTGTCCAACTAGATATCATATATTTTTAATGATAGAAAACTATGAAGTTATATTTGAAAATCCTGATTTATATTTAAAAAGTTTTATATCTTTTTAAATATTCTGCATATTTATCATAATAATAAGATGTTGGAACTAATTCAAAATTATTTGAATTATTTTGCTTATAAAAATGTTCAAAATGTTCAAAATGTTCAAAATCTTTATCAAGAAAATATTCAAAATATTTATCAAGAAAACTAGGACAATCATATAATAATTTAGAATAATATTTATACTTTCCTTCGATCTTCTTTTTAACATTATTATCTAATATAATACCACAATACTCCATCCAATTTTTTCCATATAATATCTCATATTCTGATTTTACGCTTTTATAAATAAATGAATAACAATACTTGATCAAATGCTGCCCATTACCTGCGTAGTGCAGATAAAACTTAAAATTAAAAGTTTCAGAATGAAAACTCCAAGATTCATAGTCTATGGATAGATTTAAAATAGGTTTCATTTGCAATTGGTGTTTCCATGATATATTATTAATAATATATTTTTTAATTGCATTATTTACGGTTTTTGGACATAAAAACCTAAAATGTATAAGAATATCAATATCACAAAAAGATAAGATCATTTTCAAAATATAAGCATTTATATTCATAATAAAATTATTTGGAATATTTAATAATATATATGATCAATCATTTTTTTATAAATTATGATTGATATGTGGTATCCAGCGTATTATATTATCAACGATGTTATTGTATGTGGAACAAATTAAAATAATAAACAGATATTTTTTAATTAAAAAATAATGATAAATAAATTTAGCAAAAGTGTGAAAGAGGTATACTGAATGTATACCTACAATAAATTACAAGCAATAATCATCAATATAATCAGTATTTAATGAAACTTAAATCCTGATTTCATGGTCATAACACTCCATGCCATTCCGATGACTAAACATATTACAATTAAATTATCGGAATATTTGTGGTATGATTATAGAATTTAATCCATTTAGGTACAGTTTCAGTCGCGATGTCCTAACCGCATAAAGTTAGGACATTTGATAGTATATATATCGAAAAAAAGAAAAAGACCCCCATGACCTACTGGTCATGGCCCCTAAAATTGGCTTTGTGGCAAAGGGAAAGTTTGCTTTGTAACAAAGCCAAAATTTAAAAAATGGAAAAAAATGGAAAAAATGGAAAAAATGGAAAAAAGAGTAATTTAATGAAAATAATAATAAATTACAAAAGTGTTGAATGAGGTATACATTCAGTATACCTCCAATAAATTACAAGCAATAATCTGCAATATAATAGGTATTTAATGAAACTATTAACGCAAGGTTGTTTTGGACTGAATAGTCCAACAGAAGATTTGATAATAACGGATAACCATCTGATTCGCATACCAAATTCGAAGAATGAGATAGCGGTGGAAAGGCTAGCAAATGGTTATAATATAATTAGAACGGAGTGTCTAATTCCCAAGACATATTCAGTAATAACAGAAGAGCGTATATTTATTCCGATAAATAACGTAGCGGTATGTACATGGGCAGAAGAAAGATTCAATAATTATATAAATAAATATAAATTAAGTTATAATTTGTTATAAAGCTTCATTTTGCGCAGACACTAAGATATAAAATAAGAATAGAAGTTAAATAATATTTAAAATATAAAAAATTATATTAATCATTTTTAATATAATTTAATAAAAATTTAGGAAATATAGATTTAGGATGATAGTATGCAGTGCGCAATATGATATACAATTAATACAGAAAAAATGTTTGATATGATAATCTAAAAATAATTGATGAAAAATAAAATAATAATTTATTCCCAAATAGAGATAAAGATGGGAAAGCGAAAGCAGATATGTACATGTGGGAATAGGATGCGAGGTGAAAATATCCCAGGTTCAATACAAAAAAGGTGGATATGTGAAGGAGTCCGTGATGGCTGGGTGAAATCCATAACGCAGGGATGTAGTAATGTATTGATAACATGTGTTAGGTGTAAGAATCTAGTATCAGAATTGGAGATATATGAAGAGCGTAATTTATGTATGGATTGTGCGGATAAGTGTCATATATGTAATAATATTTACTATTTTGAGGACTTTAATAAATCGGAAGAGGGATATCAAATATGTGATAAATGTGGAATAGATTGTTTTCACTGTGATAAGAGATATTATGATAGGTCAAAGATGGTAAGACACAAGGCAAAGGTACTATATACAACGTCTAATATATTTAGTTGTAATGATTGTTATTATTATCATGAGAGATGGATAATGAAATATTTTACGGTGGCGCTGGAATGTAATCATTTAATACCAAGGATAATAATAGCTATTATGATAGATCAAAGATGATAACACCATAATATAATTATTTAATACCAAGACAATAATAGCATGTATAAGATAATAATTACTAATAATTAAAATATATTAATTTTGCTTTGTAAAATTAATATTAATATTTATTAACTTTATATTTTTTATTATTTTTTATTTTTTTAATATTTTTTTCATTTTATTTTTTATTTTTTTATTTTTTTATTTTATTTTTTATTTTTTATTTTTTTATTTTTTTTATTTTTTTTTATATTTTTTATATTTTTTATGATCCAAAAAATATATTTTTAAAATTTATAATTGGCTTTGTCACAAAGGAAAAATTGACTTTGTCACAAAGCCAAATTTTATAGCTTGATCTACTGATCATGGGGGATATATTTATCAATTGCATATAAATAATAATTGCTTAAGAATTTTACTGCATACCCCTAATGAAATAATTTATTTATTTTTTTTTTTATTTTTTTATTTTTTTTTTTTATTTTTATTTTTTTTATTTTTTATTTTTTATTTTATATTTTTTATTTTTTATTTTTTATTTTTTATTTTTTATTTTTTATTTTTTATTTTTTATTTATTATTATTATTTTTTTATTTTTTATTTTTTATTATTATTTTTTTTATTTTTTATTATTATTTTTTTTATTTTTATTATTTTATTATTTTTAATTTATAGTAAAAATTATAAAATTAAAATATTAAATAAATATATAAACATAAAGAACAAATGAAATATGGTAATGTATTGGATGCTGATCAAATCAATGATATATTAGAAAACAATGTAGTTATTGAGGTAAAAGAAGGTTTAGCTACATCAAAACAAGTATATTTTTCGTTTCAATTATCAGATTCAATCAAGAATTCGATAAAAGAGAGTCTAGGGTTAGATTTATCAGAAGTATCAGATATTCCAATGAGATGGATACGAGGTGATACTGGTCATCATATAGATACTGGATCAGCTGAATTTGAAAATACATATTTGGTATATCTGACTGATAGTGAGGGTAAATTGATATTAGGTGAAGAATCATATGAAATCCAAAAAGGCAGTGGATTTGTATTTAGTGAAGGAATATATCATAGAACGATAAATACTGGAAATGAACCGAGACTTCTAATTGGTCCTATGAGTGAGCGGGGATTTGCAGTCGGTACAACATTTCAAACAACTACCACTACTTTATTAAGCTTTCCAATGATAACATTAGGTGAAAGCGTAACAGATACGGCAACTGTTTCACCTCAATTCGGTAGTGATCCGATAATATTGGGTACAGTAACATTTCAAGTATCTACAGATGGTTTAAATTTTAGCACATTTGGTGCTTTAAAGTCGCTTGATGGATCTGGTAATGCAATATCTGATCCATATGAGCCTCAAATGGCAGGCACTTATTTCTTTCGCGCAGTATACAGTGGATATAATGATGATAATACTACTATAGTCGGATCACAAAGCCTTGATGATGAAGAACCATTAATAGTAAAAAATCCAATAATTTGTATATTTCCGGGAGCACAAGTAGAAACCCCTAATGGTTTAAGAAACATAGAAGATTTGCGACAAGGTGATATAGTTATAAGTGAAAATAATGAAGAAATAGAAATAATAAACAATATCAGATGTACAGATGGATACAAGGGATATACTCAATTAATGCAAGGATGTTTTGGTAATAATTTACCAAATAAAGATATATATATTACGGATAATCATCCAATTAAATTACCAAATGACGATGGTGAGATAGCAGTTCAGGAATTAGCAAATAACATGAATATAATTTGGAAAAAGGGTCAAATACCAGAAACATATTCATTAATAACGAAGAGGAGATTATTTGTGAAGATGAATGGAATATCGGTATGTACTTGGGAACAAAACAAGTTTAATAAATATATAAATGATGAAACTGGAATTCAATATGAAGTTCTTTAAAATTTATAATGATGAGAATAATTGGAAAATAATATATAAAAATAATGAAAAAGAGTATATTTCATTATTTTATTATTTTATTTCGAAAAATAAAAAGCTATTGTATGTATTATAGAATAGACTTTCATAGAGTTATATATAATGAAATAAAAATATTTCATAGTAATATAGGTAATAAATATTAGAATAAAAAATATGAAATTAAGGGAATGTGCATCTAAGAAATATTACATATCATCGGATCATTCAGATACTAAATCTGATAAGTGGAGTAAATATAAAAAAAAGATAAAAAAGCACGAATGTGATTGTTATCCGAATTGTAATAAAAGAGGGGATAAATGTTGTATATATAATTTTAAGATAAAAGCTAATTCGCAGTTATGTATAACAAAAACGGCAACCCCAATGATATATATGGCGGTGGGAGATATAATAATGTATACATATGAAATCAAAAATTGTGGAAATGTAAAAATAAGGGGGATAACCATATCAGATGATAAGATATTAACAAATTGTGGTATATTTATGTGTTTAGCGCCGGGAAGTAGTGAAACGTGTAATGAAATATATACGATTACGGAGGCAGATATAATGAATGGTTCAATAACGAATAATGCGAAGGCGCAAGGTTTATATAAGGATATGATAATTACGAGTAACATAGCATCAGTAACAATAAGCTTCATACCGCCACCAACGCCAACCCCAACACCAACTCCAACACCTACTCCAACACCAACACCAACACCAACTCCAACACCAACACCAACACCAACCCCAACACCTACTCCAACTCCAACACCAACACCAACTCCAACACCTACTCCAACTCCAACACCTACTCCAACCCCCACACCAACTCCAACGCCAACTCCAACACCAACGCCAACCCCAACACCTACTCCAACCCCAACCCCAACCCCAACGCCAACACCAACGCCAGATTTTACCATTGCAGCATCTCCAAATTTACAATCGGTAATTCAAGGAAATAGTTGTGATTATAACATAACAATAGCAGCATTAAATGGGTTTAGTGATACAGTTGTATTGAGTGGTATAAACTTACCTAATGGTGTAACAACAACATTTAATCCACCATCAATAACTGGTTCAGGTTCATCAATAATGACGGTAACTACAAATAATACAACACCGGTTGGTTTAAGTACAATAACAATATCCGGATCAGCTGGTATAATAACTCATACTACAACAGTAAATCTCAATGTAATTATACAACCTCCAACACCAACACCAACACCAACACCAACACCAATACCAACACCAACACCAACACCAACGCCAACACCAACACCAACCACAACCCCAACCCCAACTCCGAATCCAATGCTTTGTTTAACAAAACAAGCATCTCCATTAACATATTCAGTGGTAGGTGATATAATCACATATACATATACAACAACAAATTGTGGAAATGTAGATATAAATTTAATATCAATTTCTGATACCAAGATAAATCCAGGATGTGGACTATTTTTTGGTACATTAACTCCAGGTAATTCGATAATGTGTATGGCAAATTATATGATAACCGAGATTGATATAATGAATGGTTCTATAACGAATAGTGCAACAGCAAATGGGTTTTTTAATGGTACACCAGTTATGAGTAATATAGCAATGGCAACAGTAACCTTAGCTCCAACACCAACACCAACACCAACCCCAACACCAACACCAACCCCAACACCAACGCCATCTTCTGTTACATTAACTATAATTAAAGCTGGTAGTGGAAGTGGAACTGTAACTAGTTCACCAGCTGGAATAGATTGTGGATTTACTTGTGAAGCAATGTTTTTAATAGGTCAATCTATTACTTTAACAGCACTAGCGGATCTAGGTAGTACATTTGTAGGTTGGAGTGGTGATATAACATCCGTTTTAAATCCAATATTTATTGGTATCACAGGTAATACAACTATAACGGCAACATTTATTACATCGACACCAACGCCAACCCCAACACCAATGCCCTAGTTATGTTTATTGAAAGAGGCATCACCAATGATATATTCAATGGCAGGAGATATAATCACATATAAATAAGTAACAAATTGTGGAGATGTGGATTTAACAACGATAACAGTTGAAGATGATAAGATAACCACAGAATGTGAAGCTGCCGTGTTAACACCGAACAATTTTACAATATGTATGAAAGATTATATGATTACGGAGAATGATATAACAATTGGTTCTATAACAAATACTGCGATGGCTCATGGTTTTTATAATAGCATGGAAATAATAAGCAATGAGTCAATGGTAACTGTGATGTATATAACCCCAACGCCATAAATGCCAACACCAATATATGATTATAGATGTGAATTAATAACATAAAATATTATTTATATGTTATTAATATTTGATAATAAATTCAAATTATCAAATATATTTTAGGTTTTTTCTATTTAGGTAATTATATTTGTTCTTCACTCTTTATTTGTTCTTCATTCTTTATTGGTTCTTCCATGTGAATAGCCGTATCCTTGCGAATTATATTAACTTTTTTCTTTACTAGTTTAGTATCATCTGTATGGATTATAGGTGTATCATTATTATCTGGTTGATTTATTTGATTATTAATATCTTTATGTATAAAATTATCAACTAAGTTCATAACAGAATTACTAAAATAATCCAAACTAATTTGTTGTGGGATATAATCGTAACCATCATAGAACAAATGAATTACTGATAGAGGTGGTAATTCATCTTTTTTATTGAGTAATCTCATAATTAAATCGACAAGAATTTTTTCTCTATCTTTATTAATTTGTTTTCCCCTTACTAATGTTCCTAAATGATCTCTAAAATTATCAGGATTATATCTGATAAATACCAATGGTACGCCACCAAAATCCTGATGTAATTGGATCATTCGACCAATTTCACATTCACAAGCATAACTTTTGTGTTGATTTTCATCAACTTCTAAAATTATATCAAATAATCCATTTTCAATAATATAATCAGGTCTATATCTGCTACAAGCAAAATCAGGAATAGCATCATGTGATTTATAAGATATATTGGCTGCTTTAAGAACATCGCCAATTCTTAATTCCTTGGCGTGTCTAATGACGGGGTCCTGATAATCCCTACAACTATTACATTTATCAAGATTATTGGGTATAAAATATGATAAACCGCAAATTATGCATGGTTTTTCAATAATATTAATATCTGTATCCAGTTTATGATTTTCGCATCTGATTGGATAAATTGATTTATCATCGCAATAATAAGCTGGTTCTTTGCAATCAGTGCATATTGGATTTAATTTAGCTTTATGAAGCATATTAGATGATTTGTGATGGGAGCAATGTGTAACTTTATTAAATAGAAATCCATAAGTAGCGCCTCTTGGACATCCATTAGATTCACATAATTTTTGATTAACAATAATCATATTAGATAGCTTATGTAGTCTACAAAATCTGCCTTTTGATCCTTTAAAACCATAAATTGGATATTTATCACAAGATTCACAAGTTTTTTTCTTATTTAGATTGATCATACCTTGTAATTTATGAGTATCACAAAATTTTTTAGGTAATCCTTCTAAATTAAAATTAGCTATACATGGACAACCAGGAGATTCACATATTCTTTGTTTAATATTAACCATACCATCTTCCTTATGTTCTGAGCAAAATTTACCAGTTTTTAATCCCGGTAAGTTATAAGCTGGTTGGACTGGACAACCGGGTGATTCACAAAATTTATCATGAACATTAACCATATCAGGAAGTTTATGATCAGAACAAAACTTTCCACTAAATGATCCTGGAATATTATAAGTTGGATATCCATCACATAATTCACATGTAGGACGATAAATATTGATCATATCATTTGTTTTATGAATACCGCAAAATTTAGCAGATGCAGAACCGGGAAGATTAAAATTAGATTGTGTTGAACATTTAGGAAATTTACATTTTCTGGCTCTAACATTAATCATATTAGATAGTTTATGTATACTACAAAACTTAGCATATGATATATCTGGTAGATTAAAATATGCCCGTTCAAGACATTTATCAAATTCACACAATTTAGATATAACATTAACCATATTATCCCCCCTATGTTCAACACAATATTTTGCTGGTAAGCCAGCAAGATTATAACTAGGAAGTGTATTGCAACCATCACTTGAACATAGTTTTTGTACAACATTAATCATGCCATTTTCCTTATGATTATCACAAAATCTTGGATTTTTTAGTCCTATAATATTATATAATGGTTGTTGATCGCATTCATTAACTTCACATGATCCATTTGTAACATTTATCATGTTATCATCTTTATGTAAGATACAAAATTTAGGATTACTTCCTGGAATATTATAAACTGGACCTTTTGCACATTTAGTAGATCCATCAGTAAAAGCGCAATAATGTTTATTTTTAACATTAACCATACCAGGACCTTTATGCAATTTACAATATTCAGGACTTAAACCCATAAGATTAAAACTAGCACTAGTTGGACAATCAATATCTTTAGCTTTGCATTTTGTCATTATTCTATTTACTTATATATAAATAAAAATTCTTATATTAAAAATTATCACTGCACATAAATTGTATTTATTAATTAAAAAATTGTTTTTTATTATTTTTTTATAAAAAATAATTTGAATAGATAAATAATAAATATATATTATATTAAATTATTTAATAAAAAAATGATTTAGAATTAATTATATAAATTTTAATATATATATATAACAGAATATACAAAGATTATTATAAATATGAATTATAATGAAGGCGATAATATATCAGATTTATCTGATATGTGTGAAGCAATATCAGTAATGCTTATAAATAAAGAAAAACCTGATATATGCATCTATGAAGATTGTAAACAAAAAGCTCTATATAATTATTGTCATATACATAAACCAGACTTTTGCCACAATCATAAAATGAGTAATATGATTGATAAGAGAATATGTAATTATATAAGATGTGCGTTCCATGCTATATATAATTACCCAAATCAAAAACACCCAGTGTTTTGTCATGGTCATAAGGAAGTTTATATGATCAATATTAAAAAAAATAAATAAATTATATAACTAATTTGTTGTAAACAATTCTACCTTAAGCTTATTAGATATTTAATCAAATATTTGTATCGCGAACCTGGTAGGATTCTACCTTAGGTTTATTAGATATTTAATCAAATATTTATATCTTGATTATATTTATTCGATTTTAAATATAATCTTCCTGCGTATTCCCCTCGAGGGGAACACTTCTATATGTATAAGCTTATTTTCAATCTAATAAATATACCAAATAAAGCCAGATTAATCAATTATTATCAATCTTAATCAATTTTAGGTGCGCGAACCTGATAGGATTCTACCTTAGGCTTATTAGATATTTAATGCAATATTTGTATCTTGATCATATTTATTCAATCCTAAATATAATCTTCCTGAGTATTCCCCTCGAGGGGACTACTTTCTCACGTACAAGCTTATTTCGAATCTAATATACATAATAAACAAAGCAAGATGTAATCAATTATTAACAGCTTTAATCAGTTCTAGGTGCGCGAACCTGGTAGTATTCTACCTTAGGCTTATTAGATATTTAATGCAATATTTGTATCTTGATCATATTTATTCAATCCTAAATATAATCTTCCTGCGTATTCCCCTCGAGGGGACTACTTTTTCACGTACAAGCTTATTTCGAATCTAATATACATAATAAACAAAGCAAGATGTAATCAATTATTAACAGCTTTAATCAGTTCTAGGTGCGCGAACCAGGTAGTATTCTACCTTAAGCTTATTAGATATTTAATCAAATATTTGTATCTTGATCATATTTATTCAATTTTAAATATGATCTTCCAGCGTATTCCCCTCGAGGGGAATACTTTTATATGTATATACTTATTTCAGTCTTAATATATAATCAAATGAATTCAAACTTAATCAATTATTATCAGCTTTAATCAGTTCTAGGTACGCGAACCTGGTAGTATTCTACCTTAGGCTTATTAGATATTTAATCAAATGTTTGTATCTTGATCATATTTATTCAATTTTAAATATGATCTTCCAGCGTATTCCCCTCGAGGGGAATACTTTTATATGTATAAGCTTATTTCAGTCTTATTATATAATCAGATAAATTCAAATGTAATCAATTATTATCGGTTTTAATCAGTATTAGGTGCGCGAACCTGATAGGATTCTACCTTAGGCTTATTAGATATTTAATCAAATATTTATATCTTAATTATATTTATTCGATTTTAAATATAATCTTCCTGCGTATTCCCCTCGAGGGGAATACTTTCTCACGTACAAGCTTATTTCGAATCTAATATACATGATAACAAAGCCAGATGTAATCAATTATTATCAGCTTTAATCAGTTCTAGGTGCGCAAACCTGGTAGTATTCTACCTTAGGCTTATTAGATATTTAATCAAATATTTATATCCTGATTATATTTATTCAATCCTAAATATAATCTTCCTGCGTATTCCCCTCGAGGGGAATACTTTCATATGTATATGCTTATTTCAGTCTTAATATATAATCAAATGAATTCAAACTTAATCAATTATTATCAGCTTTAATCAGTTCTAGGTGCGCGAACCTGGATAAGAAAATTTAAAAGCCTTTTATAGGTACAACAAAGTCGTATAAAATATATGAAAAATCCCTTAAATAGATAACAAAGTATCAAATAATCCCCTTAAATAGATAACAAAGTATCAAATAATCTCCTTAAATAGATAACAAAGTATCAAATAATCCCCTTAAATAGATAACAAAGTATCAAATAATCCCCTTAAATAGATAACAAAGTATCAAATAATCCCCTTAAATAGATAACAATGTATCAAATAATCCCCTTAAATAGATAACAAAGTATCAAATAATCCCCTACAATTTGAATGATAGAAAATGACTTTGGAACTTGTAGTAAATTAGATAACAAAGTATCAAATAATCCCCTTAAATAGATAACAAAGTATCAAATACCCCTACAATTTGAATGATAGAAAATGACTTTGGAACTTGTAGTAAATTAGATAACAAAGTATCAAATAATCCCCCTAATTTGAATGATAGAAAATGACTTTGGAAATCGTAGTAAATTAGATAATAAAGTAATAAAAAATATCTAAATTATCATTTGTTGCGCACTAAAAAAGATAGAAAATCCTCAAAAAATATCCGATCGATGAAAAATCGCTAAAAACGATAAAAAATCCCTAAAAAATGCCTAAA
>Ga0214473_10003132_pt1 | contig 20172 bp, 8 predicted proteins | sample RVTome_7_FD_203509 | JGI IMG/M metagenome (GOLD analysis project Ga0214473, IMG submission 203509) | Soil microbial communities from uranium-contaminated site in the Upper Colorado River Basin, Wyoming, United States - RVT98D197 | ecosystem: Environmental > Terrestrial > Soil > Contaminated >... | reverse complement strand
AACGAGGATGACGACGACCTCGACGAGAACGACAACGACGACGTCGAAGATGATGACGACGCCGACGAGAACGACAACGAAGACACCGACGAGAACGCCAACGAGAACGACAACGGGAACGACAACGGGAACGACAACGGGAACGACAACGCGAACGACAACGCGAACGACAACGAGGATGACGACTAGCGCAGGGCGTCTCTAGGCCTCAGACACCCGGCAGGGCGGGACCCGCCCTGCCGGGTGCTTGTCGGCTGGTGTTCGGTCGATCGTTGAAATGGGATGAGGACGTACTTCGGATGGAAGGCAGCGCTTCGACGACTTCGGTAACGGACGGGCCACTCGGCAGTCTGACAAGGACATTAGGCGCCCGCCTCCTAAGTCCGGCACTGATCTCCCTGCGCCGATGGGCGATCGCGGCCGGCCTGCTGGCCGTCTGCCTCGGCTTCCTGGCCACGGTGCAGTTCTCCAGCCCCAGCCTGGTCGGCAACGACGGCTACTACCATATCAGGCTGGCGGGGCTGATGCGCGAACAGGGCCTCAAGCCGGAGTTCGTGTGGCTGCCGCTCACGATCCTGAGCCCGGAGCAGTTTGTCGATCATCACTTCCTGTTCCACGTCTTGCTGATTCCCTTCAGCTTCGGGGATCTAATCCTGGGCGCCAAGTGGGCCAGCGTGGTTTTCGCCGCCAGCGCCTTTGCGGCGCTCGGGTGGCTCCTGCACCGGCAGAAGGTCCCTTATGCCCCGCTGTGGACCATCGCTGGGATGGTCGTGTCGGAAGCCTTCATCTACCGCATGAGCATGGCGCGGGCCCAGTCGTTGTCGCTGACGATCCTGATCCTGGCGCTGGGATGGCTGCTCAGCGGACACTTTCGCCGGCTGCTGCCCCTGGGCTTCCTGTATGTCTGGCTGTACGACGCGTTCCCATTGCTGCTGGTGGTCTGCGCATGTTATGTGGCCGCCGAATGGCTGCTGGGCGGAGGGCTCCGGCTCGTCCCCCTGGCCTACGCCGCGGCGGGCATTGGCCTGGGGCTGTTGATCAATCCCTACTTCCCCGAGAACCTGCTCTTCATCGGCCGCCACCTGCTGCCCAAGCTCACCGAAGCCACCAGCATCAGCGTGGGGAACGAGTGGTTCCCCTACGACACCGCCCAGCTCATAAGAAATTCGGGGCTGGCCGTGCTGGCCTTTGCCTCCGGCGCCCTGGCCCTGGGGCTGCAGGGGCGGCGGATGGGCGTCGGCACGGCGACCGCGCTGTTCTTCGGCCTGGTCCTCGGCCTGATGCTATTCCGGGCCCGGCGCTTTGTGGAGTACTTCCCGCCCTTTGCGCTGATCTTCGCCGCCATGGCCTGGTCCCCCCTGCTCCGGCGCCCACGGGTGGCCGGCGCCGAGGGCGCAGCCGTGGCGGCCACCGGCCCTTCGCAGCCGCAGCGATCCCACTTGTGGAGGCAGGTCGGAACAGCCGCGATCGCCGTGGGGATCCTGGCGGCCGGGCTATGGTCCAATCTGAGTGCCGCCCAGGAGAGCGTGCGCGCCTCCCGATCCGCCCAGCGCTTCCAGGCGGCCTCGCTCTGGCTCGCAGACCATTCCCCCCAGGGCGCCCGGGTGTTCCAGACCGACTGGGATGATTTCCCCAGGCTCTTCTTCTACAATACCCACAACACCTACACCATCGGTCTCGACCCCACCTACCTGCAGCTGCAGGACGCACCGCTCTACGACCTGTGGGTCGATCTCACCCAGGGGCGGTCGGACGATCTTTCCGCCTCCATTCGAGCGTCCTTCGGGGCAGAATACGCGCTGAGCGATCTCGACCACGAGCGGTTCCTGCGAGCGGCGGCCGAGGATCCGCAGATGCGGGAAGTCTACCGGGATGAGTCCGCGGTGGTCTTCGCGGTGGAGGCTGAGGCGGCCCGCTAAGCCGGTCGGTCCTAAGAGTGGGCCGGCCAGACGAGCCGATTCCTCGGGCTCGTCGGAAGTTCTGGGTCAGGTCGGCTGGGCGGCCGGCTACTGCTTCGGCTGCTGCTTCGGCCTCAGCGGAAGGAGCTGGTCAGCTGGTCCAGTCGGGCCAGCTCCTCTTTGTCCAGCCGGAAACGCATGGCTCTGGCGCTGTCGGCCGCCTGGTCGGCCTGGGAGGCCCCCGGGATGGCCACCACCGTATCCCCCGCAGAGTAGATCAACCAGTTGAGGGCCACCTGCGCCGCCGAGGCCTCGTAGCGGGCGCCGATCGCCTCCAAGGCCTCGATCAGGTGCCGGGTCTCCTCGATGCGCCGCCGCAGCATCCAGCGCCGGGCCGGCGGGGTTCGCCGCAGGCGCGACGGATCCCGGTGGAACTTCCCGGTCAGCAGGCCTCGGCCGGTCGGCGACCAGGCGATGATGGTCACTCCCAGGTCCTTGGCGGCCTGCAGCACCCCGCTCGCCTCGATGCTGCGTTCGACCAGGCTGTACTCCACCTGGTTGGCCGCCAGCGTCAGCCCACGACGCTCCAGCGCCCGGTGGGCGCGCTCCATGCGCGGGGCGTCGAAGTTGCTCACGCCCACCGCCCGGATCTTGCCGGCCTCCACCAGGTCGGCCATGGCATTCATCTCGGCCTCCGGGGAAGACAGACCGTTGGGCTGGTGCACCTGGTACAGGTCGATGGGGTAGCCCCTCAGGTGGCGCAGGCGGTGCCGAAATGTCCGGGGGAGGTTGCCGGCCGTCCGCAGCAGCGGGAACCACTTGGTCGCCACCACCACCTCTCCGGGTTTTCGCCCGGCCGCCTGCAGTCCGGCCGCCAGGCGCTGCTCGGAGCGGCCGAACCCGTACAGTTCGGCGGTGTCGAACCAGTTGATCCCGCCCTCCAGCGCGGCCCGCACAATGGCATCAGTCTGCTGGCGCGTAAGCTCGTCGAACATCACGCCGAACCCAAGCCGGCTTCCGGAGAACTGCATGACGCCCAGGCCAATGGGGGTGACCTGGATGCCAGAGCGCCCCAGGCTGCGGGTGCGGAAGGCTGGCCGAGGCGGCGGTGGAGGCGTCGTCATGGGCGTCCTAGAATCTGCACTCGATTCACCGGCCAATAACCCCCTCTTTGGCTATGCGCAGCATGTCGGTCTGGCTCCCCTGGACATGATAGCCGATCTGTCAAGACCGGCCGGGATAGCCGAATCGGGGACCCCGAAGGCGGACGCCCCTGCCCGGATTTGACAGGTCCGGCTTATCAAGGTAAACTGACTACCAAGATCGTTGGATCGGGACGGAGACCGCTCCATGACAGGAGCGGTTTTTCTTTGCCCATCGATCCGACCAGAAAAGGATGTTTGACGAACAAACCATGAGTTTCACCGATTTCCATTTGAAGGAACCGCTGATGCGGGCCGTGCAGGAACAGGGGTTCCTGAATCCCACGCCCGTACAGGAAAAGGCGATTCCGGCCGCCCTGAGCGGGCGGGACGTCGTGGGCACTGCCCAGACCGGCACCGGCAAGACGGTCGCCTACCTGCTGCCGTCGCTGCAGGCCTTGCTGAACGGGGCCTCGCCCAAAAACCCGCGTATGCTGGTGCTGGCGCCGACCCGCGAGCTGGCGATCCAGGTGGCCGACGAGGCCCGCGGCCTCGCCCGTCACACCCGCCTGCGGGTGGCACCCGTCTATGGGGGTGCCGGGATGCAGGAGCAGGCCACTCAGCTGCGCCGCGGGGTCGACTTGGTGGTCGCCACGCCGGGACGCCTGTTGGACCACATGCAGCGCGGCAATGTGCGCTTCGACGAACTGAAGATCCTGGTCCTGGACGAGGCCGACCGTATGTTGGACATGGGCTTCCTGCCGGATATCAACCGTATCCTGCGCCGGATGCCCAAGCAGCGCCAGACCCTGCTGTTCTCGGCCACCATGCCACAGGCCATCCTGTCGCTCAGCCGGCAGTTCCTGGACAATCCGGACCGGGTCGAGATCGCCACCGCCCGCCCTCCCGACAGCATCCTGCAGCAGCTCTACCCGGTGCCCAAGCACCTGAAGAACGCACTGGTGGTCGCGCTGCTCAAGGGAACCAGCGTGGAGAGCGCCCTGGTGTTCACCCGCACCAAGCGCCGGGCCGATGTACTGACCCGCAAGCTGCGCGAGGCGGGGCAGTCGGTGGACGTGATCCATGGCGACTACCGGCAGCAGCGGCGAATCCAGGCGCTGGAACGATTCCGCTCCGGCAAGGCCCGCATCCTGGTGGCCACCAACGTGGCGGCCCGCGGCCTGGACATCGAAGGCATCTCGCACGTGATCAACTTCGACGCCCCGGATGAGGCCGAGGATTACGTGCACCGCATCGGCCGGACGGCCCGGGTGGACGCCAAGGGCACCGCCTGGACGCTGGTTACCGAGGAAGATGAGCCGTTGATCTCCGGAATCGAGCACCTGCTCCGACAGAAGCTGGAGCGAGTGCGCCTGCCGGATTTCGACTACAGCGTGCCGACCCCCAGTTGGGCCAAACCCTCCGTCAAGACCATCCAACGCAACGCCCGGCGGCAGCAATCCCCCATCGATCGCTGGAAGGCACTCACCCGATAGGCGGCCGACCGCCTGTCCCAGGTGCCTCTTGCCAAACGTGGTAAAGTGTGCTACAGTATCCGGTTGTAGGTTGCATGCACGTTCCGCCTGAAAGTCGCAAAGACCACGGCCCGAGCTGCATAAGCCCGGGCCGAATTGGTTCATAGCACCCGACCGCCGGGAACGAGGTAAGCACCTCAAATCGAAATGCCTTAAGGAGGCACAAGCAACATGTCGGAAAGAGTTACCGGTACGGTCAAGTGGTTCAATGCGGACAAGGGCTATGGCTTCATCGCTCGAGAAGGCGCCGAGGATGTCTTCGTACATCACTCGGCCATTCTGGCCGATGGCTTCCGCAGCCTGCAGGAAGGGCAGCGGGTCGAGTTCGCGGTCGAGAAGGGCCCCAAGGGCTGGCAGGCCGTTAGCGTAACCGTCGTCTAAGCCAACTGAACCCTCGACAGAGAGCCCCCACCACGTGGGGGCTCTTTTCTTTGAGTCGGGCTGAGCGACCGGGAAGACTAATGGGTCCGGGCTACCGCCACGATGGCGAAATCGTCGGCCTGAGGCTCTGCGCCGGCGAAGCTGCTGACCGCAGCAGCAATCGCCGCCACCATTTGCTCCGGCCGGGCGCCTGCGTTGGACTCGAGGATTGCCTTGAGGCGGTCTTCGCCGAACGCCTGGCGCTCGGTGTCGATCGCCTCGGTGACCCCGTCTGTATAGAGGACCAGCATATCTCCCGGAGCAAACTCGATGTGCTCTTCCTCGAGGTCGACTTCCTCGAACCGGCCCAGGATGATCCCGCCCGCCGCCAGCTCGCGCACTTCCCCGCTGGCGGCGTGGATGAAGAGCGGCTTGTTGTGCCCGCCGTTGGCATAGGTCAGACGCCCGGTCTGGGGCGTGAGTAGAGCGCAGACGGCGGTAAGGAACACATCCGACCGGCTGTCGTTCAGGATCAGCTCGTTGGCCCGTCTCAACGCCTCGGAGGGGCTGCGGCCGCTCAGGACCGCCGCCCGGATGTTGGTGCGGCACATCGCCATGAAGAGGGCGGCAGGAACCCCCTTGCCTGAGACATCCCCGATGATCAACCCCAGCTTCCCGTCCTGCCCCCCTACCCGGCAAAAGTCATAGAAGTCGCCGCCCACCTGACGGGCGGCCTGATACAGCACACCGAACTCATACCCCGGCACCTGCGGGTAATGGGCCGGCAACAGGCTTCGCTGCATCTGCCGGCCGATGTCCAACTCCTGCTCCATGCGCAGCCGCTCGATGCCCTCGCTGTGCAGGCGGGCCGTTTCGATCGCGATGGCGGCCTGGTTGGCCATCAGCTGCAGCAGGCGCACTTCATCGTCAGCCAACCGGCGCGGAGCGCGATGGTTCATGACCAGCGCGCCGATGGCATGGTCTTCCACGACCAACGGGACTACCGCATGCCCTCGGAAGCCTTCTGCCTGCAGCCACGCAGGCGACCAGGAAGTCGGGTCGCTCTTCTGCAGATCCTCTACCAAGAGGGGCCGCTGGAAACGCATGACCCATCCCGGCCCGCTGCCACCCTCCAGGGGGACCCTGCGCTCGAGCTCAACTGGATCCTGCTTCCACCCGCTGGCTGCCACAAACTTGAGCCAGCGGTTCCCCTCCTCGGCCAGGAGCAGGCTGCAGGCATCGGCCTCCAGCAAGCCGGCAATCTGGCTCACCAATTGCCTGGTCAGGTCTTCTCGATCCAGCCGGCGCAGCAATTGATTGGAGAAATCCAGCAGGGCGGCCTGTTCGTTGACTCGTTTCTCCTTCAGCGCATCGAATAGCTCCGCCCGCTCCAGGGCGATCCCGATATGGTTGCCCACGATCGTCAACAGGGACAGGGATCGTGGAGTGAAGGAAGTCCAATCCCGCCCGGCGATGTTGAGTATCCCGAGCCTCCGGTCCCCGGAGACCAAGGGCGCGGAAGCATGAACGGTCAGCCCTCTGCAGTCCCCCAGAGCGGATTCGAGCCGGCTGCAGTGGACTTCGGCATAGGCCTCGGCAAGGCTGCCCTCACGGAACAAGTCCTGGCACCGGCAGGTGCGGTTCCACACCTCGGGGAGATCTGGGGCAAGCCCGGGAGGCAGGTTGTAGTGAGCCGCCAATGAGAACTCCTCCCTGCCGGCGTCTTTCGGCGAGGAGGGCTTGACCCGTGTGATCCAACCGCTCTCGAGCCCCATCAGCTGAACCAGCTCCGCCAGGGCCGAATTCAACGCGCCCCCCACGTCCGTGGCGCGGTTGAGGGTCTCTGCAATCCGATTCAGCGTGCTCAGGTCTTGGTTCAGGACAGCCTCGATCATCTGGGATCCCCGGTACCCGCTGGAACAGGGCCTGGCTGGACAAGCCGGCCATTATACTGCCCCTGAGGGGGTACTCGCCTCCGGCAGTCCGAGTATCATGGGGGCGCGAGCTCGCCTTCATCCACGTACCGGAGGTCGGCCTACCGAGTCCCATGATGACGGCAGGACTGCTGCTCGGCTACTACGCAAGGAGGGAGGACGCCAGGTCGGCGCTTCAGGCGCTGCGCCGGAAGGGCTACCTGCGTCTGGCCCTGCTGCACCGCCCCGCCGAAGGGAAGGTCCGACTGATCGACCCCCCCAGGCGGACGCGAGTGGCCTTCATCTTGCTCTGCGGCCTGCTGTTGGGCGGGACCACCGCCGCGCTCAACTTCCGTCCGAGCAGTCTACCGACGGACGAGCGTAGCGCGTGGCTCGCCCCCTTCATCCCAATTCTGAGCAGCGGCTTCGGCATGCTGGTTGGCTGGCTGCTGGCCAGGCGCCTCGAGCCCAGCGTCGACCGGAAGCTGCTGCAGAAACATTCCCAATGGCTGGTTGCCGAGGAAACGTTGGTGATCTTGCAGGGCCCGCTGGCCCGGCTGCGCTGGGCGGTACCCATCCTGCGCGGCACGGGCGAGACGCAGCCGGCGGTGTTCGTGCTGCACCCCGAGCATCAGGTCCCGGGAGGACCTATCGAGCTTGTGCCTCAGCCGCTGCCTGCCACTGAGATCCAGCTGCAGGCGGCCACACTGGCTTCGGAGCACGAGACCGGGCCGGCCGCGGCTGGGGATCATGCCCTGTTGGATCGCCTGGAAGCCGCCGGGAACTCGATCCACACCATTGTCGAGGGCCTGCAGGACGCCGTCCAGCTCGAGCAGACTGTCGGCGGGGCGTCGGAATGGCTCCTGGACAACGAGTACCTGGTCGAAAGCCATGCCCTGGAGATCCGGACCAACCTCCCCGACCGCTTCTATCGCCTGCTACCCACCCTGGCGAGCGGTCCCGACCGAGGCCACCCCCGCGTGTACGGTCTGGCCAGAGAACTGGCTGCCCACACACAGATGCGCCTGGAACGCCAGAGCCTGCTCGAATTCCTGGATGGGTATCAGGATGTCCAGACGCTGACCATCGCCGAGCTGTGGGCGCTCCCGTTGATGCTGCGGTTGGTGCTCATCGAGCGAATCCACGGCCTGGCGGTGCAGGCCATGGCGGAACTGCGCCAGAGCGAGTTGGCGGACTTCTGGGGAAACCGCCTGCTCGCCACGGCCAGGACGGACCCCAACCAGCTATTCGCCGTGCTGGCGGAATTGGCCGATGACGTGCCCGACCCGGCACCCTTCTTCGCGGCTCAGATCATCGGGCATCTGTACGACGAGGTGTCCGCCTTGGTGCCCGCACAGAGTTGGCTGGAACGCACGCTGCGGAGACCGCTCACCGAGGTCAATCTCCGGGAACAGAGCCGCCAGGGTAGAGACCAGGTCTCGATCGGCAACGCGATTACCAGCCTGCGTCAGCTCGCCCTGCTGGACTGGAGGGAAGTCTTCGAGGCTCAGAGCCGGGTCGAACGCGTCTTGCGCCTCGAGCCTGCCTGGGCGCATGCCGGCATGGACTTCGAGACCCGCGATTCCTACCGCCGTGCGATCGAAGTGCTCTCCCGCGCCTCCGGCGCCGATGAGGTGCAGATAGCCCAGATTGCCGTCGGGCTTGCTTCCGGCCCATCCCAGTTGGGAGCCGAGGGGGATCTCAGGCGGCACGCGGGCTACTACCTGGTGGGGGCGGGCCGATCGGAGCTCAGGGCAGCCCTGAACTGCCGCGAGCCGGCCGGACTTCGACTGCGGCAGTGGGTCTACCGGCATCACACCTCCCTCTACCTCTCGGGGATCGTCCTCCTTGCGGCCTCCAGCCTGGGGCTGTGGGTCCGCCTGGCCGGCCGCAGCCTGGCAGGCTGGCCGGGGGTCTGCCTGGGAATCCTGTTGCTGGGGCCCAGCACCCAGATCGCCCAAGAGATCGTGAACTACCTGGTGACCCGGCTGCTGCCTCCGCGGACCCTGCCCAAGATGGACTTCCAGAAGACGGGCATTCCCGACGCATTCCGCACGCTGGTGGTGGCCCCGATCTTGATGAGCGACCAACTCACCATTCAGGTGGAAGCGGAGCGGCTCGAGATCCGCTTTCTGGCCAACCCCGAGCCCAATTTGCTCTTCAGCTTGTTCACCGATTTCAGCGATGCCGACCACCCAACCCTGCCCGGGGATGCAGCCCTATTGCAGACCGCGGTCGAGTGCATCCAGGCGCTTAACCAGCGCTATGGAGACGGACGGTTCTTCCTGTTCCACCGGGGTCGCACCTGGGCGGAATCGGAGGCCAAGTACATCGGCTGGGAGCGTAAGCGGGGCAAGCTGGAAGAATTGAACCAGCTTATCGACGGCACCCGCCCCCTAGAGGCCCCCCAGTTGGTGTATGTGGGCGACGCCGACCGCTTGGCCGACGTGCGCTTTGTCATTACCGTGGATAGCGACACCGGGCTGCCTCGGGATAGCGCCCGCCGCATGATTGAGACTCTGGCCCATCCACTCAATCAACCGCGCTTCGACACGCGGGGAAGGATCGCAGCCGGCAGCTACGCCATCATTCAGCCGCGGGTCAGCTCCACCCTAACCAGCGCAACCGCCACGGCATTCAGCCGGCTGTTCACCGATCCAGTCGGGATCGATCCTTACACCACAGCCGTGTCGGAGGTTTATCAGGATCTTTCCGGGGAAGGCTCCTATCACGGAAAAGGGATTTACGATCCGCGCGCCTTCAGTCGGGCGCTTTCCGGTCGCTTCCCAGAGCAGCGGCTGCTCAGCCACGATCTGATCGAAGGCGCCCATCTGCGGGTCGGACTGGCGAGCGACATCGAACTCTTCGATGAATTTCCGTCCGACTACGCCAGCTACGCCCTCCGTCAACACCGCTGGATTCGCGGGGACTGGCAGATTGCCGATTGGATCCTCCCGCGGGTGCCCCGTCCGGATGGAGGGCGCGGCCCCAATCCGCTGTCCATGCTCAATCGCTGGAAGGTCTTCGACAATCTGCGCAGAAGCCTGCTCCCGGCGGCCAGCCTCGGTCTGCTGTTGGCCTCCTGGCTGGCCGGCCCGCAGGCTGCGCTGGTCTCCTCGGCCCTGGTCGCAGCCACCATACTCTTCCGGCCGCTGGCGCAGCCCTTCACCTGGGCAACTACACCGCAGGCCCTGCGGGGCCTGTCCTTGAGGCAGGTTGGTCACGACCTGCTGCGGGCTCTGATGGATGCCGCACTGCTCGCCCACCAGGCCTGGTTGTCCGTGGAAGCAATCAGCACGGTCTGGTACCGGCGCTGGGTATCCAAACGCAAACTACTGGAGTGGAACCCGGCACAGATGGCCCAGTGGGATGCGGCCGGGAATCTGGCCGCCTTTGTCCGCAAACTGAGCCTGGTGACTGCCCTGACCTTGGGCTTGAGCGGTTTGGTCTACCACGCCCGGCCGGAAAGCCTCCCCCTCGCCGCTCCCTGGCTTGGTCTGTGGGCACTCACACCGCTGATCGGGTGGGAGCTGAGCGTCCGGCCGCGCCCGACCCCGAAGGCGGCCCAACTCTCGGGGAGCGATCGCAGGCTGCTGCGGCGGATCGCCCGGCGAACCTGGCGCTTCTTCGACGAATTCGTCAGCGAACAGACCTCCTGGCTGCCTCCCGACAACTATCAGGTCTCTCACCGGGATCAGCTCACCTGGCGAACCAGCCCGACCAACATCGGGATGTGGGTGCTCAGCGTCCTGGCGGCCAATGATTTCGGCTATCTCAACGGGGACCAGGTGATCGAGCGGCTCAGCCGGACCATGCGGACCCTGGGTTCCCTGCAGCGCTACGAAGGGCATCTGTTGAATTGGTACGACTTGCGGACTCTGCTGCCGCTGGAGCCCCGCTACGTCTCCTCGGTTGACAGCGGCAACTTGCTCGCCGCCATGTGGGGCCTGGAGCAGGGTCTGGCGGAGCTTGCTCACGCTCCCCTGTTGGATCGGAGATCTCTGTCAGGCCTGCGTGACGCCTTGGGGATTCTGGCGGAGGGGCTCCAGGAGGAAGGCCTGGGGGATCTGCAGCCGGCCTGGGCCCGCGAGCTGCTGTCGCACCGGGAGGGAGTCCCCGACCGCGCGCTGGACAGCATTCGGTGGCTGCGCCAGCTTAGTGGTCGCAGCGCGGCCCTCACCAAGCAAGTGCTGCAGCGGGCCGGCGAGGATGCTCCGTGCGCGGAGTGGGCGCGTCAGGTCGAGCGCCAGACCGCCGCCTGGCTGGCTACCGTCGATCGCTACCTGCGCTGGGTCGAGATCCTGGGCGAGAAGTCGGAAGCGGAATTGGCCTCGCTCGGGCCGGAGGTCAGGCTGGCGACTGAGGCTGACCTGCGCCAGGTGCCCTCGCTGGCAGCCCTGGCGGCCGGACACACCACCAGCCTCTCGACAATCCAGCGAGCCCTGGCAGACTCCCATCCCACGGATCCACTGCTCCAGGGTTGGCTGGAGCGCTTGATGCAGGCCTTCCAGGACTCCCAGTGGTTGGCGGGCGAAATGCTGGCTGCCGCCGAGGGCCTCGGCCTGGAGGTCCGGCGTTTTGCGGATGAGATCAAGATGGGCTTCCTGTATGAGCCCCAACGCCGGCTCTTCGCGGTCGGTTTCAACGTCTCCGAAGGGCGATTGGACAGCGCCCACTATGACCTGCTGGCCAGCGAGGCGCGCCTGGGGAGCTTTGTGGCCATCGCCGGCGGCGACGTCCCAGTTGAGCATTGGCTCTCCATGGGCCGGCCGTATACCTCCATCGGGAGGCGGCGGGCTTTGCTCAGCTGGACGGGGACGATGTTCGAATACCTGATGCCCCTGCTGCTGCAACGGACCTACCCCAATTCGCTGCTGGAGAAAGCCTGTGAAGAGGCGGTCGCGGTCCAGATCGCGTACGGCCGGCGCCGGGGTGTGCCCTGGGGGGTCTCCGAGTCGGCCTTTGGGGATTTGGACCTGAACAAGACCTACCAATACCGCGCCTTCGGTGTGCCCGAACTGGGCCTGAAACGAGGCCTGGAGGAGGACCTGGTCGTGGCTCCCTACGCCACGCTGCTGGCGGTGGGCCTGGCACCGCGGGCTGCGGTCGACAACCTCAAACTGCTGACCCGCGGGGGCCTGCTGGGTGACTACGGTTTTTTCGAAGCGGTCGATTTCAGCGCACCGCCCCTGCGCGAGGGCGAGCGAGGCCTCATCATCCGCGCCTACATGGCCCACCATCATGGCATGGCCCTGCTGGCGTTGGACAACTTCATCCATGATGGCCCCATGCAAAGACGATTTCATGCCGATCCTCGAGTGCGCTCGGCCGAGCCGCTGCTCTTCGAGCGGATTCCGTTTTCGCCGCCGATCCATCAAATTCCCACCCGGGAACGGGCCTCCTTCCGCATCGGGGCTGCGGAGGCGGCGCCCTCGGAGTCTCGTTTCGATACGCCCATCACCCCCACCCCGAAGACCCTGCTGTTGTCCAACGGCGCCTACAGCCTGATGGTGACCAACGCCGGAGGGGGCTACAGCCAGTGGAAAGAGTTCCAGATCACCCGCTGGCGGTCGGATACCACACGTGATTCCTGGGGCACGTATTGCTATGTCCGGGATTCCGATTCGGACCGGCTGTGGTCCACCGCCTACCATCCGGTGCGCGGCCAGGTGAAAGACTATTCTGCCAGTTTCACCTTGGATCGGGCGGTGTTGCGCCGCAAGGATGGCAACATGGAGACCACCACCGAGATCATTGTCTCGCCCGAGGACGATGTGGAGATCCGCCACATCAGCCTGGTGAATCACTCCGCCCGCATCCGCAACCTGGAGCTCACCAGCTATGTGGAATTGGCGCTGGCGCCGCATCGGGCCGACCGGCAGCACCCGGCATTCAACAAGCTGTTCATCCAGACTGAGGCGCTCAGCGATCTCGAGGCCCTGCTGGCCTACCGCCGACCGCGCAGCCCCGAGGAGCCTTCGATCTTCGTCGGACATCGCCTGACCTTCGACCGGGATTCCGACCACCGCTTCGAATTCGAGACCGACCGGCGCCACTTCGTCGGTCGAGGCGGAACCATGGAGCGGCCGTTGCGGACCACCGGGCGGCTGAGCGGCAGCCAGGGCTACGTACTGGATCCGATTCTCAGCCTGCGCCGGACCGTGCGGCTGAGGCCCTTGGAGCGACTGCAGTTCTCGATGGTCCTGGCGGCGGGCGAGAGCCGCGAGCGGGTCCAGGGGCTGCTTGAGAAATACCGCGATCCGGCCGCCATCGACCAGGCCATGGAGCTCGCCTGGGCTGCTGCGCAATTGGAACTGCGGCTGCTGCGCATCCAACCCGATGAGGCGCGCCGATTCCAGCAGCTCGCCAGCCACCTGCTGTACCCGAGCGCGGCCCTGCGGCCGCCGGCCGATCGGCTGAGAGAAAACCAGCGAGGCCAGGTCGGATTGTGGCCGTACGGGGTATCCGGGGATCTCCCCGTTGCACTGGTCACGATCGGTGAGGCCCGGGACATCAGCCTGGTGCGCCGGTTGCTGCAGGCGCATGCGTACTGGCGGCAGCATGGGTTGATGGCTGACCTGGTGATTCTGAATGAGGAATCCAGCAGCTACGAGCAGCCGCTCAAGGAACGGCTGGAAAGCCTGATCCAGGCCCGGGCCATGTTCACCGCGGTCGACCAGCCGGGAGGCGTATTCCTGCTCAGCATCGACCAGATGCCCCCGCAGGATCTGGCCCTTTTCCTGGCCGCGGCCCATGTGGCGCTGATCGCCGCCCGCGGACCGCTGTCGCAGCAGCTGGCCGCCCACTCCGAAACACCCGAATCCCCCGTTCGCATCAAGACCAGGACGGTCGCCGAAGAACCCTCCGCGCCGCTGGCCTTCATGGAGCTGCCCTACTTCAACAGCCTGGGTGGGTTCACGCCGGAGGGGCGCGAGTACGTCATCTATCTCGGGCCCGGCACCCACACCCCTGCCCCCTGGGTGAACGTGATGTCCAATCCCAGCTTCGGTGCGCTGGTCAGCGAATCCGGGTCCGGGTTCACCTGGTATGGCAACAGCCAGCGCAATCGCCTGACGGATTGGTCGAATGACCCGGTGCTGGATCCGCCCTCGGAAGCCATCTACATCCGCGACGATGAGACCGGCAGCTACTGGACTCCGACCGCCAGGCCGATTCGCGAGACAAGTGCTTACCGTACCCGGCATGGCGCCGGGTACACGGTCTTCGAGCACAACAGCCATGCTATCGAGCAGACCCTCACCGTGTTCGTCCCGATGGATGAGGCTGGAGGCGCGCCGGTGAAACTGCAGAACCTCCGCCTGCGCAACGACTCCGGCCGGCGCCGCCGGTTATCAATCACCTACTATCTAACCTGGACGCTGGGCGAGAGCCACGAGGCTTCGCAGCTGCATACGGTGACGGAGTGGGATGAAGAGAGCGGCGCGTTGCTCGCCACCAACGGATACCATCCCGATTATTCGGATCGAGTTGCTTTTGCCGCCATCAGTCCGGCGGCGACGTCTTTCAGTGGGGACCGGACCGAGTTCCTGGGCCGCCTCGGCAACCTGAGGAACCCCGCAGCCATGCAGTACAAAGGCCTATCCGGCCGAACGGGCGCCGGCCTGGACCCGTGCGCCGCGCTGCAGACTCGGATTGAACTGAACCCGGGCGAAGAGATGCAGCTGACCTGCATGCTGGGCCAGGCGAGCTCGCTCAAGCAGGCCCAACAGCTCGTGCAACAGTACCGGGAGGCCCAGGCCGTGGAGGCTGCGCTCGACCAGACGCGGTCCTGGTGGGACCGGCTGCTCGGCGCAATCCAGGTGAAGACCCCGGAGCCCTCGGCGGATCTGCTGCTCAACCGGTGGCTGCTGTACCAGACTCTGAGCTGCCGGATCTGGGGACGATCGGGGTTCTACCAGTCCGGCGGTGCGTTCGGTTTTCGCGACCAACTGCAAGACGTGCTGGCCCTGCTGCCTGCCGCGCCTGAACTGGCCAGGGAGCATATTCTCCTGGCGGCCAGGCATCAGTTCGGGGAGGGGGACGTGCAGCACTGGTGGCACCCACCCGCCGACGCAGGGACTCGGACCCGAGTCTCTGACGACCTGCTCTGGCTGCCCTATGTGGTGGCGCAGTATGTACGGGTGACCGGCGATGCCGGCATCCTGCTTGAGAGAATCCCCTTCTTGAGGGCGCCGCTTCTGGAGGATGACCAGCCGGAGCTCTTCTTGGAGCCGGCGGTCACCCCTGAGCAGGCCTCGCTTTTCGAGCACTGCCGCCGGTCGGTCGAACGCGGGCTGACGGCCGGGCCACGCGGGCTGCCTCTGATCGGGACCGGGGATTGGAACGACGCCATGAACCGGGTGGGCGTGGAGGGGAAGGGCGAGAGCGTGTGGCTGGCCTGGTTTCTGGTGGAGGTGCTGTCCGGCATGGCGGATCTGGCCGGCCAGGCGGGAGAGACTGAACTCGTGCAACAGTACCGGGCCCAAGCAAGCGAGCTCGCCGCTCGGGTCGAGCGCGAGGCCTGGGACGGGGAGTGGTACCTGCGGGCGACCTTTGACGACGGCTCTCCCATCGGCTCGGCGGCCGGCCAGGAAGCGAGGATCGATTCCCTGCCGCAATCCTGGGCCTGGCTGTGCGGGGCGGGGGACCGTGAACGGGCAAGAGTGGCTCTCGAATCGGCCTGGAAGAATCTGGTGCTCGAAGAGCGGAAGTTGGTACTGCTGCTTGAGCCGCCATTCGACAAGGCTGTGCCTTCCCCCGGCTATATCCAGGGATACCCTCCGGGGGTGCGGGAGAACGGCGGCCAGTACACCCATGCCGCGCTCTGGCTGGCCATGGCCTTTGCGCGCAGCGGCGACGGCGATCGCGCCGTCCGTCTCTTGCGGATGCTCAACCCGATCGAGCATGCCAGGAATGCGGAAGAGGTCTGGCGCTACGGGGTCGAACCCTACGTGGTTGCCTCGGACGTCTACCGGCTACCCGGGCGGGAAGGCCAAGGAGGTTGGACCTGGTACACGGGCTCTGCGGCCTGGATGTACCGCGCCTGGATCGAGGAAGTGCTGGGCGTGAAGCTCTGCGGGGATCGAATGACGATCGATCCCGTCATTCCACGTTCGTGGGACCGATTCAGCCTGCGGCTGCGACATGGGCAAGCGCTCTATGAGATTGAAGTGGAGAACCCGGAAAGCCTGGCGCGGGGCGTGATCAGGGTGGAACTGGATGGGCGCCAACTTGCCGAGCGAGTGATCCCACTGGAGTCAGAGCTGGTCAAGCACAGGGTGCGGGTGCTGATGGGTTCGGGGGACAAGACCGCCGACGGAGGCCCGCCGGGGCCGGCCAGGTGAACGGCAATTGAAGCCTACGACATAGACGCGAGCGCCTGCCTGGTGCGCTCCACGTCCGGCGCGGCCCCCAGCGCCTCGAAGGCTTCCAGGGCCTGGCCCAAGTGTTCGAGCGCGGCCTCGTTGTCGGATCTGGCCCGGTCCAACGCCGCCAGCTCGCACAGCGTCCGCCCGACCTGCCAGCGGGCCTGCATCCCCTGGAACAGCTCCAGCGCCTGATTCAACCGTACTTCCGCCTCGGCGTACTCCCCGGCCAGCCGGTGGGCCGCTCCCCAACCTCGGTGGGCGATGGCCAGGTAGAGCCGGTGATCATCATGCATGGCCAGTTGCTCCAGCCTGGGCGCGTACTGCCGCAGCCCAGCCTCCTCCGCGCCCATCGTCGCAGCCTCTACCAGCATCATGCAGACGGCGTGCTCATGCGCCATGGTGCCGCGCTGGACCGGTTGCCCGGACAGGTCCAGCGCCGGCTGCAGGCTATCTCTGAGCAGGGCGAACTCGCCCTGTGCCAAGAGCGGCAGCGATCTTCAGTAGAACTGGTTGCGCTGCCACTGCTCCGGCTTTCCGGAGATCGAGACCATGAAGTCATAGGACTCCTGGGCGTAAGCGCTTGCCATGCCGGGCTCGCCCCGCAGCGCATGCACGCTGGCACTGAGCGCGACCAGGAAGCAGGTTGCACCCACCCGCTCGCGGGGGTGGCGTCCTTCGAGCTCGCGCCACCTCTCCTCCAGAGCCAGCACCTCGTTCCAGCGGTCCATCCTGAACAGGCACTGGGCCCGGACGGTCAGCACGTTGGCAATCTGATCGATCGCCTGGACCCGGTTGGCCAGTCCTTCTGCTTCCTCCAGGTAGGGTAGGGCCGGTGCATACTCCCCCACATACATCAGGGCGGTCCCAACTCCCCTCAGGGCCTCCAGCGTTTCGCGCAGATCGCCGAATTCAGGCTGTCGACAGATTGCCAGACGCTGCTCGGCCAGCTGCAGGTGCTCGCGCAACCGGCTGCGGCCGTCCAGCACGTTGGCCAGAGCGCCGTGCGCCTGCGAGAGATCTACCGGGCTCTCGAGCCCCGCAGCCATGGCCACGGCGGTCTGGGCGGATCGCTGGGCCGCCTCCCAGTCCGGCGGCTCTTGAATGCGCCAGGCGTCTGTGGACAGCGCAGTCAACGCCCGCACCGTCTCCAGGTGCGGCGGCTCGCCCTTCAGGTCTTCCAGCGCGCGTTCCAGGTCGGCGCGGGAGGCCTGGCGGGCGGCATTGGCGCGCTGCAGGTTCTCCAGGCTGACCGACCATTTCAGGTCGGTGACGGCCTGCACGATCTTGCGGTGCAGTCGCACCACAACCATGCGATCCGAATCCGGCAGGCTCCGCCAAAGTGCCAGCGCCTGCTGGTATTCCTCAATCGCCCGCCAGCCGTCGCGCAGCAGGACGAAAACATCCGCGCACTCTTCGCGCAGGGTCGCGTGGATCTCATTCACTTCCCCAGGCTGGATCAGCTCCAGCGCGGCCCGCAGGTTCTGGACCGCGTCGTCGTAGGCATACAGGGCCGTGGCCTGCCTGGCCGCCTGCCGGGCGTAATGGATGGCCTTGTCCCGCTCCCCGGCGAGCGCAAAGTGGTGCCCCAGCAGGCCGTAGAGGCCCTCCAGGCGGTCCGGATAGAGCTCTTCCATGGCCTCCCCGACGCGGCGATGGAACTCGCGCCGGCGCTTGAGCAGGATCGTCTTGTAGACTGCTTCCTGGGTCAGGGGATTGCGGAAGCTGTACTCGATCTCCGGAACCCGGGCCAACTCGCGGATCATGTCCAGCCGCAGCAGCGCCCCCACGTTCTTGTCCAGGTCGGAGGTTCCATCGTCCACCGCCTGCAGCACCCGGTAGTAGAAGTTGCGTCCGATCACGGAGGCCATCTGCAGCGTGGCCCGGGTCGCCTCCTCCAGCCGGTCCATGCGCGCCGCCAACAGCGAGCGCAGGTTGTCGGGAATGGCGAAATCGGCGGCCTCGTTGGTCGAGCGCCAGTAGCGGCGCAGTTCCCCATTCACTGCCCGCTCTTCCGGGTACACCGCGCCGGTCTCAATCAGCGTGCGCACCACTTCCTCGATGAAGAACGGGTTGCCCGCCGATCGCTCCAGGATCTTGGCTCGCAGCGACTGGGAAATCTCGGCGATCGCCAGCAACCGGCTGACCAGCTCGTCGCCCTCCGCTTCGGTGAGCGGGCGTAGCGACAGCTCGGAGTAGCGGTGGGGGTAGAGTTCATCGGACTGAGTCTTGATCTTCCACGCCGGCGCTTCGCGCTCGCCGCGCAAGGCGCACAGCAGGACCAGCGGGATCTCTTCGGTGAGCGGCAGCAGTTTCAGCAGCAGTTCGATCGAGGCGGCGTCGCCCCAGTGCATGTCGTCAAATACCAGCACCGTCGGGCGAGCCCCAAAGCGGGAGCGCCACCAGTCCTGCACCGCCTCGAACAGCTCACGCCGGAAGGTCTCGCCCTCCAGCGGCAGCCCCTGCTCGTGGCCATCCACTCCAAACAGCGCTTCCAGCACCTGCGTGGCGCGAACGCGGCGCTCTTCGGCCAGCCCCTCCACCAGCGAGGCCAGCTCCTGCCGTATCCGCATCGGCGGGTCGTCGTAGGCGATCCCCTTGACCCGGCGCAGCAGTCGCTGAAACAACCCGTAGGCCTGGTTGGTTTCGTAGGAGAGGGTGGTGGTCTCAAACCAGTCCGCCTCTCCCCCGATGACCTCCTGGAAGACCTGGCGGCTCTCCTGAATGAGGCGGGTCTTGCCCAGGCCGGCGTCGCCCAGCAGACAGACGATGCGCCCCACCCCCTGCTTCAAGTCGACCAGCACCTCCCGCAGCGCCGCCATCTCGGACCGGCGCCCGACCATCTCGGCGTGCAGGCCTTCGATGCCGCGCCCCCGCCCGGCCAGCTCTTTGGCCCCCAGGGCCCGGTAGGCTGGCACCGGCTCGGCCTTGCCTTTGACTTCGATCCCGCCCAGCTCCTCGAATTCGAAGAGGGGCTTGACCAGCTTGTAGGTGTCGTGGGCCACCTGCACCGTGCCCGGTCTGGCGGTCTGCTCCATGCGCGCCGCCAGATTGATGGCGTCGCCCAGCGCGGTGTACTCCATGCGCAGATCCGAGCCTACCGCTCCCACCACCACCAGTCCGGTGTTGATGCCAACCCGTACGCCGAAGTCCACGTTGTGCCGCAGCCGGACCTGTTCCCGGTAGGGGCCGACCCCGGCCACGATCTCCAGGCCGGCCAGTATAGCTCGCTGCGGATCATCCTCGTGTGCGATGGGCGCCCCGAAGAAGGCCAGTATGCCGTCGCCCATCAGCCGGGCCACGACACCCTCATAACGGTAGACCGGTTTGATCATGAATTCGAAGCCGGCGTTGATGATCTCGCTCCACTCCTCGGGATCGAGCTGCTCGGCCGCTTCGGTGGATCCCTTGACATCGCAGAAGAGCATGGTCACCACCCGCCGCTCCCCCACCATCTCGCCGCTGGCGCGGGCTGCGTCCAGCCTGGCCTGCAGCTCCTTGGGGATGAAGCGCTGGAGGTGGGAGTCGGCTGGGACGGATTCGGTGCCGGCCAATTCGGAAGCGCCGGCGGCCCGGGAGGGGGCCTCCCCACGCGGCTCGGGCGCCCGCCATTCGAGGCCAGAGGCCTCCGCCAGCTTCAGGCCGCAGTGATCGCAGAACTGGGCAGCTTCGGGAAGCGCGGTGCCGCAGCGCGGGCAGGCCGCGAGCAGCAGATTCCCGCAGTTCTTGCAGAACTTCGCCCCGTCACGATTGGGGGTGCCGCACCTGGGACAGTCTATGGGGTTATCGCTCCACCCGATTCCTCAGAAGCGCCTGCGATGATGCTGCGCAAGGACTCGGCCTCACTCTGGAGATCCTTGAAGTATTGGCTTTCCGTGATCTCGGCGACCTTCTTCTGCTGGCGGGCTTCGTCGAGCACGATCCGCAGTTCCTTGACCTGCTGTTTCAGCTTCTCTTCG
>Ga0214473_10003131_pt1 | contig 20191 bp, 16 predicted proteins | sample RVTome_7_FD_203509 | JGI IMG/M metagenome (GOLD analysis project Ga0214473, IMG submission 203509) | Soil microbial communities from uranium-contaminated site in the Upper Colorado River Basin, Wyoming, United States - RVT98D197 | ecosystem: Environmental > Terrestrial > Soil > Contaminated >... | reverse complement strand
CTGCGGCCCGTCGCGGCCTTGGCCTTGGCCCCGCCCTTCTCTCGAATCCGCGTCGGGAAATACCCCAGATTGCGGATCTTGGCCAGGGCGTCCTCGGTGGTGATGGCGTCGATCTCGTCCTTCACCTCCTGACCGGTTTGGTTCATTGCCTCGTATAGGAACGTGGCCACGCCAGATTCTCCTTGATGGCTCCGACCCCGGGGCAGCGCCCCCGCGTCCCCCGGGGCGTGGTCCGGGCTACTCCTCGATGATGGTCTCGCGGACCACCTCGTCGAGGGAGGTGACGCCGTCGTAGACGGCCAGCAGGCCCGATTCGCGGAGGGTCCGCATGCCGTGCTTGATGGCCTCCCGGCGGAGCACGCCGGTCGAGGACCGGCGCATGATCAGCTCCCGCAACTGGTCGTTCATCACCATGATCTCGTAGATGCCGAGGCGCCCCCGATAGCCGGTGTTGTTGCAGTAGTCGCAGCCCTTGCCGTAGAAGAACACGCGGTCGCCCACGTCCTCCGGCCGCAGGGCCATCTCCATCAGGTTCTCCTCGGTCGGCTTGTACTCGGCCTTGCAGTTGATGCATATCCGCCGGACGAGCCGCTGGGCGACGATGGCTTCGACCGTCGCGGTGACCAGGAACGGCTCCAGCCCCAGATCCAGCACGCGCGCAACGGTTGACGGGGCGTCGTTCGTGTGCAGGGTCGTGAAGACCAGGTGGCCGGTCAACGCGGCCTGGACGCTGATCTGGGCGGTCTCCAGGTCGCGAATCTCCCCCACCAGGATGATGTCCGGGTCCTGCCGCAGGAAGCTGCGCAGGGCGCGGGCGAAGGTCAGGCCCACCTCGGCGCGGACCTGCACCTGGATGAGCCCGTCGATGTCATACTCGACCGGGTCTTCGGCGGTGAGGATTTTCACCTCGGGCGAGTTCAGGTCCTGCAGCGCCGCATACAGGGTGGTGGTCTTGCCGGAGCCGGTCGGCCCGGTGTTGATGATGATGCCGTTGGGCTTGGTGATGAGCTGGCGGAAGGTGTACAGATCGTCGTCGCGCAGGCCGATCTTGTCGAGGGCGAGCTGGACGTTGGAACGGTCCAGCACCCGGAGCACCACGCTCTCCCCGAACATGGTGGGCAGCACCGCGACGCGGAGGTCGATGGGGGCGCCCTTGAGGGTCAGCTCGATGCGCCCGTCCTGGGGAAGCCGCCGCTCGGCGATGTTCAGATTGGCCATGACCTTGATTCGGGAGGTGATGGCCAGGGCGATGTAGCGGGGCGGGGGGACCATCTCGTAGAGGACCCCGTCGATCCGGTAGCGCATCTTGAACTCGTCCTCGAACGGCTCGAAGTGGATGTCGCTGGCCTTGTCCTTGATGGCCTGGAGCAGCACCAGGTTGAGCAGCTTCTTGACCGGGCTGAGGTCGGCGATCTCCTTGAGTTCCGCGAGGTCGATGCTGTCCCCGCGGCCCTCGAACTTGGCCAGGTCGGGGTCCTCGCCCAGCTCGTCGATCAGCCCGGTGATCGATTCCTGCTCCCCCTCGGGATAGTAGCGGTCGAGGGCCCGGGTCAGATCTTCCGGCGAGCAGAGATACGGCTTGATGTTCATGCCCAGCAGGGTCTTCAGGTCGTCGGTGGCCAGGAAGTTGTCCGGGCTGTCCATGGCCAGGAAGAGCTGGTTCCGCTCGGCGTCGAGCTCGAAGGGCACCGCCCGATAGGTGTTGGCCATCTGCACGGTCAGGATGGAGATGATCTGCGGGGCGATGTCCAGCTTGGCCAGCTCGATGAGCTGCATCCCCGACTGCGCCGCCAGAGCGTGGTTGAGGTCCTCGGAGGTGATGTAGCCGAGTTTGACCAGGATCGCCCCCAGCGGGCCGCGCTGCTGCTGCTGGATCTCCAGGGCCTCGTGCACCTGCGGGCGCTTGAGCTTGCCCATCTTGATGAGGATGCGGCCCAGTTGCCTCCCGCGAAGCTGCTCCACCGAAGGCAGCTTTCGCGCCTTGGCGGCGGTTGCCGCCGCGGCGGCGGACACGCTCGGTTTGCTCGGGGTGGTTTCGCTCATGATGTCCGGATGATGTCGATCTTCTCTTCGTCGCCTTCGGCGTGGATTCTCATACCGCGCTTGTGCATGTCGATCTTGTCCTGCAAGGCGCCGGCGTTGCGGGCGCAGTCGATGGCGTCCTCAACGGAGATGTGCCCGCTCTCGTACAGTTGAAACAGGTGCTCGTCCAGAAGCTGCATCCCGAACTTTTTGCCGGTCTGAATCGCCGAGTCGATGCGGTAGGTCTTGTTCTCCCGCACCAGGTTGGCAATCGCCGGGGTCGTGACCATGAACTCGTAGGCGGCGACCATGCCTTTGGGAATCTTGGGCAGCAGGGCCTGGGACAGGGCGGCGATCAGGTTGGTGGAGAGCTGCACCCGGATCTGGGCCTGCTGTTCGTGGGGAAACGCGTCCACGATCCGGTTGATGGTGCCCTGGCAGCCCGTGGTGTGCAGGGTGGCGAACACCAGGTGGCCGGTCTCCGCGGCGGCGATGGCCGCCCGGATCGTCTCCAGGTCTCGAAGCTCCCCGACGAGAATCACGTCGGGGTCCTGCCGCAGCACTCGGCGGAGTGCCTCCGAGAAGCTGGGCACGTCGGTGCCGACGTTGCGCTGGTTGATGATCGCCTTCTTGTGGTTGTGGTAGTACTCGATGGGGTCCTCCACGGTGACGATGTGCTTGTCGAGGTTGTTGTTCACGTAGTCGATCATGGAGGCGAGCGTGGTGGTTTTGCCGCACCCGGTCGGTCCGGTGACCAGGAAGAGACCGCGCGGTCGGCGGCACAGCGCCCGGCAGACCTGCGGCAGACCAATCTCCTCAAAGGTCATCAGCTTGGAGGGAATCTGCCGCAGCACCAGGGCCACGTTGCCCTTCTGCATGAACACCGCCACCCGGAACCGGGCGGCGTCGCCGAAAGAGAAGCCGAAGTCCGTCGATCCGTCCTCCTGCAACTCCTGCTGGTTCCGCTCCGGGGTGATGGCCTTCATCAGGGCGGTGGTGTCCTCCGGCACCAGGACCTTAGTCTCCAGGGAGCGCAAGTGTCCGTGGAGCCGGATGACCGGGGGGCGACCCACCGTCAGATGCAGGTCGGAGGCGCCCTGCTTGACCACCGTCTCCAGCAGCCGGTCAATGTGAATGGTTGCCATTCCGCCACATCCTCTTGTCTGCCGACTCGTCTCGCCACCGACGCGGCCGCCGGGACGATCGGCCTTGCCTTCTCACGGCCCTCTGCTCCACCGCCGCCGAAGCCGGCGGGCACGGTCCTTCCGCCGGAATCACTCCGCCACGACGCCTTCCGCCTGGGTGACGCGAAGCAGGTCCTCGGGGGTGGTGATGCCCGCGAGAATCTTGAGCTTGCCGTCCTCGAGCAGGTTCCGCATTCCCGCGGCGCGGGCCGCGGCACGGATCTGGTTGGTCGGGGCCTGGTTGAACGCAAGATCGCGCAACTGCGAGTTCATGGTGAACATCTCGAAGATGCCCAGCCGGCCCTTGTATCCCGTGTTGTTGCAGCGTTTGCAGCCGGCGCCTTTCCAGATCGTCTTGCCCTCCAGGTCCCCCTCGATAAAGCCGAGCATCCGCAGCACGCGCTGGTCCGGATGGTGGTCCTCCGTCTTGCAGTCCTTGCAGATCACGCGGATGAGGCGCTGGGCCATCACCGCCTGGATCGAGCTGGCCACCAGGAACGGCTTGATCCCCATGTCGATCAGACGGGTGATCGCCGACGGCGCGTCGTTGGTGTGCAGGGTGCTGAACACCAGGTGGCCGGTGAGCGCCGCCTGGATGGCCACGTCCCCCACCTCGCGGTCGCGGATCTCCCCCACCAGGATGATGTTCGGGGCCTGTCGGAGCATGGAGCGAAGGATCCGGGCGAAGGTCAGTCCGATCTCCTCCTTGACCTGGCATTGATTCATCCCGCTGAAGTTGTATTCGACCGGATCCTCCGCGGTGATGATCTTCTTGTCCGGGCGGTTGAGCTCCTGCAGGGCCGAGTACAGCGTGGTGGTCTTGCCCGAACCGGTCGGCCCGGTGACCAGAAAGATGCCGTTGGGACGCTTGATGATCTCCTGGAATCGTTTGTAGTCGTCCTCGTTGAAGCCCAGAGCGGCGACGCCCACGCTGGCCGACTCCGGGCGGAGGATACGCAGCACGATGCTCTCGCCGTGGTAGGCGGGCAGGGCGCTGACCCGGAAGTCGATGCGGCTCCCGCTTACGTTCATCTTGATGCGCCCGTCCTGGGGGACCCGTCGCTCGGCGATGTCCATGCCGGCCATGATCTTGAAGCGGGTGTTCACCGCGGCCTGCATGTTCTTGGGGATGTCGTCGCGCACCTGGCAGACGCCGTCGACGCGGTAGCGAACGCGGACCCGGTCTCCCATCGGCTCAATGTGGATGTCGCTGGCCCGAGAATGGACTGCCTCGCTGATCAGCAGGTTGACCAAGCGGATGATGGGGGCTTCGGCGTCCTCGTCCTGCCCCGAGCCGCCGGCGCCTTCGCCTTCCTCGTCCGGCGCCTCCTGATCGATGCTCGCCATGGTCTGCGAGAGCACGTCGCCCTCGGTGTTGACGAACTTATCCACGAACCGCTTCACCTTGCTCGGCGCCGCCAGGGAGGGAACCACCTCCCGATTGAGGCGAAACCGGAGGAGGTCAAGCGTCTCCAGGTCGAGCGGGTCGGTGATGATGACCCTGAGCCTGCCGTTCTGCTCCCCCAGCGGGAGAACCTGCAAATCCTCGATCAACTTGCCCGGGATCAGGCCCAGGGCGCCGTGGTCGACCATGTGCTTGTCGAGATCGATGTAGTCGAGGCCGAACTGCGCCGCCAGGGCCTTGGCGACGGCGTCCTCATCGCAGAGCTCCAACTCGACCAGGGCCTCCCCGATCCGCTTGCGGTTCTCCATGGCGTACGCCAGGGCGTCCGACAGGGCGTCCGCGTCCACCACCCCCCAACCCACCAAGATTTCGCCGAGCTTCTTGCGTGTCTTTGCCATCGGCGTCCCGGACTAGAACAACCCGTCAACCCCCATGCAGGCCGCGGAACGTGCCCCGGCGCGGCCCTCCCGCCCTGATGTGGGGCGATAATCAGCCGCTGATTGTAGTGGCCCCATCCCACCGCTTCAACCTCGATCCGCCTGCCACGGGCTCTAGGATCGGGCGGTTCCGCGTCCTGGAGGCCTGCCCGCAGGCGGCACGACCCGCCTAGACCCCGCGAAGCCGGTATTCGGTGGAGCCGGCCAAAGACATCCGCAAGGAGTCGTGACCGGACTTCGCCCCGATCGCCCAGACGTGGAAGATCAGCGACGATTCCTCCTCGTGACAAGACCAATTGCGAATCTTCAGATGGGCCTGCTCGAACATCGCCTGGACCCGATCGAGGGCGTCATCCCTCTTGGGAGCAACGAAGTGGAACCCCTGGACGTCGCGTAGATTGCCGATCCACCTCTCCAGACCATCGAAGACGAACAGGGCCAGGAGGATGGCCACCGTGCCGATCGTCGCCAAAGCCAGTTGCCCGTACCCGACGGCCATGCCGACGGCGGCCACCGACCAGATGGTTGCGGCGGTGGTCAGGCCAATGATCCCGGTCCGATCCCGCAGGATGGCCCCGGCACCCAAAAAGCCGATGCCGCTGACGATCTGCGCCGCGATCCGCGTCGAATCCCCGTCGGGCCCGCCGACGATCCGGGAGACCATGGTGAACAGGCACGCGCCGACGCAGATCAGGATGATGGTCCGAAACCCGGCCGGCTTGGCCCGAAGCTCGCGCTCCAGACCGATCAGGCCTCCCAGAACGATGGCCGCGGCGAGGCGCACCACGTGCTCGACCTCAGGAAGGTACACCTGGGCGGACACCCCATCGGTCCACAGCGGCATGCCTGCCTCCCTGCCTGCGCGAAACGCAGCAATCCGATCTCGCCGCGTTGGATCGACACAGGTCTCGGCCCACGGTCCTCGCGCCTACCACCGTTCCGTAATGCTCTTGGCCTGCAGGAAGAGCTGCAGGTAGTCACGTCCCCCGGCCTTCGAATCCGTGCCCGACATGTTGAAGCCGCCGAACGGCTGCACGTCGACGAGCGCCCCGCTGCACTTGCGGTTGAAATACAGGTTGCCGACGTGGAACTCGTGCCGCGCCCGTTCGAGCCTTGTCCGGTCGTTGGAATACAGCGCCCCGGTCAACCCATACACGGTGCCGTTGGCGATGGCCAAGCCCTCGTCAAAATCCCGACAGGGGATCGCCGCGAGCACCGGACCGAAGATTTCCTCCTGGGCGATGCGGGCGTCCGGGGCCACGCCGCCGATGATGGTCGGCGGCACGAAACAGCCTCTCGCGGGCACTTTTCCGCCGCCCAGCAGGACCTTGCCCTCGGTCTTGCCGATGCCGATGTATTCGTTGATCTTCCGCTGCGCCGCCGCATCGATGACCGCGCCCATGAAGAAGTTGTCCGCCGCGGTGGTGTCCCCGACGGTCAGCTCCCGGGCGCGGGCCACCACCTGATCCAGCAGCTCGCCGTAGATGTCCTTGTGGGCGATCAGCCGGCTGCACGCGGAGCACTTCTGGCCCTGGTAGCCGAACGCCGCCGCGACCGCCCCCTCGGCGGCCGCATCCAGGTCCGCGGTCTCGTCGACCAGGATACAGTCCTTGCCGCCCATCTCCAGAACGGTGCGCTTGAGCCAGATCTGCCCCTCCTGGACCTTGGCCGCCTTCTCGAAGATGCCCACCCCCACCTCCCGCGATCCGGTGAACGAGACGAAGCGTGTCAGCGGGTGGCACACCATCACGTCCCCGACCGAGGGCCCCGGCCCGGGTACGAAGTTGAGCACGTTCTGTGGCAGGCCCGCCTGGTGGAGGATCTCCACCAGCTTGGCCGCGACCACCGGCGCCGCGCTGGCCGGCTTGAGGCAGACGGTGTTGCCGGTCACCAGCGCCGCCGTGGTCATCCCGCAGCAGATCGCCAGCGGGAAGTTCCATGGCGGGATCACCACCCCCACGCCGAGGGGCAGGTAGCGCACCTCGTTTTCCTCCCCGGGGAAGGGAGTGACCGGGTGGGCGCCGGCCAGCCGCATCATCTCCCGCCCGTAGAACTCCATGAAGTCGATCGCCTCGCAGACGTCGGCGTACGCCTCGATCCAGCTCTTGCTCTCCTCGAAGCATTGCCAGGCGGCCAGCTCGTAGAGCCGGCGGCGGGCGATGGCCGCCGCTTTGATCAGAATGCGGGCCCGGGCATCGGGATCGACCTGGCTCCAGTCGCTGAAACGTTTTGCGGCGGCGCGGATCGCCTGGTCCGCGAGGTCGGCGTTGGCCTTCGCCAACGTCCCCACGATACGGTCGGGGGCGGCGGGGCTGACCGAGGTGAAGGTCGCCCCTGGATGGATCGGTTCCCCGTCGATCCACAAAGGGTAGGTCTGGCCGAGCTCGTCTGCGACCTGCTTCAGGGCGGCGAGCATCTTCGCCCGCGGGGCTTCCGCGCTGAAGTTGACATAGGGTTCGGGACCATAGGGAGGTAGCATCGCACGGTTCCTTTGCGCTCGTGACGCGCCGCTCCCACAGGCGGGCTCACCCGGCCGCTCGCACCGGAGCGGGCGCACCCCAAAACCTCTGAGCTGCCTTGTACACCACCGGTCGCGGCTTGGCCAGCGCCAGCCCGGCGGTCCGTCTGTACGGGTACGTGACAGTTTAAGCGGCGAGCGTTTTCGCCGCCGGGATGTGAGCGCTCAGGTTTCTGCCAGCCCCGAAGGGGCGTGATAAAAAAGCCCAGGGCAACGCCCTGGGGATGAAATCGATGCAACAACATAGAAGCCCTGAAAGGGCGGGATAAACGGATTACTTCGCCCTTTCAGGGCTGGTCTGGAAGGACGCCGGCACAACCGCAGGGCGTTGCCCTGGGCTGGATTATTTTGCCCTTTCAGGGCGGTCCGAGACCGGATCGCATTCAGCCAAGGACTGATCATCCCCGCCGCCGATTCTGTCACGGACCCCGTCTGTACGCGTGAGCCTGATCCCCCGGTGCGTGGCGGTCGAAGTGCTGTGGCGGCGGCGATTGGGGCGGGGCGGCCGAGTTCAGCGCCCGAGCTCCTGGCTGCGCCGCCACGCGGCGAGGACCGCCTCCTGGATATGCTCGGCGGTCTTGTTGCGGGTCATGCTCTCCATGGCCGCCTGGGTCGTGCCGCCGGGGGAGGTCACCTTGGCCCGCAGGGATTCGGGCGACTCGCCGGTCTCGAGCATCATGCGGGCGGCGCCGAGGCAGGTCTGCTTGGCGAGAATGGCCGCCTGCTGCCTGCTCAGGCCGGCGGCCTCTCCGGCCGCGGTCAGAGCGTCCACAAAGAAATAGAAATATGCCGGCCCCGTTCCTGACACCGCGGTCACCGCGTCCATCTGGGATTCATCCGCCATGACGATGGCCTTGCCCCCAGCGTCGAAGATGCGCTGGGCGCGAAGCAGGTCGGCTTCGCGGGCAAACCGGCCCTTGCACACTCCGGCCATGCCGGCGCCCACGTGACAGGGCAGATTGGGCATGGCCCGGACGACGCGGGCCTGGATGTGAGGGAACTGGGCCTCCAGCGACGCGGTGGACACGCCCGCCATGATGGACACGATCAGGTGCTCCCCGTGGATGACGTCGGCGAAGCCCCGGCACACCTCGAGGTACTGCTGTGGCTTGACCGCGAGGATGACGATGTAGCTGTTCGCCACCAGGTGGCGGTTGTCGTCCATCACGGTGATGTGGAACCGTTCGGCGAAGACCCGTCGTCGGGCTTCCGACGGATCAGACGCGGCGATGCGATCGTCGAAGATTACCGTGTTGCGGAGAATGCCGTGGACGATGCCTTCGGCCGCGTTTCCCGCGCCGATCACGCCGATTTCGTATTGGGTGGTCAAACCGCTGCCCTCCCAGGTCGCCGGTCCACTGCCTTCGTCCGTATCGGGTCGAGCGGACGCGGACCGCGCAGCGCCGCACCCGGCCTGGGTCGAGTATAGTATCGACATGCTCGACCTGACCACGGAGGAAAACGCCGTTCTGCTTCGGATCAAGGTCGTTCCCGGGGCGTCCCGGACGCGCTGTGTGGGGGAATGGAGCGGTCGGGCCAGGCTGGCGGTGGCGGCGCCGCCCGAAAAGGGCAAGGCCAACAAGGCAGTGGTGGCGTTTCTGGCCGATCTGCTGGGCGTACGGAAAGCCGACGTGTCGATCGTCTCCGGCTCGACCAGCCCTCGAAAGACAATCCGGATCGCGGGGGCTTCCCCAGCCGACGTTCGTGCCGCCCTTGAACCCGAGCGAATCTGACATCGGGAGGCCCAGCACGCTCCTCGGAAGAGGCGCGGTTATTTTGCCAGCAGGAAGAACCCTGCCAACTGCTCATGCACGTCGATGGTGTTGGTGATGACCAGCGTTTTCTCGCCGAAGAGCGATATGACGCCGGGCCCGCCGCCCTTCTGCCAACTCGTCGGTTGAACCTGGTCCTCGATGAGCGTCTTGAGAGCGGTGAGCAGCTCCTCGATCTCCTGCTCTTCCTCTTCCAGCTCATCGGACGAACTGGCCCCGGCGCCACCGAAGATGCTCTGGCCGCCGCCACCGCCGCCGCCCTGCCCACCCTGCCGTGAGGCGGCATCGAGATCGACCTGCGGGGCGCTTCGGCCCATGTCCGGGATACGGAAGAGCAAATCCGGAAGGTGGTAGACCTGCGTCACCAGATCCAACTCCAACTCGCGTCGGGTGGTGATTTTGATCTTGTTTTCGGTCGCCACATAGCGCAGCACGTGCTCGTCGGAAAGCTGCTCCAGGACCTCGTTGAGGATCTCAGCCACCGGGACGTTCCGCAGCTTGAGCGTCACCGGCGTGTCGCGCTCGACGCCCTCCTCCGACAGCCTCTTCCAGCGGGGAACGACGTTGACCTGGTCGTCTCCCTCGCGCCGCAGCCACTCCGTGACCTCTTCGAACGTCGCTTCGACCCAGTCGACCTCTTCGATGCGCTTGATCAGGAGCCGGCGGGCCAAACTCTGGATGTCGGCGGATCGTACCGAGCGCTCGGCCTTAGCGCTCGGAGGGAGATCGGATGCGGTAGACTCCGGCGGCTCGGACTGTGCCAGGGCCGCCAGTGGGACGCCAAACAGCGCAACCAGAAAAGCGGCGATCGTGCTGTGTCTCATACTCTGGGACCTCCCTACCTGACTCATCGACCCCCCCGCGGTGACGGACGATCGAGGTGTTCCGCCACCGGGCCCGACAGCCTCCGCATGGAGGCCGACCCCACCGGACCCTTGCACCCGATAAGTATAAGCCGCGTTCGGCGTTGCGGGCAAATAATCTTCCACGCTTACCGGCACAAGCAGCCCACCCGGCGAAGGCGCCCCCGCCCCGCAGCGGCTAAACCCTGAGTTTATTTGCTTTCTGCCTGGGCGACTGGGAACGACGAAAACGCCATCACCGGATTTCGCTGTCCGCGTAATCAACTCAGAATGACCGGTTTCGAATCCGGTCCGAGTTTCATCCGCCCGGAGGGCGCACGGTCGTAGCCAGGGACTTGAAGTCCCTGGGAGCCGAGTTTTCAGGTCTTACCCGCCCGGAGGGCGGACGGACCATTCGTCCGCCCTCCGGGCGGAAAGTCCATGGGCAATCAAACCGGCGGCTGAAGCCGCCGGCAACGATCGTGCGCCCTACGGGCGAAAACTGGCGGTTCGTGCCAGCATCGGTCAGTTTGAGTAATCAGGTCGGCAGGATCGCCGGATTGACGCCGCGGGTCCCGAGCGAGTCGCTGCCGCACACATCCCCTCGGCCGCGCCCGACTGCGCTGCGCCGACCGCCGCGGTCGGCGACGCAACTCGCCCGTTCACCCGTTCATCGTCGTCTGAACGTCAAGCAGGGTGCCGCCGGAACCGGGGGGAAGCGTATCCCAAACTCGGTCGCTTCCAGACCCGCAAACCGATGGGAGGCATGTTCGATCCGTGGCCTACTCGACGAGAAAGACCTTGGCCCCTGGCGCCGGAAATCGGCCATCGTACTGAATGGTGAAGGTCCCTTTGCCGTGGATCCACATGCTCCAGGCGATCAACTGGTTGCCGATGGAGATGCCCTCCCCGCCAATCTCGACGGGAGCGACGGGAAAGTAAAAGGTCCCCTCGAGGTCCATTGCGCTCGTGCCAATGATGACGGCCTCGTTGCAGTTTTGGCGGTCCTGGAAGATGCTTATGCCCCAGTATGGATCGGCCTCATCGACGGACGGGCTGATGGCGATGATGCCGTTACCGGCCAGGTAAACTTTCCCGGTTCCGATGACGTAGAACATCACGCCCTGGGCGTCGAGATTGCCGCCGTTCACGTAGACTCCTTCGCCGTCCATTACGTAGACGCCGGGTTCGAGCACGACGAAGTCTCCGGTGGCGTGGATCTCGAGCCCGCCGGAGTAATACCCTGGTGAATACGTGCCGCTGCCCCGAATGCTCCCCAGATCCGGCAGGCCGCACGGGAGTGCGGACTCGCCGCACGGGGGTGCGGGCGGGACGCACGGCGGGAGTGCGGGCTGGCCACACGGGGGTGCGGGCAGGCCGGCGAGCGGATCGGGCATCGAGGGACTGTCCGGATTGATGAACGTGTCGAGCGTCGGGTGGCCGGTCCAGCACGCGTCGCCGACGATGTTCGTTTCCGGGGCTTCAAGGATCAGGGCGCTGCCGTCACCGCACATGGCACACGGGTCATCCGAGTTGACCTGGATGGCGGTATCTCCCTCCCACCCCGGCGCGGCCTGCAATACGAGGTCCGTGTTGCCGCTGAACTCCAGCGAGCAATAGCAGTCGCAGCACAGCGCTATCAGCCCTCCACCCGTGGTGCCGGCGATGATCGCAATGGCGGACCGAGTGACGTCGACGGCGTCGACGCCGAAGGCGGGGCCGAACAACAACGGCAGTGGCGTGTGGGGTGCGGCCGAGTCCCGACGGGCGATGACCTTCACCGCGTTGACTTCCGGGATGGCGGGGTCGAAAAAGCGCGTCTGCCGATCGTAGCGCCCCACGACGATGTCCCCATCGGAAACATTCGATTCGTTTAGAAGAAGCTGTACCTCCAGGGGGCCGGGCACGGAAACGACTTTGTTGGCCAGCCCCAGGGTCTGCGCCGCCAGCCGCGCCTGGACGATGTCGGCCTTAACCTCCAGCGCTCCGGCCAGGGCGGCCGCATCGGCGGCATTCTGTAGTTGGTGACCCGCCAGCAGGCCGTAGGCCGTGTCCATCATGAGACCGAGGGTGGCGATCAACAGGACGCCGGCCAGGGCGATCCAGATCGCAACCACCGCCGGGCGACGATTCGCGTGTTTGTATCTCATTGACTTGCTCCCTTTCCACCCGCGGCCGGCGGAACGCTCAACCGAGATCTTGGCATCGCCCGACCGAGGGCGGTTCCGACGGTCATGTCCGGTTATCCGCTACCCAACATCCTGACGATGGTGATGCACGCCGGCCCGACGGTGACCACGAACGCGGCCGGAAAGATAAACAGAATCATCGGAATCAGGATCTTGACGGCCATCTTCTCCGCGGCCTCTTGCGCCCGCATGCTCCGCCGCTCCCGCATCGAACTGGCGTAGGCCCGCAGGGCATCGCTGACGCTCGTGCCGAATCGTTCCGACTGGATGAGCACCGCCACCAGCGAGGAGACCTCGTCGACGCCGCTCCGGTCGGCCATCCGCCGCATGGCCACGGCGCGGGAGGAGCCCAGATGCAACTCGAGATTGGTAAGGGCCATCTCGTCGGCCAGGGTGGCGCTGACCCCGCGGACTTCGTCGGTGACCGCGTTCCAGGCCGCATCCAGCCCCATGCCCGAGGAGACGCACACCTCGAGCAGATCCAGGGCGTCGGGCAGATGACACCGCATGTCCTCGGCCCGCCGGCTTCGACGCAGATGGACGACGATGTTGGGGATGAAGGACAGCAACCCCGCCCCGCCGACGATGAACGTGGCCTTGATCGGCAGCGGTGTATCGAGGCGTAGCAGGAGGGCGGAGAGACCGGCGACACCGATGACGAACAGGAGCGTCTTGATGCCGAGATAGGCCCGACCGGCGCTGGGGCTGTGGTAGCCGGCCTTGCTCAGCTCTTCGCGCAGCCGCGGCGAGGGGCGTCCGACGGACAAGGTCTCCGCCAAGCGTCCGAAGAGACGGCCCAACGGGCTCGAAGGACGGGACGTACCCGCCTCTGTCGGCTGACCCTCCATCTCGCCGAGCCGATCGCGAACGCGAGCCTTCCGCGCCGCGACGCACACCAGCATCGCCCCACCCAGGGCGGTCACCGCCACAGCCACCAGTGCGGGAATGATGAGTTGGTTCATACGCCCACCGCCACGCGGCCCGCGCCGGTCAATAGCGCAGCACCAGCAGCCGACTCATGGTCCAGACCCCGAGCATGAGGCTGAGCCCGGCCCCAAGCAACATGCCTTTCCCCGCGGTCGTCGTGTACAGCGGCTCCATGTACCCGGGATTCAATGCGTTCAGCAGAACGAACAGAATAAACGGCAACGCCAGGAGGATTCGCTTGCTCAACTGGGTCTGCGCCGTCAAAACGCGGACATGCCGGCTCAGTTTGATTCGATCGCGGATGACGACCGCCAACCGCGACATCATATCCGCGAGATTGCCGCCGCTTTCCAACTGGATGATGACCGAAGTTGCGAACAGCTTCATGTCCGCATTGGCCCGTTCCGCCGCCTGCCGGAGGGCGTCCTCGAAGCTCACCCCCAGCTCCTGCTGCTGGCAGATGTCCGCGAACACCCGGCCCACGGGGGCGGGAATCTCCTCGGCCGCCAACTGGAACCCACCGATCAGCGGATGCCCCGCCCGCAGCGAACGGGCGGCGAGCTCCAACGCGTCGACGAACTGCATGTCAAACTCCGTCGCCCGGCGGGCGACCTGGTGTTTCACATAAATCCAGAAAATCACGATGATGGCCACGGCCACGCCCGCACCCGCCAGCAGCCGGCCGGTGAGGGTGAAGGTGACCAGGCAGGCCAGGGTGGACACCCCCGACAGCCCCAGCACCAGGCTGTGCAGGGGGGAACTCCATCCGGTCCCCTCCCGAATTTCCTCCAGGCGAGCCGAGAGCGATCCGCGGTGCCGTTCATGAGGGACGGACGTGGTGACCTCTTTGCCGTCACGCCAGAGACTTAGCTCCCGCCCCGGCACGTCCCCCAGCGCGGACAGTCCCAGGCGTCGTTCCACCTTCTGGGTGCGGGAGGAGCGGCGGAACGACCAGAGCCACACGCCCAGCCCCCACAGCGACAGCACGAAGCAGAAGGCCGAGAGAATGATGGTCAGTTCCAACGCGTTGTCAGGAAGTACAACCATGCCAGGCACTCTCATTTTGCGGGCGGTTTCGTCCCGAGGGTCCGACGGCGGAACAGCTCGTCGGAGAACTGGACGCCGTTGTCGGCCAGGCGTTCGAGGAGCTGCGGGCGAACGCCGCACGCTTCAAATTGGCCCTTGGCGTGCCCCCCCTCGTCGACGCCGACCTGCCGGTACCGGAACACGTCCTGGAGGCACACGGCGTCGCCTTCCATGCCGGTCAGCTCCGCGATGCTCACCATCTTCCGGCGTCCGCCGCTGAGCCGTGACAGGTGGACCAACAAGTGCAGCGCCGAGGCGATCTGCTCGCGGATTACCCGCACGGGGTAATTCAGCCCGGCCATGCTCACCATGTTCTCGACGCGGCGCAGGGCGTCGCGGGGGTTGTTGGCATGGACCGTGGTCATGGACCCCTCGTGGCCGGTGTTCATCGCCTGGAGCATGTCCAGGGCCTCAGCCCCGCGGACCTCGCCGATGATGATGCGGTCGGGACGCATGCGCAGGCTGTTGCGCAGCAGATCGCGTTGGGTGACCTCGCCCTTGGCCTCGATGTTCGGGGGTCGGGTCTCCAGGCGGACCACGTGCTCGCGGGGAAGCTGCAATTCGGCCGCGTCCTCGATGGTAATGACCCGCTCGCCGTCGGGGATCCACTTGGACAGCACGTTCAGCAGCGTGGTCTTGCCCGTTCCCGTGCCCCCCGAAATGAGCACGTTCACCTTGGAGCGGACGCAGCCCTCCAGGAACAGGACCATTTCGGGGGTCACCGACTGGAGTTCGAGCAGCCGCTCCACGTCAATGGGAACGGTGCCGAAGCGCCGCAGGCTCATCGCCGGCCCGTCGAGGGCCAGAGGCGGGATGATGGCGTTGACCCGCGAGCCGTCGGCCAGACGGGCGTCGAGCATCGGCGAGCTCTCGTCGATGCGCCGGCCCACCCGGGCGGCGATGCGCTGGATGACCTGGAGCAGATGATTCTCGTCGCGGAAGGCCGCTTCCGTCCGCTCCAGTTTCCCCTCGCGTTCGATGTAGATCAGGTCCGCACGGTTGACCAGGATGTCGCTGATCCCCGGCTCGCGCAGAAACTCATCGATGGGCCCCAGCCCGAACACCTCGTCCAGGACTCCGCGGAGCAGCTTCTGGCGCTCCGGCGCCGAAAGCGGACACCGCTGCTCATTGAGCAGGGCGTCCACACGGCGCGAACACTCCCGCTGCAACTGCTCCACGGGCATGCGCTGGGCCTCGGTAAGGTCCAGGGTTTCGAGCAGCCGGGTGTGCACTTTGGCCTTGACCTCGTCGGTGGCCCGGCGGTCCATCGATCGTGACGACGCAGGAGGCACGTTATCGGTTGGGCCGAGGTTCATGGATCACCGCGACGCGGCCACGCGGGTGTGGCCCAATCGCTCCTTGTCCAACTCGACGGCAAGCTGACGGATGGCTCGACGCAGCGCCGATCGCGGGGCCGCCTGGGACAGCGGCTGGCCGTAATTCAGCCCGCGGACGGCGCTGGGAAAATCATTGCGGATGCGGTACACCGACGCCCCGCCCAGGGCCGTCTCCGCCTCCTCGACGCTGATCATGGCATGTCGCCGTCGATAACGGTTCGCCAACAGCTTGATGCCCTGGGGAGACACCCCTCGCTCGAGCAGGGCCGCACGCAGGGTCCGGGCCAGGCGAATGTCCTTGACCGACAACTGAAACACGATCAGGGTCACCTGACTGCGCTGAGCGAGGCCGGCCGCGACCTCCAGGGGCACGCGCGGAGCATCGATCACCGAGTATCCGTAGGTGGACCGGCAGCACTCGACGGCTTTGCCGAGATGTGCGTAGGCCATCGGCGGCGAATCGGCCACCCCGGCGGCGGCGGGACCGATGAGCACGTGCAGCCCTTCGGAGTGGCGCTCGGCCGTCGAGCGGATCAACTGCGCGTCGATCCGCGCGGGATCGGCCAACACGTCCAACAGGCCGAATGACCCCTCGATGCCCAGGTAGCTCGCCGCGGCCCCATAGTAGCCGTCCAGGTCGATCACCAGGGCCGGCTCGGAGGTGAGCAGCCGCAGCTCCTCCGCAAGATTGATCGCCAGCGTGGTGGCGCCGCAGCCGCCCCCGGCGGAGAGCACCGTAATAACGGCGCCGGCACTGCCCGCCGCCGCGCCCTCCGGGATCAGTCGCTCCAGCACTCCCCGCAACTCTGTCGGAATCGATTGCTTGACCAGGAATTGCCTGACGCCGATCTGCATCGCCTCCAACATCAAGTCGTCGCCCCGCAAGGTGGACAGGACGATGAAGCGCGTCGCCGGGAAACGGGTGATGATCGGCTCGAGTTCCGCCAGGGTCTCCCGCGGATGGGGATCAATGTCCACCAGGACGGCGTGCGGGGGGTTGGTCCCCAGGCGCTTCACCAGCCGCGACAGGTCCGGACACACACTGGTGGCGGTGAATTCGCCGTTCTTCTCCAGCGCCGCAGCCACGGCCCCCGCCGTTCCCGACTCGCCGGTCATCAGCAATAGACCGTTTGAGTAGCTCATTCCGCTGTTCCGGCTCCGGTGGAAACGCGGCGGGCGTACCGAAAATGAGGTACGCCGGCGCGGCGCCGCGGCAACACGTCACCAAACCCTCGCGAAGACCGGCGATCGTCCATAGCGCCCCTCAAGGTTCGACGTTGCCCGCCGGTTCGACGGCGGGTGATTCCTGACCTCCGGTCGCGGCCATCGGTCCCTCCCAGCTCCATCGCCCCGGCGCCGAGACCGGTTCCTCGGCCACTGCCTGGGTATCACCGGTGACCGGCTGCCGGAACCGGTACACCTTCACCTCATCATTCTGGTTGACGATGACTCTCCAAATCCGGTCGCGGAGGGTCGCCCGCGTCATCGCGGCCGGCTCTGCCGCTTGTTTTTCACTCAGGGACCTCGGCGGCGCCTCCGCCGAGGCTCCGCTCGATGGACCCGCGGAACCTGGGCTCGACGGGGCCGTGGAATCTGCGATCTGTGCTTCCGCCAGTCGCGATGGTGCCAGAGCCGCCAGCAGCCGCGAATACTCGTCCGACAGCTCGCTCAGCAAGGTCGTGTCGATCTCGACGGTGTGGGCGTCGAGCGGATTGCGCAAGGCCAGGGAGATGGTGCCGTATTTCACGGCCAACTGGAGGGCCTTGGCCTGCGTCGAATCCACCATCAGGGTGACCATGAGCCGGTCGCGCGCCGCCCGCGGGGCGCCGGGCGGGGCGCCGGGCGGGGCGCCGGGCGGGGCGTCTTCGTCTCGTTTCGAAACCACGGTTTGATCGTCGATGGCCAGCACTTCAACCCCTTGAAGCAGGGTCATGGACATGGCCTCGCCCCGCGGCCCGCCGTCCGCCGACGGTTTGGTGATGGACACCAGCACGTCGACAACACAGCCGGCGTACAGCAGACCGGCCTCGGAACGAGTCAACGAGACGCTGAACGCCCGCATCCCATTCGCCAGCGCCGACGCCAAATGCGCCCCGGATGCCTCCGTGGCGAAGCACGCCTCGGTAAAGACCTGTCCTTCGACGACCGGCACGGCCAGCAGCTTGCCGACCACGTTGACGGCGCTGCGGAGATGGCCGGGAGGGGCCTGCTCCGCCGGCACCATGGCGGTCCGAATGGCTTGGGCATTCACCACGCTCATGGCCGGCAGCGACTTCGCCGCGAGGATGAGCTCGACCTCGGGGTCGGGAACTGCGATCGCCTCGACGGCCCCGGGACGGTTGATCCGCAATGACGTCGTCAAAATGGCAGCGCTGCCCGCGGCGAACATGCCCAGGAGCATCAACCCAACTACCGACCATTTCATGTTGTGTCCCCCTGCTGTCGTGGACCCGGCAACGCCCACCGTGCGCGATGCTCCAAACTCCCTGAGCCGCAGGCTGCTCCCCTTGACGCGCAGCGTCCAGGGTCAGCCTGCGCGATGCTGCAAACTCCCTGAGCCGCAGGCTGCTCCCCTTGACGCGCAGCGTCCAGGGTCAGCCTGCGCGATCTTGCGGAGTCGAGGGTGTCACAAGATTGCGCACCGTTATTTGGCGCTTCGACGCACCCTAGTCGTCGGGGCGCAGGCGTCCGCGGGCTCGCGCCCGCGGCTCTGTTCTTGCGCCCGCATCCGCCGATGTCCTCCACACCCTACCATTGTAGCTCCGCACCCCACGGGTTTTGCGCGAAGCAACTCAAAATGACCGGTTTCGATCCGGTCCGAGCTTCCTCCGCCCGGAGACCGAATGATCGTTACCGGTCGATGGCGTACCAGCACGCCGCCGCTACTCCCGAGCGTCATCCGCCCGGAGGCCGTTGCCAGTCGATGGCGTACCAGCACGCCGCCGCTACTCCCGAGCGTGATCCGCCCGGAGGGCGCGCGATCGTTGCCAGGGATTTCAGTTCCTGGAACGCAGAGTTCTCATATCCTTTCCGCCCGGAGGGCGGACGGACCATTCGTCCGCCCTCCGGGCGGAAAATCCAGGAGCCGGCTAACCGGCGGCTGAAGCCGCCGGCAACGATCGTTCGCCCTCCGGGCGAAAACTGGCGGTTCATGCCATAACCGGTCCGTTTGAGTACTACGTTTCTGCCCCGCGCGCGATCCGGTCCGCGTGCCCAGGCGCATACCATGGCCCCGAGGCCCCCTGCCCCTGTCACGGACCCTCCTTGGCCATCCTGACCGAAGTCCCCCCCCTTGGGGGGGGGATTCAGGGGGGTCTCGTTACGGACCCTCCTTGGCCATGCTGACCGAAGCCCTCAGCTCGGTCGGCGCGAAGGCCGACAGGAGAGGAACGCCCAAGCCGACGTCGGCGTAGGGGACCGAAACCCTGACGGTGAGCGTGGTGCCGGAGTCGAGATCGGCCACCTCGCCCGCGGGAAGAATCTCGATGTCGGCCAACCCGGCCATGCCCCTGGCGGCCATCATGGCTTCGACGGCCGCCATCACGTTGGCACTGGTGGCGTCCGCCACGGCCCCGATCCGGGCGCCATGGCGAGCGGCTTGGGTTACTTCTTGCAGCCGCAGGAACATCCAGCCGTACTCGAGGATGCCGAACAGGATGAGCACGACCAATTGCAGCACCAGGGCCAGTTCCAGGAGCGCCACGCCCCGTCTTTGTCGTGGTCTCAGATGGCCCGCCATGCGAACGTACCTCCGGCAGCCAGGCACACCCCGACGAAGATCCCCACTCCGTACGGAATGGTCTGCATCTCGCCCGTGCTGGCCAGCAACGACGAGTACTCAGCCGACCGGCCGCGAGCGCATACAAAGACGAGCGCTGTCGCCGCCATCCGGCTGAGGTTGGCCAGAGCCGGCCGAAGCCGTCTCTTCGCCAGGGCGAAGCCCACGGCCAGAATCAGGCCCGATGCCGTCACCGCGACGAGGGCGACCGCCCCGTTGACCACACCCAGCCAGGCACCCATGGCGCCCATGAGCTTGGCGTCGCCGGCCCCCCCTCCGCCAAAGACGAAGAGGAGCACGTACGGCGTGGCCAGCAACAGGCAGCCGGCCAAAGCGTCGCCCAGGCCGGCCAGCCCGCCCAGACACCCCGCCCACACCAATCCGCCGATCAGGATCGGGAACGTGAGCCAGTTCGGGATCCGCCCGGAGCCGAGGTCGGTGACGGCCCCGATCAGCGAAGCGCCGAACACGACGCTCCACTGAACCGGGAATGCCGCGTGATCCCACAGGGTCAGGAACACCTTCCGTCTCGGTAAGCTCCGGTTCGAACCGGCGGCGGTGCTCGCCCGAGCAGCGCACGGCGCCTCTCATGCGCCGCGACGCCGCCCGGACGGCCGTCGCCAGTCGCGACACCAAAGCCCAGGCTACGGCGCTGCCGCACGGTCGGTTAGGCGCACGCCTACCGCACACCCGT
>Ga0214473_10003130_pt1 | contig 20198 bp, 16 predicted proteins | sample RVTome_7_FD_203509 | JGI IMG/M metagenome (GOLD analysis project Ga0214473, IMG submission 203509) | Soil microbial communities from uranium-contaminated site in the Upper Colorado River Basin, Wyoming, United States - RVT98D197 | ecosystem: Environmental > Terrestrial > Soil > Contaminated >... | reverse complement strand
TGCTCTCCGTAGCCACTCTGGAGCATACGCATATCCTGGCAGCGCTGGCCAGGTGGCTGGATCAGACCGTCGGCCGCCAGGATGTGATCGTCACCATCATCGGCCTGGTGAGCGCCATCGTCGACAACGTGCCGCTGGTGGCAGCCTCCATGGGGATGTACAGTCTGGCCCAATACCCGACCGACAGCTTCCTCTGGGAGTTCATGGCCTACTGCGCCGGCACCGGCGGCTCGATCCTGATTATCGGTTCCGCAGCCGGGGTGGCCGCCATGGGACTGGAAAAAATCCACTTCTTTTGGTATGTCAAGCGGATCAGCGGCCTTGCCCTGATCGGCTACTTCGGCGGCATTGCCGTCTATATCGTCCAGTACAGGTTGTTCCACTGAGCAGAACAACATCATGAAGGGACAAAAAAGGCGCGGAGACCGAAATTACGGGTGGATGAGCGTGTTCGCCTGCCGATATGCCTCGACCAGCGTCGAGAGCGGCAGGTCGGTGTGCCAGTGCCCGGTGACCCGGGCGACCCCCCACAGGAAGAAGACCGTCCCTAAGCCCACGGCGGGAATGTACCAGGGGGACCACGACTCTCGCCCCTTCTTCGTGACCGTCAGGCAGCTCTCCACCGGACAGGCGGCGACGCACGACATGCAGCCGGTGCACTCAGGAGTCCAGACGGAATTTTTCTTGTGGACCGTGATCTCCACCGGGCATGCCCGGGTGCATGCCTTGCAGTCCGTGCAGGTTTCCGCGTCCCGGACGACCCGCTGCGGCGATGCCCAGCTTACGAGTCCCAGCAGGGCGCCGTACGGGCACAGGTACCGGCACCAGGAGTGCTTGATGACGACGGAGAGCGCCGCAAGGACGATCAGGGTGATCGCGGCCGTCCGTGAGATGTCCGCGAAGAAGAGGAGCATCTTCGCATCCGCGGCGTGGTTGTAGGTGGAATTCATGAACTTGTCGATCGCCACCTTGTCCATGCCGATGACGATCGCCCGGAAAAAGAAGGCCAGGAGCAGGTACTTCAGCGAGGTAAGCGCCAGGTCCACCCTGTCGTTCACGACGGTCACCCTCTGGCTCCGCTTCCAGAGCGTCTTCTTCCCGATCCACTCGAGCGCACGGGAGAGCCCTCCGACCGGGCACACCCACGAACAGAAGACCTTCCGCGCCAGGAAGGAGGAGAGAATGGCCGCGATCAGGATGGTCAGCCCCGCGGGGTGGACCTCGTCGTAGTTGCCGGTGAGGATCAACCGCTTGAGCCCCATCAGGGCGCTGATCGGGAGGAATCCCTCCACCGCGGGCGGGCGGTGCGCGGTGATGAGGCCGCCGGAAACGGCCTGCCGGTAGAAGGCGTGGAACTCGACGCCCACAAGAACGAAAAACAGGACGTAGGCGCCCTGTGCCGCCCAACGGAGTTTCGGCAGAAATTTGTAAGGGTTTCGCCACTTGACCGCGGGCGCCTCTGCGGGCGGTGGGGCGGCCGGATCCGTCGGCAGGGCGGCAGGCTCGGGCATCGATGCGGTCTCCACAAGGTGAAATTGCCACTCTATCTTATCCTTCCTCCTCCCTCCTTCCTTGACCTGCCTCAAATCCGGAAAGTAAACTGGAAACGGGATCCCGCCGCGAGAAGGGAGTTTCCTGAAATGACGCTGATCGGGGAAGTGTTCGTCGCGGACGTGCTCGGCAAGACGGTCCTCGATCCGCTGGGCGAGGAGATCGGGACGCTGCGCGACATCGCCGTGGAAGGGGGGTCTCCGTTCCCCCGGGCGGCGGGCCTGGTCCTGGAAAAGAAAAAGAAGATGTGGTTCCTCCCCTGGTCGGACCTGAGCATCTTCAACCGGCGGATCATCTCCTCGCGGAAGCGGGAGAGCGAACTCTCGGAGTTCCAGCCCTCCCACGAACGGCTCCTCATCCGAAAGGACATCCTCGACAAGCAGATCGTGGACATCAACGGCGCCAAGGTCGTCCGGGTCAACGACGTCAAGCTGACCGAAGAGGGCGGTGCGGCCTGCGTCACCGACGTCGACGTCGGCGTGCGGGGGATCCTGCGGCGCCTGGGAGTGGAGCGGCGCGGAGACTCCTTCTTCGAGGCGATCCGGCACCCGCTGCGCCACCAGCTCATCTCCTGGGAGTTCATCCAGCCGCTGGAGACCAAGCTCGACCGGCTGACCCTTTCCGTCTCCCGGGAAGCCCTTTCCGAGATCCATCCCGCGGACATCGCCCAGATCATCAGCGGGATGTCCCCCGACGATCGGAAAGGATTCTTTGAAAAGCTCGACCTCGAAACCGCCGCGGAAGCGCTCCACGAACTGGAGCCGGAGGTGCAGGCCGACCTCATCACGGACATGGACAAGGAGCAGGCGGCCGACGTCATCGAGCGGATGCCGCCCGACGAGGCGGCCGACGTCATCGCCGACCTGACCGTCGAGAAAGCGCAGGAGATCCTGGGTCTCATGGAAAAGGAGGAGGCCGCGGATGTCCACGAGCTGCTCGCCCACGAGGAGGACACCGCCGGAGGCCTCATGATCAACGAGTACCTGGCCTATCCGCCCGGAATCACGATCCGGGACGCGATGGAGCGGTTCCGGAAGGACGCGGCCGAGCTCGAGGCGTATTACTACATCTATGTCGTCGAGGGCGAGAAGCTGCTGGGGGTCCTGGGCCTGCGGGACCTTCTCCTCGAGGACCCGGGGAAGACCATCCGCGACGTCATGCATAAAAAGCTGATCACCGTACATGCCGATGCGGGCCAGGAAACGGTCGCGGAGCTGATATCGAAGTACAACCTCCTCGCCCTGCCGGTGGTGGACGAGGAGAATTCCCTGTTGGGAGTCGTCACCGTCGACGACGTGGTCGACCTGCTGCTGCCCCCCGCCTCGAGGCGCAAGCGCCGCAAGATGTAACTTCACCCCGGGGACGTTCTTAAACTTTTTAATGTCCCCCGCGAATTGATTAAAAAGTTTAAGAACGTCCCTGATGTAAGTTATTCACAGTCCGACGAGCCCGGGCAGGTCCGGAAAGAGCGTGACGGCCACGAGGATTGCGGTGAGGGCGATCATGACGACCGTTGTCGCCCACGCGATCCCGTTGAACGATTTCGAGTTGACGTAATCCCCCATCAGCTCCCGGTCGTTGATCAGCTTCAGTATGAAGATCAGGACGAACGGCAGGAGAATGCCGTTTCCCACCTGGGACAGGTACATGATGAGGATGAGGGGGGCGGACGGATATAACACCAGGATCGCTCCCGTGACGATCAGTCCCGTGTACAGCCAGAAGAAATGCGGCGCGGTACGGAAATTCTTGTCGATGCCGGACTCCCAGCCCATCCCCTCGCAGACGGAGTAGGCCGTCGCCAACGGCAGGATGGAGGCGGCGAACAGGGAGGCGTTGGCGAGTCCTATGGCGAACAGGACCGACGCATGCTTTCCCGCGAGGGGAGAAAGCGCGAGCGCGGCGTCCTTCGCATCCGTGATCCGGACACCGGCGGTGAACAGGGTTGCCCCGCAGGCGACGATGATGGAAAGGGCCACGATGTCCGTCACAAAGCAGCCGACGATCACATCCGCACGGCAGTATTTGTAATCCTCCACCTGGATATTCTTCTCGACGACGGCTGACTGCAGGTAGAACTGCATCCACGGCGCGATCGTCGTGCCCACCATCCCGATGAGCAGCATGATGTACGCGCCGTCCATCCGGATGTCCGGCGTGACCAGATTCAGGGCCACCGTCCCCCAGGGGGGGTGGCCCATCCATGCGGAAACCGCATACGTGAAATAGACCGTGGCCGCGATGAGAAAGATCTTTTCCACGACCCGGTACGTTCCCTTGACGACGAGGAACCAGACCACGATCGCCCCGATCGGCACGGAGAGGTACCGGCTGATCCCGAAGATCTCCAGCGCGGCCGCCCACCCGGCGAACTCCGCCACCGTATTTCCGAGGTTGGCGACCAGGAGGGCGGAGAGGAGGAAAAACGTCAGCCGGACGCCGAACTTCTCCCGGATGAGATCCGCGAGCGTCTTGCCCGTGATGACGCCCATCCGCGCCACCATTTCCTGCACGACGATGAGGGCGACGGTGATCGGGATGAGCGTCCAAAGCAGCGAATAGCCGAAGTGTGCTCCGGCGATCGAGTAGGTGGCGATTCCGCCGGCGTCGTTGTCCACCGACGCGGTGATGATCCCGGGGCCCAGAATGGCCAGGAAGGTGAGCAGCTTCTTTTTGTCGGGCCGTCGGAAACGCAACGGAGTTCCCCATTTCCATCCGGATAATCTGTCAAAAATACCATATCCATCGAGGGGTTGGCGATGCAAAAGGGGCCGATAACCAAGGGAATCGGTTCATTATCCTGGAGTTCAATCCGTCGGGCGAAACCCCTCCACGGCAAGCCGGATGGCCAGCTCTTCCCCATGGGCGCGGTTGCGGGTCTCGAGAAGCAGCACCACCGCGGAAGACCCCGGGGGGCAGTCCGGGGGAAGCCGGTCGTGCTCGATGCTCACCACGTTAGAGCGCTGGCGGGCGACCGCGGCAAGGAGGGCGGCAAGCGACCCGGGGCGGTCCGTCACCAGGAACCGCAGACGGATGAGCCTGCCCGAGCGGAACAGGCCCCGCTCGGTGATCTGCGCCAGAAAATTCACATCGATGTTCCCCCCGGAGAGCACCATCACGGCGGGGAACTTCTTCGGTGGGCGCTTGTAGAGGAGGGCCGCCAGCGGGGCGGCTCCGGCCCCTTCCAGCGTGGTCTTCATCTCCTCCAGGGCGTAGAGGATCGCCGCCGCGATCTCTTCGTCCCCCACGGTGACGACATCGTCCGCATACCGGCGCGCCGCCTCGAAGGTGCGGTCGCTCAGGGAGGACACTGCGATTCCGTCGGCGATCGTGCGCACCTGCGGACAGGCGACGGGCCGCCCGGCCGCAAGCGACGGTAAAAGGGAGGAAGCCCCTTCCGCCTGTACCGCCACCAGTTCCGCCTCCGGGTGTTTTTCCTTCACGGCCGCCCCGATGCCGGCCAAGAGCCCTCCGCCTCCCACCGGAACGTAGATCGTCCCCGGAACGCCTCCCGCATCGAGGAGTTCCAGGCCGAGCGTCCCCTGTCCGGCGATCACCAGCGGGTCGTCGAAGGGATGGACGACGGCGAACCCGGACTCCTTCGCCAGGGAGAGCGCGTGCCGGGAGGCCTCCTCGAACGTCTCTCCGTGAAGGATGATCCGTGTACTTTCCCCGCCCTCCCGCTGGGCGGCCGCCGACTTCGAGACCGGTGCCCAGACGGGCATCACCAGGGTAGCGGGAAAGTCGGCCAGGCGGGCCGCGCGCGCCACGCCGCGGGCGTGGTTCCCGGCGCTGGCGGCGATCACCCCCCGCACCTTCGCCGGGTCGAGGGAGAAGACCTTGCTGGCCGCCCCCCGGATCTTGAACGAGCCGGAGACCTGGAGGTTTTCGAGCTTGGAGAAGACCTTCCCGCCGAACCTCTCCGAAAGGGGGTCTTCTTCCACGAGGGGAGTGGAATACGCCAGCCGGTAGACCCTCTCCCGCGCCGCCAGCACGTCCTTGCGCCCGAAGTCCATGCTTCCCTCCCGGGGATGTTTTCCTTGCATATCGGCAGTACCAGTGTATCCGTCCGTGCGAATCCGGGCCAGTGGCCCGTCCGGCGGGCCGGTTGCGGGCGGTGAAAAATTTTTCTTGACAGGAATCCTGGATGATTGGTATATGTGAGCAACCATTTCATTCAAAGGGTTTTCCACATTGAGTTCACCGGTAAGGAAACACGGCGTCGTCGAAGCGGAAAATCTGAGATTCATCGACGCCGCGAGCGTGCGCTCCGCCCGGACCGCCATGCCGAGCGACAGGATGGTCAGGGCGCTTGCGGAAACCTTCAGCGCAATGAGCGACCCCACCCGCGTTCGGATCATATCCGCGCTCGGGGGGCAGGAGCTCTGCGTTTTCGACCTGGCGCGGCTCCTGGGCCTGACCGGTTCGGCGATCTCGCACCAGCTGAGACTTCTTCGCGGGCAGCGCCTCGTGAAGTACCGCAAGGAAGGAAAGATCGCCTATTATTCGCTGGACGACGACCACATCCGGAACCTCATGGACGAGTGCATCAAGCACGTTTCCGTGGGGTGATATTTTTTTTCGATTTGAATGAAACGCCTGCTCATATGTGTGCCAAAGGAGAAGAGACGTTGGAGGCCATGGGGATCGAGGAATACGTCGACCGGATCGCCCAGGAGATGCACGAGCGGGTGGAGCACCAGCGCAGGATCTTCCGACAGGTCCTCGCGGGCGGACGCAAAGAGTTGGGGCCCAAGGGCTATTGCCCGCTGGTCGACTGCGCGAGGCTTTCCCGGCTCCAGGCGGCCCTTCAGGAAACGATCGAGGTCCTCGAGGAAACGAGGAGCTCCATCAAGTCGAAGAAACTCGAGGTGCACAGGAAGAAGCTGATCGACATCCTCGCCGGAGTCTGACCGGCAAGGGGCGTTTTACGGTACGGATCGGGCGGCCATTGAAAAGGGGCGCTCCCGGAGCCGCACAGTGAAAGCGCAACTTGAGGGCGCGCGTTCCGGCGCGCCGGGGTCTTACGGGTTGCGGTTTTCCATCCTTTTTTCGAACGAAAGGAGCGTGCGGCATGACTTGCAATCAGAAAAATCGGCCCTTTTCCGCCCTTTTCCTGTTTCTCCCCGGTCCCAAGGTCCTTCCGGCGTTGGTTCTGCTCATGGCGGTTGCCGTTCCGTTCCGCATTGCCCATGGGGGAAACGCCGCAAATTTTGTGCTCTATAACCATCACACCCCGGAGGCGGGGGAGATGGAGATCATGCTGATGGCCGATGTCGGACAACAGCCCGACGGGATCCGGTATACGGCCCAGATGGCGGAGTTCCGGCTGGCGATCACCGATAAGTTTATCACGGAGTTCATGATCGAGGGCCAGACCACGTCCGGGGAAGGCGGGTACAAGTTCACCGGATTTCGATGGGAGAACCGGTACCGCTTGTTCGAATACGGCACCTTTCTGAATCCCGTCCTCTACGTCGAGTGGGAGGACCTGAGCGAGGACACGAAATACCTCATGGAGGTGAGCGGCCGCGAGGACGCTCCCCCGAGGGAAAAGAAAAGGCCCAGGGAGAGGATCCTCGAGACGCGGCTCATTCTGGGCCGGGACTTCCTGGAGAACAGGCTGGACGTTTCGTTCAACTGGATAAACGAGAGCGACATGGACACGGGCGTTACCGATTTCGGATACGCCCTGGGCCTCAATTACAGGCTTTTCAAGCCGATTCCTTCCGAAGCCCATCACATGGGGCACGGGAGATCCGACCACGAAAGGCTCGTGATCCTGGGACTGGAGTTGTTCGGTGCGTTGGGGGACACCGATCTGGGGCTCACCATGAGCGGGAGCAAGACAACGCATTACCTGGCTCCCAATATCGCCGTGCATTTCCCCAGCAATGTCATGCTCAAGTTCGGCGGGGCGATCGGTCTCACGAACGTCAGCAACGACATGTTCAGGGTGGCGGTGGGTTATGAATTTTGAAACCGGGTGCGGGGCCCTGCGCCGCTGTCTGGATTGCATACAACCGATGGGGGGGAACTGACGATGGGGATGAGGATTCCGTGGGTCGTCTTCGCGCTGTTGATTCTTGCCGGCGTATCGCACGAGGGGCCGGCCCGGGCCCAGGATGATCCACCGGACCCGTTGAAGTTCGGCCCGGTGAAGCTGGGCCTGGACTCCATGGCCAGGCCGGAAGCGACAACGAACTTCAGCCTTGGAAGCTTCTCCTTCACACCGGGGAATGACGAGGGCAGGATCCTGTTCCGCCTTCGCCCCTCGGTTACTGTAACGCCTTCGGAGAGTTTTTCCGCCCGCGTGGAAGGGCAGTGGTACGCCTTCTACGACGATAAGGATTTTTCGCTCTTCAGCCTGTACCAGGGGTACGTGGAAGGCGCCTTGCCCGGCGTGAAGGGAGTCTCCCTCAAGGCCGGGCGCCAGGAGTTTGTTTACGGCAGCACGTTCCTGCTCGGCGCCGACACGTTCTACGACGGCCTGACCTTCGATGCGGCGAAGCTGTCGTGGAAGCCCGCGGAGAAGGTTTCCCTCGATCTATTCGGCGGCGAATACGTGAAGAAATGGGCCGGCGGGATCGATGGAAAGCTCTACGGGGTCTACGCAATCTATAAACCACGGGAGATGCTATCGGTCGATCTGTACGGTCTGCGCGATAGCGGCGGGGCCGGGGCAACCCACGTGGGCGGGGATCACGAGGTGACCTATTCTGTGGGGACACGGCTCTCGGGCCAACTCATCAAAGGAGTGACCTTCGAAGTGGAGCCGGTCTATCAGTTCGGCAGGAAGAACCGGGACGGATCAAGCCACAACCACATCAACGCCTACGGCGGCCATGCGGATCTGACCCTCGATCCCGCCCTGGGGCGGTATTCGGGGAAGGTCTTCCTCTCGTACGCGTACGGTTCCGGGGACGGGACCCCGGAGGAGGGGAAGTTCACGGAGTTCCACAATCCCAACAACGACACCCCGCTGATCGGCGACATGAACGTGATCGGCGACCTCTCCGGACTTTCCGTCGTCGACCCGGCCGGCAGCGAAGCGCGTGCGAGCGGCCTGCACGTCATCACCGCCGGGGGCGGGATTGACGTGACGGAGAAGCTTAACGTCTCCCTGGACGGCCATTACTTCCGAGCCGCCAAGACGCCTGCCGGCGTAAGCAAGGAGATCGGCTTCGAGACGAACCTGATTGTGACTTACAAGCTCAGCGACCGCATTGCGCTCCTGGCGAGCGCAAACCGGTTCTTCACCGGCGGGTTTTTCAAGGATGCGGCCGGGAACGGCAAGGACATCAACTACGTCTACGCGCAACTTCAGGCGACGTTTTAATCGGAAGAGACGGAGAAGGAGGGAAATATGTTCGAGTCGTTCGTGATCATGCTGAGGGAGGGGATCGAAGCCGCCCTCGTCATCGGGATCGTCCTGGTGGTGCTCAAGCGAGCCGGTCGGCGCGATATGGAGCGGCCGGTGTTCTGGGGACTCGGGCTGGCCGTTCTTGCCAGCGTCGCGGCGGCGATCGTTCTTCATTTCATGCCCGTCGGCGATGAAATTTACGAAGGAACCCTGTACTGGGTCTCCGCGTGTTTTGTCGTGTCGATGATGGTGTGGATGCACCGCAAGGGGAAGATGCTCCGCTCTCGGATCGAAGGGCGCGTGCAGCAAGCCATGGAGGCGAAAGTCGGCGGAAGAATATCGAGAGAGGGATGGGCGCTGGGTGCTTTCGTATTCCTCATGGTTTTCCGGGAGGGCGCGGAGGCGGTGATGTTTCTCGCGGCCGTCAACCTGACCACCGACGCGATCCTCGGCTTCGTCGGCTCGATCCTGGGGCTTGCGGGCGCCGTGCTTTTTTGCGTGATGTTCGTCCGCGGCAGCCTCCAGGTGGACCTGCGACGGTTCTTTGCGGTTACGGAATGGGTGCTGGGCATCTTCGTCGTCCAGTTGCTGATCAACGGCTATCATGAATTCGCGGAGATCGCCATCCTTCCCGCGAACCGGACAAGCATGGCGTTGGTCGGACCCGTTGTCCGGAACAACTCCCTCTTCATCCTGGCCCTCGTGGCGATCCCGCTCTTCATCTGGCTGACCCGGAAGCCCGACCCCGTCGGTCAGGAGGGAGACGTTTCGCAGTCCGCGAGAAGGGCGGAGACGGCCAGAATCCGCCGGGAGCGTTTCTACCGGCTCGGCGCCGTGACCAGCGCTTTTGCCGTTCTGATTTCCGTAGGCATCGTGTATGCCCGGGAGATTGCGCCCAAGAACGTGCCGCCCCCGGAGCCCGTCGCCCGGGAAGGGGAGTTCGCGGTCGTCCCGGTCGAATCGCTTGCCGACGGCAAGCTTCATCGCCTGGGGTTCCTGGCCGGCGGGCGCATGGTGCGATTCCTTGCGATGAAGACCTCCGACGGGAAGATCCGCACCGCCCTGGATGCCTGCGAGATTTGCGGCGCCTTCGGATATATCCAGGAAGGGGAAAACCTCCTTTGCTTGAACTGCTCGGCCGAAATCAATCCTTTCACGATGGGCAATTCGGGCGGGTGCAACCCGATCCCGCTCAAGAGCGAGGTTGCCGCAACGCATGTCAAGGTGCCTGTCCATGCGCTGGAAGAAAAGGCGGCGATCTTTACGGCGCAGTCGGGACTGGAGGAGATCGACCCGGTCTGCGGCATGCGCATCCGGTTGACCGAGGCGGCGGGTTTCGAGACGTACAACGGGAAGACCTATTATTTTTGCGGAATGGGAAAGTGCCAGGCCATGTTCAAGGCCGATCCGGGCGCCTACGTGAAGCGGTAAGAAGGCGGAAGGTCCATGTTTTTCAGACTGCTGGCCAACTCCTTGGCTCGAAGGATGTCGCGGAAGCTCCTGGCGGCCTTCGCCGTCTGGGTCGGGATCAGCCTGATCCTGGCGTTCCTGGCCGTAAGCATCGACGTGGGGGACAAGATGAACCGGGAGCTCCAGGCGTTCGGCTCGAACATCCGGCTGGAACCCGTTGCCGCCTCGGTTCCGGTCCGTGTCGGCGGATACGATGTCCCTTCGACCGCTCCTCCGGCCTATCTGGAAGAGCGTGATCTGGTAACCCTCAAGCGCATTTTCTGGAAGAACAACATCCTGGGCGTGGTCCCCCGTTTATGGTCCCATGGGAAGGCCGGGGGACGGGAAATCCCGCTGTTGGGGGTCTGGTTCGAGAAGAAAATACCGGTCGAAGGGGGGGAACCCTTCGTAACGGGGGCCAGGCGGGTCTATAAGCACTGGCGGATCCAAGGGGCCTGGCCTTCCGAGGACCCCGCAAGGGGGGAGATCGGCTGCCTGGTGGGTGACACTTTGGCTCGGAAGCTCGGGGTTCGAATCGGAGAAAAGATCCGTGTGGCCGCCCCATCCGGTCCCGCGACGATCGCGGTTGCCGGGATCGCATCGACCGGGGGGCGGGAAGACGACGCGATCATCCTCCCCCTTGCGGCCGTCCAGGCGTTCGCCGGTCTGGAAGGGAAATATTCCGAAGCCGAGATCAGCGCCCTGACGACGCCGGAGAACAAGCTTGCCGAGAAGTACCGCCAAGACCCCAAGTCCCTGACCCCCGCCGAGTACGAGCGCTGGTTCTGCACGCCCTATCCGGGCTCGGTAGCGGCGGAGATCCAGAAGTCCGTTCCCGGGTCCGCGGCGCGAGTGGTCAGGAAGGTTTCCGAGACGCAGGGCGCAATCCTCACCCGTATCGAAGGGCTGATGTTCCTGTTGGCGATGCTGACCCTCGTGGCCTGCTGCCTAAGCGTGGCCGGCGTGCTGACGTCGGCGGTCCTGGAACGCCGTGCGGAGGTGGCCTTGATGCAGGCGATCGGCGCTTCCAGGGAATCGGTGCTCCTCCTGTTCCTGAGCGAAGGAGCCGTCCTCGGACTTGCGGGCGGGCTGCTGGCCGCAGCCACGGGATCCTTTCTCGGCCAGTGGCTGGTGCGGGCCGTATTCGGAAGCGAGCCGGAACTCCATCCGGCGCTTGTTGTGCTTTCTCCGTTTCTTGGATTGATGATCGTCTTGGCTGGCAGCATCTGGCCCGTCTGGCAGGCGCTCAATCAGGATACGGCTGCGGTGTTGCACGGGAACTGAGGGGGTAACAATGCTGGTGAAGATCGTCGGAAATTCCTTGCTCAAGAGAATCCGGATTACTCTCTGGACTCTGGCGACTCTTTCCACCTGCGCGGCGCTGGTTACCTTGTTCGCCGCTCTCGCCGTCGATGCGGAGAAAAAAATGAGCGGCTCCCTGCGCCGTCTTGGGGCGAACGCCGTCGTCTATTCGGACGCGGAACCTTCCGGCAGGATGACGGACCCGGGATCGGCCGGGACTTCTCCGAAATGGGAGACGGTCAAGGAGTTGGCGGTGAGAGCGGATGCAAGATTCGCCGTGCTCCAGGGCCGGGTCGGCACCCTGAAAGGCAAGCCGGCGGCCGTCATCACGGCCGATCCGAAGGAATTGTCCGGAATGACCCCTTACTGGGTGGTGCGGGGCAGGCGCCCCGTGTTGCCGGGGGAAGGTCTGGCGGGCATGAGGGCCGCGGCTTCCTTCGGGATCAAGGAGGGGTCGGAATGGACGATCCAATGGAACCGTCCCGGCCGGGAAAGCCGGATACGGATTACCGGGGTCTTCGAATCCGGCGACGAGGATGAAGACAGGATCTTTCTCCCCGTTCCTGCCTCCACGGAGGGCGCCGAAGCGCCAACCTCGGGGATGCCGCCGCCCTTGACCTCCTACGCCCTGCTGTCCGTACCGGGGGGAGAGAAGGGGATCCGACTCCTGGCCGAACGGTTGGATGCCAGGCATGCGGGCGTCGCCGTGAAACCGCTGCGCCAGATCCTGCACGGCGAACAGAAGACCCTTGAAAAGATCAAGCTTCTGTCGGCGTTCGCGCTTCTCGCCGTCCTGTCGTTGTCATCCCTCGGGGTGTCCGCCGCCGTGCTGGCCCGCGTGGCGGAGCGCCGGCAGGAACTGGCCCTATTCCAGGCGCTGGGGGCAAAAAGGGGGTTGATCGCGCTCTTTCTTCTTTATGAAAGCGCAGTGCTTGGGACCGTGGCCGCCGTCGTCGGTTTTATCCTGGGCACGTTCCTGGCCCAAGGGGTGACGATCCGCATTTTCCAGGTGTCGGTCACGCCTCGTTTGACGTCGTTTCTGGCCGCCCTGGCCGTCACGGTGGGCGTTGCCCTGATGGCCGGCGGCGCGGGCGCAAGGCGAGCCCTGAAACTGGAACCTGCCATCGCACTCAGGGGGGAATGATGGAAGAAACAGCCGTAACGTTTACCGAAGTCAGCAAGATTTATCCCGGCGAGGTGAAGGCCCTGGACCGTGTCAGCCTTCGGATCCCGCGGGGGGAATGGGTGGCCGTCATGGGACCTTCGGGCTCCGGGAAAACGACCTTCCTGAACCTTCTGGACGGTCTCGACAGGCCTACGAGCGGTCAGGTGAGATTGATGGGAACAAACATCGCCGGTCTCGCGCCGGCCGAAGCGGCGGTCTTTCGCCGGGAGAACATCGGGCTGGTGTTCCAGCAGTTCTACCTCATCCCCTATCTCACCGTGTTGGAAAACGTGATGCTGGCCCAGTATTTCCACTCCATGGTGGACGAAGGGCAGGCGCTCGGGATGCTGGAATCCGTCGGGATGGGCCATCGCGCCTCGCACCTGCCTTCTCAACTTTCGGGAGGGGAGCAGCAACGCGCGTGCATCGCCCGGGCGCTGGTGAACGACCCCGGGATCATCCTGGCCGACGAGCCGACGGGGAACCTGGACGAGGCGAACGAGGAGAAGGTCTTCGAGATCTTTCGCGGGCTCCACCGGGGTGGCAAGACCATCATCGTCGTGACCCATGACCGCGCCCTGGGAAACCTTGCGCAGCGCAGGATCGTGCTGAATCACGGCCGCATCGCCGAGGACACGTACAACGGAAACGGGACGGGGGAACGTACAGTCTCGATCGCTAAATAACGTTGTACGGCATACCGCGAAAACGGGTGGGATCGTTTCGACACCGCTGTCGGGGTGAAAAAATGAAGAAATGGTGCACAGTTTCTCTTTTGGTAATTTGCGTTCTTGGGTCTCCAGCGGCAAGAGGAGAGGAAGCCCGAAAGATCCGCGACAATTCCTTCCTCGTGGAGGAAGCCTACAACCAGGAAAGGGGAGTTGTTCAGCACATCCAGACCTTTCAGTATATGAAGGACAGGTCCTGGGCCTACGGTTTTATCCAGGAGTGGCCGGTCCCGAAGGAAACCCACCAGCTTTCCTATACGATTCCCGTCTCTCATTTGCATGATGGAGGAACGGAAACCGGGATCGGCGATGTTGCACTGAATTATCGCCATCAGCTGATCCTGAAAGATCCGATTGCGTTCGCTCCCCGACTCTCCCTGATCCTTCCCACCGGGAACCACAAAAGGGGCTTGGGGAACGGGGCGGCCGGATATCAAGCGAACTTGCCGCTGAGCCTGGAGCTTTCCGATCGATGGGTGACCCACTGGAACCTGGGGATGACCTTCATTCCCCGGGCCAAAGGGAGCGACGGCGTGAAGGCGGACACGGTCGGGTTCAACTACGGGGCAAGCGTCGTTTACCTGCTATCGGAAAATCTCAATCTTCTGTTCGAGGCCGTCGGGACTTCCAATGAATCCATCGAAGGAGACGGCCTGACAAACCGGGAGCATGGGTTTTTCGTCAACCCGGGGCTGCGTTTCGCGATGAACTTCAAATCGGGGCTTCAGATCGTGCCCGGGATCGGGGTGCCGATCGGAGTCGGTCCCTCCCGCGGCGAATACGGCGCGTTGCTGTATCTTTCCCTGGAGCATCCCCTGTTTTAGGCAGGATCGGGACGTATCTCCGTCCACGCCTTTTCGTATCGATCGAAACCGTTCGTGAAACTCCGGATATTTGGAATTCTTTGAAGATCAGGAATTCTTTGTTTGTAGACCGGTTCGAACGTCAGGACGTAGGTTCCGCCCGCCGTCAATGTCACATCGAACTCCCGATAATAATCCTCCGCCGGGAGGCCGAAGTACAGCCGGTGGGCGCCTGCGGCAAGGCGGATTTTCTTTTGGATGACGTACCTGACCCCGGTACCTCCCTCGGGGTTCCGCCCGCCTTTCTCAAAATAGGTCGGGAGGGTTTCTTCACGCCCGTCGACCTTCCACACGACGGCCTGCCCATCGATGTTCAGAACAAAGGGATAACCCTTTTTGCCGTGAAGGGAGTCCTTCGACTCAAGAAGATAGAAACCCTCCGCATGGGTCTTGATGGTCGCCTTGATTTCGAGGGCGGCATATTCTTTCGGGAGGGCATCCTTCCCGCCGATTTCACTGAAGACGCCGGTCCTTACCGTCCTGGATTTCTCTTTTTGAAACTGCGATGTCGTCATGCAGCCGGCAAGAACGGTTCCAACGATGGCTGCCAATAAGAATCCGTTCACGCTTCTCATCAAGGCGTTTCCTCGGCGGGCAGGCGTGCGAAACCTGACGAACGACTTGATCGGTCTCATGCGGGAGTCTCCTTGTCGTTGATTTTCGCTTCGATTCTTGCCTCCCACCATCGGTAGAGGGTGGGCAGGACGATCAGCGTCAGGAGCATCGAGGTGATCAGCCCCCCGATGACGACCGTGGCCAGCGGCCTCTGCACCTCCGCGCCGGTTCCTTGGGACAGGGCCATCGGAATGAAACCCAAGGATGCGACCAGGGCCGTCATCAGGACGGGGCGCAGCCTCACCTCGGCCCCTTTCAGGATGGCGTCGTCCAGCGGAACCCCTTTCTCGCGGAGCTTGTTGAAGTAGGAGACCATGACGATGCCGTTGAGCACGGCGACGCCGAAAAGGGCGATGAACCCCACGGCTCCGGAGACGGAGAGCGGCAGTCCCCGGAGGAAGAGGGATACGATCCCCCCGATGAGGGCGAAGGGGACGTTCAGAATGATGAGGAGCGCCTGGCGCACCGAGTCGAAGGTGGAAAAGAGCAGGATGAAGATCAAGGCCAGGCAGATCGGGAGGATGACGGAGAGCCTTGCCATCGCCCGCTGCTGGTTCTCGAACTGTCCGCCCCAGGTGATGTGGTACCCGGGAGGAAGCTTCACCTTCTCCTCGATGGCCTCCTGGGCATCGGCGACGAAACCGCCGATGTCGCGCCCCGACACGTTGCACTCCACGACGACCCGGCGGGACCCGTTTTCCCGGGAGATCTGGGCCGGCCCTTCCTCGGTGTAGACCCGCCCCAATTGCCTGACGGGTATCCTCGCCCCCCCGGGGGCGGGGACCAGGATCTCACCGATCTTCTCCACGTCGTTGCTCAGATGCTCGGGAAACCGGAGCGCGATGGAGAAGCGCCTCTGCCCCTCGAAAAGTTCGGAAACCGCTTTTCCGCCAACGGCGACTTCCAGGACATCCTGGACGTCGCTGACGTTGATCCCGTAGCGGGCTATGGACGCGCGGTCGATCTCCACCTGGAGGTAGCCCAGGCCGGATGTCTTCTCCACGGTGACATCGGCGGCCCCCCGGACCTTCTCGATGACCCGGGCGATCTCCTCTCCCTTGATTTTCAGGGTTTCCATGTCGTCGCCGAAGACCTTCACGGCAATCTGGGACTTCACTCCGGAAACCAGCTCGTCGACGCGCAGGGCGATGGGCTGTGTAAAGGAGAAGGACATGCCGGGGATGTTTTCCAGCCGCTCCCGCATTTTGTCCACCAGTTCCTCCTTGGCGCGGGCCGTCTTCCATTCCCCGCGGGGCTTGAGGTTGACGGAGATATCGGAGATGTCGATCCCCATCGGGTCGTTGGCGATTTCCGGTCGCCCGGCCCTGGAGACCACCTTCTCCACTTCGGGGAAGGACAGGAGCGCCTTCTCCACGGCGGCGGCGGTCTTCACCGTTTCGGTCACGGAAACCGAGGGAAGGCGGAAGGACTGCACCGTGATGCTTCCCTCGTCAAGGGTCGGGAGGAACTCGCTCCCGAGGAAGGGGACAAGGGCCAGCGCGAAGGCCAATGCGGCGCCGGTGACGCCCAACGTCTTTCCCGGGTAGGCCATTGCCTTCCGCAGCGCAGGGAGGTATGCCTCCCGGAGGGCGCGGAGAAGCCACGGGTCCTTCTCCTCGACGATTCTCCCTTTCAGGAGCAGGGAACAGAGCGCCGGAACGAGCGTCAGCGTCAGGATCAGGGAGCCCAGGAGCGCGAACCCCACGGTGTAAGCCATCGGGGAGAACATCTTCCCCTCCATATCCCGGAGCGTCACGATGGGAAGATAAACGATGATGATGATCCCGATCCCGAAGACGATCGGACGGGCGACCTCCCGGGCCGATTCGAAGACCGTGTGGACCAATCCCTCTCCATCCTTCCTCTCGGAGAGATGCCGCATGGTGTTCTCCACCATCACGACGCTGCCGTCGACGATCATCCCGAAGTCGATGGCCCCCAGCGTCATGAGGTTGGCGGAAAGCCGGAGCCAGTGCATCCCGAGGAAGGAAAAAAGCATGGATAGGGGGATGACCAGGGCCACGATGAGGGCTGCCCTGACGTTCCCAAGGAAATAGAAAAGCACGGCCACGACCAGCAGGCCGCCCTCCAGGAGGTTGTTCCGGACGGTCTGGATGGTCTTCCGGACGAGTTCGGTCCGGTCGTAGTAGGGAACCAGGCGGACGCCCGCCGGCAGAAGCTTCTGGACGGTCTTGACCTTTTCCTTGACGCCGGCGACCACCTCCCTGCTGGAGGCTCCCTGGAGCATCATCACGATGCCGGCCACCGCCTCGCCCTTCCCGTCGCGGGTCGTCGCTCCCTGGCGGGGTTCGCTGCCGATGCGGAGCTGCGCCACGTCGTCGAGATGGATCGGCGTCCCGTTCCGGGAGGCCACGACGATCCGTTCCAGGTCGGCAAGGCCCCTGGCGAGGCCCAGTCCCCGGACGATGTACTGTTCCTCCCGGTGCTCGATGTAACCGGCTCCGCTGTTGGCGTTGTTCTTCTCCACGGCCTCCATAACGTCGTGCAGCGTCAGGTTGAGGCTCTTCAGTTTCCCTGGGTCGAGCAGGACCTGGTACTGTTTCACATGTCCGCCGAAGGAGTTGACGTCGGTGACGCCGGGGACCGTCCGCAGGATCGGCCGGACCACCCAGTCCTGGAGGGCCCGGAGCTCCCGGATGTCGTGGTTTTCCCCCTCGACGAGGTAATGAAAGATCTCGCCCAGTCCGGTTGTGATGGGTCCCAGCTGGGGCTCGATCCCGTTGGGGAGCCGCTCGCGGGCCTGCTGGAGGCGCTCGAAGACCTGTTGCCGGGCGAAGTAGATGTCGACTCCGTCCTCGAACACCACCGTGATCACGGAGAGGCCGATCTTGGAGAGGGAGCGGACCTCCTGGAGGCGGGGAAGCCCTCCCATCGTGGTCTCGATGGGGAAGGTGATCTGCTTCTCCACCTCGGTGGGAGCCATCCCGCCCGCCTGGGTGAGAACCTGCACCTGGATGTTCGTGACGTCGGGGAACGCGTCCACGGGGAGCCGGTTCATGGCCCACAAGCCCGCGCCGACCAGTAGAACGGTCGCGATGACGACCAGCAGCCGCTGCTCCAGCGAGAATTTGAGGATTCTGTCGATCATCGGCCTATTCCTCTCCGAGTTCGCCTTTTTTGAGTTCCGATTTCAGGAGGAACCCGCCCTTGGCCGCGTACCGCTCTCCCTCTTTCAGGCCCGCCGTGATTTCCGTCCAGCTTCCCCCCTTGGCCCCGGTCGTGATCTCCCTGGGTACGAATTCGACGTCATCCCCGGTGATGAACAGAAGCTTCTTTCCTTCCATTTCGACGACGGCCTCCTCGGGGACGGCCAACACCGGCCGGCCGCTCGGGCGGATGACCAGCTCCACCGTGGCGAACATCTCGGGCTTGAGCTTCCGGCCCGGGTTCGCCACCTCAATCCGCGCCTTCACGGTCCGGGTGGCGTCATCCACCAGGTCCGCTATGTAGGTCACCCTCCCCCTGAAGACTTTGTCGGGAAAGGCCCCGACCTTTACGGCCGCTATCCTGCCCTTTTCGATCTTCGCCAGGTCCCTCTCGTTGACGTCGACCAGCACCCACACCGAGGAAAGGTCGGCGACCGTGAAGAGGTTTTTCGAAGGGTCCGCCAGCTCACCGACGGTCGTATGCTTCCCGGTCACGACCCCGGCGATGGGGGAGTGGACGGGGAGGAGGATTCTTTTCTCCTCCGTGTGCTCCTCGAATTCCGAGGGCGAGAGGCCGTAGAGCCTCAGCCGTTCCTCATCGGCGTGGAGCTCCGACATCGCCGTCTGGTATTCCGTTTCCGCCTGCAGGATCTCCTTGCGGGCCGCGATCTTCTTCTCGACCAGGGTCCTTATCCTTTCCATGTTGGCCTTCGCAAGGCCGACCCGGGACCGGGCCTTGTAGTACGCGGAGAGGGCTTCCCCCAGTTCCACGCTGTCCAGGCGGGCAAGGACCTGCCCGGCGGCGACGGTGTCCCCGAGGCTCGCGCCGGCCCACACGATCTTTCCGGGAATCCTGGGGGAGACGTGGGCGGTCCGGTCCGCGTTGGATTCCACCTTGCCGGTCGCTGCGACGAGACCGCCCAGCGTCACCTTTTTCGCGATCTCCACGACGACCGCGCGGTCTTGCAGGATTTCCGGTTTCAGACGGACGCCGCGGGACTGCTTGTCTCCGCCTTCCTTTCCCTCGCTGGCCGTTCCGGCCGCGACCGTTTCCTTCTTTTCCACGGTCGCCGGTTTTCCTCCTGTCACGATGTGGCCTATCCGGTAAATAAAAGCGCCGCCCAAGACGACGGCGACCGCGATCGCAACGATCGTAAAGGCCCCCCTCTTTTTCATCCGTTTCCTCCGCCATATTCGGTTCGTGGTGCGTCCGTCATTCGATCTCTCCTCCCGCCGCCGCCGTAAGCCGGGCCATTTCCGTGTTCCATTCGTGGAGCGCAGACAGGTAACCTTCGTTGACTTCGAGAAACTTCCTTTGCTCTTCGATCACGGAGAGAAAGCCCACCTCCCCCAGGCGATAGGCTTCCCGGGTCAACTGGAGGTTTTCCTCGATTTGGGGGAAAATGTCCTTGTCGTAGATCGACAGCGATTTCCCCGTGGACATCAGTCGGGAGAAAGCCGCTTCCACGGCTCTCTCGGCATTCTTCCTGGCGGAGAGGTATCGGTTTTCGGCGCTTGTCCTCCTCGTGATCGCTTCCTTCTTCCCCGCCTGGTTCCGGTCGAACAGAGGGAGGGGCACCGACAGCTTGAGCCCCACCAGCTTGTCGCGATCTTTCGCCGTGATATCTCCGACATTCAGCGAAGAATCCTCCCGCTCCAGGGAGAGCATGGCCGTCACGTTGGGAATCCCCTCCGCCTTCGCCAGGAGGATTTCCGCTTCCGCTTTTTCCTTTTCGACCGCCAGGGCCATCAGGTCCGGTCTCCGGGCAAGCGCCAGCGCCTTGAGATCTTCGATACGGGTCGACCCCCCCTTTTTTTCGAGCGGGCCCGTGATTGCGACCTCCGAGCCCGGTGGGAGGCCCATCGAGGAAAAGAGATTCAACCGCCTCGGCTCGATTTCCCGTTCCGCTTCCGTCTTGCGTCCCCGGCTCCTGGCCACTTCCATGCGGGCCAGGTTCACTTCCAGCTCCGGGATGTCCCCGGCCTCGAACCTGT
>Ga0214473_10003129_pt1 | contig 20199 bp, 31 predicted proteins | sample RVTome_7_FD_203509 | JGI IMG/M metagenome (GOLD analysis project Ga0214473, IMG submission 203509) | Soil microbial communities from uranium-contaminated site in the Upper Colorado River Basin, Wyoming, United States - RVT98D197 | ecosystem: Environmental > Terrestrial > Soil > Contaminated >... | reverse complement strand
GAAGTTGAAACTCTGTACCTGACCGAAAGTGCCGGCCCGCCGTATTCATTCCAGGACAATCAGGTCCAATGGGCCTCGATCCTCCAGGGTGCGAATCGGCAGCCACTTTTTCAAATAGGAGCTTAACATGAGACTAACTGTATTGTTTGTCGGCGTTTTGATCGCAGTGGCTATTGATACTACGACACTGTTTGAGTTTCTACGGGTGCAAAACAATGTGGCCCTCTACGCAGTGATTATAGTGTACGCTTTGGTCGCTGACCTAGTTGAGATAGTCCAGAAATCGAAATGAGGTACCCATGGTTATGTTTCCGGAAGTTCTTGAAGCTATATGTACAATGGGCTTGTTGTTGTTCTTCACGTTGGGCTTGGTTATCATTGCACTGGCCCGACTTGATGCTCCTCACGTGGATGCTTCTGACGTGGATCTTCCTCCTCCTGATAGGAGCGGCGACTAATGGCTGACCCTATCCCCGACGAAGAGCAAGAGGAGATTCTGGCTGAGCAAGAAGAGTGGGAGCAGCAGCTCCTGGAGGAGAACGATGCCCTGGAAAAAGATCCGTAGGACCAAAGAGGACACTAATGAAAATGCTTAAAGTGCTCGTGTGGATGCTTTTCTGCTTCGGGTGCGGGAAGAAGACATCGCACACTTATATAGGAGAATCTAATGGAGCTGAAACCTACAAGTGCAACGTCTGCGGGAACCAGCAGTCCTTCGCTGTTCGCTAAGTTCTGTACGTTAGAAGGTATCAAGAACTCACAGCCCTTTAGGGCGTGGCTTGAGCGCCGAGTACGTCCTGAGCTAATTGACGGACTAGGGTACCAGGCGCTATACGAATACCATTTCGTGTTCATGCAAGAAGTTACGGACTACCGACACAATGTGGGTGTATAGCTTCGATCCGGGGGCCACGACAGGGTTTTGTCTTCTGGCAACCGAACCCGGGTTACGGGTTACCGAGTCCCGTGAGCTGGTAAGTTGGAAAGACTGGGGTGTGCTTGAAAGGTGTTGGATCAAGCCGTGTGTCATAGTAGCGGAGTCCTTCCATTTGTTCCCAGGAGCAGCCCAGCACCTAATCAATAACGTCTTTCCAGCTGCGCAGAAGATTGGTGTCATTGAGTACCTAGCCTGGAAAACAGACATCAGAGTTGTCTTCCAAGCCCCCAGCATCAAGAAGATGTTTCCTGATAAAGAGCTACGGGTACACCTTCCAGGGTACGTCTTGCCAAGCAGTGACCACATTCGAGACGCCCTTCGGCATGCGGTCTACTACTACTTCAACAACCTATGGCCAAAACTAAAGACGTAGGGACTCTCAAGAAGTTAGCGCGTAACGCAGTCAACAATGCCCTCGCTCAAGGAAAGATCTTCAAGCCAGACAAGTGTGACACATGTCACCAAAGCACTAAGCTTTGTGGACCATTACAAGCACATCATTGGGCAGGGTACGACCGGAAGAATTGGTTCCATATAAGTTGGGACTGTCGTACCTGCCACGACAGAAAGGAGACTCCAGATGGGTGAGAAAATAGCAGAGGTAGTCCTGCACACAGGACGTTTGTGGCTGAGGGTAAGAGGGTATTTTATTATTATGGAAGGTACAAAGTGCTACGACCCAGACATAAAGGCATTACGTACCATAAACGGGGAGGATGTCTGGCATAAGGAAAGCTTACAGCAAATGGCGGACATAATTAACGATGCCAGCAACTCCTAGAGGGTACCAGTCCAAAGGAGTACAGTTCCTGAGCGAGCGAAGGGGAGCGCTGCTTGGGGACGAGATGGGGCTCGGCAAGACGTACCAAGCTGTCTGGGCTTGCAAAGAGCTCCAGGGGCCCATCTTAGTCATATGCATCAACCTCAACAAGCCTTACTTTGCTAGTGTCGTCAGGGAGTTGGACCCGGGAGCAGAGATATCCTTTGCAGGACAAGCAGGAATCTTTGACGAGCCCAGGGTGAGGAAGTGGTTCAGGTTTCCACGAAAGCGTGGGTATCTGTTTATGCACCACGAGGGTCTTCGGTTCGCGCAGAAAAGTCTAAGAGGCTTGGGTATTTGGGACGCGGTTGTTGCGGACGAAGCACATCGCTTCAAGAACCGGAAAGCGCAGATGACAAAGGCTTTGAAGTCTGTTACGTCTTTCCATCGTTGGGCGTTAACGGGGACGCCTATAGAGAAGTCTCCTGCAGATCTGTGGTCGCTTCTTAACTGGTTTGACGCTCCCCATTTTGGTAGCTACTGGAAGTTCTTCGAGGACATGGTTGAGTATACAGATGGTTGGTTTGGGGGACGTACTATCGTGGGACCCAAGAAGCCTGAAGCGTTTGCTCAGGTAGTGGCCCCATACTATCTTCGAAGACTCCAGGTAGACGTCGAGCCGGAACTCCCCAAGATTATCTATAAAAATGTTCCCATCGACCTTTTGCCAGCCCAGCGTAGGTTGTATGACGAGCTCGATAAGCAAACCTTTGTTGATATCAATACCTCGGAACACAATACTCTATTTGTCAAGAACACCCTTGCGAGATTGACACATCTTACGCGTTGTGCTTTGGCCCCTGGCCTACTCGGGTCGGACGTGGAATCGGCGAAGTTGCAATGGCTACAAGCTTTCGCGAAGGAGACCACTGACCAGTTTGTAGTCTTTACTCGCTTTAGGGAGTTTGCTCATGGTGTCGCTATCGGCTTGGGAAAGAGGGCTGGAGTCATAGCGGGGGATGTCAAACTAGAGACTAGGAACAAGGTCTTGGAAGCGTTCCAGAAAGGAGATACGCAAGTCTTAATAGGGACGTATCAAACGATTGGGCAGTCGATTAATCTTCAGAATGCCCATATCGGAATCTTTACTGACATACATCGGTCGTCTATACTGATGCAACAGTCCGAGATGCGGTTGAGTCGGATTGGACAAAAGGAGCATCCGTTGATCATTAGGTTACTAGGGGTAGATACCTATGACGAGGAAATGCTTGAGGCCTATGACAAAAAGTTGACAGACATTGCACTAATTGACCGCTATCTCAAGAAACACAACCTCCACTATAGAGTCTGAAAATTCACCCTTGACTTTTTCAGACTTTTGCGTTATAATTATAAAGTAGCAAAGGACCTACAATGGCCAAGTTTGAACTGCATATATCGGACGTCAGAACCTTCAAGTCGTGCCGTCGTCGTTGGGATTGGTCGTCTCCGCTGAGACGGCACCTTGAGCCTATCGTAACCCCAGTCTACTTCCTACTGGGACGGGCTGTCCACCTGGCAATTGCAAACTTTTACGAGACAGGCGAGATCCCAGAAGATACCTATCGCCGGTTCATGGCGAAGGCTGTCAAAGAGTACGAGGGGCAAACAGGACCTTTGTGGCCAGAGGAACGGGAGAAACTGGATACAGCCGACGCTCTAGGACTAGGCCTATGCCAACACTACTTTAAGTGGGTGACTGGTCCCGAGGAACCAGATGCTCGCTGGGAGACAGTAGCTACTGAGATGCAATTTAGTGTTCCTATACCGACTCCAAGCGGCACCCCCTCAAGCCGGATCTTCCTAGCGGGACGTTTCGATGGTGTTGTACGAGACAGAGTGGCCAATCAGCTATGGCTTCGAGAGTATAAAACTTCAGCGCGCACCCCAGACGAGCGGTGGCTCTCGATGGATGATCAGGCTACTATTTATTGTTGGGCGGCACAACAAGTTCTAGGCGAGCCTATTACCGGCATTCACTATAGGTTCCTTATCAAGAAGATCCCTGAGTACCCACGGGAGCTCAAGAACGGCGAGCTTAGCCGAGCGATCAACTCCTCACTAGCAACTACCTACAACATATACCGAGAAGCTTTAGAGCTCCACGCCAAGAAACTAACCCGCTTCAAGTACAAAATCGACGAGACTCAAACCCCCGAAAGTGCTGGCGTAGACCCTACTGCCTTTGAAGGATACCGAGACAAGACTCTAACTGCTCTTCTTACTGAGTACGGGGGTATATTGGATGAGTTGTCGACTCGTGGCTCGGGAGACTTCTTCAAGGAATTCGAGGTCCGTAAGACGCAGGCAGAGCTTATCTCTGCCGCGCATGACTTATGGATTGCTGGATTAGAAATGTGCCGGGAGACGACTCCGTTGTATCCCGCTCCTGATTGGCTGAAGTGTACCTTTTGCCCCTTCAAGTCCCCGTGCCAGGCTAAGAACGCGGGGGCAGATGCTGAAGTTATCCTTCGGTACGAGTACCGTAAACGCGTCGAAGAAGACCCAGTGGACGCGGTCGTACTCAAGATTCAAGGAGATACATAATGTCCCTTAGGCCTTTCCAACAATGGCTTCGAGAGCTACTCAATGTCGACCCCCTTTTTGCCGAAGCGTCCGATCACCCATACACGTGTAGGTGTAATAAGTGCCTCCAGTGGTGGAAGACTGTTGGTCCTGACCCGGACACGGCAAGGTATGGACCCTTTACTAAGGAGGAAATCGATGCGGGAACAACATCGCCTTAAGAAAGTCTACCTTGAGTTTGACGACGGTTCTGTCTTTGAGTTGGACATGGAGGCAAAGCTGAACGTCACTCTGGATGATCAACTAGGGCCGCCAGGCAGGGACCCTTTAGGGTCCTCGTCCTCTGGTTGGCGCCCGACATGGCGTAAGATAAAGTTTACACTAACGGCCGAACGTCTTATAACCTTCGACACACAAATTGGTCGTTACATAAAAGGAGCTGACAAATGTTAACACTTGATGAACTGAAGGAGCAACGAGCTACCATAGTGCAGCAAGTTACTACCATCGCAGCAGTCATAAACCAAGATAATGGCTTCGGAGTAGAAGCAAATAAGCAATACGAAACTCTTTTGCAGGATCTGTCTACATTAAGCGCTACCATTACTGTAAGAGCTCTTGCTAACAAACTCGTAGGACAAAAGATCGTCTCCTACCAAGAAGGTATAGCTACGTTAGAAGATGGGACACAATTTAGACTCGAGGTGATAGAATGAAACAGTGGAAACCTAACGTTAGCCAGACCCTGAAGATGTTTGCGTATGGGGACCCGGGTGCTGGTAAGACTACAATGCTTGCAACGGTCCAAGACGACCCCCGTACGTCACCGGCTCTTTGGCTCAACTGTGGGGGTAACCCGGAGAGCATCCGTAACAAACCGAATCTGCCAACCATGCTTGTCTTGGAGAAGACGAAAGACCTAAATACTCTGTACGACTTCTTCAAGAAGGCACAGGATCCAGCACACCCCTTTGTAACCAAAACTTTAGCCGGACTTGGCATTCCCTTTGTAGACCCCTTTAAGTCTCTCGTCATCGACGGCTCCACAGAGCTCCAACGGGTACGTCTCAACGAGATTGTAGGGAACGAAAACAAACAGCCGGGGGATGACTTAGCGCCAACGCAGATTCAACACTGGGGACAGGTTCTCCAGACAATGACAATGGTCGCCCGTTTGCTGTACGGCTTCGAGGACCTAACGGTTCTTATTAGTGCTCTTGAACGTCAAGAGCAAGACCAACTAACTGGTATCATGTCATACGGCCCGGCCCTTTGGGGGCAAGCACGCTCGGAAGTACCAGCGTATTCTTTGCTGACTACTCGCCTCGTTCGTCGGTCCAAGCTGTCCAGCTCCGAAAAGAAGGAGATGGGAGAGGATGCTTACTCGGTGGCCTACTTTGACCAAGTGGGTAGGTTCCTTGCAAAAGACCAATACGGCAGCCTCCCTAAGGCGATGCCGAATCCAAGTATCCCGGCCATTATGGAGGCGATATATGGGAAGCCTTAAAGGTCTCGTGGGTAGGTTCCTTAAACGACAACCCACCTTAGGCGAGACAGAGGTCCGCCCCTCCCCCTATAAGATTCCAGACATGTCGGCTGGCTACCGTACTGGACCCCTCTATTACTTTGGTTGTTCCGGAAGTTTACCCCCGGATTACTATGCTCTCTCGGATTCCCAAGTCCTTCGGGATAATCCGAGGTTGCTTCCATTCAAGTGGGAGTGCAACTACTGTGGTAGTTTGTATAAGGAGTTCCCCGAGGATAAATGCACGGGGTGTGGTGCGCAAGTCTTTACAAGGTTAACATGACACGCGACGAGTTTCTGGAGCGAGCCCAGACTTGGTGGCTCTTGGAAGTATGTAACCATTGGGCCTCAGTACATCTCGTACCCCACCCAACCACGAAAGGCTTTCCCTGGAAAAGGGTTGAAGACGTTCCGAATGCGACCTTCGAAGCTGCTTTCGGAGTATATATTGAAGTTTCCGGGCACTCTAGCCCGTTAACCCAGGCGGACACTAAACCTACAAGGAGAAAATAAACCGTGACACAACCTACAGATGAGTTCGTTATCGATGTCGACTTTAGTACCGTCGACGACGCCCAACCACAGGGTGATCTAGAGTTGACGATTACCAAACTGGAAGCCGCAGTTTCCAAGAACGGCAACCGGATGGTAAACGTCCAGCTTAAGGTTACCGGCGGTGAGGATGATAAGTTCAATGGACGTATGATCTTTGACAGTTGGATGCTAGAGACTAACGCCCTTTGGCGCACCAAAACAGCCTTCAAGGCGTTCACTGGGGAAGCAGCGTCTGGTCCAATGAGGATTGCGGCTGCTACACTGCTTGGCGCGTCTTGTTGGGCCGCCGTCATCCTCGAGACAGGGACCGGGGAGTACGAAGGTACCTCTCGACCCAAGGTGAAGAGATACGGGATCAAGCCTCCAGTCTAACCCACGTCCCAATGTCGTAACTTAGTACTCGAGTGCATCCGCCCACTCGAGTACTTTTGGAGCCTTATGGCAAAGACATATATAGGTATAGACTTATTTGGGCAAGCTCCCGAAGGATCCCTAGTTGAGGTTACTCAAATACTAAACGGGAATGGTCCTGTACGACAGTACTATTCTCCGAGTGAACTACCCGACATTTCATCCGGAGCAGTCGACTTCTATTTTGGGGTGGCATTACGGAAACGTCCAGGAGCGACGAAGGACGATATCTTAGCAACTAAGGCCTTATGGGTGGACATCGATACTCCAAGTCCACCAAGAGCTACATTTCCTCCATCAGCTGTCGTCTTTTCTGGCAACGGATGGCACTATTACTATTTATTAGACGAGTATGCATACGATGTAGAGAAAGTCGAGGTTGCTAACAAAACCTTAGCCGATGGCTTGGATGGAGACAGCTGTCATAACTGTAACCGGTTGCTTCGTATACCAGGAACTATCAACTCAAAGAACGGGACCATTTGTGAGTTACGCCAAGTTCCGGGACACGCTTACGCCCTTCAAGACTTCACGGTCTTGGCTAACCTGGATGCTAAGACATGTCATAAAATTCGTACTGGGGACAGGCGCGGGTACGGGGGTAAAGACGTTCACAAGAGTCGGAGTGAACGAGATTGGGCTATCATCGAGGCTCTAGTGGTAGCAGGGGCGTCTGACAAGTTAATTCTACACCTGTATGTTACCCAGCCATGTGGAGATAAGTTCAGGGACCCGAATACCAACGGTAAGGAGTACCTTGAGCATACCATTGGTGCGGTCAGAGAAAAGGCTGTTCGGTTAACAGCAAAGCGTAAAGTCTATGGGGATATCATAGAAGGTGAGAATGGGTACTACGTCGAACGAAGTCGCGGAAGGCAACGCCTTTCCACGTTTACCTTCACCCCTGAGATACTTCTGGAAGGCGACGAAGATGCTCTGGTAGGTTCAATTAAGGCATCTGGGCACACGTGGAAGGATGTGGTACTTACACGAAGCGCTTTCAACGACCGACGAGCGTTGGATAAACAACTCCCGGTAGCCGCTTGGGTATGGTTAGGTCGTGACGACGACGTAAGAGCTCTTCTACCGTACTTGGTGAAGCAACTTGAAGACGTAGGCTTACCTAAGGCTAGAAGTACTAAGGTATTAGGCCGTCACGGGTCGTATTGGGTGGGGCCGTCGCAGACTCTAGACGTAGAAGGAGTCTACACCGGGCGAGATAGTCCGATCGTGTATCTTCGAACCGGACGCGAGGTACCAAGGGTAAGGTATACAGGGGGTGTGCTTCCTGACCTACAGTTATTGACTCAAGTGAATACCCCAGACGTTATCTGGCCTGTATTGAGCTGGTTTATGGTAACTCCGTACAAGACTATGTTGGAGGAGCGTGGGTATAAGTTTCCAGTCCTTAACTTGTTTGGCACTCGTGGCTCGGGGAAAACGTCCTTAATTAAGTTGATGCAGAAGCTTATAGGATACGAACGCCCCGCTATCTACGATTGCGGCACGACCCAATTTGTACTTCTCTCACTACTGGGCTCAACTAATGCTCTTCCAATCTCTTTCGGGGAGTTCCGGGCGGACTCAAAACGAGCCGAACAGTTTCTGCAATACGTTAGGTTGGCGTACGATACGGGACACGATCCTAGGGGTAGGAGTGACCAGACTACGATAGACTACCCGTTGATAGCCCCGTTCACGGTCGATGGGGAAGATATCCTTAACGATGCAGCGGCCAAGGAGCGTATTATTGCCGTCCCAATGCATCCGGATACTATCAGGGAAGGAACCTCTTACCATGAAGCCTTCAAGACCCTTTTGGGGCAACCGCTTAACGGCTTGGCGAAACCATACATACAGTTTACTCTTAGGGCAGACCTCGACGAACTCCTGGTGGGGGCGACTGCTTCGGTTTTTAAGGCGTTTCCGGCTACACTGCCGGATCGCATACGCAACAATCTGGTTGTATGCCTTTGCGGAGTTGAGTCGATGGTCTCTTTCGCCTCCACTATGGGCCTGGAGCTTCCTTTTCCGGATGCAGCCGAAGCATTGGGTACGGCTCTCAACGCAGTTTACTCTGAGCGCCTTGGACGAGGAGCCGCACTAGGAGACGAGTTCAGCGAGTTTCTTATCAACACAGTAGCAATGGGGAAGCATAGCTTCTACGCTATTGTGGAGGAAGGAGTATTATGGTTCCAACTAGCAACAGCGTTTGACTATTGGAAGATGCGGCGACGAGCGTCTGGATCAACGACTTTAGATCGTGCGGCAATACAAGCACAACTGCTTGAGAGAGTAGGTCAGTATGTCGTAGCACCAAAGAAAGTTGGAAGTCGTTGGTGCTATGGGATCAACCTAAAAGCTGCTCATGAAGTTGGGCTAGATGTACCCGACGAAATCAATACTCGCATAGTGGAGGTAACTTTCTAATGGACCCATATTTCCTGGTAGGCTTCATACTTGGGTTTCTAGTAGGAGTGCTTGTGCTTATGCTGCTTCTAGGAGAACATGATGAAGAAGACCCCAGCGGTCGTACTAACTAGCGCAGGACTAGATTCGACAACGACTTTGGCTCTGGCACTACAGCAACACGACCCAGTATATGCGGTTTGGGCGGAATATGGCTCAACTCACAACAAGTTTGAGCGCCTTAAGCTTCCAGAGATTCTTGACTGGTTTGCTCTTGCAGGGGGAAACCTTGAGCTCTTTGAGGTATCTCTTCCGGATATCTTCAAGCATAAGTCAGCTCTAATGGGTGACGTTCCGATGACGGACGAGGTCGCTCCTACCATTGTTCCCTTCCGCAACGCCAATCTGATCTCGGTGGCAACCACGATTGCGGTAACTAGGGGAGCGTCGCATGTCTGGTTTGGAGCCCATGCTGAGGACGCCCTTAACTGGGCTTATCCAGATTGCACGCCTGAGTTTTTAGGGGCCATGGGTAATGCAATGTTCGTAGGTACTCAACCTAACCCAGTTCGCTTGGTGTACCCGTTACTGTGGATGCTGAAGAAGGACGTTGTAGAGCTAGCTTACAAGTTGGGCGTCCCAGCACACTTAACACATACGTGCTATACCCCAGTAACCCAGGATGCCAACATTTTTGCATGTGGTAGGTGTCCATCATGCATCGAGAGGGTGAACGCTTTCAAGGCGGCCAAATTAATCGACCCGATTGCGTACGCAGTCCAAATTGATTGGGATGGGTGCGATGCCTATGTTATCGCAGGGTAGCGAAAAGGTTGTCTATTGCACAGAGAAGGACCTTGACCCGTTTCGGCCTTCCTGGGAGAATGTCGACCCGTATGCTACAACAGCGAGTAACTGTCTTGGCTGTGGGGTAATTCGTAGGCACCTTGTTAAAGAGATACAACAGGGACGGTACACCTGTCCTAGGTGCGGGACTTGGTACGAGACCAAGGGACCTTCTCCGTCACCTATATGTGTAGTTTTCAACCGGCGCTACAAATGGAGCCTAGTACTCAATCTAAACTAGTTCGAGAAGGAGATAACTATGTTAGTCAAAATTGGGAAGCGTTACTCGTTTGACGCTGCCCACCAATTGAAAGAACACCAAGGTAAGTGTGCTAACGTCCATGGACACACTTACACGGTAGAGGTATGGGTTAAGGGCGCACAGCTTACTAATAATGAGAGTTGGCGACCCTTTAAGTCTTACCCCGGATACAAGACCGACGAGACGATGGTCATGGACTACTTCGACCTCGATGCTATTGTTAAACCAATTATCGAACAGCTCGACCACTCGTTTCTGTCGGCTAACCTGTCGGAACCTGTTTTCGACCTCGATACAATCGATATTGACAAGGCTCTAGGTAACGTTGTTGAGTTGCCTATAGCACGAACTACTGCGGAAGAGCTTTCGGTATGGCTCTGGAAGCGGATTGCCACAAAGCTCAAAGACTGGAAGAACATCCAACTGCTAGGCATTGTAGTGTCAGAGACTCCCAAGACGTTTGCTGAGTACATTGGGGAGGTCCCCTATGGCTAACTGCCCTTGGTGCCAAAAGAACAATAAGATGTGGGACGCTGCTCTAAAGGTGAAGGGGCACCTTAATCGTAGCGACTACGTCTATGCTCCTACCTTCATACTCGACGGAGGTAACGAGCACTTGCCCGAACCAGGTATAGGATCTGCGGAACTACGTGCAGCTACCCCATTACGACGCTGGGTCCACGACCTTCGCGATGTTGGGGGTTTCGTTGTTCAATGCCTAAATGGAGATGCACTTGACAACTTATTGGGAGGAATAGCTGATGCCGCAAACCAAGAAACAGCAAGCTAGAGAAGTGCTAGACAGTCTTGAAGGCGTAGCTGGGAGCGTGAACAAACTTGCGCGCTCTAATAGTCTTGATGTTTTGCCAGTACAGAACATCCAAGCGCTGCGTCAGGCAGCAAACAGGTTGCTACTACAGGTACATGAGGCACAAGGTGCGTTGACGGTCTTTGTACTTGATGAGGAGACTGACGATGACACCGAGTGATGCCCCACAGAGGCAGGGTAAATACTTTACCCCTTTCACAGTATGGCTTAAGGAGAAGTATCCTGAGGTGACTCTAACACCCATGCAGGAGACTGTGGCACGTATTTGGGATACAGCTCATTCTTTGCTTAAGGCGATGCCAGTCGCTGCAGGAAAGATGTTTCTAATACACCTTTACAAGGAGTACTTAAATGACTAATATCAGTCTGCGTAAACAACAGCTCGCGGAGAGCGAGCATACGTACCCGATCAGCGAGATCTTTGGTCCGACCATACAGGGGGAGGGTCCCATGGTAGGGACGCGGACCTTCTTTGTAAGATTTGCAGGGTGCGACTACGACTGCTCCTGGTGCGATACCAAGTATGCAGTATTACCAAAGTACCCAGGATGGCATGTCGACCAAATGGGCAGATTCGCCATTGCCAACCAGTTGAAAACTCTTGGGGCTCGAGGTGGAGACTGGATAACCCTATCGGGAGGTAATCCTGCATTATTTGCAGACGGAGCGTTTGTGGTGGCAATGCTCCAACAAGGACTACGACTAGCTATGGAGACACAAGGAAGTCGCGTCTTAACCCCTCAAGTGTCCGCCGGGATCGAATGTTTAGTGGTCAGCCCGAAGCCTCCGTCAAGTGGTATGCAGGATAAGATTGATCTTGGGGTCCTTCGAGAACTTTTAGCTTACCGTCTGGCCAGACATACTACTGCACTCAAGTTTGTAGTATTCGACCAAGCGGACCTTACCTGGGCGTTTGAGGTCTATTCGCGTCTACAAATGAAAGGGGTCCCAGGCTGGGTACAACCGTACCTATCAATTGGTACTGACCTTGCGGTAGCTAGTGCGGGTATTGCAATGACTCGTGGGCAGGTACTAGCTGACTACGAGAAAGTTGTGGACTGGGTATTGAACGCCCCGGATAAGTTCTGCAACTTTACAGTCCTACCACAAGTACATGTCCTTCTATGGGGACAGAAACGAGGCGTATGAAAAAGAAAAAAGTCTTTCCAGGGATCGAGGGGATCCAAACGGGCAACCAACGGTGGCTGGACTCTATAGACGCTATGCAACAAGTGTTGACTGATATCTTCCCAGGGTACGATTGGGATGATAGCCAGCAGCATACAGCCGAAAGGTTCGTGAAGTATCTGCGAGAGTACATTCCACTCCCTGCCCCGGACTTTATCTTCACAATGTTTCCCGCGGAGGTGAACCAGCTAATCGTAGTCCGGGACATGGAGTTCAGTAGTATCTGTAAGCATCACTTATTGCCGTTCCACGGTATAGCACACCTCGGATACATCCCAAACGAGCTTATGGTCGGCGCGTCTAAGATCCCACGCTTGGTCGAGTTCTGGGCACGTAGACCACAAACACAAGAACTGCTTACCGAAGCAATTGCAGCGGACTTCAAACACAAGGCAGCTGCCATGGGAGTCGCTGTACAAATGAAAGCCACCCATACATGTATGGCATGTAGGGGTGTCAGAAAGGTAGGAGCTTCAATGATCACAAGTGAGTTACGAGGGGTATTCCTAACTAGTGACTCCGCGCGGCTTGAATGGCTCCATGCAATAGCATGAGAGTCCCAATGATAAACGACGTCCAAGCTATTGCGGTTATTCTGATAGTAATTTGGCTGTGGCTCTCTACAGCTATCTTTTACGCGCTACACGCAGGTTACCATTTAGTAGCTTACGTGGTACTAAGGAGCCGAAAATGAACACTCGTTTTTGTAACTTGGTCAGACTCGAGGGTATACATGCCCACGAGACCAATCCCCCAATAGCTTCCCTACATGAAGGATATGCAATTCTCTTGGAGGAGCTAGACGAACTCTGGGACGAGGTTAGGAAAAAGGCTGAGGCACGTGACCCCAAAGAGGTTTTAAAGGAGTTAGTCCAGATTGGGGCAATGGCTCAACGGGTTGCCGAAGACGTATTATACTTCCTCGACGAGGAGTAACTATGCACATAACTGTCAGTGACGAAGTAACAAACAAGAAGGCAACTGCTTGTGTCGATCGAGAGTACCGATCAGCTATTGTGTTGTACTATGATGACTGGGCTACCTTAGATGCAGTAGTCCAAATACTTGCTGGGATGAAAGTCCCAAGAGTATATCTGTCCGTAGTTGGGACTGTCCCGATGCCTCCAAACTTCGAACATGTTGAGCCTACGGACCGTAAGCTAATGGTACGTTTCCTTACGGAAAGGAAGGAGACCTAAATGTTCCCTATAATAGTTGCTTTCGTACTAGGGGTCGTTATTGGCGTCGTAGTTGGCTTTGCCCTAGGGATTGTGGCGGGCTTTCTAGCATACGGCGAGGGCGCCTAATATGGAACCTAAAGCTCCGCTCGCAAACTGTAACGCGTGTCCCTTGAAGGATCGAATCTTTGTAGCATCGGACCCCTACAAACCTGATGCTCGTTTTACAATTGTGGGAGAGTCCCCTGGAGACATGGAAGCAGGAGCTGCCCATGCAGGAGCCCAAGAAGCTAGTTTCATTGGGCCTTCGGGTAAACTTCTCTGGGCCACTATGGCGAAGGCTGGAGTACACCGAGCAGAGTGTAACGTTACGAACGCGGTTCTCTGTTGGCCGTTACGGGAAACCAAAGACGAAGACGTTGCCGCAGCTGCTGCTTGTTGTCGTCCTAGACTAGTGCATGAGCTATCCCAAGATGCCCGTCCGGTCTTAATCCTTGGTAAGGTCGCTCGGCAAGTCCTTGCAAAGGATCGGGGGCACGAATCTCAAACAACTTTACATGGTCGATGGATGCCTATTGAGCTAGACCACCAATGGGTAGGTGGCTCACTCTCAGCTTTATCAACCCACCACCCCGCGTTCATTATTAGGGCGCCGGACGAGGCAAAGACCTTCTTTGAGGACGTTCTTAAGTTTTGTACAACAACGCCTCATCCAAGCGTCACAACACCTACGTATACAGTCATTACAACTACAGAAGAACTTACCCGGCTACTTGGACCTGAGGGGCTAACAGGAGAAATAGCTTTCGATCTCGAGACGTCAAACGTCAACTTCGTCTACGATCGTATCCTGCTAATGACCATAACAGACAGGGACGGGCATGCTTTCATCATCCCAGGAGCACACCCCCAAGCACCCATTAACCTTTTGTACGATCGGACGAAGACAGATTTGTGGACTAAGTGGTGGAACGATCCGCGACGCACATTTATAGCCCATAATGGTAAGTTCGATGTCCGTTTCTTGCGTTACCAGCTCAAAATGGCTGAAGCACGTGTCGACTTCGACACTATGCTTGCACATTATACCCTTGACGAGCGAAAGGGAACCCACGACTTGAAAGGGTTGTCGTCTAGGTTTTTGAACGTACCGGACTACGAAGTTGGACTACGTCAATATCTGGCCACCAAGAACGATTCATATGCAAAGATTCCGTGGGAAGTAATGTGCCAGTACGCAGCTTGGGACGCAGTGTGTACGTTACGCCTTAAGTATGTTTTCACAGACCATTTGTTAGCTCATGGAATGTACGAGTGGCCGTTTACTAGGATACTGATGCCGCTACAGGAAGTGTTTACTCAAGCTGAACTGCGAGGCTTTAGGTTAGACACAGAGTACTTGGCGGCCCAGAAGTACACGTTCGACAAAGAGCTAGAGATCTTACGTAGTCGGGTCTGGGAAGAGTCGAAGCATCATATCGACAATCCAAACTCGCCAGCACAGGTAAAGTATTTTCTGTATACGGTTGCTAGCTTGAAACAGCCCAGGAAGCCCAAGATAGCGGCTGGGTCTACTGGGAAGGAGACCTTAGAGCTGATGCGTGGCCAGCACCCAGTTATCGAGTCAATGCTTAGGTATCGTAAGATTGCTAAGATGCAATCGTCCTATGTCAACAACTTATTAGACATGGCAGACGACGATAGTGACATCCATGCAGATGGACAGCTCCACGGCACCGAGACGGGAAGACCAGTTGTAAAAGACCCGGCACTTCAAACAATTCCGCGAGCAGATGAAAAGGAAGTTGGGCAGTGGGGAAAGATTATCCGTGACGCTTTTGTAGCTCGGGAAGGGTACTCACTCTTGGTTTGTGACTACAGCCAAGCAGAGTTACGAGTAGGAGCTGCTATTAGCGGAGAAACTTTTTTGATCGAAGCTTATGCCCAGGGCAAGGACGTCCACGCTGAAGTAGCGATCCCTATCTACGGACCTAACTATAGTAAGAACGAACGTAACCAAGCCAAGATGGTCAACTTTAGCTACTTGTACGGTGGGTCGGAGTATTCCTTAGCCCAGACAAGTGAGATGCCTATCGAACGTGCAAAGGAGTTCATTCGTAAGTATGAGAAGTTAATGCCCCGCCTGAAAGCCGCTAGACAGGAGTACGCAGAGACCATGAAAAAACAAGGGTATGTTCAATACCGTACCGGACGCAGGAGACGTATCCCGTTTATTCACTACACCAACCAGGACGAGGCCCGTAAAGCAGCCTTTAACGCTCCGATTCAAGGGGGAGCAGCTGATCTGACAAACTTAGCAGCTATCAGAGTTAATTCAAGGCTGTTGGATCTTGATGGGCATATTCTATTGTTGGTGTACGACTCGATTATTAGCGAGGTACCTACAGAGGGATTGGAGGAGTGTGCTCGGTTAGTTACAGGTGAGATGGTAGCTGTAGGGCAAGAGTTCTACCCAGAAGTGAAGTGGCGAGCAGATGCTGAAGGAGGTCCCAGATGGGGGACGTTACAGAAAATATCCTTACAAGGGTCTTTGTAGAGACGGGACACATTTACGTAACTAACCAAGGTTATGTCGCCATTCATTGCTATGTGAACGACATAGTGGTAGCCGACTTCTTGCAGAGGCAGATACACGGACGAGTCCGTCCCCATCTTCGTGTGTACGACGTTATCGTCTCGAAGAGAGGCGACTTAGAATATGCTGCTAGACACTTGTTAGGGTGTCCGCTAAGCGAGCAGCGTAAACAGGAGCTGTCCCTGGTCTTACAATTCGCAACTACAAAGGACTCTAAGGACCGTCACGGAATAGCTACTCGCTTAGCGGAACTACTTGCTTACCATCGGATTGAGCGCCGGATCAAACGGGCTTCTGTCTCAAGTACTGCCGTTTCAGAGACTTAACTACATCGATACCGTCGCTCAAGAGACTTGCACCGCCACCGATTGCGATTGCGGTAACAAGCCGTCCCAATAGTTCCGGAAACATTGGGAACAAGTTAATCCCCGCCCCGAAGAGCAAGAGGCCACCAATCAACCAACTTAGGTAGGCTCCCCACCACAGATCCAGTCCCGGATACCGCTGTCGAATCGGAATCAAGATCCCTTCCACAATCCGGTTTGCCACGACAACAAGCGCCGCTGCAACAGTCATTGGGTCATCCATTTGTATCACCTCCTTTCCTTCTTAAAGTGTTAAACCTCGCCAACGATTAGATGTATTATCATACCGTAGCCAGATACCAGCATTAGGAACAAGTACTACATCAGCAGGAAGAGCGAACCTGTTTACATCTGAACTTGAAGCCGATTGGTTCTTGAGTGTAATGTTAAAGCTTCCAATGTTGAACAGCATTAGCATCCACCCATCAGTACCATTAGTCATCCCAGTGATATCCCAGGCCGCATCACTAGCTAGTCGTAAAACGGACCGGCGAAGGTAGTCGGTTAGGGCGTAGTCGTTCTGGTTAGATGTGATTGTAGCTGGAGTAGAGTCTGCAGTCAACCGAATGTCTTCTGTAACAAAGACTCCGGGGATACTAAGCCTTTGGGTGGAGGTTGAGTAGTTAAAGGTATCCACGGACCCAAATGACCCGGTTTGGTTGTATTGTATATTCCCGCTGATACCATGAGGCCCAGAGACGACTGCACCAAGGGTAAGGTCGATTTCTTCGTTTCCTGAGTCGTCGGTTGCCGTTATCGTAATCCCAGCCCCTTCGATGAAGTTAAGGCGCCTCCGAGTTCCTATTGTTGCCCCAGAATTTTTGTTAACTGCAACCCTAGCATTGCCAGCCAACAATCCAGAGTGATCACCATCAGACAAAGTACCGTGTTGCCCAGTTCCTAGCGTACCTGTGATATCAGAGAACCTGACCGGAGACCAATCGACTTCGCCAGGAACGACCTTCAGGAACCAGCTCACTGGTCCTACTGGCTTCCTTAACCATTTTTGTGACGGGCCACCATAAATTAAGTCACCCGCAGCGGGAGGAGTATAGGTTAGCGTATCCGAATGCATGTCTGCATCAAAAAGGGTATGGCTAGGCGGTGTCCCTGTAAGATCAGAATACTTGGGAGTAGTCCATGTTGGCCCGGCTCCAGTCACGGGTATCTTTAAGTACTGCCCCCCAATCCCAACGCCTAGCTTCGACCATTTCGGGACCGTATTGGCGTAAATGAGATCGCCGAACACGGGTGTATGTGTCATCGTGTCTGTATGGACTGATGCGTCTATAAGGCCATGAGGTCCAACAAGGGAGCCGACCGAGTTAATGACAACACGGATGTCGAAGAGGTCATCCCAGCTAATGTTGCCAGTACTACTTGTTAGTAGTACGGCTCCAACAGGAATTCCTTGTTGAGGTGTTGGCACTGGGACGTTGGACACTACGTCCCCTGGGTACGCTAGGTTAAAGAACGATCCTGTGATATACCCTAGTAGTTCAGCGTCCCCATCTAGGTATACAGTGATGAAGCGCCCGACACCACTATCTGTGGGTACCGCGGGAGTGAAATCAACCGTTCCCGACCCTGGCCAGTACTTGTATTCGTTTCCCCAGGCATAATAGTCAGCCTCGACATATGCTGCCATGCTACCAGTAATATCATATGGGCGCAGCAGTAAAGGCATGAACTGGCGTTTAAATATCCACGCAACGTCTTGTCCCGGAGTATCTCCTGCCCCAAAGGAGTGCTGATTTCCGTGATGTACGGTATACGCGAAGCCGCCCCAGTTTCGATAGATATTAATGTCGCGTCCCTTAACTCTATAGAACTGTGGGGTGTGCTTATCCCGGATGAGAATTACTGGGAGATCGAAGTGCAATCCTACTGTGTCATTAAAGGCTGCGATAACTTCTGATTGGCGCCCACGAACTCGTACAAAGACGAAGTCTGGACGATTAGGGACAGCAATTACTTGGACTCCAGCAACATATGTACCTAGGCGGCCTGGCACTTCTTCGGGTTCATCGGACTTTGACGCTAGCAAGCCCTTTAGGGACGTTTTTAGGGTATCGATGGGGTGGCGTTTCATGTGGCTACCCAGATCGGGACTAGGTTTCTAAATACTCGGGTACTGGTACAAAAGCTTCCAGCGTTCCCAGTTTTCTCAATCCACGAAAGGCCTCCGTCTATTGATCTCCAGATCTGAGCTTGCGTAGATATCTGTAGTTGGTTATTGTTATAGGGCCAACCGCCGAGTCCGTGCCCGGTAGTAAGCTCGCTAAAGGTCATTGCTGGTAGATCGCCAACCAGAGTAGCTACACTACCATTTAGCTTAAACAGCCTACTTAATGCGGAAACAACATAACTTGCTAGGCCATTGGTCGAGGGGCTTTCTGTTATACCCTCAGGAGCATAAACAGGCCCAGTAGCTGGGGGTACCGACATAGTGACAGCATTAAACGTTCCGGTAATCCCCGTAGTGGATAAGTATAACAGCTCACTGCTAAGCAGCCACCGAGACTCGCTGGTATTGGCATGTGGATTGAAAAGCGCCATAGCGTACTGGCTATTGACCAGTCTAGTAGTAGTCCTAGTGAAGGAGGTACCTCCGTTGGCTGAGTACCAAGCAAAGATACCTGCAGTCCCCATCCCGAAATCGTCGTATCCGACAATATAGATATTGTCGGTTGTATGTGTACTTATGTGTAGGCGTGGAGTCGACCTAAAGTTTCTAGCGTTGACTAAGGTCCAGGTCCAAGTACCAGAGCCGCCGTCTATGTTACTCGTCCAGCCAAAGTAGCCAGCGCCAGTAGTGTTTCCGCCAAAGTCATGTACAAAGATACCAAAGTACCCTTGGTCGTTTGGAGACCCCCAACCGTTGAACGTAAACCGCATATTTACGTTCGTGGCCGTGTGCATCTGGGTTAATGTTAGGACGTTAGTCCATGTAACTGTAGCAGCCCGTATATTACTCGAGACCCAGACACCGTCTTCGGAGATTGCATAAGCACGGTCCTTGGGGTTCCATGGATCCAAGCGTAGACAGAATATTGCTCCAGTAATACTCCCAGTAATGTTCTCCCAAACAGGGGGGCTACTAGGAAAGTTGAACGTCCTAATAATGTAGGTCCCACCATAACTATTAGCGTTGTCAGTCTGCTCGGGTGTAAGGCAGTCAGCAATACAATACATTATATTGCCAGTACCAACACCTGTAGGGGGTGGTACTGGGGGAGGGGGAAGGGATAATAGATGAGAATCAGTTGTATACGGAGGGTCGGTAGGGATTACGATAGTATCCCCAGGAGGACCCGAGGTTTCCTGCTTAAGGGTTATCTCTGAGAGCAATGCACTTACCCCGGGGATATAGTTAAAGCTCATACGGGTAACAGTATGTCGTCTACGATTCCATATTAGACCACGTGGGGTATCTGTCTCCTGCAGAGTGACATACGTCCACCTTTGCGGCGTAATATCGTGTATCCGATAGTTACCTGCTAACGGAAAGGTATTTTGAGGGAACTCGTTTACCGCGTGGCCATAGTAAAGGCCACATAAGCGATTCAGGTCGTCCTGCCCTGGAATTGCGAGTCCAGTAACTTTCTTAACTACCCCAAAGTATCCTGGAGCGTTTCCTGGAGCGCCGGACAGAAAGGCGCCGAAGGTTCCAGTTGCGTCTCCTCCATACGCTACTCCCCCAAGCTCTATATAACTAGTATCTGGCTCGGTGTTGTGCTCAATTGACGGTTCCCCTCGCCAGTCAGAGC
>Ga0214473_10003128_pt1 | contig 20201 bp, 18 predicted proteins | sample RVTome_7_FD_203509 | JGI IMG/M metagenome (GOLD analysis project Ga0214473, IMG submission 203509) | Soil microbial communities from uranium-contaminated site in the Upper Colorado River Basin, Wyoming, United States - RVT98D197 | ecosystem: Environmental > Terrestrial > Soil > Contaminated >... | reverse complement strand
TCCTCGAGCGCTTCGGACGGAGAGCACGTGGCGATGTCGGATGTCACAGGTGCTGAGGCTTTCGTAGGAGCTTGACGCAGCCCCAACCGCCAACAGCGGTAAGGTTCTGTCAGAGCGCGGGCGCGGAGTTGAGTCGGGCGGAAGGGGTGGCGCGGTGGCTCGGGAGCGACCACGCATTCCCGACGGCCAAATTGGGAACCTTCCTCATCGGCAACTGGGGATACCTTCCCCAGACGAGCATGCTGGAGGTACGTCATGCGGATGATCATGAAAGTGTCTATGCCCACGGAAATAGCGAACGATTTGGTGCGCGAGGGGACGCTGGGATCCACGATAGAGAAGCTGCTGGGAGATGCGAAACCCGAAGCCGTCTATTTCACCGCCATCGATGGGGAGCGCGCCGGTTTCATCGTTCTGGACATCGCGGAGCCGTCTGATATGGTCAGAGTGGCGGAGCCGTTTTTCCTTGCCTTTGAGGCGGCGGTTGACTTCTACCCCGCGATGATCCCAGCGGATCTACAGAAGGCGGCCCCGCATTTCGAGAAAGCAGTGAGAGAATTCGGCGGGTAGGGTGTCAATGGAGGGAGCCGGCGCCGAGCTGGTCCCTCAACCAGCTGACGAGGAGGAGAGCATGCCCCTGGTGATTGTGAAGATGCTTGCCGGCAGGACCACCGAACAGAAAAGGCAACTTGCCCAGGAGATCACAGAGGTGGTCACCCGCGTGGCCGGCGCTCCCGCGGACAAGGTGGACGTGATCATCGAGGACCATCCGCGGGAGAGTTGGGCAAACGCAGGCAAGCTGTATTGCGACACGTAGCCGAGACGGCGGAGTCGCCTATCTTCAGGCGCCGACCCCGTAGGCCTCGGCCAGCAACCGTATCGGATGGACGGTCTCGAGTCCGGTGCCCTGGGCGATCTGCATGCGGCAGGTGCTGCATTCGCTGGCGACGAGATCCGGAGCTACATCTGCGATCCTATCGAATAGCGGCCTGCCGGTGAGCATGGAGAGATCGTAGGTGCCGGCCTTCATGCCGAACGTACCCGCCATGCCGCAACAGCCGGCGGCCAGATCTTCCACGTCTACGCCGGGAATCTCACGCAGGAGCTCCAGCCCGGGGTTGCCGACCTGCTGAGCCTTGAGATGGCAGGGCTGGTGGTACGCGATGCGGACGGCCGCGCCCGAGAAGGTTGCCGCGTGCGCCGGGTCCGACAGATGGGCGCCCACCTGCGCCGGCGCCCCCCACCGCCCGGCCCGCAGGGGCCTGGCGGCCGAGGCGGTCTCGGGGTGATCCGCTCTATAGCGGACCAAGAACTCGCCCAGATCGTGTGCGGCGTTTGCCACCAGCGAGCAGGCGGGGTCGCTCAGATAGTCGGGGTAATGGACCTTGAAGGCAAAGCCCGCCGTGGGCTCCGAGGTCACAAGGACTGCGCCGCCCCGGACGTGCGGTAGGAACTGGGCTACGTTGAACCGCGCCGCCTCGCGGGCCCGCCGGGCGTAGCCGTAGAGCATCTCCGGGATGGCGCTTGCCCGCTGCTCGGGCAGGATTACGGAGATGCCATGAGCGCGAAGGACGCCTTCGACCGAAAGCGCGAGGTCGGGGTCGTTGTAGTTGGCGAATAGGTCGTAGAAATAGGCAACGGCGGGTCCGGCGGCTGCCGAGGGTGGGGAGACGCGCGCGGACCCCTGGGCCCGCGCGGCTACCAACTCGGCGTACGTCTGCCCGGCGAACGGCGCCATCGGTCGTCGTCGGTCGATGCCTATGAGCGGCTCTGCCAGGCGCCGCATCAGACGTCCGTTTGCCAGCCGGTTGGCCAGGGGCGGAGCCAGGTGACCGAGCCGCGACAGCGCCTCCGCGTGCCCCAAGGCAAGCTCAACCGGCTTCGCGCGGTGCCTCACCCGATATCTGCTCTTGGCTTCAAGCATCAGCTTGGGGATGTTGACGTTCGAGGGACACTCGATAGCGCACATGCCGCATACGATGCAATAGTCGGTGACCGTCTGCGTCGCGGCCAGGCCGTAGGTGCTCTCGGGGTCGAGTCGACCGGTGATGATGCTGCGCAGCAGGTTGGCCTTCGCTCGCGGGGAGGCGTGCTCGCGCCGGGTAGCCTTGTAGGTGGGGCACATGGTGGTCGCCACGACGCTCTTGCACTGTCCGCAGCCGTGGCACTTTTCGATGTCTCCCTCGTATCCTCCGTCGGGGAAGTGGAGAAGCGGCCGCTGAGGCAGCGTACGGTAGCTCGCCCCGTAGCGCAGATCCTCGAGCCTGGGGCCGCTCACCTCCTGGGGCACGACTTTCTTCCCCGGGTTCATCAGTCCCTGGGGATCGAACGCACTCTTGATACGAGAGAAGATGGCGTAGATCTCATCCCCGTACATCTGGCGGATGTAAGGGGAGCGGAGGAGGCCGTCGCCGTGTTCGCCCGACATGGTGCCGCGGATACTGAGCACGTACTCGGAGACCTCGTCGTAGAGGGCTTGGACGGTACGCAGGTCGGCGGTGTTCTTTGGGTCTAGTAGCGGCCGGGTGTGGATGTTGCCGTCGCCCACATGGCCGTACATGACGGCGTCGACGCCTCGGCGGTCGAACAGTCTTTGCAGGAAGTCCACGTAGCCGGGGACTTCGGTGGGGTGTACGGTGACGTCTTCGATAAAGGGCAAGGCGCGGCGTGGCCCGGGCATGCGCAGGGCCAGGGCCACGGCCGATTTTCGGACGGTCCACAGCCGCTCGGCTTGCTCTGTGTCGGCCGCGCGCACGGACTGTAAGCAAGCGGTGCCGGCGAGGTGCCGCCGCAGGGCCGCGAACTTCTCCTCCAACTCGGCCTCGTCCCGTCCTTCGAACTCGATCAGGAGCGCGGTGTCGGTGCGCGCAGGTAGCATGGCGTCGACGCGGGAGTCATGGCTGCGAACGAGAGAGAGGAAGCGGGAGTCCATGATCTCCACGGCGGTGGGCGACAAGGCCAGGATCCCCGGCACCGCCTCCCCGGAGGCGAAGACCGACGGAAAATACGCCATGCCGATACCTCGTGTCGCCGGCAGGGGCACCAGGTTGAGAGTGGCCTCGACGACCAGGCCTAGGGTGCCTTCGGCGCCCACGAACAGCTTATGCAAGTGGGCGATGGCCGGAATGGGGGCGCCACGGCCCGGGGTGCCGTTACCCGGGGCGCAGCCGGGTAAGACGCCATAGCCGTGGGCGCCGCCATCCAGGATCGTCTCGATGCGGTATCCCGAGCAGTTCTTGACCACTCGAGGTAGGGCGGTAAGGATGGCGTCGCGTTTGGCTTCGAGCTCGGGTAGGGTGGCCGCGAATGCCCTTCCCGCGGCGGTCGAGCCGGTCAGGAGTCCAGAAATCTCGGGTCCGTGTAGCGGTAGCGGCCCGGCATTGAACACCACCCCATCGGCAAGCACGACGGCGAGCGACAGCACATGATCCTTGGTGCCGCCGTAGGCCACCGTGCGGGCTCCCGAGGAGTTGGTGCCGATCATCCCGCCCAGGCTGCAATAGTTCTCACTGGAGGGATCGGGGGCGAAAAAGGTTCCCCATCGCTTCGCATGATCGTTGAGGGTGGCCATGACCACGCCCGGTTGCACCCGCGCCCACGAACCGTCGGGGGCCACTTCCAGGATGCGGTTCATGTAGCGGGTGAAGTCAACCTGGATGCCGGCTCCCACCGCGCCTCCCGCCAAACCGGAGCCCATGCCCCGGGCGACAAGAGGGAGGTCCCGCTCCACCGCGAAGGCGACCAGGCGGGTCACATCGTCGACGTCGCGGGGCGCGACCACGCCCAGCGGCTCGATCTGGTTGAGGCCGGCGTCGGTGGCATACAGCTGGCGGGAAACCCGGTCGAACTCGAGGTCGCCCTTGACGAGCGAGCGGAGGTCACGCTCGATGGATTCGGCTCGAGGAATCATGACTCGGAATGATAGCGCGCGCGGGCGCTTCGTGAGAGAATGCACGGGGTTCGGGCGTCGCAAGGCCCGGGCGATCACAGTCCTTGACATGCGAGGGAACCAAGCAGTATGGAACGCGGTGCATCCGCCTGTCCGGTAGAGGGGGTGAGTCATGCTTGCCATTCTAAAAACGACCCCTACAGGTCTGGAACGATTGGAGGAGTTCGAACCGGGCTCCTGGATCGACCTGGTCAGCCCCACCGAGGAAGAATTGCGACGAGTCAGCGGGGAGCTCAACATCCCGCTCGATCTGCTGAAGGGCCCTCTGGACGAGGAAGAGAAATCGCGGATAGACGTCGAGGATGGTCTGACTCACGTCATCGTGGACATCCCTATCCTGGTGCGCACAGAGGACGATCAGGGCTACGACACCATCCCGCTGGGGATGCTGGTACACCCCGACTATTTCATCACCACCTGCCTGAGGCCTAACCCTATCCTCGGCGAGTTCGAACGCGATGCTGTTCGCAGTTTCGCCACCTTCAAGAAGACCCGATTCCTCTTTCAGATATTGCAGCAGGTGTCGGCATTCTATCTTCGTTACCTGGGGCGTATCGACCGCGAGACCGATAAGCTGGAACGCGAACTACGGGCGTCGATGAAGAACGCCGAGATCTTCGATCTGCTGGTGCTGCAGAAGGCCCTGGTGTACTTCACCACCTCTCTGCGCTCCAACGAGGCCGTGCTGACGAAGCTGCTCCGCACGAAGGCCGTCAGGATGTACGAGGAGGACGAGGAGCTGCTCGAAGATGTCATCGTGGAGAACAAACAGGCCTCCGAGATGGCGCGCATCTACACCGACATTCTTACCGGGATGATGGACGCGTTCACGTCGGTAATCTCCAACAACCTCAACCGGGTTATGAAGCTGCTTACTTCGATCACCATAATCCTGTCGATCCCTACCATCGTGGGATCGTACTTCGGGATGAACGTGGGTCTGCCCTTCCAATACTACAGGCATGCCTTCACTCTCACCATCGTGATCGCGTTCGTGATCTCGCTGGCCTTTGCGCTGGTGTTCTGGAGGAAGAGATACCTTTAGTACTCGTTTCAGAATGAAGTCGCGGCCGCCTAGTTCGCACTGGACGGCACGATACGTCGTCCTCGGTCGCGTCCGTAGCGCTGCTACGACCGCTTCCTGCGTCCTTGCCTCGCACTCGCCCATCGCGTCCTGCCGGCGTAACTTCATTCAGAAACGAGTTCTTAGGACTGTAGACGCCCTGGCGAACGCGGGGTGCCGGTCGTCGGCTCGCCGGGCGCCTCAACCCCACGGTGACAGCGGCGGACGTGAGGGCGCGCGCGGCTTACGGCGGGCGCGCGGCACCGGTGGCTCGAGCAAGCTCAGCTCGTCGGCGACCTGCAGGGTTTCGATCGGCACCACCCGCATCCTCTTAACTCCGAGCAAGATTACGAACCCGGTGGTGATGAAGACCACTGCGGCCGGTCCGCGCACGCCGTAGGCTCCGGATACGGTCTGCACCAGCAGGAACCACCACGCGTTCAGCCATCCCACCCCGTCGGCCACGGCGACATACGAATACAGAAGGATCGGGGCCAGCAGCCCGAGCAAGAGCACGGGTGCGTTGGAGGTGAAACGATGCCGCCACAAAGCTCCGGTGTAGATCGGTTCGGCGAAACAGGTGGCGAGCGGCCATGCCCAAGCGGCCGTCAGGAAGGGAAGCATCAGAAACGGCGACCGGGACAGCATGAGCGCCAGGCCGATGAGGAGGCTGAGAAACCCGGAACAGAGCCGGGTCATCTCAGTGGCCGCTTTCTGTTCCCGGGGGCGGAGGTAGCCCAGGAAGTGGCGGGAGACGAAGAAGGTCGCCATGCCGATCAAGATGAGGATCAGGGTGGGAGCCAGGCGGGCTTGGGTGGCCGGCCCGGCGATAGTTGGCACCTGGGAGTGATAACGGGGGATGAGGCCGGCGTGGGCAAGGAGAAAGGCGATCGCGAAGATAACGGCCAGCGGAAGGGCAAACGACAGAAGATTGCGGAGATGCATAAGGGCCGCGCGGCTGGTCATGCGCGAAGAGAACAGCCAAATGAGCAGAGCCGCGATGGTGGGCAGGAGCATGAGGATGGAGAGTAAGGTCACGGCCCGGTCGGTGAGGTAGCGGCCTGATTTGAGGAGCAAAGCGGTGCCTGGGTCAGGGGGGGCTTCGGTGCCGGTGTCGAGGGAGAGGAGCAAGCGCTCGATCGCCGCTCCCTGAGTGGAGAGGCCGGTAGCCGTCGGGTTGCCGGTTTCGCCATCATAGAGCATGAGCGCGGCGACGCCCCGGCTCAATCCGGCCACCTGATCGCCTCGCGAGAGAGACAAGGCGTGATCGGCGGCTTGGCGCAGCATCCCGGGTACCTGGAGGTTTAGGCCGCCCTTGGCAAGCACCCGGCTGGTTAGCTGTATGTACCAGCCCGGGGTGGTGCTCTGCGACGCCGTCACCCCTGCCTGCAGCGAGCGGGTCCGCTCCTTCCCCAAGCCCTGGATGGAGAGGACGGTGGTGATGTCCTTCGCGAGTTCGCTCGTGTCCAGAAAGCGGCTGATGCCCAGACCCCCGTTATTGCCGTCCTCGGTCGAAAGGAAGACCAGGGTCTTCTGGTGCGGACGGGCCGCGAAGACCTGCACCAGGTCAACCAAGATGGCGGTCCCGCTCGTGTAGGTTCGGGGGTCCACTTTGACGATTGTGGACGTGTCCCGTGGCGCTGTGACGAGGATGGTCTCCTTGCTCGCGCCCTGCAGGACGGCGGCCACGTTGCGAAGGGTCACCTCTTGGTCGCCGAGGGGGGCTGTGAACGTGTCTATCAAGCCGGGTATCTTCTCGCTGGGTATCCCGAGGATGGAAGCGAGCTTCTCCGCCAACCAGTTGGTGGCTCCGGCCGCGTCGTCGGAACCGAGGGTTCGCTGTGGGTAAAGCCGCCACATGTCCTCCGCCAAACGGAAGGCACGGTTCCCGTCGAAAAAAGTCGGGCCGGAAGCCAGCTCCACGCTGGAAGCGGGTGAGGAGACAGAAAGAAAGACGACGGCGCTGGCCATGACCACGAGGCCGGCGCAGACAGCGTACGCTATCTTCCTCCATTGTCGGACACGATCTACCAGGCGCCGGCGAATTGTGAGCGGCATGTGAGACCCCCGTTCGCTTGCGGCCAGCGAATTCTATGCCGCCAGGAACGAGGAGGCAAGTCGCAGCCGGCGAAAGGGCGGCTGAATCCCATGCCCCCCAGGCTCAATCGCTGTGGTCGTGATCCTCCGTCACCGCTCGCTTGATCATTCGTTCCGCTACGAGCATGGCCGAGATATGGTAGCCGTCAGACCGGACGAGCTCTCGGAGCGTGCGCAAGCGCGCCGCTTTAGACTGACCGCGCTGATCGGATTGGGGTCCGAGGGAAGATCGGCTCTCTGTGGTGGTCGTTTTCACGTCGCTCTCAAGTGGTGGTTCTTGGCTCATTGCGCTCATGCTATGCTTCCTATCGGTCGAAGTGCCCGAATGGTTTATACGGAGAGTGCAATCCATTCGCCAGGAGAGCAGTAGCGAGGGACGCGCGCATGGCTACCAAGACGATTAGCATAGAAGAGGCCAGGGCTCGGGTACTGGCCGAAGCCGCTCCACTGTCAGTCGAAGCCCGATTGCTGGTTGAAGCGCTTGGGGCAGTGCTGGCGGAGGAGATCATCGCTCCCCACAGCGTTCCCCCGTTTGACAACTCCGCCATGGACGGTTTCGCGGTGAGAGCAGCCGACACGGTTGACGCGAGCGCGGAGTCCCCGGCCGACTTGCTCCTTGGCGAGACGATACCTGCGGGTCATGTGGCGGCCCATTCCTTGGGGGCGGGGGAGGCTGCCAAGATAATGACCGGCGCTCCCCTGCCCGATGGTGCGGATGCCGTGGTGCAGTCCGAATCAGCCGGCGAGAAGGGCGACCGCGTCCTGATATGGGAGGCGGTCAAGCCCGGCAAGAACATCCGCCGCGCCGGCGAGGACGTGGTGCAAGGCGAAAAAGTGCTCGGAGCGGGCAGCGTTCTCGGCCCGGCCGAGATCGGACTGGCGGCCAGCATGGGTTTCCCTACCGTGCAGGTTCACCGCCAGCCGAGAGTGGCAATCATCTCGACGGGCAGCGAACTGATCGAGGTGGATCAACCGCTGGGCCCAGGGCAGATCCGCAACTCCAACAGTTACTCGCTCCGGGCTCAATGCCAACAGCTGGGGATAGAGGCGACCGCGCTGGGTATTGTGCCCGACGACTACGAGGCCACACGCCGGCTCGTCGAGCAGGGATTGGGGTACGACGTGCTCCTCACCTCAGGTGGAGTGTCGGTGGGGGAGTTCGACTTTGTTAAGGATATCCAAGACGAGCTGGGGGTGGAGCGGCGTCTATGGGGCGTGGCCATGAAACCGGGCAAACCGCTGGCCTTCGGTGTGCGGGGCAGCACGCTGGTCTTCGGGCTCCCCGGCAACCCGGTGTCGGCCATGGTCTCTTTCGAGCTTTTCGTGCGACCGGCGCTGCTCCGGCTCATGGGCTACCGCAAGACCACCCGACCGTCCTATCGTGCCATCATCGCTGAGGACGTGGCCAACACTGATGGACGGGTGTACGTGGTGAGGGTGCGGGCCTGGCGCGAGGATGGATCCTGGCACGTCAGTTCAACGGGCGCTCAAGGATCGGGGATCCTCCGCTCGATGGTCGGAGCGAACGGCCTCGCTTTTGTGCCTGGGGGACCCCGGGGAGTGCGCGCGGGCGAGGGCGTGGAGTTCCTTCTACTGCGAGAAGACTTGCAGGAGCCGTGAGGGCCGGCACCTTGCTCCACGGTGATGTTTTGCGAGGGAGCGGCGGCTTACGCTGATGGTTGCTCCCGGCGCCGAGGAGGGATACAATACACGCGATGAGGAAGCTTCAACGACAACGGCTCGGGGGTGACGGCAAGCGTTTACCCGTGCTGGTGGTCGAAGTCTCGCGATAGGCCTGGCGGCATGTGCTGCTAGGCTTTTTTGTTCGTAGCCTCTTTGGTGATTCGAAAGCCTGGAAAGGAGATCTCATGGCCAACCACTTCACCCCCGAAGAACTGGCGGAGGAGCTGGGCACCGGGACTCGCGACGTTATCCAGCTGTGCCTCAGGGAAGGCATCCCCATCTACAAGGGGAAGATCGATCGCAGTCTTCTTACGGCGGTGATGAAGGCCAAGGGTATCCAGCTTCCCAAGACCGAGATAGCCGCGGTGTGAAACGAGCTCTAAGTAGCCGCGCCGGCCTCTATCCCCGAGGCAGGCTCCAAGCGTAGCACCCTGAGTGCTTCGGTAACGAGTTGAGCCGTAAACGCTCGCAAGTGCTCAGGCTCGGCTGACGGCTCCGGGAGAAGCACCTTGACGGTCTGGTCGGCTTCGTGGAACCAGCGCCGCACGGCCAAGAGCGAGTCGAGTTCCTTCTGCGGCACGGCCACGTAGGGAGGCGCGGCGCTCGACTGGGGGCGGGAGCCGTTCCGGTCCCATAGGTGGGCAAGCGTCGCCCCTATCTCTTGTTCCAAAGTGGAGGGATGGAGCGAAACCGGTTCGCGCAGCCGGCCGTTCCACACCAGGTTCATCCGCACCAGAGGACCGTCACCGTTGCCGGACTGCGGCCATAGGGCGGCGAAGCGAAGCGCGCGTGCCTCGGCCAGAGACCGGTATGAGCGGCGGATGCTGAGCAAGTGGTCGCACGCGTCACGCAGGTCCCGAGCCTCCTCGTAGCGTCGCTGTCGTGATAGAGCCAGCATGACCTCCCCGGCGCGCTCCAACGGATCGCGAAGGTGCACGTCGGAGTCGCCGGTCAACCAGCCGACGATTTGCATCACCAGACTGTCGTGCGCCGCCCTGACCTGGGGGTCGCCGGAGCAAGGAGCGAGGCAGCGGCCGCCGTCGCCCCGCACACAGGGCCGACCGTCGGGGCGCCGAGGGCAGCGGCGCACGGGGTAGCAGCGTTGCAGGAGTCCCAGCGCCGCGCTCACCCGCGCCCTGCCCCGGAATGGTCCCAGAATGAGGGCTTGGCGGGGGGCTGACGGAGACTTCGGGACACCTGCCTCGGTGCGGCCACCCTGCATCGGCCCTGCTTCGATCTCCATTTCTGCCAACCACTTGGGTGCCCGGCAGCTCGCGTGTAGGTTGAGGCCGAGCCCGGAGCCCCCGGCTTTGACGTATGCGTAGTTCTCCGGGCGGCCACCGTGCAGGTTGCAGGGGGGCCGGTGCTCGAGGATGAGCTGCTGCTCTTGGACCACCGCCTCCAAGGGCGTGCAGGTCTCATCCCAGTCGATCCGCTCCACAAGGCGCACGGCCTGCCGCACCTTGCGAGCATGGTCGGCGTTGGCCACGAAGTATGAGCGCACCCTTTCACGGAGCCGATCGGCCTTGCCCACGTAGAGGATGCGGCCGTCTTTGTCGACAAAGCGATAGGTGCCCGGAGCCCGGGGAACATCCCGGGTGAGGCGCAGCTTCTCCACTGCGGAACGGGAGGAGGAGCTCGCACATGAGCGGACCTGACCCAGGCGGGTGATCCCCCGCTCCTGCAGCCGGCCCACCAGGCTGATGAAGACATGGCCAGCGGCTTGGGCGTCGGCTAGGGCGCGGTGGCAAGCAGCCACGGGCGCGCCCAACGCCTCGGCAACGGTGTGGAGACGGTAGTTCGGCAATCCCGGGGCCAACACCCGGGCCAGGAGTAAGGTGTCGATGGCCCCTTCGCCCAGCTGACGACCCTTGAGACGGCGCAACTCGTAGTTGAGAAAGCCGACGTCGAACGGGGCGTTGTGGGCTACCACGACCGCCCCCTCGAGAAACTCCAGTAGCTCCGGGATGACCTCTTCGATGCGCGGTGCTCCGGCCACCATCTCCTGGGTGATGCCGGTAATCCGCGTGATCATAGGCGGTATGGGTCGCATCGGGTTTACGAGGGTGCTGAAGCGCCTCACCTCTCTGAAGCCCTCGATCCTCACCGCTCCTATCTCTGTGATCTTGTTGACCCCCGCCCGGGCGCCGGTCGTCTCCAGATCGAGCGCCACGAAGGGTACGTCGGCAAGATCGGGGTCGGGCACCTCCCAGCGGCGGAGTGAGACGCGGCGGGTACCTTCTCGCGTGCCAAGCGCGGCATCGCCGGAGGTGGAGGCGCCGGAGGTGGAGGCGCCGGAAAGGGCACCGCCAGTGTTCGTGGCGCCGCCCCAGCAGAACCGGTGATCATGGTGAACAAGCGCGGCCAGGATCTCGTCAGACAACGCCGCGGGGACGTTCGGCGAGGCGATGAGCAGGCACGCCGCTTCCACCACATCGAGCGGTTCTCCGCGCACCAGCAAGGTCTCATGGAGCTTGTCGGCCACCGCCAACGAGAGTTGCAGCTGCATCAGCGGCCGGCTATTTCCTGTAGAGGGAGGGTTTCCTTGAAAAGGGCAGACTCATCCTGGACAATACTAGCACCTTGGAGCCGGGGCACAACGTAGTGCGGTTTGGCAGGTGGTCGGTTGCTGGACAGAACACAGATAGAAGCGATAATCCCTCATCGGGATCCCTTCCTATTGCTCGACCGAGTCTTGGAACTGGTGCCAGGCGAGTATGTGGTAGCCGAGAAAGACATCCTCGCCACGGACGACGTGTTCAGGGGCCACTTTCCCGGGTACCCCGTGTTCCCGGGCGTACTCCAGCTTGAGGCTCTCGCCCAGGCGGGCGCGGTAGCGCTTCTGTCGCAGCCGGAGGCTCGTGGCAAGCTCGTCTTCTTCGCCGGGGTGGACGACGTGCGTTTTCGCCGGCCGGTGGTCCCGGGAGACACTCTTCGCCTGGAGGTACGACTAACCCGGATCCGCGGTCCCGTCGGCAGGTGCGAGGGGAAGGCCTTCGTGGGGTCCGATGCCGCCTGCGCCGGCACCATCACCTTCGCAATCGTCGAGCCATAGCCGATGCCTAGACGCGGAGCAGTGCCCTTGCTAGGAAGGCCGGTCACGATAACCGGTCTGGGCATGCACGCGCCGGCCAAGATCGTCACCAACGATGACCTGGCGGAGAGCCTGGACACATCCGACGAGTGGATCCGGCAGAGGACCGGCATAAGGGCGCGTCGGATCGCCGATCCTGGGCTGAGTTCGTCCGATCTGGGTATCCTCGCCGCCCAGGAGGCGCTTGCCGATGCGTGTCTGTCCCCCGAAGACATTGACCTGGTCATCACCGCCACCCTCACTCCCGACCAGCTCACACCGGCGACCGCTTCACGGATAGCGTATGGAGCCGGCTGTGTCAACGCGGGAACCTACGATCTCTCGGCGGGCTGCACCGGCTTCATCTACGGGCTCGCTATGGCTACAGGCTCAGTGGCGGCCGGGCTGCACGACCTAGTGCTCGTGGTCGGCGCAGAGACCTTCTCTCGCTTCCTCGACTGGGAGGACCGGGGAACCGCGGTGCTCTTTGGTGACGGCGCCGGGGCTGCCGTCGTTTCGCCGGCGTCCTCGCCGAATTCCGGACGGATATTGGGCTTCGATCTGGGTTGTGACGGATCCGGACTGGACATCCTCGGGATACCCGCCGGTGGCTCCCGCATGCCGGCGTCGCACGAGACCGTCGACGCCCGCCAGCACTACGTCAAGATGAATGGCAGCGAGGTCTACAAGTTCGCCACCAGGGTGGTAGCTCCTTCCGCCGGCCGGGTGCTCGAACGCTGCGGACTAACAGTCGACGACATCGACCTGTTCATCCCTCATCAAGCCAATCTGCGTATCATCGAGGCCGGGGCCAAGAATCTGGGCATCCCCGAAAGCAAGATCTACACGAATCTCCAGCGCTATGGCAACACCTCCGGCGCGTCGATCCCCCTATGCCTTGTAGAGGCCCGGGCGGAGGGACGGCTGAGAGACGGCGACCTGGTGCTCCTCATGGGATTCGGCGCGGGGCTTACTTGGGGCTCCTGCCTGCTGGAGTGGGGCCGGGGGAGCGGCGGGACCAGCGCGGCCGGCGCCGACCCCACGGGGTTCCGCGACGCGGCCGGCGCCCTCGATGGTGACGATGGTTCGCTTGGCGAGGCCGGCTGACATGGCGGGACTCCTGACTTTGTTCCCGGGCCAGGGAAGCCAGTCGGCCGGGATGGCCGAGTATCTCTGGGACTTTCCGGCGGCCCGGGCGACCTTTACCGAGGCGGGCGAAGCCCTCGGATGGGACATCGGCGAACTGTGCCGCCACGGTTCCATGGAGGAACTCACCCGCACCGATCGCACGCAGCCGGCCGTCCTCACGTGCAGTGTGGCCGTATGGAGGCTCCTGGAAGAAAAGGGCGGCTCTTTCTCGATAGCGGCAGGACACTCTCTCGGCGAGTACTCGGCCCTGGTGGCGACCGGCCACTTGGACTTCGCCGATGCCGTATGGGTGGTGGAGCAACGCGGGCGTGCCATGCTCGCCTGCGGCGAGGAGCGCGGGGGGACCATGGCGGCCATCATCGGGTTAGAAACGGAGACGGCGGAGGAGATTTGCGCCTCTCTACCGGATGTTTGGCTGGCCAACTACAACTCTCCCGGGCAGATCGTGATCTCGGGTTCGGTGGGGTCGGTCGCCTTGGCTGGGCAACTGGCACAGGCTCGGGGCGCGAAGCGGGTATTCCCGCTATCGGTCTCTGGGGCTTTTCACACGCCGTTCATGGCCGGGGCGGCGGAGGCCCTGGCCGCGGCGCTGGCGCAAGTGGAGTTTCGCCCCGCCCGGGCTAACCGTCGCTTCTATTCCACCACCCAGCTGCGCTACCCCGAGGCCGGCGAGTTGGCCGGCGTCTTGTCCCAACAGCTGATGTCGCCGGTGAAGTTCACCCAAAGCATGGAGAGGCTCCTGCAGGCGGTCGACGCCCCCGAGTGCGGCCTTGAGGTAGGGCCTGGCAACGTGCTGAGCGGACTCATGAAGAGGACAGCCCGGGACTTCCCCGTAGGCACCACCGGAGACGGAGAGACTCTGCGGCAGGCGCTGGATGCTGTCGCCACACGTAGGAGCGATTTACCGTGACAGGCGCGAGACCAGGAGAGACGAGACTGGGGGTGGATCATGACCGACTGTAGTGCAACCCTCGAAGGCCGGGTGGCGCTCGTGACCGGCGGTGCGAGGGGCATCGGCCGGGCCATCGCCGCCCGCTTGGCTGCGGACGGGGCCATGGTGGCGATAGTCGATTGGGCGGACTCCGGCGCGGACACTGCCCGGGATCTGCAACAGACGACCGGCCGGGCCACCACCTTCGTCAAGGCCGATATCTCCAGGGAGGCGGACACGCGCGCAGCCGTGGCCGCCGTCGAGACGACCCTGGGTCCCGTGGACATCCTGGTGAATAATGCGGGCATCACCCGGGATGGGCTGCTGCTGGTCATGGACGAGGCCGACTGGGACGCGGTGCTCGCGGTGAACCTCAAAGGGGCCTTCCTCATGAGCAAGGCGGTCCTGCGGGGGATGATCAAGCGACGCCGTGGCTCCATAGTGAGCATCTCCAGCGTGGTTGGCCGTCGGGGCAACGCGGGCCAAGCCAATTACTCGGCGGCCAAGGCCGGTCTGATCGGCCTCACGAAGTCGCTCGCTCGGGAAGTGGCCTCGCGCAACGTGCGGGTCAACGCGGTCGCACCCGGGTATATCGAGACGGACATGACTGCCGCCCTGGACGAGGCAGCGCGGAGCGCCATCATCGGCCAGATCCCGCTGGGGCGCATCGGCACCCCTGAGGGAGTGGCCGATGCCGTGGCCTTCTTGGCGGGCGATTCGGCTTCGTTCATCACCGGGGCGGTGCTGGCCGTTGACGGCGGTCTGGGTATCTAGGAGAGGCAGGTGGTTGTTTCCATGGCCGGCGCGGTGAAGACGATCGAGCTGAAACGGGTGGTGGTAACAGGCCTGGGCGTCGTCTCGTCCATCGGTATCGGCAAGGAGAGGTTCTTGGAAGCCCTGCTTGCCGGGCGGTCCGGCGTCAAGCGCATCTCCCGCTTCGACACGACCGAGTATCCTGTGAAGATCGCGGGCGAGATAGTGGACTTCGACCCCTTCGAGTTCATCGACCGCAAGATGGTCAAACGCATGGATCTGTATGCTCAATACGGGGCGGCCGCCGCGAGTCTGGCGCTGGAGGACTCCGGCTATCCGGTGGACGAGGATCCCTATGCCGTGGGAGCTCTCATAGGCTCAGGCGTAGGTGGATTGGCTACGTTCTACGAACAGGTGGGCATCCTTAACGGGAAGGGGCCCACGCGGGTCAGCCCATTCTTCATCCCCATGATGATCCCGAACATGGCCTCCGCCTGCAGTTCCATCCTTCTGGGGCTCAAGGGCCCGGTAAATGCAACCTGTACCGCGTGCGCTGCCGGCACCAACGCCCTGGGAGACGCCTTCTCCCTTATCCGGCGTGGTGACGCCACCGCCATGTTCGCCGGCGGGGCTGAGGCGGCGGTGAACCAGGTGGGCATGTCGGCGTTCGCGGCCCTGCGGGCGCTCTCCACCCGCAATGAAGAGCCGGAGAGGGCCAGCCGTCCTTTCGACGCCGGGCGGGACGGTTTTGTCATGGGGGAAGGGGGCGGCACCCTGGTGTTGGAGGAGCTGGGGCATGCGCTCAAGCGCGATGCCCACATCTACGCGGAGATCGTGGGGTATGGGATGACCGGCGACGCCTTCCACCTCACCGAGCCTGACGAAAGCGGTGAGCCGGCAGGTCTGGCCATGAGCCGGGCTTTGCGAGACGCGGGCATCGATCCCTCTGAGGTCGACTACGTCAATGCCCACGGTACCTCCACGCCCCTGGGCGACGCCATGGAGACCAAGGCCATCAAGCTGGCGTTGGGAGCCCAGGCTGCGAGGGTCATGATCAGCTCCAACAAGAGCATCTTCGGCCACTGCCTGGGCGCGGCGGGCGCTCTGGAGGCCGCCGCGACCGTCCTCTGCATGGAAGTGGGTAAAGTCGCTCCCACGATCAACCTGGATGATCCCGATCCCTCGTGCGACCTGGACTACGTGCCCCTTGTGGCTCGGGATGCCGAGGTGAAGGTAGCCGTATCGAACAGCTTCGGTTTCGGCGGGCACAATGCCGCCCTCGTGTTTCGCAAGTTCGAGGCTTGACCGGTGCGGCTGGCGCCTTTGCGCCCGCGCGGTCCACAGTGTGAGCATCAGGTAGGCGCATGGCCAAGTACGTAACCATACAGGTGACCAGGAAGGAGCCTCCGGCTGCACCGGCGGTCGAGGGAGAGCACTGCAAGAAGTGCAACGCCGCTCTGGACGAGGGCGAACTGGAGAGATCTCTCCGGGTGTGCCCGCATTGCGGCCATCACTATCCTTTGCCCTCGCACATACGGATCGCCCAGATCGCCGACCTGGACAGTGTCAGCTTCATGTCTGAAGAGTTGCGTCCCACCGATCCGTTGGGCTTTGTCGATCTTCGACCCTACCCGGAGCGGCTTGCCGAAGCGCAACTGGAGACCGGGCTGACAGAGGCCTTGGTGACTGTGACCTGCCGGATCGATGGGCGGCGTGTAGCCCTGGGCGTGATGGACTTCCGGTTCATGGGCGGGTCGATGGGCGCGGTCGTGGGAGAGCGCTTCTGCCGTCTGGCGCGGACTGCCGTGCAGCAGCAGATGCCGCTGGTGGTCGTGGCTGCTTCGGGCGGGGCTCGTATGCAGGAAGGCGTGCTGTCTCTGATGCAGATGGCCAAGACCGTGGTAGCCGTTCAGATGCTGGGCGAAGCACGGTTACCGTTCATTTCTATCCTCACCAACCCCACCACAGGTGGGGTGCTGGCCAGTTTTGCCACAGTGGCCGACGTCATCATGGCCGAGCCTGGGGCGGTCATGCGTTTTGCGGGAGCCCGGGTCATCGAACAGACGACCCGGGAGAAGTTGCCGGCTGATTTCGGCTCGTCGGAGTCGCAACTGAGGCTTGGGCAGATCGATATGGTGGTCGATCGGCGCCAGCTGAAGGAGCGACTGGCTCACTGCCTGTGGCTGTTGGAAGGGGGTGAGGCTGGTGGCGGAGCCGGATAAGGCCCCCAGCGTGAGCAGGTCGTACCAGGCCGAGGCACTGCGTTTGTTGCAGCGCCTACAGGAGTTGCGCAACCACCCAGCTCTACCGGGGGCGGGCCATTCCGAAGAAGTCAAGAAGATCCAGAATCGTCTCGGGGCGTTGAGAAAGCGGGATGCCTCTGCGACCGCCTGGACGACGGTGCAGATGGCCCGCCATCAGGAACGGCCCCAGACCCTCGACTACGTGGCGCAGAGTCTGCCGGACTTCTTGGAGTTGCAGGGCGATCGTTTGCGTGGCGACGACAAAGCTATCGTGGGCGGGCTGGGCACTCTGGGAGAGCGTCGCATCGTGTTGATCGGCCACCAAAAAGGGCACACGCTCAAGGAGCGGCAGGAGCGCAACTTCGGCATGGCCCGGCCGGAGGGCTATCGCAAGGCCGTTCGGCTGGCTCGATTGGCGGAGAAGTTCGGCCTGCCGGTGGTGACACTCGTGGACACCCCGGGCGCCTACCCCGGAAAAGATGCCGAGGAAGGCGGGCAAGCGGGAGCAATCGCCCGAAGTATGGAGGTGTTCGCCGGTCTCTCCGTCCCGACGGTGGCAGTGGTGATCGGAGAGGGCGGATCGGGCGGGGCTTTGGGTCTGGCGGTCGCCGATCGGGTGCTGATGCTGGAGAACTCGGTGTACTCGGTCATCTCGCCGGAAGGATGCGCGGCTCTCCTATGGCGCGACGCGGCTGAGGGACCGCGGGCCGCGGAAGCTCTCCGGCTGGGCGCGCGCGATCTGCTGGCTCTTGGCCTGATCGACGCGGTCATTCCTGAACCCACGGGGGGCGCCCACAGCGATCATCGGGTGACGGTCAAGCGGGTGATGCGCGAGATCCAGCTGGCGTTGGGTGAGCTTGAGCGGCTCGAGTCTGGGGAGCGGCTCCGTCTGCGGCGGAGCAAGTACCTCAACATGGGGAGCTACCGGATCCTGGAGTAGCGCCGCCAGCATTCCGAAACGAGTTCTCAGGCCACGGCAAATTCCAAGTAGGGAAGCCAGGCATCCGGTACTGCCCGCTGCGAGGCCAGCACAAAATCCCCCGGCAACGGTGGGCGCGGCTTTCGGGAGGGCGACATCCCCACTTCTGAGGGCAGGCAGGCTCCCTTGCGCACGTTGCAGGGGGCGCACGAGGTGACGACGTTGTCCCACGAGGTCAGCCCCCCTCGACTGCGGGGGACGACATGATCGATGGTCAGGTGCCGGGTGCTGCCGCAGTATTGACAGGAGAAACCATCACGAGCTAGGATCGCCCGCCGGGACAGGCGCCGTTTGTCGGCTCGGGGCACGCGCACGTAGTAGCGGAGCCGGATCACCACCGGGGCGCAAAGGGCCGTTCTCTCGGAACGAATGGTGCCCTTGCCGGCCTCGACCATCTCCGCCTTGCCCTTGAGCAAGAGCACGACCGCCCGCCGCGTCGAGCATACGTTCATCGGCTCGTACGTGGAGTTCAAGACCAGGACTTGACGGGGCAAGCTCACCTCCTGCTCACAGCGTTCGTGAGCATTTTAGCCAATAAGGGCGCCTGGCGGTAAGTGGCACCCCTCGGACGGGCTGCGCACTGCTAGAATCCGGGGCATGAAGGAAGGCGATCTCTTCAGCGCCGGTCTGCAGGCCGATCTCTCCGAGAACGCGCCGCTGGCGGCGCGCATGCGGCCACGGCGGCTTGACGACGTCGTCGGGCAAGAGCATCTCCTGGGCAAGGGCACGTCCCTGCGCGTGGCTCTGGAGACCGGCACGGTGGGCTCCATGATCTTTTTTGGCCCTCCCGGTACCGGCAAGACCACGGTCGCGCGCCTGGTGGCCGCCGAGACCGGCTCCGCGTACGAAGAGTTGTCGGCCGTCAGTTCGGGGGTAGCCGAGGTGCGCAAGGTCATCGAGGCTGCTAGGCACCGGCGGGCCCAGGCCGGTCGCCGGACCGTGCTCTTCATCGACGAGATCCACCGGTTCTCCAAGGCTCAGCAAGACGCGCTCCTGCACGCGGTCGAGGACGGGGTCATCACCTTGATCGGGGCTTCAACAGAGAACCCCTATTTCGAAGTCATCCCGGCGCTCATCTCCCGCTGCGAGCTGTACCAGTTCCAGCCGCTTGCTGTCGCCGATATCCGCACCGTTCTCGACCGGGCTCTCGATGACCGCGGCAACGGGCCCGAGATCAGAGACGGCGGCATGGCCGTGAACGACCCGGTTCTCGATCTTATCGCTGAGGCGGGACTGGGCGACGCCAGGCGCGCGCTGACCATTCTCGAGCGTTCCCTGATACTGGCCGGATCGAAAGGCCTTGCGCGTTTGGACGAGGCCACGGTGCAGGAGGCGGCACAGCGCAAGCTGGTGCTGTACGACAAGGGAGCGGACGCCCACTACGACGTCATCTCCGCCTTTATCAAGAGCCTGCGCGGCTCGGATCCGGACGCCGCCCTCTACTATCTGGCGGTCATGCTCACCGGCGGTGAAGACCCCAAGTTCATAGCCCGCCGCCTGATCGTGTTTGCCTCGGAGGATGTGGGCAATGCCGATCCCCGCGCGTTAGAGGTGGCCGTGGCGGTTTCGCGCGCCGTCGAGTTTGTCGGCCTGCCGGAATGTCGCATCAATCTCGCCCAGGGAGTGACCTATCTGAGTTGCGCACCCAAGTCCAACGCCTCCTACGCGGGCATCGAGGCCGCTTTGAGCGAGATCGAGCAACACGGCGCCCAACATCCCCCCGTGTTCCTGCGCAGCACCGGATACTCCGGGGCCAAGAGTCTGGGTCACGGGGTAGGATATGAGTATCCACACGACGACGGCGGCTATATAGCTCAGCGGCACCTGCCCGAGGGTCTCCAAGAGCGAGAGTTCTACCACCCCACAGCCGAAGGTCACGAGGTCCGTATCCAGCAGTTCTTAGAGAGAATGAGGGTATTGCGTCGTGGAGGGGCTCAAGACCAGGGCGCCTGAGCGTGGGTCAAGCTTCCGCGCTTCCAGCCGATAGAAGACCAGGGCCGATATTTTGATGGTCGTTGTGCGAAAGGGCATGCGAGGACCTGTGATAAGGGTAGAATTGATATGGTCGAGCGGAGCCAGCGGAGACCGACAGGTGGTAAGGAGGGGAATCACGATGGGTGGCGTGGCCAAGTTCCTCCTGGGGGGCGCTATAGGCGCTGTCCTGGGATTCCTCATCTCGCGAAAGCAATCCCCGACGATGAAGAAAGGCGTTCGGCCGCTCTCGTCCGCCAGCGATACTAGGGTCGCCACTCCTTGGGCCCCGAGCGTGGCTCCAGTGGCC
>Ga0214473_10003127_pt1 | contig 20202 bp, 16 predicted proteins | sample RVTome_7_FD_203509 | JGI IMG/M metagenome (GOLD analysis project Ga0214473, IMG submission 203509) | Soil microbial communities from uranium-contaminated site in the Upper Colorado River Basin, Wyoming, United States - RVT98D197 | ecosystem: Environmental > Terrestrial > Soil > Contaminated >... | reverse complement strand
CGCGCCGTACTGCGTCATGAGCGAACCGATCGTCGCCAGAACGCCGGCAGGCGTGGGTTGGTCCGCGCCGCAGCGCTGCAGCCGATCGAGCTGGCTGGCCACGGCCTTGGTCACGTTGGCCTCGACGGCAGGCCAATCCGGATCATCGGCCGGCCGCTTGTTCGCGATGCACTCCGCCGCCCGCATCGCGCCGACCTGCCCGGCGTTCAGCGCCGCGCCGCCCGGCCGCTTCACGCCGTGCGTGCCCGCCATCTCGCCGATCACGAACACCCCCGGCACGTTGCTCTGCCACCAGCAGTCGACTTCCATGCCGCCGTTCTGATGCTGTGCGCACAGCGCGATCTCCAGCGCCTCGCGATAAAGATCGATCTTGTTCTCCGCGTAGATGTCGATCGCCGGCTGGTTCATGTGCGCCAGCCGCTCGATCGGCAGATTCTGCAACGCGCCGGTCGCCTGAAGGTACTTCCGCGCTTCGTCGCCGAGAATATCGATCGAAAACGGCTGCCACCCATCCGCCCCGACCGGATTATGCAAGAAGTCCATCCACACACGCCTCTTGCGCACCACCGTCTCTTCGTGCACGGCCATGTCGACCAGACTGCTCTGCTGATTCGTGATCCGCTCCGCGTCGAACGGCCACTGATACCCCTTGAGAAAGATGTTCGTGGCCATGCTGGCCATGTCGGAAAAATACTCGGTAAGAAACCGCCGCTCATCGCCGCCCTTGGCATCGCTGGAGAAGATGCGGGGCACGACCTGCATGTATGTGCCGGAAACATTCCAGCGGAACTTGATGCTCGCCAAGCCGTACTGACTCTCCGTGAAATTGACCGCGCGCAGGCCGGCCTGCATGGCTAAACCATGAATGCCCACCTGCCCGCGAGGGTAGACCGTATCGCGGTAGATCTGCCCCGGCCCGCCGGCCGCAAGCACAAAGTTCTGCGCCGCAATTACCGCTAGGCCGAATCCGTCCTCGGCCACACCCCGCTTGTCGATGCATAGGAGCGCGATGATTCGCCTGTCCGCACGGTCGCCCGTCGTCAGTAGTTCGATCACCTCGTGCTTGTCGATGATCGGCACGCCGTACTGCTTCGCCTTGGCTTGCAGACACTCGCTCATGAACTTGCTGGTCTTCGGCCCGGCGGAGGTCGCGCGTTCGTAGGGATCATGATCCGTCTTGTATCCGAGGAACGCGCCCCACGGATCATGCGGGAACGGCACGCCCGCGTCGCACAGCGCGTAGAACCCGCGTAGCGAGCCGAGCCCTTCAGCCAGGGCGTGGTCGCCGTGCATACAGCCCCCGGCCATAAGCGCCGCGGCGAACTGCTCGGCCGAGTCGCTGACACGCGGCGACGTACCCATCTTGTAGTACGTCTGCTTGTCCGACCCGCTCATCCGCGACGCGCCCAGCCCCACGCCACCCGTCACGACGCACAGACGATCCTCCGGCCGCGTGATTCCCTGATCGCGCAGAAACTCCCACAGCCGCACCGCGCAGCCCATCCCCGCCGCGCCCGCGCCGACGATCGCCGTGCCCACGACGTGCACCGGTACCCGATGGCCAGACACTTCGATGTGCAATGTTCTCACGATCGATTGACTCATCACCGATCAACGTCGTGGGCCGCCAACACCGCTAGCTCTTGCCGTAGACCTGGTCGGGATCAAAGACTTTGTCCTCAACGAACGAAAGCCGCCCCTTTGCATCGGCCGCGCGGTAGAAACAGCTCTGGTAGCCCGCGTGGCACGCCGGACCGGCCGCCTTGCATCGCAGCAGAATCGCGTCCTGATCGCAGTCGACGCGAACCTCAACCACGTGCATGACATGCCCCGACGACTCGCCCTTGACCCACATCTTGCCCCGGCTGCGTGAGTGGAACGTGGCCTTCTTGCTTTGCAGTGTCGCCTGCAGCGCCGCGTCGTTCATCCACGCCAGCATCAGCACCGCGCCGCTATCCACATCCTGCACAATCGCGGGGATCAGTCCGTCGCTGTTGAACCGTACGTCCAGTTTGTCGCCGGTTTCCACGTCTTTACCTGCCATGACGGCCTCTCCTGCTGCGAAGGTGCAAAGCGGCGATTATAGCTCGCCGCCGCCGCCGCCGCGATGCGTGTAGTATGATCGCGCTGTGAGCGACTTTCGTACCAGACCGATCATCATGGGCCGCCACGGCGTCGTCACCAGCGGACACTACCTGGCCACGGCCGCGGGCTTTCGCATCTTGCAGCAAGGCGGCAACGCCATCGACGCCGCCGCCGCGACGTGCTTCTGTCTGAACCTGCTCGAGCCGCACATGAACGGCCTGGGCGGCGAGGTACCCACGCTCATCTACTCCGCCGCCGACGGCAAGCCCCATGCGATCAGCGGTATGGGCTGGTCGCCCAAAGCTCTAACGATCGACTGGTGCAAACGCCACAACATCGACATGATCCCCGGCGACGGTTACCTGCCGGCCTGCGTGCCGGCCGTCGTTGGCACGTGGGCGCTGGCCGTCGCGAAGTTCGGCACCATGAGTTTTACCCAAGTCCTCGCGCCGGCGGTCGAGCTGGCCGAGCACGGCTTGCCCATGTACGAGAATCTGCACCGCATGCTACGCAATGACCGTGCCACGCTATCTCGCTATCCGACCACGCAGCGCCTCTACTATCCCGATGGCGACGTGCCTGCGGTGGGCCAGCTTTTCCGCAATGTCGACTTTGCACGATCGCTACGTCTGATGTGCGATGCGGAGAAGGCCGCCGCCGGCCGCGGTCGCGTCGCCGGCATCGAAGCCGCATGTGACGCGTTCTACCGCGGACCGATCGCCGAGACGATCTGCCAGTTCATCGCAGAACATCCGATCGCCGACGCTTCCGGGGGTGCTTCCGGGGGTGCTTCCGGGGGTGAGCACACCGGCCTGCTCACCGTCGACGACATGGCCGACTGGCACGCAGCCGTTGAGGACCCCGTCTCATTTCACTATCACGGCCTGGACTTGCATAAATGCTCGTCCTGGACGCAGGGCCCCGTGTTCCTGCAGCAACTGGCCCTCCTGCAGGGCTTCGACCTGCCCGCGATGGGCCACAACTCGGCCGACTACCTTCATACGTGGATCGAATGCGCGAAGCTCGCCTTCGCCGATCGTGAGGCGTACTACGGCGATCCGCTATTCGATGATGTGCCGCTGGATGCCCTGCTCTCCAAGTCCTACAACGACGCGCGACGTCAGCTCGTGGATAAAACAGCCTCCATGCAGATGCGCCCGGGAGATGTCGGTCGCGGCGTGCCGACCCACGCCGAGGCCGTCGACCTGCGCGCGGACCACCGCCGCGCGATGGGCCTGCCGCCGATCGATCCGGATGACGGCTCGTCGCGCCGCGCCGCCACGGGCGATACCACGCACCTGGACGTCGTCGACGGCGCGGGCAATATGGCCAGCGCCACGCCCAGCGGCGGCTGGATTCAAAGTTCGCCGGTGATCGAAGGGCTCGGCTTCTGCCTCGGCACGCGCGGGCAGATGTTCTATCTGAATCCGAACCGTCCCAACGCCCTGCAGCCGCACAAACGCCCACGCGCCACGCTCACCCCTTCGCTGGTCACCAAGCACGGCAAACCATGGATGGTCTTCGGTACGCCCGGCGGCGACGCCCAGGACCAGACCACGCTGCAGTTCTTCCTCAACCACGTCGACTTCGGCATGGACCTGCAGGCGGCGGTCGAGGCCCCATACCTCGTCACGAGCCATTTCCCGTCATCGTTTTATCCGCGTCACGCCGGCCTCGGCTGTGTGCAGGCTGAGTCGCGCATCGATCCGGCCGTGATCCGGCGACTCCGGGACCGTGGTCACCGCATCACCACACTTCGCGATTGGGATGAGGGATCGAAAGTCATGGCCATCCGCTTCGACGCGGATCACGGCGTGATCAGCGGGACAGTCTCGCCGCGCCGCCAGGTCGGCTACGCGATCGGCTGGTAATCGCTCGCGTGCGCCCGCCAATCCTTCTATACTTCATCGCGAGAGTACATCCGGGCAAATGATGTGAGGCCAGACGAACCATGGCAGACGACGCCCCCAAGATCCAGGTTGACTCCGATTGGAAAGCCCAGGCCCAGGCCGAGAAAGCGAAGCTCGCCAAAGAGCAGGCGGCGAAGACCGGCGGCGCCGCTTCCGGCAGCGCAGGCGGCCGCGGCACTTCCGGGGGCGCTTCCGGGGGTGGTTTGCCCAAGGCCGATTTCGAGTTGCTCGTCAGCACACTAGCCACGCAGGCCCTATTCGCCATGGGCGCGATTCCCGACCCGCGCACCGGCCAGCGCATGCAGAGCCTCGAGCTGGCCCGACATCACATCGACATGCTCGCCGTCATCGAGGAAAAGACCAAGGGCAACCTCTCTAGCGACGAAACCGATCTGATCGCCTCGACGCTCTTCGAACTGCGTCAGCGCTACGTCCAACTCGCCTCACCCCCGCCGATCTAAGACCGCCCCTGGAATTGAGCGCGCTGACTTTCGGATGCTCAACTCCAGAGTCCAAAGTCTGATCATCACGGCGTGGACCGTGTCGGCCGTCAGAGAAGCACGCCCGTTGGTTTCGTCTCGGCCGGTGATCCAGTAGAGTGGTGGCGGCTGTCGATCGTGTCGCATCATGCCGGCGCAACCTATTCCAAGGGCAAAGGAGCCGACCCCGTGTCTGAACACAACGACAGCGCCACACCACTACTCGTCCGACACCACTTCCTGCTCCGCCGTCTGCATTCGCTGACCGGTATCGTGCCGATCGGCGCCTTCCTGTGCTTTCATCTATTCACCAACGCGCAGATGATCCTCGCCGGCCACTTCCAGCACGAAGTCGAGTGGATCCATTCACTACCCGCCCTGATCTTCCTCGAGATCTTCGGCCTGTGGGTGCCGATCGGATTCCACGCGGCGCTTGGTGGCATCTACACCTTCAGCGGTCGGTGGAACAATCTCAGCTACGGCTACACGTCCAACTGGCGGTACACGCTTCAGCGGATCACCGGCGTACTCGCATTCATTTTCATCTTCATCCACGTCGCGACGTTGCGCTGGGGCTGGACATTCGGCGGGCTCGACACGTTGTTTTACCTGCACGGCCCCCAGCCCGATGCGATTCCGCTGGCGCACGCGACGACCGCCATCGCACTGCAGAAGTACGCGTGGGTGGCGTGGCTATACGGCATCGGCGTGATGAGCGCGGTGTATCACTGGAGTAACGGCCTGTGGACGGCGGCGATTACCTGGGGCTGGACGATCAGCGTCGGGGCGCAGCGTCGCTGGGGCTACCTGTGTTTGCTGCTATTCGTCGGACTGACGGCGTTCACGGCCGTCGCGATGGTTGCGGCGCTCGCCTATGAGCCGACGGCCGCGGAACTGGCTGCGATCGAGCAGCTCAAGGCCGCCGGGAAAGTGGCACTGGCGGGACATTAGAGGATTCGACCGGCCTTTCGCGGATCACTGGCAATGGCAACGATCATCGCATGGCAACCTGAGTTCACGGCGCTGGTGGTGGCTGCTGCCTTGTTCAGCGTCGGCTGTGCGTACCTGGCCGACGGCCCGCAGACTGGCGCGACCGCGCAGCCGCCACTGAAAGTCCTCGCGGCCAAACGCGGGCTGAATATCGGCGTGTGCGTGAGCCCCGAGGCCCTGCGCAATGATCCGGGTTATGGCAAGCTGCTCGCCGAGCAGTTCGACATCGTCACGCCGGAAAACGCGATGAAGTTTGCTCACATTCAACCGGAGCGCGGCACGTTCACCTGGGACGACGCGGACCAGATCGTCGACTTCGCCGTCCAGCACGGCATGAAAATCCGTAGCCACACCGCCCTCTGGCACCATGCCGTGCCGGAGTGGATCGCCGACGGCGCGTTTGCGCGAAGACAGTGGGAGCAGATCGCCAAGGACCAGATCGCCGCCATCGCCCAGCGCTACGGCGACCGCCTGACCTACTGGGACGTTGTCAATGAAGCGATCGCCGACGACGGCCAACTGCGAGAGACGATCTGGCTCAAAACACTCGGCCCCGACTATCTCGAAAAGGCATATCGCTGGGCGCATGCCGCCGCACCGAACGTCAAGCTGGTCTACAACGACTACGGCGCTGAAATGAAAAACGCCAAGTCCGACGCGATCTACGCGATGGCGCGGGATTTCCTTGATCGCGGCGTGCCGCTACACGCCATCGGATTTCAGATGCACTTCATCAAGAGCATGCCCGACCCCCGGAAGATAGCTGAGAACCTGCGGCGGTTTGCGGAACTAGGGCTGGAACTGCACGTGACCGAACTGGACATCGCCATTCAGAAGATGTCCGGCACGCGCGCCGAGCAGCTTGAGCAGCAGGCCGACCTGTACCGACGCGTGATGGAAGTGTGTCTGAGCGTGAAGGCGGTGACAGTCTTTCAGATGTGGGGGCTGGACGACGGGCACTCGTGGGTCCCGTGGTTCACCAAACAGCCCGACGCGGCGCTGCTGTTCGATCGGGATTATCAGCCGAAGCCCGCGTATCACGCCGTGACGCGCACGCTGGCCGAATTTCAACCGGACGCGGACGCGGACGCGTCTCAGACCTGTCCTGTGATTGCAGATTCAGTGAAATAGGTGTCCTTCTTATGGCCAAGACACAGTCCAGAGTGACGATCGTCGGCGGCGGCCTGGCCGGTCTGGCGGCGGCGATCAAGGTCGCCGAGGCCGGCGTCAACGTCGACCTGTTCTCGATGGTCCCGGTCAAGCGATCGCACAGCGTCTGCGCGCAGGGCGGCATCAACGCGTGCAACAAGGTCGCTCGACAGCAGGGGTACAGCGAGTGGATGCACTTCGACGAGACGTTGTACGGCGGGGACTTTCTGAACCATCAGCCGCCGGTATATGAGATGGCGTATTGGGCGCCGCGGATCATTGACCTACTCGACCGCATGGGCGTGCCGTTCAATCGCACGCCGGAGGGCCAGCGCGATCTGCGGATGTTCGGCGGCAGTCTGTACAAACGGACGCACTTCGCAGGCGCGACGACCGGACAGCAACTCATGTACGCCCTCGATGAACAGACGCGACGATGGGAAGCGGAGGGCAAGGTCACCAAGTACGAGTTCTGGGAGTTTCTTGCGCCGGTGCTCGATGACACTTCCGGGGGCGGCGTGTGCAAAGGCTCGGTCGCGCAGGACATGCGGACGATGGAGATCCGCGCGTTTCCGGCCGACGCGGTGGTCATGGCCACAGGCGGCAATGGCGTGATCTTCGGCAAGAGCACCAACAGCGTGATCTGCACCGGGGCCGCGGCCGCCCGCTGCTACCGGGCCGGGGCTTGGCTTGCCAATGCCGAGTTCATCCAGGTCCACCCCACGGCGATCCCCGGCGAGGACAAGTGCCGACTGATGAGCGAGTCAGCCCGCGGTGAAGGCGGGCGCGTCTGGGTCCCGCGCAGGAAGGGCGACGAGCGGCATCCGTCGGACATTCCGGAAAACGAGCGATGGTACTTCCTCGAGGAGAAATATCCCGACTACGGCAACCTCGTGCCGCGCGACATCGCGACGCGTGAGATTTTCTGGATCTGCCGCGACGGCTATGGGGTCGGCGGCGGGCGCATGGTCTACCTCGACTGCACGGCCTTGCCCGGTGCGACGAAGCACAAGCTGGCCGGCATCTTCGAAATCTACGAGAAATTCACCGGCGACGACCCGCGCCACGTGGCGATGAAGATCTTCCCTTCCGTGCACTACACCATGGGCGGGCTCTACACGGTCTACACGGCGAAGGATGATTCGAAGGGTATGGTTCCGGGGGCGTCCAACAACATGATGACGAACATCCCCGGGCTGTATGCCTTCGGCGAGGTGAACTACCAATACCACGGTGGCACGCGACTCGGCGCTAACGCGCTACTCTCGTGCATCTTCGACGGCCTGTTCTGCGGCCCGAGCGTTGTCAACTACGTCACGAACGAGGTGAAGACCGCGGCGGCCGATCTCGACCCGGCGCTCTTCACCCGCAGCGTCGAGCACGAGGAGTCGCGCGTCCACAAGCTGATCGACTCCAACGGCCAATTCAATCCGTACACGCTGCACCGTGAAATGGGCGATGTGATGACCGATCACTGCACCGTCGTCCGCAACGAAGAGGGCATGAGCCAGGCGTACCACGTGCTGCGCCGCCTCAAGGATCAGTACAAACAGATCAAGCTCAGCGACGCCGGCACGTGGACCAACCAGACGCTGGTCTTCGCCCGGGCGCTGGGCGACATGCTGATCTACGCCGAGGCCGTCCTCGCCGGGGCGCTGGCCCGCAAGGAGTCGCGCGGCAGTCACTACCGCAGCGACTACACCGAGCGCGACGACGCTAACTTCCTCAAGACCACCATCGCCAAGTATGACGCGGCCGCCGATCGGCCGATCCTGGAGTTTGAAGACGTGCCTCAACCGCTGGTTCCGCCGCGAGCGCGGACCTACGGTAAGGTCGACGCCTAACGAGCCGCGAGCGTAAGCGAGCGGTAGCGAGCCACAGCGAGGTACAGACACCGATGCCCGACACAACAGCTAAGACCCTGCAACTTCGCATCAAGCGCCAGGACGCGCCCAGAACCAAGCCGTACTGGCAGACGTTCCAGATGCCGTACCGGCCGAACCTCAACGTCATCAGTTGCCTGCAATACATCGCCGAACATCCGGTGACGCTCGACGGTCAGTCGGTCACGCCCGTGACGTGGGACTGCAACTGTCTCGAGGAGGTTTGCGGCGCGTGTACGATGCTGGTCAACGGGCGCGTGCGCCAGAGCTGCTCCTCACTTATTGACCAACTGATCGCCGACACCGGGTCGAACGTCATCACGCTCGCGCCGATGACCAAGTTCCCGGTCGTCCGGGACCTCTGGGTCGATCGGTCGCGCATGTTCGAGGGGCTCAAGGCTGTCAAGGGCTGGGTGCCGATCGACGGCACGCATGACCTGGGCGAAGGACCGCTCGAATCGCCCGAGAACCAGGACATCCGCTACGAGCTATCACGCTGCATGACGTGCGGCTGCTGTCTCGAAGCCTGCCCGCAGTTCCTGCTCGACGGCAACTTCGTCGGCGCTCAGATCATCAGCCAGGTGCGGTACTTCAACATGCACGGGACCGGCCGCGTTCTCGCCGCCGATCGACTGGGCGCGATGATGGCCCCCGGCGGGATCACCGACTGCGGCAACGCGCAGAACTGCGTCAAGGTCTGCCCGAAGCAGATCCCGCTGACCGAATCGATCGCCGACGTCGGCCGACGCACCACCGTCCACGCCGTCAAGAGGTTCTTCACGGGCAAATGACCCCCGGCCCCCGGAAGCACCCCCGGAAGTTCCCCCGGTCCCCGGAAATGCATCGCGGTCACCTCTGGTAGGTTTAGCGGGCGATCGAAGATCGCCGCTCCTACACCTCCCCCAGCGCCTTGGCCATCGCCGCCAGGTGATCTGGCGTCGTGCCGCAGCAGCCGCCGACCACGCCGACGCCGATCTCCACCAGCCGCGCCGCTAGCTCCGCCATGTCATCGGGCATCGCGGGATACACCGACTGACCGCCCACGGTACTGGGCGCGCCGGCGTTGGGTTGAACAATCACCGGCACACGATCGACCGCGACGGCGACGAGTTGCGAAGCCAAACGAAGGTAATCGTCCAGGTCCATGTCCGTTCCGCAGTTGGTGCCGACCACGTCGGCGCCCGCTTCCAGGGCGGCGTTCACGGCGTGCTCGACGGTCGTGCCCATCATCGTCCGTAGCGTCCCGTCAGAGCCCTTCTGGAACGCAAAGGTTGCGATGACCGGCCAATTGGCCACCTGCGTCGCCGCCTTGACGGCGATCGCCAGTTCATTCGGATCGCTCATCGTTTCGATGATCGCCGCGTCCGCGCCGCCTTCATGCAAAGCTTCAAGCTGCTCGACGAAAATCGCCAACAGCTCGCGCGACGTGGTGTCGCCCACCGGCTCAAGAAACCCGCCGAACGGTCCGACGTCGCCCAGGACGATCGCGTCGTCGCCGCCGCCGCGCCGCGCATTGGCCGCCGCCGCGAGATTAACCTCCCGCACCCGATCGGCCGCACCGTGCATCGCCAGCGTCTGCCGGCACGCCTGAAACGTATTGGTCGTGACCAGGTCGCACCCGGCCGCACGGTACCGCCTGTGCACGTTCTCGATCACGCCCGGCCGATCGATGTTCCACAGCGCCGCCGACTCGCCCGGCGCGAGGCCCGCGGCGATCAGTTGCGTTCCCATGCCGCCGTCGCAAAGGACCGGGCGCCTCTTGATCAGTTCCAGCAATGCCGGTCGCAACATGGTCAAACACTCCTACTCATCGGCGCCGCAGGCAGACGGGCTGACGCGAGACGTCAATACATGTTCCGTTTGCGCTGCGATACCGCCGCCAGGTCGATCGAGGCGAGTAGCTCGGCGATCTGCCGGCCGGCCCGGCCGTCGCCGTAAGGATGACGCATGGCCGACAAGTCCAGCTTCATCGCTTTCTTCAGCGCCGCGGAGACTGCTTCGACGCCGTACTCGCAGTCCACGATGTTGCTCGGTTTCTCACGGCCTGCCTGCCGCGGGCCGACGTTCACCGCCGGCACGCCCAGCACCGCGGCCTCGATCAGGCCCGCCGACGAATTGCCGACGATCGCCTTCGCGCCGGCCAGCAGCGCGAGAAACTGCGGACGCGGCAGGTGATCGGTCACGTCGACCTTCGCGTCCAGTAGCGCCGCGCGACTGCCGGCGCAACCCGGGTCCTGGTTCGGCGCGAGCACCAGCCGATGCAGCGTCGCCGTCGCACGCAGCGTCTGCTCCAGCCACCGACGCTCCTCCGGCTCAGTCGCGCCGATCGGATGCTGCAGCACGATGAGCTCCGGCCCATCGCCCGACGGCGCGATATCCGCCAGGCCGTCGGCCGCCGGCGACCCGGTATTGAATACCAGATCAGGATCCTCACCCATGCGGATCAATCGTTTGCGGCTCGTGGCCGTCGCCGCGAAGTGCAGATGCGCGAACTTACTGATCGCGTGGCGGATCGCCTCGTCGGCCACGCCCTCGGCCCGATCGCCGCCATGAATATGCGCCAGGTGCAAACCGCCGATACTCGCCGCCATCGCACCGGCAAGCGCTTCAATGCGGTCGCCCAGGACGACGACAATTCTCGGCCGGGGATGAATCCCGGCAAGCGCCTCGCCGATCGCGATGATCCCCCGCCCCAGCGACGCGACGTCCGCCGCTCGGCCCACCTCGCCCTTGACCTGCATGGGCGCCTTCGCGTCGATGGCAATCCCCGCTTCGGTGATATCGCGCCACGTCTGCGTGATCAGGTGTGTTCCGGTCATGACCGTCCGCAGCAGCAGGCCATCCTGCTCCATGATCGCGCGCATCACCGGCAGCAGCAGGCCGAACTCGGCCCGGCTGCCCGTCACCACCACGATCGTGCGGGTCTGCGGCATCGTCGATCCCTCGCCCCGCCTTCGCCCCGAGCGGTTACGGCGGACAAGCCTATCTATGCTACATCATCCTCACGCAGAAGGTGATTCACCTGAACAGGACGGACAAGCCGCCGCCCGATCAGTCCCGGCAGCCGCGACGCCATGATGCCCGTGCCCGGCCGCTTGAGCGTCAGATCCGCACGACGCAACACGTACCCCGCCGGCAGGTCACGCACCACGCAGACGCTCTGACGCGACACACGCCGAACGTCCCGCTCGCAGGCGAGTAGCCGCTTGCCCCCCTCGCCACGCATCGACTCAGCCTGACGAATCAGCCGCACATACTCAGCGAACCGGTCCGCTTCGAAGCTGGCCGCATGGTCCGGCCCGACGGCGGACCGATCGTACGTCAGATGTTTCTCGATCACCGCCGCGCCCGCCGCTGCCGTCAGCATCCCCGTCTGCACGTTCGTCGTGTGATCCGAATACCCGCGCACGAAGCCGGCGGGCAAGTCGCCGATCCCCCCCAGCGCCGCATCGCCATCGGCGACCGGGTACGCACTGACGCACTGGAGGAACACCGTTGGATGATCCGCCAGCAATCGCGCCGCGGGCTGCAGTTCGTCAATCGTCGCCGCGCCCGTCGACACCAGCATGGCCTTGCCCAACGGCTTCAGCGATTCGAGTAGCGGCAGGTTTACGCAGTCCGGCGACGCGATCTTCACAGCATCCACGTCAAGCGACCGCATGACCGCCACGTCTTCGAGACTGAAGCACGTCGCGATGAACCCGAGCCCCATCGCGCGCGCCTTGTCGCGAAGTTTCGCCATCGCATCCGCGTCAAGCTGCAACTTTTCAAGCATGGCGAAGACGTCATCGGCCTGCGACCGCTGGTACTCCGCCAGCATCGCCTGCGCACTGAGTAGCTTCCGTGGGTCGAAACACTGGATCTTAATCGCGTCAGCCCCGGCGTTCTTGGCCGCGTCGGCAAGTGCCATCGCGCGGTCCAGCGACCCGTCGTGATTCACGCCAAGTTCCGCGATCACGTAAACCGGCTGATCTGGCCCGATCGTCCGACCCGCGATGGTGACGGCCGGCGGATGAGCGGGCCGGCCCGCCAGCGCCGCCTCTGCGATCGCCAAGTCCGCTGCCGTATCCACGTCGATCACCTCGCCCCGCTGCGTCAGAATCGCCCGGCGATCGCGGCCAAGAAACGCATGCGGGTCCGCCTGATCGGCCGACAGCAGACAGTCCCGCCGCACAGCGATGATCCCGCCGTCCAAGCTGTAAACCGGGGGCAAATCCTGACGCCGATCGACGCTGTTGGCCTGATACGGTTGAAGGACGTCGCCGTCGGGTCCGCCCAGCGTCTTCATCCAATACGGATGCATCTTGCCCACAGGCGATACCGACTGGACGCTATCGGCCCCCGTCGCGGCGAGCTTGGCTATCGCACGATCGATCAGATCCGCCGGGCGAAGCGGGACATTGCCATACAAGATCACCACCGCGTCGTACCGTGTCTGGCTTTCCCGCTCGACTGTCTCGATCGCGTGCCGCGCCGCCGCCGCGACCGTCGCCGTGTCGCCCGCGAGCTCGGCGGGACGATCGACGACCCTCACGCCCAACTCACGTGCAGCCTGGGCAATCGCCGGGCCGTCGGTACTCACCACGATCTTCTCAAGACACGCCGCCGCACGCGCATGTTCGATCGTATGCGCGATCATCGGCCGACCCGCCACGGCCAGCACATTCTTATTGAGTAACCCCTTGCTCCCCGCACGCGCCAGAATGACACACAAAGTCCTCATCATTGATGATCGATTGTCCGCTTCCACCGCCTCGCGTCAATCCGTGGGCTCCGCGGTCCCGACGCCATGGCCTTGCACGCGAGCCCAAGCCGCCAGCCAATCGCCCTCGACAAGTAACGCCGCTAGACTGTCCGGCCATCGCGTCACTTGAAGGAGCACCGCCGTGCCCGCTCAACCTTTCACGCACGCCGTCACTGCCGGATGGATCCGCTCCGTCGCCGCCGAGCCATCGCCCGACAAACCCTGGCCGGATACGCGATGGGATGAGCAATTGCTTCAGGACCAGATCCGGTTCCTCGACGTTCAGGCGGAGCTGGGGGTGAAGTACAACCGGCCGTGGGGTGTATTCATCGGTCGCCGTTGGCCCGTGCCGTTCCAGAACGTCGTTAGCGCTGAGCGAGAGAAGCTCATCATCGCGTTCATGACTGCGGCGCATGAGCGCGGTATCAAGATCCTCGCCGGGACGGGCATCTACTCCTGGGGCTTCGAGGAGGTGATCGAGAAGTGTCCGGAAGTGATCGGCGCGGGACAGAACAATCGCATGAGCATGTGCGCGTTCTCCGATGCGGCGTGGGACTGGCAGCGCCGGGTGCTTGATTTCCAGATGGACCCGAAATGGGCCTTCGACGGCGTGAGCATGCAGTCGGCCGACCAGGGGCGGTGTCAGTGCGAGAAGTGTAAGAAGCTCTCGAACGTCGAGCACCACGCGGAATTGCTGATCCGGTCGGCCGATTACATGCGCCGCCAGCGGCCCGACTGGACCATCGGCCAGGCGTCGTGGGGCCTGCGCGTCGACGACCCCGGAAGCTTATGCCACGTTCAGCGAATTGCGGAGGCTGTGGACTACATCATCGAAGTGCAAGAGCGCTCCGCCCGCGGTGACAGCCCATGGCGGAAGGAATTGATCGCGAGTCTAGGCTGCGCGTTCGGCTCGGTCGGCGGTGTATTCGTCGGCCATCCGCAGCACTGGCAGCGCCTGCGATGGTTTCTGCCGTGCGGCCTGCGATCGGCCCAGGCCCTGAAGAAGCTGCATGACGAAGGCGGGCGAGCCTGCGAGTATCACTACCGCGTCTTTACCAATCCCACGGAGGAGGTCTCCTGGCGCACCGGCGCTCGAATCCTCGTCAAGCCGGAAACCCCACCCCAACAAGCTCTACGCGACGCCCTCACAGCCGTCTACGGCGCGAGCGGCGCCGCGGTCGACCAGCTCGCCGACATCTTCACACGCGCTGAGGACGCCTACTTCACACGCAGTAACTTCACCGTCGGCGACGGCGAACTCTCCTTGGAGCCGCTTATCTGGGATAAGAATCCCGCCGCGGCGGGGCCGCCGATCTACCTGCGTGATCGCATGACGCCCGAGGCGCGCGGCGCGTACGCGAAGGAACTGAAAACGATCAAGGCCGACCTGGCCGACCTGGACGTCCCGAACCAGCAGGCCAAGCGTTCTACGCTGACCGGCCTCAACGGCACGCTGGCGGATATCGCCGCGTTGGCGTAAGCGGCCGATCGGAAGCCCGCGATCGCTTGCACGGCCCGGGGCGCCTTGGTCCTCGGCCCCCTCGGTCCCTACCATACATCCATGGCCCGCGACGCCTACCTCGATCCGTATCGTCAGTCCGTGCAGCGGCACGGTCCGCAGTTCGAGGCCACGCTCTGGGCCAGCCCGCGGGCCCAGCGATTGCGATTCAAGGTCTTCACCGAGCTGTGCTTCATGACCGGCAAACGCATCCTCGACGCCGGGTGCAGCCGCGGCGACTTCGCACAGTTCCTGATCGAGCGCAACATTGCCTTCGATCAGTACATCGGCGTCGACGGCGTGCGGGAGGTCATCGACCACGCGCTTGCTCAGAACCTGCCGCGATGCACCTTCGTCTGCGGCGACTTCCTGCGCGAGCCCCAACTGCTGGCTACCGGCGACCCGCAGATCATCTGCCTCTCCGGCACGCTCAACACCATGACCGACCGCCAGGTCTTCGCCCTACTGCATGCCGCGTGGTCCGCTGCGTCGCAGGCTCTGCTATTCAACTTCCTGCCCGACACCGCCGGCCCACGCGCCGCCCGCCAGACCCGACCCGCGCGGCGGCTGGATACCATCCGCATCCTCCGATGGGCTTTCGAGCAGACCTCCCAGGTCCTTTACCGACAGGACTACTTCAAGCACGGCCATGACGCCACCGTCATGATGCGCAAGACAGTCCAGCGTTAGACGCTCTGCGACTGCACCGGCTGTGCCGTCGGCTGTGATGACGCCGGTATGTGCCCGCGGCGTCGCAGCAAACACACGCACGCCAAGCTCAGCAGGCCCAGGCTCGTGGGTTCGGGTATCGCCACCGCCTGTCCGCCGCCGGTCACGATCTGCACAAAACAGGGGATGTCCAGCAGTGAGATGACCGGGTCGCCCGGGTTCGCGCCGCCGCTCGGGTCGATGTCGGCGATGGTCATGTCCGGATGAGCGGCGAGAAAGCCGGCGCCGCCATCGAGGATCGCAGCCGTGAACCCTTCGATGTCCAGCAGGTTCGTCTGGCCATCGACGTTGAAATCGCCCAGGATCACCGGATCGGCCAGATAAAGCCCGTGGACGTACAGACCCAAATCCGAATTGTACAGCTCAGCCCAGAAGGCGATCTGGCCGCTGTCGTTCAGGCCGCGGGTCGAAAACTCCACGCTCTGCACGCCCATACCGAAGAGGCTATCGCCTCTGGCAATCACCTTGTCGGCCACCAGATCCGGGCCCGCGTAAATCGCTTCCACGTCGGTCTGCGTCTGTTCGTCCCAATACACCAGTTCGAAAGCGACCTGCCCTTCGTTGTTCACGGCCGGATCGTCGAATCCCTCCATCGTTTGCATGGACAGCACGACCGTTCGCGTGTATCCGTCGGAGAGGACCAGCTCCGAGACGTCGGTCTGCGTCTGCTCGTCCCAACGGGTGTCGGAAAAGGCGACCATGCCCGCGTCGTTCGCCGAGGGCACCGGGCCGCCATTCCAGAAGTCGTGGGTCTTCCCGTCGATGATCTTGAACATGTTGGGCACTGTCGACTGGAAGAGCCGTGCCGATCCCATGTCGTCGATGTTCCCTCTGAACGTCACGTCGCCGGCGTTGTTGATCGATAGCGGGCCATAGCGGTGAAACGCGTCGGACTCCACAGAAAACAGCGCTTGAATATCACCTCCGGGCTGGCGCGTGTACAGGCCGCGGTCGTACTCCATGCCATCGCCCGATGTGACCATGGCCTCGAACGCGATCACACCGGCATTGTTGATCGATACAGGCCCGATGCCGTCCACCCAGGAGCCGAAAGGCCAGGTTGACGGACTGCCCAAGTAGGTATCGCTCGACAGGACCAGTTGAAAACTCACGCCATTCTGTGTCGTGTAGGCACTGTCCGGCGCCATGGTGCTCCCGTCATAGCCGCTGGTGAAGATGACCGTGCCCGCGTCGTTCATGTCGAAGTGACCATTGCCACTCATGTCGCCCGTCGAGTACAGCCAAGACGGCGCGATCCGCGTCAGTGATTGGCCGTCACCGCGATACAGCACTCGCCCCATCTGATCCTCGTCCCGCCCATCAAAGACAACCTGCCCCGCGTTGTTCAGCGCCCAGTCCATTTCTTCACCCATGGTGGGAACAGGCCCCATCCAGTCCACCGTCTCGGCGATCGGCGTGAAGCGATATCCGCCATACGCGGTGACGGGCATCGCCAGCAGCACAGCGAGTAGCACCCACAGAGTCTTGCGTACATACATGACGTGTCTCCTGGTCTGGAGCGCGGCGGGAACCGCGCTTATCTGAGATTCGGTCGTTCGTCCCTCAAAGATGCGAGCCCTGGATAGCACTGGCCCCTCTCATCTGAGCCGCCATTCTACGGGAGTCTGTGCCGGCACGCAATAGAAAAATGCTGCCTTCGGCGCCAGTCGTACGCATGACCGCGCAGATGCATATGGATCACACGCCCGAATACCGGCGATGTGACGCTGGGTAGGACTGTCGCAAGAGAATTCGCCGATCAGCGTCTGCGAAGGCTGAGGCACATGACGCCCAAGCCGAGCAAACAGAGGCTGGCCGGCTCGGGTGTGATGATGTGAAGTTCGATGCCGCTCTTCGCGATCGCCGCCGACGTCCCCTCGATGCTGATCGTCTGCAGGTTGTTGTTGAATGTCAGACCGACGTGCGTGATCCCCAGCCCGGCCAGGTCGAGTTCAGCCCGCGCGATCAACGAGCCGTCGAAGGGCGTCAGATCAAAGATCCATGGCGGCGTGCCGAGAATGCCCAGAACATCCAGCACCGACTGGTAGATGTCCAGGCTGTGGCCCGCCGTCAAGTCCTGAACCACCAGCAAACCGCTGATCATTGCGGCCGTCGTGCCCGCTGGATCGACGCCCAGCAGATCTGCGTCGAACCACTCGATGATCGCGATCGATTCGATCGTCTTGCCGGGTTCGGCGATGACCTGCAGCGTCAGCGTGCCGCTGGTCGTGTCCGCCGCGCCGTCCGCCGACGCGGACGCGAAGGTGGGATCGAACACCAGCGTGTCGGCCGCAGGGGTCGGCGTGCCGTATAGCGGCGGCGCGTCCGTAACCGTCGCTTCCTCGATGTCGACGAACGCCACGCTGTCGCCCGACATGTCGCCGTAGTTGATGCTCGCAGCGTGTGCCACAGTGAGCGGCGCGAGGGTCAGCATCGCGGCCGCCAGGAAGGCGCGGGTCAATGTGCCGGTCACGTCTCGATCCTCCAAAGAGCCATCGCCGCAGCCGGATGACTACCGCGCAGCGCGTGCTCTTGGAGTGAACTGTGATCCGCAAACGGCAAGAAGGGAAGCAAAACGTCGCCGTATCGGTCGCGCTGATCGCCCGCCCCGTCCGACCGTGTGGTTTGTAACGATTGTGAGGCCGCGGGATCGCCGGTTGCGGCGACGCAGCTTCATGACACGAGCAAGTCAATCGTGATTGAATCGCCGGATGATCAGCGTATCATTCTGACCGCCGAACCCGAAGCTGTTGGACATCGCCACGTTGACCTTCACGCTGCGTGCGGCATTGGCGACGTAGTCCAGGTCGCAGGCGGGGTCCGGCTGGTTCAGATTGATCGTGGGGGCAACGCGTCCGTCGCGGATGGCCAGCACGCAGGTGATCGCTTCCACCGCGCCCGCCGCCGCGATCAGGTGGCCGAGCATGCTCTTGATCGAACTCATGGGGATCCGCTTCGCCCGATCGCCGAAGACGCGCTTGACCGCGAGGGTCTCGATCGAGTCGTTCTCCTTCGTCCCCGTGCCGTGGGCGGAGATGTAGTCGATCTGGTCGGTGTCGATCTTGGCGTCGGCAAGCGCCCCGCGCATCGCTTCGATGGCGCCGCGGCCTTCGGGATGAATGTCCGTGATGCGGTAGGCGTCGGCCGACGACCCTTACCCGACGATCTCCGCGAGGATCCTCGCTCGCCGGGCACGCGCGTGCTCGAGCGTTTCGATGATGAGCATGCCGGCCCCTTCGCCCAGGACGAAGCCGTCGCGATCGATGCTGAACGGGCGCGACGCGGTGGCCGGATCGTCGTTGCGCGTCGAGAGGGCGGTCAGCCGGTTAAAGCCGGTGACGCCGAAGGGGTGGATCATGGTGTGCGCGCCGCCGGTGATCATGACGTCCGCGTCGCCGCGCCGCAGGATGTGCGTCGCTTCACCGATGGCTTGTGTGGACGCCGCGCACGCCGTCAGGCAGTTGTAGGCCGGACCATACGCATCGAACTCCATCGCCAGATGCGTCAGCGGCATGTTGGGTTCCTGCTCACTTTCGCGGACAGGCGACATGCGCTGTAGCGCCGCTTCGACCCAGCGCCGTGTGTCCAGTCGCCCCGCGTCAGCGTCCCACCCCACCAGCGCGGAGCTGACGTAGGGATCGAAATCAAGCGTGCCTTCGCCGCTACCCAGGTAAATGCCCAGACGATCCCGGTCCAGACGCGACAGCTTATCCAGGCCGGCCGATCGCCAAGCCTGCGCGGCCGCGCCAAGGGCGAAGGACGTATTCAGCCCCACCTGCTCGTGAACTTCCGGCCGCTGGACGAACTGGCGATAGTCGTAGTCGCGGACCTCCGCGGCGAAGGTCGAGGGGAACGTCGTCGCGTCGAAGTGCTCCGTCGGGCGCAGGGCCGATTCGGCCGCGAGCAGGCGCGCCCAGACCGTCTCGACGTCGTGGCCCAGCGGCGTGACCCATCCGATACCCGTGATGACAACGCGTGTGCTCATGCGGGATGGCTCGTGTTTGAAGTGCCTCGGTCGATACGCCGCAGAACCATCGCCGCATTCTGCCCGCCCATGCCCGTGCTGGTGACTAGCACGTGCTCAAGCTCGGCCGGCTCGGCGGCCCTGCTCCCGGCTCGCAGGCCGGCCAGAGGCTGATCGCAGTTGATCACCGCGGGAATCATCTGCTCGACCAGCGCCTTGGCCGCGATGCAGATGTCCGGACCGCCCGCCCCCGCCGCGCAGTTGCCGATATTCGCCTTGGTCGTCGCGATCGGCAGACGCACCACGTGCGAGCCGAAGACGCGGCGCAGTGCCGCCGCTTCCGCCTGATCGTAGTTGGCGATGCCCGCGGCGAAGGGGATCACCAGGTCGATATCCCTCGCCTCGATCTCCGCGTCGCGCAAGGCCGCCTCGATCGCATAGCGGATGCCTCGCCCGTCGGGGTCGGGCGTCATGTTGCGCGATGGCCGATGCACCGTCTGTGAAGCGCCGAAGCCGGCAATCTCGGCGTACGCACGGATCGGGCTGGATGCGTTCGCGCATCGCTGCTCGAACGTGTCGAGCGCTTCGATGGTCAGAATCGCCCCGCCTTCGCCCGGCACGGTCCCCGCGGCCGTCTTGCAGAACGGACGCACCGCCCGGGCCGGGTTGTCGTGGTCGGTGGTGTTCAGTCGCCCGGTGAACACCTGACGCAGTAGCGCGAGCGGGTTGACCTTCGTCTCGATGCCCCCGCAGAAACACATGTCCGCGCTG
>Ga0214473_10003126_pt1 | contig 20202 bp, 11 predicted proteins | sample RVTome_7_FD_203509 | JGI IMG/M metagenome (GOLD analysis project Ga0214473, IMG submission 203509) | Soil microbial communities from uranium-contaminated site in the Upper Colorado River Basin, Wyoming, United States - RVT98D197 | ecosystem: Environmental > Terrestrial > Soil > Contaminated >... | reverse complement strand
GCGTGGGGTATCGCTCAAGGGCGGCCGATCGAGACGCCCGGCTTAACCCAACTGTGGCTCCAAATGGATATCGACGGGCTCGCCCGTCGGGTCACGAGTTTCAAAGGCAGGATTGGCTGCACCAGTTCACCCCTCACGACCCCCCGAAACCGTGCTTCACGGCGCTTGTTGCGCGACAAATACATACAACGCGGGCTTGCTTGTACAAGCCGCCCCCCGGAGAATCGGTGTTTTCCACTGCGTCAATTCAAAACCCGGAAGGAGAAAAACATGCGAATGCGTTTCAACATAGCCTTGATCGGCGTACTGGCATATCCGACTTTCGCGGCCGCGGACGATGAGCTCAAGACCGCGGACGAAGTCATCACGAAATACATCGAGGCCATCGGCGGGCGGGCCAAAATGGATGCGGTCAAGACGACGCGGGCCACGGGCAAGAGCATCATGGGCGGCGGCATGGAAACGCCCATGACCATGGAGCAAAAGCGCCCCAAGAGCATGCGTGTCGAGTTCACGTTTCAGGGGATGACCGGCATTCAGGCCTTTGACGGCGAATCGGGTTGGTTCGTGATGCCCTTCGCGGGGAAGACCGATCCGGAGAAGATGCCCGAAGAGATGGTGAAGATCTTCGCGGACCAGGCCGACATGGACGGCCCCCTGGTGGATTACGCCAAGAAGGGACATCAGATCGAGCTGGTTGGCAAGGACGAGGTAGAGGGCAGTTCGACCTACAAGCTGAAAGTGACCAAGAAATCCGGCGACGTCGAATATCACTATCTCGATGCGGATCATTATCTGCCGGTGCAGTTGACCGGGGAGCGCGAGATTCAGGGCATGCCCATCGAATTCAAGGTCACGTTCGGCGACTACAAAGAGGTCGGCGGCATGATGCTCCCGCACTCCATGACGCAATCCGGAGGCCCCATGGGCGGCAATCAGTTGATCATCGAGAAGTACGAAGTCAACGTGGACCTTCCCGACGAGCGCTTCCAGATGCCCGCCCCCAAGCCCAAGGAGGAAACTCCCCCCGCCGGTGAAGCCGCTCCCAAGGAAGAAAAGAAGCCTGAAAAGAAAGACGACGGCGGCAAGTAGATTCGTCCGGAATTCGCTCTTGATTCCTGATTCTCTCACGGATCTGAAAGTCCGCACAGAACACGGTTCTTTGAAACCTAAGGGAATAGAGTATCAGTCATGACGAGTCCGGTTCGCCTTCGTTTTCTCGTTGCGCTCCTGGCGGTCATCGGTTCGGGGGTCGCCCCCACGCGGGCTGAAGTCAAATATGATTCCAACACCTTCGGTGAGTTGGAGGCCCGGGCCATCGGACCGGCGGTCATGGGCGGACGCATCGCGGCGCTCGACGCGGTGATGACCGAACGGCTTATGGTTTACGTGGGAGCGGCCTCGGGCGGTGTGTGGAAATCCATCAACGGCGGGATCACGTTCAAGGCCGTCTTCGACGAATACACGCAATCCATCGGCGCCATCGCCATGGATCGCAAGAAGCCCGAAACGGTTTGGGTGGGAACGGGTGAAGCGTGGACGCGGAACAGCGTCTCCGTCGGCGACGGGGTATACAAGACCACCGACGGCGGCGACAACTGGAAACACGTCGGACTTAAAGATACCGAGCGCATCGTCAAGATCCTGATCCACCCCGCCGAGAGCGACACAGTTTACGTATGCGCTCCCGGCCATCTCTGGAATTCCAACGAAGAACGCGGCGTCTTCAAGACCACCGACGGCGGAAATATCTGGAACAAAGTCCTTTATGTCGATGCGGACACCGGCTGCGGCGATCTGGCCATGGATCCGCAGGAGCCGGACATCCTCTACGCGGGCATGTGGCAATTCCGACGCTGGCCCTGGCATTTCGAATCCGGCGGACCGGGAAGTGGACTGTATAAGACCACCGACGGCGGTACCACGTGGAAGAAGATCACCAGCGGATTGCCGGAAAGTGAACTGGGCCGCATCGGCATCGCCGTAGCGCCCTCCCGCCCGAACCGCGTCTACGCCACGGTCGAATCCGAAAGCACGGCCATGTACCGCTCCGACGATTGCGGCGAAAGCTGGACGCGCGTGGGGACCACCGGCATGGTGGAGGCGCGGCCGTTTTATTTTTCACTGGTCGTCGTTGATCCCAAGAACTATGATCGCGTGTACAAGCCGGCGGGGGTGACCGCGGTCAGCAACGACGCCGGGGAGACCTTTACAAACATTGCCGGCACTCCGCATCCGGACCACCACGCCTTCTGGATCAATCCGGCCAACCCGGACCACATATTGCTCGGCACGGACGGCGGGTTGTATGAATCGATCAATCGCGGCGTTCACTGGACTTTCCGGCAATCGCTTCCGCTGTCCCAGTTTTATCAGGTCAGCTATGACCTGCAGGATCCGTATTATGTGTACGGCGGCTTGCAGGATAACGGCTCGTGGATGGGACCTTCGCAGGCGCCCACCGGGATCACCAATTCGCTCTGGCGAAACATCGGCGGCGGGGACGGCTTTCACGTACACGTGGATCGCGGCGCTGCCGACTTCATCTACACCGAATGGCAAGGCGGTCACATCCAACGCTATCGGCGATCGACCGGCGAGACCAAGGACATCAAACCCCTGGAGGAAGAAGGCGATCCGAAATATCGCTTCAACTGGAATTCGCCCATTCAGGTCAGCCCCAACCGAGCGGACACGATGTACATCGGCGGTCAGTATCTTTTTCGCTCGCGGGATCGCGGGGAATCCTGGGAAAAGATTTCGCCGGACCTGACCACCAACGACCCCGAAAAACAAAAGCAAATCGAGTCCGGCGGTTTGACCGTTGACAATTCCACCGCGGAAAATCACTGCACCATCTACACGATCGCCGAGTCACCGTTCGATGAGAACATCATCTGGGTCGGCACCGACGATGGAAACGTGCAGGTCACCCAGAATGGCGGCAAGAGCTGGACCAACGTCACCTCCAACCTCCCGGACGTGCTTCCCTGCACCTGGGTCTCACAGGTGGAGGCCAGCCCGCACGACAAGGCGACGGCTTACGTCACGCTGGACGGTCATCGTACCGGTGACATGAAACCGTACCTATTCAAGACCACGGATTTCGGAAGAACCTGGAGGTCACTCATCACCGAAGGCGTCGAGGGTTATGCGCTCTCGGTTCGCCAGGATATCGTCAATCCGCGGCTCTTGTTTCTCGGTACGGAATTCGGGTTGTACATTTCCATCGACGACGGCGCCCGCTGGGCGCGATTCAAGAGCAAGCTGCCCAAAGTGGCGGTGGCCTCGATTGCGATTCATCCGCGCGAGCATGACGTGATCCTCGGCACGCACGGCCGGGGGATCTGGATCATTGACGACATCACTCCGCTGCGTCATCTGTCGGACGAGGTGTTAGATTCGGACGTGGCCTTCCTCCCGACGAATCCGGCGCAGATGCGCATTCCGGCCGGCGGACAGGAGTTCTCCGGCGACGACCAATTCGTCGGGGCCAGCCGGTCCTCCGCGGCGCAGATCACGTATTATCTGAAGAAGCGCCATTTGTTCGGCGATTTGAAGGTGGAGGTACTGGACCCCGAAGGCAAGGTGCTATCGTCGTTGCCGGGCGGCCGGCGACCGGGCATCAATCGCGTCGGATGGATGCTGCGCGGGAAGCCGCCGAAAGTTCCGCCCGCCGCCACGCTGGTGCCGGATATGTACGCCATGCTGGGGCCGCAAGTCGCGGAGGGGACGTACAAGGTTCGCCTGGTCAAGGGCGACAAGACCTACGAAAGCAGCGTCTCCGTGGTGATGGATCCACGGGCCGACTACACCAAAGAAGGCCGCGATTTGCAGGACAAAACGGTCACGCAGCTTTACGGAATGCTCGAACGCCTTACCTATGTGGTGGATGCGATTCTGGAAGTTCAAGAACAATCCAAGGCCCGCGTCACCAAACTGACTGAGAATCAATCACTCCGCGACGAAACTCGGAAGCTGCACGACGACTTGGACGCTTTTCGCAAGACGTTGGTGGCCACGCGCAAAGGTGGATTCATCGCCGGCGAGGAGCAACTTCGCGAGAAAATCGGCTCCCTCTACGGCGCGGTGAACGGCTATGAAGGCGGGCCTACCCATTCGCAAGTCAAGTACCTGGATGTGCTGGGGAGACAGCTTGAGATCGCGGAGAAGCGGTTTGACGGTGAATTCACCCAGCAACTCGAGTCGCTGAACCAAAAGCTGCAAGCGGCAGGCGCCGAGGCCATTCGCAAATTGACTCGCGAGGAATGGAAGGCCAAACGCGACAAAGAGTAATAAAAAGGTCGACCCACATGAACAACAAGGCGAACGCGCCAGGCTTTATCCGAATCGCGCCGCGATCGGCATGCGCCGGCCCGTTCCAAACGCCCGGCTGGTCACCTTCAACCCCACCGGCGCTTGCTTGCGCTTGTATTCGCTGAGGTCGACCATTCGTGCCACGCGTTCCACCACCGCTCGATCAAAGCCCTGGGCGATCACTTCTTCAATCGAGGCCTCTCGCTCGACGTAGGCTTCCAGAATCGCATCAAGAATATCGTACGGCGGCAGCGTATCCTGATCGGTTTGATTCTCGCGAAGTTCAGCCGAGGGCGCTTTGGTCAGCACCCTATCGGGAATGCGATCATAACCCGTCAGCGTGTTGATGTGCCGCGCCAATTCGTATACCGCGGATTTGGGTACGTCGGAAAGCACGGCCAACCCTCCACACATGTCGCCGTACAGCGTGCAATACCCCACCGCCCATTCACTCTTGTTGCCCGTCGCCAGCACCAGACGCCCGAACTTGTTCGACAGGGCCATCAGGATGTTCCCGCGGATCCGCGCTTGCAGGTTTTCCTCCGCCAAAGTCGTACTTCCCGGCGGCGCTTCGGCGAAAACCGGTTCCACGGATTGCTCCATCACGCGATGAGCGTCCTTGATCGACACCACCTGAAAATGGATGCCCAGGTTTTCGGCCAGCCGCTCCGCGTCCTCCAGACTATGGACGCTTGAATAACGGGAAGGCATGGCCACGCCGTACACGTGATCGGGACCGAGCGCATCCGCCGCCAGGACCGCAACGAGCGCGGAGTCGATCCCGCCGGAAAGTCCAATCAAGACCGAATCGAATCCGCACTTGTGCAGGTAGTCGCGTAGACCGAGCATTAACGCCTGCCGGATGCTCTCAATGCGGTCGGGGTAGGGCTCAAGACGACCCGACCCTTCCGGCGCCTCAACGATCAGAAAATCCTCGGCGAAGGCCTTTGCCCGGGCCACGGTTTCGCCGCGCGCATTCATCACCAAGCTCGCCCCGTCAAACAGTAGATCATCGTGCCCCCCGACCTGATTCACGTACACCAGCGGCACACCAAGCGCTTTGACTTGCGTGGAAAACAAGGCCTCGCGCTCCGCGTTTACGCCGGCGCGATAGGGCGACGCCGACAGATTGACGAACAGGTTCGCCCCTCTCGACGACGTGAGCTTGATGGGATCTACTCCGTAAACGGCCCGCCCCTCGAATTGCGTGTTGTTCCACAGGTCTTCACAAATCGTGACCCCCACGACGTGCGTCCTGCCCCTGGAACGTTGTTCAAACGTCAACGGCTCGACGCCCGGGTCGAAATAGCGCGCCTCGTCGAACACGTCATACGTGGGAAGGAGCATCTTGGCGTAGACGGCTTCCACCTTTCCGCCTCGACATACGGCCGCGGCGTTGCGAATACCCTTGCCCGTCTCCGATGGATCCCGCTGCACAAAGCCGATCAACGCCGTGATGTTGACGCACGCCTGCGCCACGTGGGCGAGCGATTCGATATTCCGGTCAAGCAATGTCTTTCGATAGACGAGATCTTTCGGCGGATACCCGAACAGGGCGAGCTCGGGAAACACCACGACTTCAGCGCCCTCGCCGACGGCGCGGCGGAGGCCGTGAAGCACCTTTTCACAATTGCCTGATATGTCTCCGACGATGGTGTTGATCTGAGCGAGAGCGACCTTCATGGACGGCGTCCGGAAAGGAATGTCGAATGTCGAATCTAGAATGGGGAATCTAGCAGATCGTTGGGGCGCTGAAAAGAAGCCTCTCGAAAGGACGACGGCTCGCTGTCGTGACGCGGTTGTTTAGCATCGCCGATCGTCCATCGACCATCCATATTCCCGGGCGCTCCCTCACGGTCGCGGTTCTGAGGGGATTCTCCCAACGCTCCCTTCGCCATTCTGGATTCGCCATTCGCATCTCGCGTTCTACGCGAAATACGCCTTCACCACGTACTGGTGCATCATGCGCTGGGCGTTGAAGAACGAGCCGTTGAGGGCGATGCAGTGTCGCATCATGTCGATGTACAGATCGCGGTTCTGGTAGAATCGCGGCAGGACCACGTACTCGAGTTTGTCGTACAAGCTTTCCGCGTCGCGGGCGCGATCGCCGGGATGCGCTCCCGCCGGGATCGGCGACCCGATCGCCCACCCCGTCGTCCCCTCGATCCATCCTTCGATCCACCAGCCGTCCAGCACGGAAAGCGACGGGATGCCGTTGAGCGCCGCCTTCATCCCGCTGGTGCCGGAGGCCTCCAGCGGCGGCTCCGGGGTGTTGAGCCAAACGTCCACGCCGGACGTAAACAGCTTGCAAAGCTCCATGTCGTAATCGGCGAGGTACACGATCTTAATCGCGTCACGGAGGTCCTTGGCCGCCCGGACGATTCGTCGGATCATCTCCTTCCCCCCGCCGTCGTGCGGATGGGCCTTTCCCGCGTAGAGCACCTGAATCGGTCCGACCAGTTCGTGAATCCGTCGCAGCCGTTGCGGATCTTCAAAGAACAGGTCCCCGCGTTTGTAGGCCGCCGCCCGCCGCGCGAAGCCGATGGTGAAGGTATCGACATCCATGCCGATACCGGTGACCCCATTGACCTGGTCGATTAACCTCTGCTTGGCCCGCTGGTGCGCCGACCAGATTTGATAGTTCGGAATCGACAGCGCGTTTCGCAGACTGTAGGCATCCTCCCGCCACGTCGGGATGTGCTCGTCAAACAGTTCCTGCATCGGCGGCGCGACCCACGTCCGGGCATGAACGCCGTTGGTGATCGAATCAATGGAAAAAGGCGCGAACATCTGCCGCGACACTTCCCCGTGCCGACGCGCCACGCCGTTGACATACTGGCTGAGATGCAACGCGAGATAAGTCAGGTTGAGCGATCCATCCACGCACGAAATCTGCCGCAGGGTTTCCGCCGTCTTGGGATCAAGCACTCGAACCACGACATCAAACGGAAATTGATCGTGACCCGCCGGGACCGGCGTGTGCGTGGTGAAGACGCATTGGCTTCGGACACTTTCCAGGCCGACCGACTTCAACGCCGTCCCGCTTCCCCCGTTGCGATACTCACTGAGCAATTCGATCGACAGGAGCCCGGCATGTCCCTCATTCATGTGGAAGCGGGCGAGCTTGTCATGACCCAGAGCGCGCAACATGCGCACGCCGCCGATGCCCAGCACCGCCTCCTGACAGAGTCGATAGCGCGAATCGCCGCCGTACAGATAATAGGTAATCCCGCGATGCGACTCGGCGTTTTCCGGATGGTCGGTGTCCAGGAAGATCACCGGAACGACGTAGCCTCCGTAGCCGATCACTTCGTATTGCCAGGCGCGCAACACAACGTCACGCCCCTCCAACGTGATGCTCGCCCGGGCGGGCAGTTCCTGCATGTACTTCTCGATGGGCCACTCGACCGGCTCCTCCGTTTGGTTGCCGTCGGCGTCCAATCGTTGTCGACAATAGCCTTTGCGATGCAGCAAGGTGACGGCCACCATCGGCACGCGTAGATCGGCGGCGGCGCGAATCGTATCGCCCGCGAGCACGCCAAGACCGCCGCTGTAGGTCGGAATCTCATTGGTGAGCCCGATCTCCATCGAGAAATACGCAATCTTTCGTGTGATGGCCATCCGTATCCTGGAGTTCCCGAGCTCCTTCATCCACCCGTTCAAGCCAAAGCACGGGGAGGCAGCGTTTCAAACCTCACCGAAAGCGATGCGCTCCCTGGGAAAGACGGAGAGTCGAACCCTTCGGCCCAGATCCGAGTATCCGCGGGGCTTTGAAAGATGCAACTCCCTGTACACCTTCGCATCAAACCGTACCATAGGTTCGGTGATGATCAGTTCCGGCCATCCGTATCCCTTGGGCGCCACCCCCGATGGCGATGGTTGCAACTTTGCCCTTTACACGGAACACGCCACGTCCGTCGAGCTCTGCCTCTTCCAACGCTCGACGGACGAACCGGAGACTCACCGTTTCGAACTGCCCGGTCGAACCCATCATGTCCGGCATGGCCACGTCAAGAAGATCAAGCCCGGGCAGTTGTACGGGTATCGCGTCCTGGGGCCCTACGCTCCCCAGCACGGCCACCGTTTCAATCCCAACAAACTACTTATCGACCCTTACGCTCGTCTACTATCGCGCGACTTTATCTGGCATGATTCCCTGTTCGCTTATCCCGTTGGCGACCCGCGGGAAGACCTCGCCTTTGACCACCGCGACAGCTCTGCCTTCGTTCCCAAGTCCGTGGTCCTCGACCCCACCTTTGATTGGCGCAACGAGGCTCCCCTTGATACACCCTGGCGGGATACGATCATCTATGAATGCCACGTTCGGGGAATGACCAAGCTCCACCCTGAAGTTCCTCCAGAAGTCCGCGGCACTTACCTGGCTTTCTGCACGGAACCGATCATTGACCACCTCAAACAACTGGGGGTCACGGCCGTTGAGTTCCTTCCTGTATGCCATGCCTTGGATGAGAACCGCCTGTGGCGACTGGGTCTGACGAACTACTGGGGTTATAGTCCGATAACTTTTTTCGCCCCAACGACTCGTCATGCCTCGGCCGGAGGCGATGCCGTGCAAGAATTCAAGACGATGGTCCGAACGCTGCACCGGGCGGGTATCGAAGTGATTCTCGACGTTGTGTACAACCACACCGGGGAAAGTGGTCGCCTAGGCCCCACCGTTTGCTTTCGGGGCATCGACAACGCGGCCTATTATCGCATCGACCCCGAAGACCGCCGTCAATACCAGGACGTCTCCGGTTGCGGGAATGCGTTCGACGTCCGAAACGCCGGAGCTTTCCGGTTGATCTTCGACAGTCTTCGTTACTGGGTGCAGGAAATGCACGTGGACGGCTTTCGCTTCGATCTGGCGACGGCGCTGGCCCGAACTCGGCATGGCGTGGAGTTTGATGCTCCCTTCTTTGCTGCCGTGGCCCAGGACCCGGTGTTGTCGCGGGTCAAGCTCATTGCGGAACCGTGGGACGTGGGGCTGGACGGTTATGGCCTCGGGGCATACCCGATTCCGTGGGCGGAGTGGAACGACAAGTATCGAACGACGATCCGCTCGTTTTGGCGCGGCGATCCCATTTCGCTGGGCGAGGTCGCCCGCCGACTGTCCGGCAGCAGTGATGTGTTCGAAGGGAATCATCGCACGCCCTGCGCGAGCATCAACTTCGTCACCGCCCACGACGGCTTTACCCTGCACGACCTGGTCAGCTACGAACGCAAACACAATGAAGCCAATCAAGAAAGTAATCGCGACGGGATCAACGAAAATCAATCGTGTAACTGGGGGGTGGAAGGGCCGACCCAAGACCAAGCCATTCTCGCCTTGCGCGAAAAGGCGAAACGCAATCTTCTGGCCACGCTCACGTTTTCGCTGGGGATCCCGATGCTCACCGCCGGAGATGAAATGGGTCGCACTCAGTGCGGCAACAACAACGCCTATTGCCAGGACAACGAAATCTCCTGGGTCGACTGGAGACTTCGTCCCTGGCAAGTGGAGTTCCTGGCATTCACGAAACGCCTGATCCATTTGCGGCGACACTTCCTGATTCTTCGTCGTTGTCGCTTCTGGCACGGGGAGGCCGTTTGCGAAGCCGGAATCAAAGATGCGACCTGGCTTGCGCCGTACGGTCGGGAGATGACCGCTGACGATTGGAATAACCCCGGTCAGCGCACGTTGGGGATTCTGCTGCACGAACACGCTGTCAACCCTGAAAACGCAGTTTCCCCCGAACGGGGTCCGCGAACGGAGCGCGAGGCCGCGTACGGCCAACCACGAACGCTGCTCCTCATTGCCAATGCCGATTCTCATCCGGTACGATTCAATCTGCCGATCGTACCAGAAGTACAATCCTGGCGATTATGCGTCGATACCAATGACCTGTCGGCCCGAAATACGGATCTTCGCCGCGGCGTGATGGATGTAGCCCCCCGATCCATGCTGGTCTTGCAGGGCGTGGCGTGAGGCGCAGGGAATCGCAACCAGAAGATTTAGATTGTGATGGCGATGATGGCGGAGATGCAATCGATCCTTCCGCGAGAACCATCCGGCGATCCGATGCGAGTCGATCCCAACGACTGGAATGCGTTGCGCACGTTCAGCCATTCCGAACCGCATCGGGTCCTGGGGGCGCATCCGTCCCGGTTGAACGGCGCGGAGGGCGTCGTCATCCGCGCGTTTCATCCCGACGCCGTAGCGGCGTCGTGCACGCTCCACGACGGGCGTCTCGTTCCCATGCGACCCGTGGCCGACGGAGGCTTGTTCGCCGCGTTTATCCCCCGCGAAACCACCCTTCTCCCCTATCGCGTACGATTCCAATTCGCCAGCGGGAAGGCCTGGGAACAAGAGGATCCCTACCGCTATCTTCCAACGTTGGGGGACATGGATCTTCATCTGTTCAACGAGGGTAATCACCTGCGCATCTGGGAGAAGCTCGGCAGTCAGGTTCGAACGATCGATGGCGTTGCGGGTGCGGCCTTCGCGGTGTGGGCGCCGAACGCCGCCCGTGTTTCCGTGGTCGGTGATTTTTGTCACTGGGACGGCCGACTATTCCCCATGAGGCGCATGGGCGTCTCCGGCGTGTTCGAACTGTTCATCCCCGGCCTGCGTCCGGGCACGCTGTACAAGTACGAGATCAAGACGCCGCAAGGCGCGATCCGCCTGAAAACCGATCCCTATGCCCGCTCCATGGAAGGGCCGCCCGGCAATGCCTCCCGCGTATACGAGCCCAGCCATGAATGGGGCGACGAGACTTGGATGCAATCGCTCCCGCGCCGTGATTATCACCGTGAGCCTCTATCCGTTTACGAAGTACACCTGGGCTCCTGGGCTCGCGTGCCCGAGGAAGGGAATCGCCCGCTGACGTATCGGGAAATCGCTCCGCGCCTGGCCAAGCACGTCAAGCGCTTCGGTTTCACGCACATCGAGTTGATGCCCGTGGCCGAGCACCCGCTCGCCGCGTCCTGGGGTTATCAGGTCACCGGCTACTACGCCCCGACGTGGCGATACGGATCGCCCGATGATTTTCGATACTTCGTCGACGTGTGTCATCAGCACGGCATCGGCGTCATTCTGGACTGGGTGCCGGCGCACTTTCCCAGGGATGATTTCGCTCTGCGGCGCTTTGACGGGACGGCTCTGTACGAGCACGACGATCCGCGCCTGGGCGAGCACCCCGACTGGGGCACGCTCATCTTCAATTACGGCCGTCACGAAGTGCGCAATTTCCTCATCGCCAACGCCCTTTTTTGGCTCAAGGAATTTCACATTGATGCCCTGCGCATCGACGCGGTGGCCTCCATGCTCTACTTGGACTACAGTCGCCATGATGGAGAATGGCTGCCCAATCGCTACGGGGGCAAGGAGAACATCGAGGCCTTGGCGTTGCTTCGTTCGCTGAATCAGACCATTCGCGACGAGTGTCCGGGGCACTTTACCATCGCCGAGGAATCCACCTCATGGTCGGGAGTCACTCGACCCGTCTCGCAACACGGCGGATTGGGCTTTACCTTCAAATGGAACATGGGCTGGATGCACGACACGCTCCAGTATTTCGCCAAAGAACCCGTCCATCGCAAGTACCATCATAACGATCTGACCTTCGCCATGCTCTATGAATACTCGGAACATTTCATCAACGCCCTCTCCCACGACGAGGTGGTGCATGGCAAGCGCACTCTGCTGGAAAAAATGCCGGGCGACATCTGGCAGAAATTCGCCAATCTCCGCGCTTTACTGGCGTACCAGTTCACGCGACCCGGGAAACAACTGCTCTTCATGGGAACGGAACTCGCCCCTTTCAACGAATGGTATGACGACGCCAGTCTCGACTGGCACCTGGCCGACGACCCCATGCGCGTCGGATTGATGAAGTTCATGGAGGATTTGGGTCGGCTTTACCATGAATCTCCCTGTCTTTGGCGCAGCGACCCCGATCCGTCCGGCTTTGGGTGGATCGAGTGCAACGATTGCGACAACTCCGTTTTCTCGTTTCGCCGGGATCACGGCGACGATCATCTCCTCATCGCTCTCAACCTCACTCCCGTGCCACGACACGCTTATCGAATCGGCGCGCCGCATAGCGGCCGCTATATCCGCTGCCTGACGAGTGATGATGCTCAATACGGCGGCAGCGGTTTTGCCAACGCCGACACGCTTTACAGTGAGGCCCATTCCATGCACGGTTATGCGCATTCGTTGAACCTGGCCCTCCCGCCCCTGTCCGCCTTGATCTTAAGACCGGCGTGAATATGTCCACCCGACACGATCTGCGCGCTCTGGCCCATCGCGCCGGCATTCAGTCCTCGTACACCGGACTGGACGGAAAGGAGCATGTGGCTTCCGACCGAACGATCGAGCTTCTGCTCACTGCCATGGGGTTCGACACATCCAGCGAGGGGGCCGTCGCCTCAGCGGTCCGAGACTTGGAGGCGACGTCGTTATCCCGACTCATGCCTCCGGTTCGCGTCGTCTCCTACAACGCCGAAGAAGCACCCATCGTTCACTTGACCGCCCCGCCCGGAGGAATGGATGCCTGCGACTGGGAACTGGAGCTGATTGAGGAGGGCGGCCGTTGTCATCGTAAGTGTGGTTGCAGTAAACCGTCCGCCTCAGATAGCGCGATCCAGATTGCCCTGCCGTGCAACCCCCCGCCCGGATACCATCGGCTGCGGATTTCGTTGATGCGGCAATCCGATGAGCGCACGGCCGACCAAACATTGATCGTCGCTCCGCGCACTTGTGTCGATCCGCTCTGGCGCTTGGGCTCTCGGCGCGGTGTGGGACTTCTTCTAAACCTCTATTCCGTCGTCAGCGAACACAATTGGGGCGTGGGAGACCTTGGCGACATCGGAGCGCTGATTGACGACGCCCATGCTCAATCCCTTGATTTCATTGGCCTGAGTCCTCTCCACGCTCTCACCAATCGGGCGTATGATATTTGTCCCTATACCCCGGTCTCGCGATTGTTCTTCAATCCCATTTATTTGGATCTCTCCAGCATTCCCGAAGTCAAGCACTGCGAATCCGCCCAAGCCCTTCTCAATTCACGTCCATTTCTTGAGCAGCTCGCTCGCTTTCGCGCTCTGCCGCGCGTGGATTACGACAGCATCATCGAAATGAAATGGCGCGTCCTGCGTCATTTGTACGGCGTCTTTCGCGATCACCAGGAACGGGCGGACACGCCGCGCGGGCGCGATTATCGGGAGTTTGTGCGACGACGGGGACGTCTCCTGACCGATCATGCTACCTTCATGACTCTCGCCGAGCGTTTCGGCACCACGAACTGGAAGGGCTGGCCGCCCGACTATCGAGATTCACATTCGGCGGAAGTCAAGATGTTCGCCGAGCGCCATAGCGATGACATTGGGCTGCACCAATACGTTCAATTCGAACTGGACCGACAGTTGTCCGCGCTGGTTGATGCCACGCGCCGCGCACGGATGCCCGTCGGCCTGTACCTGGACCTGGCTCTGGGGTCGTCGGAGGCTGGAAGCGACGCGTGGATGTTCCCCGATCTTTTCGTCCGCGGTGTTCGCGTCGGCGCTCCGCCCGATCCCTACAGCGACACCGGCCAGACCTGGGGCTTCCCGCCGATCCATCCCCTCCGTCTCGCCGAGTCCGGCTACGATTACTGGATTCGACTGCTCCAGGCCACCATGGCCCATGCCGGTATGATCCGCATCGATCACGTGATGGGTCTGTTCCGCCAGTTTTGGATTCCGGAAGGGCACAGCGCTGTCGACGGCGCCTATGTTCGCTTCCCTTCCGAGGACCTATTGGGCATCGTCGCCCTCGAGAGTCAGCAACACGGTGCCATCGTGATCGGCGAGGACCTGGGTACGGTTCCTCCCGAAGTGCCCCAGGCCATGAATGAGCGTCGCATGTTGTCATCGCGCGTGGTGTGGTTCGAACGGGAGTGGGACGGCGAGTTCAAACCTTCGCATCACTACCCGTCCAGGGCGCTGACCACAGTTACCACTCACGATCTTCCCCCGCTAGCCGGACTGTGGAGCAAACACGATCTTTTGATTCGCAGGCGCCTCAACCTGATCACCGATGAGAAGGAACTGGCTGATGAGCATGAAGAGCGCCGCAGATCGTTCATCGCGCTGATCAAACGGTTGCGCGAAGAAGGCCTGTTGGCGGGATCGGACGACGTGGCGTTCGACGACCTTTGCGAGGCCGTTCACCTGCTGATTGCCAAAACCCCCTCGTTACTGATCGGCGTGTACCTTGACGATATCGCCGGCGAATTGGATCCGGTGAATGTTCCCGGCGTGCCCGTACCAACATACCCATGCTGGTCGCGCCGCATGCGCCGTAACGTGGAATCCCTGCTGACCGATCCTCGCATCAACCAGCTTCTCGGTCGTATCGCGGCGATTCGCCACCACCCATAGCGTGGTCAATCGGGGACGAATTCCCGGGGGTGGGAACGACCACCCGTCCCTACATCTTCAGCCGCCGCGAGTATTCCTCGCGAAGCTCGGACTCAGCCTGAAGCCAATCGGCCACCGGATCGCCCGGAGCGCAGCCGCGCCGAAGATAGATGTCGTAGGCCCGCGCCCGAATGTCCGATTCCAAAACGGTCCGCCGCGGAACCACGTCCACCCGCGACGCACTCGCCTTCTTGATGGTGGAACTGCTTGAAGTACCCTGCATCGTCGCCTCGCGCACGAGTAAACCTCCTTTGATCGACTGCCCGGACGTTTGTTTGCCGGCACCGGGTGTGGCCGTTCGACGTGATCCGCCGCCCGACCCGCTGCCCGATGTTTTTGCCGCCCTTCGTCCTTTGGACGGCTCCGCATGACCATCGGCCTTCTGATGAGAGGCCATTGTGAAAATCCTCCCGGATTACGAAAGATCCCTGGATTGCGGCGCGTCGCCTTTCTTCACGCCGTCAAATCGCCGTTCTTTCCGCCACGTCCCAACACACCCAGATATACGCCTTCCGTCTGTTCCGCAATCAAATCCCAGGAAAAATAGGATTCCGCCTCCTTTCGGCCATTGAGGCCCAGCCGAACGCCTGCCGGCTTATCGGACAAAACCCGATCCACGCCCCAGCGGATGGACTCGGCACGATCCGCCACCGTCAAACCCGTGTGCTCATGGGTCACGAACTCCGCGGGTCCCCCGTTTCGAGTGGCCACAACGGGTTTTTTCGCTCCCCACGCCTCCAGGATCACAATCCCGAACGGCTCATTGCGACTGGGTACGCAAACCAGATCGGCGCTCTTGAACAGCCCCACCAATTCTCGCCCCCCGCGCTTCCCCACGAACCTCGCGGAACGAGAAATTCCCAGGCGCTTCGCCCTCTCTTCCAAAGGCCCCCGCATGTCGCCCTCTCCGGCAAAGACGAACTTCGTTTCGGGATGCTCGCAGAGCAGATCGGGCATGGCTTCCATTAACAGGTCCGGTCCTTTTTGCCACGTCATCCGTCCGGCGAACAGCACCATGGGATCCTCGACTCCCACGTTAAACCGCTTTCGGGTTGCCTTCTTGTTTACCCGCTTGTCGAACCGCCGAACATCAATGCCGTTGTAAATCGCGGACATTTTGTCTCCGGGCACGCCGTACAGCCGTTGGACCTCGCCCAGCAGCGACTTCGACACGCAGATCACCCGCCCGGCCAGATAGCTCCCCAGCCATTCCAGATCACGAATCCGACGGGACGCTCCCTCGTAGAGTTGATTCCCGCATCGGCCGTATTCCGTCGAGTGAAACGTCATCACCAGCGGGCGACCGTGCCGATGCTTGGCCTGCTCCAGGGCTCGAACCACCAGCCAATCATGACCGTGGATCAGGTCGAAGGGTGCCCCGAGGAAGCACTCCGTCTCGGCCAGATGCCACACGAAGCTGTCGCACATCCGCTGGTTGTCCGCCAGGAAGTCGGCATGAGACTCGTAAGGGCAGCGATGATAATGAACTCCGGCGATGTTCTCGTAACCGCTTTGCCCCAGGGCGATACGCGTGAACAAATGGATTTCGTGACCCAAACGGGTCAATGCCGCCGACAGTTCCGTGACGTGTTCGGCCAAACCGCCGACGGCCACCGAGTGTTTCGATTCCCACGAAAGTAACGCGATTCGCATGATACCGGATCCTTCCCTGTCCACCGAAAGCCGGCGGATCGGACACTCAGTTGATGGTCAATGCGCATCCGATGCGTCATGATTAAGATCGAGGTTGATCCCATCGCCGGGTGAAACCGCGCTGAGCGTTGCGTGACCACCCGGTGAAAAGGCTTGTAAGCCCCCAACAGCGCCGGGCGGCATCGGACATCACCTGGACACTACCGCGCCACGATGAACATCGCGTCAGCCGATGAAGATCGATGAATCAGGCGCATGCTCAATGGCCTCCGCCTTGGCCCTTAACCACGATTCATCCGATTCCGTGTCGCGCCTGCTCCCGGATTCACTGAAATCCACAATGAACACCGTTGCATCGTCCGTACAAACATGGTCGTCTCCGACATGTTCACGCAGTTTACGTATGAACGCGTCCGCCTGCTCCTCCGGATCCAAACCGGCGGTGGGCACAAACATGTTCGGAGTGATAACGCTCCTTAATTCGTTTCCCTCGGGAGACCTCGCCTCCAGAAACCCTTCCGTACAAATCACCAACCGAATCAACCCATTCAAGGGAATACGGCGTATGCGCGGAGCCGCCGCGTTCGTGCCGTCCAACGCGCCGGACTCGATCGAAAGGGAGAACGGTTCCCTCCGCGTGGTGACGGCCACGGGCCAAATCCGGCCCACCGTGCGATACTCGAATTGCCGCCGAATCCGATCCACTTGTCCGTGGAAAACGGCGCAGCGTACGTTACCCATCAGATCAGCGTTGATGCGATCCAGGGAGTGCGAAAGACAATCCCAAAGCCCGCCTGTGGACAGCGCCGTCGCGGCCCATCGGGTCACTTCACCGGAGAGAAGCGCCTTGGCGAACGCGGCGCTCAGCCCGCGAGCCCGCACCGTACCTACCACGATCGAAAACCGGTCGTTGGGTTCGTGCAATACATGGTGGAAATCTCCTCCGAACCCAATGCCCGGAACGCGCTTCACGGCCACCTGCGCGCCGGGCCAGTGGCACCAGGCCGGAGAATCAAAACGCGATTGAATATCGCGAACGACGTCACGCTCCATGGTCGAGGAGGCGTTCGATGGCCAAGATGTTTGAGCGGGGTACACGGTTTCTTTCCTTTTCGGAGTGTTTGCCCGGCGGATTGAGAACAAAGGTTGGAATCCCGGTTCTCTGTAATCCGTGATCCCGGGTAATGCCAATCAACCTCTTGCGATTCTCAAAGATAGGACGCGGAACCACGCGTTGGCCGAATGCCCGACGGCGCGGGTCCGGCGCGACCCCATCTGGACTACCGCTCACTCTCGCGCGAGACGCACCGTTCACGCCCCACGCATCCCCCCTCATTACTGCGCATTGTAGCCCCGAAGTCGGCGGGCCGCAAGACATTCGCGAATTCACCGCCGCGATGAAGCGGCTTCCAGCCGCCGGGACTCAACACGGTAGGTGTTCTGATCAGCTCAGATGTCCCACCCGTCAGGCGTTTTGCCTCCTGCTACCCAGATCAAACACGCGTTTCCCTCAACTCAAGCTGACAATCCACGTGCCATCGGAGCATTCCGGCGACAATTTAGCGCGACAACCCTCTTGCTTTCGCCATAATTGTCTTACCATGTTCACCCGGCCGGTTCGGTCCTTACCATTTTTGAGAATTCATGCGCGGATGCCGGACGACGGTAAGCTCGGATCAATCAGGAGATTACAGCGGTGACGGAATCATCCTTCGGCGATACCCTCTGCCTCTTTGAAGTCTCGTGGGAGGTTTGTGCTCAAACCGGCGGCATTTATACCGTCCTGCGCACCAAATGCTCCGCGGGCATGGAGGCGTGCGGGGATGATTACTACCTGATCGGACCCTACCGCGAGGTTGCCGCCCGCGTTGAATTCGAACCCGAACCCGCCAGCCCCCCCATCGCCGCCGCCGTTGATGCCCTTCGTTCCCGCGGCGTCATCGTTCACACCGGACGCTGGGTGATTACCGGCCACCCAAGAGTCGTTCTCGTGGACATCCGCTCCGTTTATCAGCACATGCGCGAAATGAAGTACTTTCTCTGGCACGATTTCGGCATCAGCAGCCCCAACCAGGAGCCGGAATCCGATGAGGTCATCGCTTTCGGGCACGTGGTGGCCGATTTGCTGACCGAAATCCGCGGACGCTTGGGTAACCGCCCGATGCTGGCCCAATTCCACGAATGGCAGGGCGCCCTGGCCGTCCCGCTCATCAAGCGCCGCGCCCTCCCGATCCCTACCGTTTTCACCACCCACGCCACTCTCGTCGGACGAAGCCTTTCCGCGTCTAACCAGGATCTCTACGGTTCTCTTGGATCCATTCAGGCCGAGGCCGTCGCCTTCGAGCACGGCATCGGTCACCGCTTCCAGATCGAGCGCGCCGCCGCCCAATCCGCCGACATCTTCACCACCGTCTCCGAGATCACCGCTCAGGAGGCCGAGCACTTCCTGGGACGACGACCCGATTACGTTTTGCCCAACGGCCTCAACGTGCAGCGCTTCGCCGCCCCCCACGAATTCCAGAATCTTCACCAGCAGTACAAGAACGAAATACACGAATTCGTCATGGGGCACTTCTTCCCGTCCTACACCTTCAACCTCGAGCGCACTCTCTACGTCTTCAACGCCGGCCGGTACGAATACCGCAACAAAGGCATGGACGTGTTCATCGACTCCCTCGCCGAGCTCAACCAACGCCTAAAGGCCGAGCGCATGGACCTCATCGTCGTCGGCTTCATCATCGCCCCCGCGGCCTTTCAACAGCTCAACGTCGAAACGCTCAATCGGCAAGCCATGTTGACCGAATTCAAAAACCTCTGCCGCGAGTTGCAGGACCAGATCGGTCGCCGCTTGTTCAAAACCGTCATGCAAGGCCGCTTGCCGACGACGGACGATCTCTTGGAGGAATACGATCGGGTTCGATTGTGGCGCATGATCCACGCCTGGCGGCAGGACCTTCAACCCACGATCGTTACGCATGACCTGAAGGACGATGCCACCGATCCGATTCTGTGCCACCTTCGCCGCGTCAAGCTCTTCAACGCCCCCAACGATCCCGTCAAAATCGTCTTTCATCCGCAGTTCATCACCGCCACCAGCCCAACCTTCGGCATGGAGTACGACCACTTCGTCCGCGGCTGCAACCTCGGCGTCTTCCCCTCCTATTACGAACCCTGGGGTTACACGCCGATGGAGTGCATCGTCCGCGGCGTCCCGGCCGTCACCAGCGATCTCAGCGGCTTCGGTTTGTACCTGATGGAGAACTTCCCCGACCACGACACGCAAGGCATGTTCGTCTGCCGCCGCCGCGGCGTGACCTATCAGAATATCGTGTATCAGGTCACCGGCTGGCTGCACGCCTTAACCCAAATGTCCCTTCGCGACCGCATCACCCAGCGCAACCGCGTCGAAGGCCACGCCGATTACTTCGACTGGTCACGCATGATCCGCCACTACCAGATCGCCCGGGCGGCCGCCTTGAAGAAACACATTTCCATCGCGTGACGACGTCGTCACATGGCGGTCTGCCTCCTGACAGGGCGTAGTTGCAGGGAAATGGACAACTTTTCTGACACTGTAGCATCATTACAGAGTGATTACCCGGCTCTGGCGTAGTGCAGGGCGGCGGGGAAGCGCTGCTCATCGGCGGGGAGCGGACGCTCGTCTCCACCACCCGCTATTGGTACAATTGGGCCGGATACGTGGATGGGGAGCAGGGTCCGCGATTCGCGTTCGCGGTGATGTTCAACGGCTATCGGGGGCCGAGCACGCCGTACAAGGAAATCCAGGAC
>Ga0214473_10003125_pt1 | contig 20202 bp, 16 predicted proteins | sample RVTome_7_FD_203509 | JGI IMG/M metagenome (GOLD analysis project Ga0214473, IMG submission 203509) | Soil microbial communities from uranium-contaminated site in the Upper Colorado River Basin, Wyoming, United States - RVT98D197 | ecosystem: Environmental > Terrestrial > Soil > Contaminated >... | reverse complement strand
GGTGGTCAGTGTCCTGATGGGGATTGCCCGCTGGCGCTTGCAGCCGCTCTTGCTGTTCGCCGTCTGTCTCGCGGATCCGCTTCTGGTGAACGTCGCGGTTAACCCAACGCTCAACGCCCAGCTCCTGGAAGAACCGCCCTGGATCTCGGCTACTCGGGAGCACGCCGGGGATCGCGTCTACGTCGGAGGGCGCATCTCTTGGGTGACCGGCCTGCGAGACATCGATAATGTCCCGCGGCAGCGGGATGTTCGACATTCTCAAGTGAGCGAGGAAGCGCTGCTTGCCGCGTACCAGACGATGTTCGCTTCCTTTCCGTCGGCCTGGGGCCTGCGCGAAGGGGTCTCACTCGACCTCACCGCGTTGTGGCCGTACGACTACACCCGTTTCCTGTTGGGCTTCGCGGGAGCCACCCGCGAGGAACGTACCCGATTTCTCCTTCGCACCGGAACGCGATACTTCCTGACTAACGGGCCACCGTCGGAGCGGGCGCGTGCCCTGGTGCGGCTGGCCGGGTTCCCGCCAGTCGCGCTCTATGAAGAACCCGAGCCGCTTCCGCGGGTGGCCGTCGTGCCGGAGGCTCAGGTGGAGCCCGAGTTCGACAAGCAGTTCGTAAGGGTATTCTCCGAGGAGTTCGATCCGGCGGAGAGAGTGCTGCTGTACCTGGATCCGCCCTCCCCCGCCGGTGCGACAGGCTCGCCCCAGCCAGCCGGGGCCGTCATCCTCAGCGAGACTCCGAACCAGATGGAGATCCAAACCCACGTGGAGGCGGGAGGCGGCTATCTGGTGGTTTGGGACTCGTTCGATTCCGGCTGGGTTGCCTGGGTGGACGGGATGGAAGCGCCGCTGCTCCGAGCCAACGGCTTCTTTCGAGCCTTGCGTCTTTCCCCGGGGGATCACCGCGTACTCCTTGCCTATCGACCGCGGTCCCTTCTGGTGGGAGCCACGCTATCTTCTGTTATGGCTCTCGCCCTGGCGGTGGTCTTTTTCGTTTCCTGGCTTGGTTCCCGGCGGGCCGATGCCCGGCGTGGCGAGCCGCTTCGAGCTTGACGCCTGCCCGAGGCGTTCATCATCGGACGTAGCCGAGGCTTCGCAGCTCTTCGATGCGCACCGGGCTGAGATTGACGAGCTCGGGCTCCGACATGCTGCGTGATCGGTCGCGGAGCTCGGTGTAAAAAGCGAAGAGCTCTGAGCGCATTCTCACCGCGACCTCGGGCTGTTGGTCGGCGAGATTGCGGGTCTCCGCCGGATCCTGTTGCCAATCGTAGAGCTCACCCACTCCGTCGCGGCCGGAGGTCGCGTCGTGGATGTACTTGTAACGCTCGGTGCGCCACGCGATCTTCTGCGGGCCATAAAGGGTGCTCTCGGAAAAGACGGGTCGATCTCCACCCGCCTCACCACGCACCAAGGGCATCAGCGACTCTCCCTCGAAGGTCGCCGGCTGGTCGATGCCCAGGATCTCGAACACGGTGGGCATGACGTCCAGTACCCGCACCGGTTCTGAAACGACGGCGCGCGAAGGTTCGATGCCGTCGGGGAATTTCATGATCAGTGGAACGTGGATCAGCTCGTCGTAGAGTGTGTGCCCGTGCTCGAAGCCTTGATGCTCCCAGAACTCCTCACCGTGATCCGCGGTAACGACGACCGTGGCGCGCTGGTAAAGCCTCAGCGCCCTCAACTCGTCGAGGAACCGACCTACCTGCGCATCCAAGAAGTTGATCTCACCTTGGTAGACTCCCCGGACATAGGCGACGTCCTCGGCGCGTGGCGGTTGCCGACGGTCTTCACCGGTCTGCAAGTCCAGGCACATCTCCATGGTGATGGGCGGTGCGGGAGAGGTGCGACCGGCGGTGAATTTCGTGTCGTAGCCGGTCGGCGGCGCGTAGTTGAGGTGGGGATCGAAAAGATGGATGAGAAAAAAGGTCGGCTCGCCCCTCCGGGCGTGAAGCTCGCGGATGGCCAGATCGACGACCAATTGAGCGTGACGGGAATCGTAGTTGTAGCTGTACTGGTGATCGAAGAGGTCGAAGCCGCGGTCGATACCGACCATGGGGCTCATGAAGGCGGCATTGGCGAAACCCACGGTGCGAAAGCCGTTCGCCCGCAGCACCTCGGGCGCCGTCTGTACCTCGGCACGCAGGGGACGGAGCATCACTCCTTGTCCCACCGCGCCATGGATGGTCGGCCACGTTCCGGTGAGTAGCGAGCCGACCGCGGGCAGTGTCCACCCCGACGAGGAGATCGCTTGATCGAAGCGCACCCCGTCCCTGGACAGCGCGTCGATGTGAGGCGTCGAATCGAGAGGATTGCCATAACAGCCCAGCGCGTCCCGGCGTACGGTGTCGAGGACGAAGACGACGACGGTTGCGGGTGACGGCTGCTGCCAGCAGGCGTTCATGGCGAGGCCGGCCAGGAAGCAAACGACTAAGGAGCGGTCGAGACGACGCGTGAACCACCGCACTTGGGACACTGGGCCCTTCGTCATGCTCGTTCTCCGGGACCGGTAAGTCGCTCGGTTGTTGGTGATTCAGCGTCCGATCATATCACGGATCCAATGCTTCTCGCACACAGGCGAAATCCCATCCTTTGTGTTAACATGGATTTCAGCACAAAACACTCCCGTCCATGCCATCGTTACAGTCCACGAGCAGGGGACCTGCGATAAAGAGCTTGCTGCCGATCCTCAAGGCCGCAGTCCTGGTGGCCCTCTTCGAGGGAATCCACATCGCGCGCTATGAGTTTCTCATGGGCGACTGGGCGTCCCACAGCGTCCTCGACGGTCTCCGTGCCGTCGCCTGGGTGGCGGGATTGCACGTCGTCTTGTGGCTGTTTCTGGGATTGCTGTTCTCCCTGTTTTTCCGTGACCCCTTCACGATCTACCGAGCGGTTTTCTCGGTGTGGGCCTTGGTGGCTTTCCTGGCGCGCTGGATGTTCGAGGATGGGTCGGGAGCGACCGCCTACGAGCTGTTGCTGCTTACCGGCATAGTCCTGTGGCTGACACCCCGCCGATGGTGGGCTCGCCTCTCTCCCTCCTTTCGCCTTGGTCTCGCCTGTTTCGCCTTGTTGATCGTGTCGACCTTCTCGCTCTGGGGTCGAGTGCCAGACTTCAGTCATCCGCTCGGTGAACAGTTCTGGCTCTATGCCGGAAGCGCGGTGGTGGCAATCGCCGCCTGCCTGGTTCTCTTTCGCTGGCCGCGGTTGACGGCGGGGGCGCTCGCCGCATGCCTGTTGTCGATCATCTTGTGGAACAGCCTCTCGCGAACCCCGACGGCGGACAAGCCCAATGTGCTCTGGATCTTGATCGATACCACCCGCCGGGACCATGTCAGCCCCTTCGGCAGCCTTGCCGAAACGCCTGCCATCGAGCGCCTGGCGGCAGAAGGGATACGATTCGACGACGCGGTGACGGTGATTCCGAAGACGACGCAGTCGGTCGCATCGTTCTTCACCGGGAGCTACCCGTTTCATCACGGACTACGGACTCTCACCGACGAGCTGAAGGATTCACCGAACAACATCGTGAAGTTGTTCCAAGGAGCCGGCTATCGGACGGCCGCCTTCGTGAACAATCCGTGGCTTTCGAAGGATCATGGCTTCGGCCTAGGATTCGAACGCTATTACTCCACCACCGAGCTAGACGAGAAATACGGCGGGAGTCTTCGCTACGTCAGCTGGTTCGTCCTCGCCGACCGGCTCACCGTGAAACGGATCGAGACGAGCGAAGCCACAACACCGGGAGTCTACGTGGCCCATGACCGCTCGGTGACCGATGCGGTTAGTCGATACCTGCGCGATATCGCGCGAGAGCCTTTCTTCATCTATGCTCACTACTTCCAGCCGCACTGGCCCTATCTGCCGCCTGCCCTCCTGGAAGAGAAATACGGCGCCCCGGCGGGAGCGACTTGCCTGGTGAATTTCCCGGAGCGCGCCGGGATCACGCATGGGCAGTTGGTTTTCGACAACCATCTCCCCGATGAGGAGAACGAGGGGGCACGGCGGCTCTACCGTGGTGACATCGACGATACGATGAGCCAGGTCGGCCGTTTACTCGAGGAGTTGGAGCGCCAGGGCTTCCGCGACGACACCATCATAGTTTTTACCGCCGATCACGGTCACTCTCTCGGAGACCATGACTACTACTTTCATCATGGCGAGTTCCTCTACGAAAGCTCGGTGCGGATCCCGCTCATCCTGAGCTGGCCCAAGAGGCTGCCGGTGGGCATGGCGGTGAAGCACCAAGTCCGCTCCATCGACCTGGCGCCGACGCTACTGGCTCTGGCCCGTATCCCACACCCGGGGGCGATGGATGGCCGAAGCCTCGCCGGGTTCTGGGAGGGCCGCGAAGATCAGCCCCGCTCTGCTTTCCTGGAGTCGGATGTAAAGATGATGGAGGAAAACACCCGGCGCACTTACTGGGGAGTGATGGGGAAGTTGCGCGGGGTGCGGGACGGCCGGTTCAAGCTCATTCTCACGCCGGACACCGATGGACCCCGCTTCGAGCTGTACGACGTGGTCGAGGATCCGGAAGAAACACAGAACCTCGCCCTCGATCCAAGCCAAAAAGAGACTCTCGCTAGCCTACAGAAACAGCTCACCGAGCTCCTGCCGAAGGAGGAGCGACGGGCCCTCAGCGCGCTTCGCAGGGAACCGGATGAAGCCGGCAAGCAGTCGGGCCAGCCGGTGGACGAGCACGACCGTGAGCTTCTGAGAAGCCTCGGCTACATCAACTAGCGGGGCGAGAGCTCGACCCGAGAAGTCTCTCCTAAGGCTCGGCAGGCCACAGGCGACCGTCGGCTTTTCGGAATTGTTCCCAAGCTTCTGCAATCCGCTCGCGCTCGGGCGGCCCCTCCGTCTCGCGCAAACCCCAATAGCTCTTGATCTCGAACCAACGGTCCGGCGAAACGAGGTACGAGCTGGGCGTGAGGATCTGATAGGAGTTGGCGAAAGCGACCTTTCGGTGATGACTCAGAAACTTCCCGCTCCCGGTCTCCGACTGGGGAGCGACCAACAGGTAGAGCAAGTCGAGGGCGTCCTCGTGTGAGAACACGCCTTGGTATCGCTCTCCGGCGAGGAATCCGTCCGGCAGCAGGAGGAGGCCTGGAATACGCAATCCCTCGAGCGCCAGGATGCCCCAGGGTTCAGTCTGTCGTAGGTTCTCGATGTAGCTGGTATCGGAGGTGACGAAAATGAGCGGTTGGTCATCGGGGGGAACCGACCTGAGCCTCTCGATCAGCTGGTTCACGGCGTAGTCCGCGTACCTGATCCCGCCCACGTGATTCTTGGGGAGCGACACTCCATCCACCGTGTCGGGGAAACTGTACGGTTCGTGGTTGCTTACGGTGAGGGCACCGATGAAAGTGGGTTGTCCTGCTTTCAATGACCGTCGATATCGTTCGAGCGCGATGCTGTAGAGGGCTTCGTCCGGCATTCCCCAGGAAGTCCAGTATTCCCGAGACAGATGGCGGCTTTCTGAGCCGTCGATCCACCAGCGTACACCGGCACCGGTCATTAACAGATCCCAATTATCGAAGCGCGGCGAGCAGGCGCACAGCCAATCAGAACGGTACCCCAGCGCGTTGAAGTCGGGCATACGCCCGACCCGCGCCGCCTCGGGTGCTCTTTGCACGCCCGCCGGATCCCCCATCGGCAGTTGTAGACCGGTAAGCACGGTCCACAGGGCCGACCGGGTATCGAATCCTGCTGCAATGTAGTTCGTGAAGAGGAGACCTTCCTTCATGAGCCGCGTCAGATGGGGTGCGCTGGGCTCATGGGCGAAGGCACCTTCTCCCAGCCCGGCAACATGCGTGGCACTCTGGGACTCCAGAAGTAGGAAAACGATCGAGCGTCCCCGATAGCGACCCGCCAGCGAGTCCAAGGGTGTGGCAGGCCCCGGCTCCCAGATGGGAGAGTCGAGATGGGCTCTGGCGCGGGCGGCCTCCTCCCAATCGATGGCACGTGGTCGGAAGGCTCGATCATGCACCTCTGACCATGGCGCCGACGAGTTCTCTAGGTACCGCTCGGCGAGCGCCGGGCTCACCGCCATCGACTGTCGGACGAAGAGGGAACCACTCACCAGGATGATGGCCAGGGTCCGAAGCAGAACGAAGAAGGAGGTTTTACCCTGCAGCCTTCCCAGGCCACGGGCGAGAATCGGGAGACCCGCGAAGAGGCTCAGCGTGAGAAGAGCGGCCTGAAAGGAGAAAAGACCTTCCAGGAAGATGTCCCAGCTGCCCGGATCGCGCACTCGGCTCAACAACTCCTCCCAAAGCAAGGGATGGTCCTGGTAGATGACCACTTCGGTCGAGGCGATGTGCCAAATCACCGCGACTTCCAGCATGGCTAGGCAGAAGAGCGTGACGATGGTTCCCAGACGTCCGGGCAACACACAGGCAGGAGCCAACAGGAGAAGTGGCCAGAAGCTGAAGCTGGATACCAGCCAGGCATAGGTGGCTACTTGGGGGGAAAGACCGAACGCCCATATCGAGACCACCAGAGTGAGGGCGAGCGTCAAAACGATGAAGGCGAGCGCACGGTTCCAGTGGAGACCGAGCAACCAGGCGATCGGGCCGCCCCGATCGCCGAGCGAATGGCTTGGTTGAGTCCCGCGCTGCGAGACATCCAGTTCCAGATGCCAGGCGAACACGATGGAACCAAGAACGAGAACGGGAGCCAAAAACAGAGCGAGATTCAGTCCGGTTGGCTCCCCCATGCTCGTGTGATAGACGGCCACCGAGCCGGCACCCAGCAGAGCGACCAGGTCGAGAGCCAGGAGCCGGTGTGACCAACCCTTGCTGCGGGCAACGAGGACCAACGCCAGAGCGATCCCGCAGACCAGCACCGGCATGAAGAATAGGGAGCCGAGCTGAAACGAGGTGAGGGCTAGTGGTAGCAACGCAACGAATGAAGCCCATCCTCGCCAGCTCATGACCTCAGGCTCGAATCTGCCGTGTTTTTCCTCAGTACGATTTTCATGCTAACGGCGGGAGGGTTCTGCCCCCAGTGATGAACCGCTTCTTGATGCAAAGCTCCAATTGGATTTTCGTCATGATCCCATGCGGGGAGAACCGTGTCAAGACTGCCCTATCGCTGCCCTATCGAAAGACCGCGCTGGCTCTCTTGGCCTGTGGGTAGGCGCTTACCTGGGCCCAGAGCGCGTCACCGCGGATTGCATCGTGGTGCGCGGCCAGGATCCGCTGGATGTTCTCCCAACACAGGTCCGGCACAGCGTCTGGATCATCCTGGACCTGTTCCCATTTGTTACCAACGGTGACAGTCAAGCGAGCACGGCCCGCGTAACGAAAAGGGCGGTCCTTCACGGAAAGCGCTTCTTTTTCACGCGATTGAGACCGGGCATCGCCGATCTTGAGGGATTGGCTCGGCATTTGCACTACTGGCAGGCACAATCCCGTAACCCATCCCAACCAAACTCGGGTACCATGGAATCCATGGCCGCGGAGGAGTACTCGCCTCCGTGCGGTGAGTGTGATCTCGAGGCCAAGAGAGGAAGAACGATGCTGAAGACGATGCCGAGAAAAAACGGGCATCGCGTCACGGCGCCGTGCCTGGTTTACAGAGAGACCGGAAAGGTGGATTCGATTGCGATCTCCCCAACAGGGCGGCATCGCAGAAATTGGTATCGGAAGTGCCAAAGTTTCCTTGTTGTTACCAAACGTAACGATGCGGTCCGGTCAGGATGTGGACTGTTTCAGATAACTCGCTCAATCTTAAGCACTTAGGAAGGCATGCCGGTCTTGGTTTGCATGGCCCGAGTCTTGCAGCGGTTTTTTTCGGTTTGTTCTGCATGCCCCAAGCCCTTCTCGCAAAGGGAGGATGTGGTGACCTTGAGAAAGAATGCTTCTACGGGGTTCTCACTCGTTGAGCTCCTGACGGTGATGGCGGTGGGGGCCATTCTCGCTGCCACCGCGATTCCGTATGGGCTCAACTACATCCGGCACTATCAGGTGACGGCCGCCGGCCAGGCGGTCGCCTCGGTCATGCAACTCTCGCGGGCGCAGGCGGTAAAGCGGAATTCGCGAAACGGCCTCATCCTCAACTTCGACTATCCGGCGGAAGGCCAGTTCCAGTTCACGACCCTGGACACCGATCCCGTGACCCTCGCATACACCGCCGTCTATCCCGGCCCGGGTCCCACCGCGGTCTTCGATCCTACCGATCGAGACTACGGTATCGCTCCCGCCGTGGGCGACAACGATGTGCCGCCTCACGGGATCATTGCCAACTTGCCGCCCGAAATCGGATTCGACCCGACGGGTGGCGTGTGGAACGCATTGCTGTTCCGCTCCAACGGAGCGGTCGAGGCGGTCAATGCGGAGGGCGCGGGAGACGCGCTGATAAGGCAGGATGGGCTGGATTGGGTGTTGACCATCACGTACCCGCGCTTTGGTTTCGTCCGGGACATACGCATCAGTCGGAACGGGCGCGTGGAAGTCGAGGTACCTTAGCCATGAAGTCTAATAAAGAGAGTCAAGAAGGCTTCTCGCTCATCGAGGTCATGATCGCCATCGTCATTCTCACCGTGGGACTCCTCTCGCTGGCGCAGATGATGGTGGTGGCGACCAACGCCAACGCTCTGGCCGGCAGGATGACGGCCTCCGCCGCCCTGGCCAAGCAGCAGCTCGAGCTTCTGAAGGCGGCGCCCTTCTACACCAATCCGGCCAATCCCAGTATCGCCGCCATGAACCCGCTCCTCGCTGAAGGCGGCGCTCTCGACTCGAACGACGCCGGCTACTTCCAGCTCTACGACGCGGACGGCCAGCCGGTGAACCCGGGCGAGGGAGCCCTCTTCGCCGTGCGTTGGCAAATCACGCTCATCGTGGAGCCCAAGGGTGTGATGCCGCTCGCTATGTTGCGCATCGATGTGCGTTGCCTGCCGGCCAGCGAGTCGGGCATCTATCTGGGTGTCGGGGACGCTCGCTTCGTCACCTTCCGGACCGCCAACGTAGGTTGAGAGGGGCACCGATGGAGAGAAACATGCTCAAGGAAACTCAAGGGAAAGAAAAGAGAGCTCGGTATGGCGCGCTGGCTGGAGAGCGTGGCTCGGCCTTCGTTATCTCCATCCTCGTCCTGTTCGTGCTTTCCGTTCTGGGCCTCGCTTTGATGCTCACCACCACCACCGAGACGGACATCAGCGTCAACTACCGCTGGGGTGAGATGGCTTTTTTCAACGCCGATGCCGGCCTGGAGTATGGGAAGAACATTCTGGCGTCCTATGCCGTCCTAGACGGCGATTTCAAGAACGCGCTGCCACCGCCGCGCGGACCGGGCGCCATGAATGCCACTCCGGACGATCCCTTGGACTGCGGAAACCCAGCCAGCGTGGGATGCCGAGACTACCAGTACTCCATCGAGCAGGACGCGAACACTCTGATCTACATCGGCCGCGTCCTGCGCGACCCGGCTACCGGCGATCCGATTCAGTTCGACTTCCGTGATCCGACGACCGGCGTCCGGGGCGACATCGATGGGGACGGTACGATCGACATCGAGGGAACGGTGACTCTGTGGGTTCGTCGCCCCCTTGCCGGCGATCAAGACTACGGGTACGACGGAGCCATCGCGGAAGGAGTGCTCCACGATCGCGTGATCCTCACCGCCGAGGGCACCGCCCCCAACTGGCTCGGCGCGCAGGGCGGACGGCCCGGGTCATTGCGGCGTCTGGAGATGACAGTTCGCATTCCGGTCTCGGGAGCTTCCGGAGATCGTTACTCGGACGTCACCAAAGGCTCAGACACCGACGCGGTCCAGGGCTCCGATGCGGCTCAGGCGGGGCAGACCGCCGGCATCGTGCGATAAGAGCCGTTCCCAAGAAGCGCGCGGCTTGTGCGCGAGGGTCCAAACATTGGAAGGCTGCCGGGCAATCGCTCGGCAGCCTTATTCGTATGGCCCGCCAGGAAGGAACTTGAGGCCCTCACCGCCAATGAGATAGCATGGAGGCATCCAAATCGCCCGAAGAACCGAATTAGCCTCAAGCCGGGGAGAAGGCCGATGATACGCTGCCCGTACTGCGGAGCCAAGAACAAGGACGCCTTCGAGTACTGCGTCCGCTGTTCGGAGCCACTGGAGCACGCTCTCGGGGAGCGGCCCTCGCCGTTACGATTCGTCTTGCCCCTCCTTGCCCTGGCGGTCCTGGCCGGCGCCGCTTTCATCCTCTTGCAGAGGACGAGCCCACCGGTGGGGGAGCCGGCGAGCGAGCAAAGCGCGTCCGCGGAGCGAGTCACCACATCCACCACACCTGCCGGGCGTCCCTATGACGCGTCGCTGGCACAGATCGCCACCCAGGAGGGGCTGGTCGCTTTTCGCGAAGGAGACTACGAAACGGCGGTCCGCTACCTGGAACAATTCGTCGAGCAAGCACCCGACAATCCTTTCGGGCACATGTACCTCGGGCTGGCGCAACGCGGGCTGCAGGATCCCGACGCCGCCATTCAATCCCTGCAGGCTGCTTTCGATCTGGTCCCTGGCAACCCGAGCTTTCGCCGTTACCTGGTGTCCATGTTGAGGGAGACGGGACAAGACGAGGCGGCCGAGGGAGTGCTGCGGCAATACATCGCTCTTCAACCGGACGACGTATCGGCTAAGGTCGAGCTGGCGAGGACGATGCGGGCGGAGGGAAAGACCGAGGAAGCGATCGCCTCCATAGAAGCAGTCGTTGCCCAGTCCCCCGACAATCTGGACGCCCGGCTGGAGCTGGGGGAGAACCTGAAGAACGCTGGCCGGACCGAGGAGGCGGTGGCCGCCTTCCGGCGTGCCGCAGACGCGAGCCCTGATTCGGCGGTCGCGCAGCACGCCTGGGGCGTCACCGAGCTCGCCGCCGGGAACTATTCTCAGTCGCTCAAGCCGCTCCAGGAAGCGGTCCGGCTCGATTCGGAGAAGGGCTCTTTTCGCCTCGCGCTGGCACAGGCCTACGAGAACCTGGACAAGATTCCTGAATCGCTTTCCGAGTACGAGGCTTTCATCCGATTGTCACCGAACGATCCCCTCGCCCCCAAGATCGAGAAACTCCTGGCACGGGCGAAGGCGGCCCTGGCGGAGAGACAAGCCCAAAGGGCGGGAGGAAGCTCGGGAAGCTGAGGTCGAAGTAACAGGGGAGGAATCCAATGAATGGCATAGACCAAACGCGCATTGTTGTGATCGCTTTGTCCCTGGCCGTCTTGTCGGGAACGGCTTTCGCACAGTCGCTGACCGAGGTGGCGGAGAAAGAGAAGAAGCGCCGTTCCGAGGTAAAGGGAAGTACCAAGGTCATCGTCATCTCGGACCGAGAGCTGCAGACCGGTCGCCGGGAGACGCCCATCCCCGCGGCCTCGGCAGCGGCACCGGCTGAGGGCGGCGGAGAGGCAGAGAGCGCCGCCGACGCCGGGGAGCAAGAGCCCGAGGTCGACGAAACAAAGACCCGCGAATATTGGCAGAATCGCGTCACCGCGTCGAAGCAGAAGATCGCGGATCTGGAGACGAAGTTACAGAGCCCGGAGAGCGATTGGGGTGGGGGAATGAGAACCGACGTCAACCCGGTGGGGGAGCGGAACCTCTCGCAGCGACAGGAGCTCGAAAGCCAGCTCGCCGCGGCCAGGGCCGAGCTCGCCCAAATCGAGCAAGAAGCCCGACGCGCGGGTGTTCCGGCGGGTTGGGTTCGTTAGCTCCATCGAGAGACACCTTGTGAACACCACGGCACAAGCGTCGCGGGCGCGTTCCGCTGGCCAGACGCGTCCTTCCGCAGAACGACCAGGGAGAGGAGCGGACGTGCTGGTCGTGGAAGACCGGCCGTCTCTCAGAACGATGCTGCGCCGTACGCTCGAGGCCAAGGGCTATACCGTCGAGGAGGCAACCGATGCCGTGGAGGCGCGAGCCTGTCTTGCCTCTTCCCGCGTCTCGGTGGTGCTCACCGACCTCCGACTGCCCAGGGGCAGTGGCATGGACGTGCTGCAGGCGGCGCGGGAAGCGGACACCAACCTTCCAGTGATCGTCATGACCGCCTACGGCACCATCGAGGACGCGGTGGCGGCGATGAAGAAGGGGGCCTTTGATTTCCTTTCTAAGCCGGTGGACACCGACCACCTTCTGGTCTTGATGGAGCGGGCGGTGGGCCAGCGGAGGCTACTCATCGAGAATCTCATCCTCAAGGAGGAGTACGCCACGCGCTACGGCTTTCCACAAATCATCGGGGAGGCTCCCGCGCTCCAGGAGGTAAGCCTGTCCCTGCAACGCGCCGCGCCGACCGATACCACGGTCCTGCTTCTCGGCGAGAGTGGTACCGGCAAGGAGCTCTTTGCCCGCGCTCTGCATCACCTGAGCCCGCGGCGCGAGGGTCCCTTTCTCGCCATCAATTGCGCCGCCATCCCCGAGCACCTTCTGGAGAACGAGCTCTTCGGTCACGAGAAGGGCGCCTTCACCGGCGCCAGCGGACGCAAGATCGGCAAGCTGGAGATGGCCAATCACGGCACCGTGCTCTTGGATGAGGTGGGGGAGCTGCCTCTATCGCTTCAATCCAAGCTCCTTCGCGTCTTGCAAGAACGCTCTTTCGAACGGGTGGGGGGAACGTCGACCCTGACGGTCGACGTGCGGATCATCTCCGCCACGAACCGGGACCTGCAGAAGGCAGTAGAGGAGAAGCTTTTTCGTGATGATCTTTACTTTCGCATCTCGGTTTTTCCCATCGCCATCCCCCCGCTGCGCGCTCGACGCGGCGACATTCCGCTCTTGGCCCGGCACTATGTCGAGCACTTTTGCCGAGAGTTGGGAAAGCCGGTGATGAGCATCCCCGAAGCGAGCATGGCGCGGCTCCTCTCCTATGGTTGGCCGGGAAACGTCCGGGAGCTGGCCAATTGTCTGGAACGGGCGGTGATACTCTGCGACGGCCGGGAGCTGAGTGCGGATCTGCTAGGCTTTGGGCCGAGCCAGAAACTTCCGCCGCCTCCCCTGGGGCTCGACCTTAGTGGCAGCCTTGCCCAGGTGAGCCGCCGGGCAGCCGCCGCCGCCGAGAAGGAGAAGATACGCCAGGTTCTGATAGAGGTCGGTGGGGATCGGTCCAGGGCCGCCGAGGCGCTCCAAGTGAGTTCGAAGACTCTGCTGGCGAAGCTGCGGGAGTACCAGTTGACCGATCCCGCAACCGGCAGGGGCGTCGGGTAGGTCGACTTTTTCCTACCGGCCGGGGGAGCAAGCCCCCACGACGAGGGGGAATTCGGCCACGGCTTCGAGCGGGAACCTCGATCAGTGCCGGTGCACTACTGGGTATAAATTACTGATGAACAAGGGTCAAATGGGCACAGGATCCCGTCCAGGGAGGGAAGCGAACGTTGGCTTTGCGATTGCATTCATGGGCGAGGGGGACCGGAGCCCCACACGGTCTTCGTGTATCTCGCCGCCAGGTGTGTCTCCGAAACATGGCGAAGGAAGGTCATTCCGGAGAGCGCCGGGATTTGCGGAAGGGGTAATGGTCATGATGAGAAGAATTGATCCCGAGAAAGGACCGGCTCGCGCAAACCGCAAGCGGTCACCAGCGGCAGGGTTCACCCTCGTCGAGGTTCTGATTTCGATGCTGGTTACTCTGATCGTGATGAGCGCGGTCTTTGGACTTCTGAGCCGCGGACAGTCGACGTTCCAGAGAGAGCCAGAGATAGCGGATATGCAACAGACGGCGCGGGCCGCACTCGACATGGTGACCCGGGACGCGCTTCAGGCAGGTGCCGGTCTGCCCCCCGAGTTCCCGGCGTTTACCACTCCTGCCGTGGATGCGGCGGTAGGAGACGGTGGGGCCAATCCTGACGTGATCGAGATCGTGGGAGGCCTGGGCGGTGCGGTCGAGAGCAATACCGAGCCGGAGGCGGTGGATTCGGGCTCGTTCACCGGAGACCCGTCGTCCTCCACAATCCAGCTGAGGTCCAACCGGACCAACATCGAAGTCGGCGATCTGGTGATCGTCTATGATGACAAAGCCGCCAATGGCTACTGGATCGTGTCCTACGTGCAGGATGTACTACTCGATGGCGGCACGGACCAGATGGAGCTCACTCTGGGACCCACTTCCCCCGATGCGGCTCTGGGCGGAGACGTGCCCGCGAATTATCAAGGGCGAACGCCCACCATTGAGAGTCCCCCGTTCCTGCCAGTTCTCGTGACTCCAGTCACCGTGGTCCGATATCGCACCGTGCCCGATGCCACCATGACCACCTCCGGTCCCCCCGTCAACGCACTCTTGCGTCAGGTAAACTTCGGGGCCGAGAATCCCGTCGCTTACCTCGAGGACTTCCAGGTGGTTTACCTGGTGGGAGGCACGACGGCGGCCGACGAGGCGGACAACCCGGTCGATCCGCAACCAGACCTGGCCGCCTTCATCCTGCCCGCGGACGTCGTCAATGGCGTCAGCGTGTCGATTTCTGCCCGATCGCTCTCCGAGAATCTACAGGGCGCGACCGAGGGAGCCACCCCCGCCGATGGGAATTTCATCCGGAAATCTTTCAGCTCGAACGTCAACCCGCGCAACATCATTGCCGGGCTCGCCGAACGCTGCTTTCAACAGACCGGCCTACCCTGTTACCAGTAGTAATGAAGCAGTGCCGGGCATGCGGTACGAGGAATCGAGACAAGTACCAGGATTGCGTCCGCTGTGGCGCGCCCCTCGTCCGCCTGACTCGTGAGGCCAAGGAGAGCTCGGGGCTCCCTCCGGCGGTCAAGCTGGCTTTGGCGATGACCGGGGTGCTGGTGGTTTTGGTAGTTGGCTTCCGCTGGGTGGCCCGCGGGACCTCCCCCTCCACTTCCGGAGCATCTGAGACGAATACCGCCGACACCCTGACGGACATAGACGCCTTTTCAGCTGAAGAACCGGACTCTCCCTCGTCCACCGGGGGAAACGCCGAAGCGATCAACCAAGCCTCGGAGGCAACCCGGAACGGGAAGGCGGCATTCCGGGCAGGCGATTTCCAAGCCGCCATGGAGTTCTTCCAGGAGCTCATCGAGATAGTTCCCTCGAATCACACCGGATATCTCTACCTCGGTCTCTGCCAACAGAAACTGGGGGACCTGGAGGGAGCCAAGGTCAGCCTGCGCCAGGCGATCGGCCTCAAGCCGAATGAGGAGCTGACCCGTAAGGCCCTCATCCAGCTTCTCCTCGACTCGGAGGAGTTCCAGGAAGCGGGAGAGCTCCAAGCCTGGTTCGTGGAGAACAATCGTTTCGATGCCGAGCCTTTGCTGGATCTGGGGAGGATCCATCGTCGTCAGGGCCAGCTCGATCTCGCCATCGGGGAGCTACAACGTGCGGCGGAGCTGGCTCCCAACAGCCGAGAGGCCTCGCTCGAGTTGGGCACGGCGCTCAGCGAGGCGAGCCGCACCGAGGAAGCCCTCGCCGTTTTCCAGGAGATGGCGATGAGCGATCCCCGCGATCCTCGACCACATGCCGGTCTGGGCGCCGCCTTACTCCGCGGCCAGCGCTACCAAGAGGCGCTCGCGCCTCTGGAGAAAGCGGCTTCCCTCGATCCCAAGGGGCCCATGGTAAGGCTCAATCTCGCCATTACCTATGAGAACCTGGATCGCATCGAGGATTCTCTGCGTGAATACGAAGCGTTCGTGAAGCTCGCCCCCAACGACCCCTCCGCCCCACGGGTCGCCGAGCTGGTGGAGCGCGCCAAGGCCGCGCTCGCGGAAAGAAAAGGCAATTGAGCGGCGACCCACTTTTCGGGACCGGAAATGTGGGGAATACTCCACAGGAACCCTCACCGGCCTCCGCCTCCAGACTATAACCAACTGAATTAAAGCAAGTTATCTGTCGTCCCGCCGAGGGCTCATGGCATGAAGCTTGCTCATCTAGCCGGGGGCTGATTTCCGCTCCGAGAAAAGGAGACCGACCGCATGGCGTGCACGCAGATCCCGGATCTTCCACTCGAGCACTTTGGAAAGGAAATCATCGGCAAGTGGCTTCTGAATCGAGTCCCCATCACCGGCTCGTTGGAGCTCGACTTGCGCTGCAACCTCCGATGCCTTCACTGCTATCGGGACGGGGAGTGGCCAGCCGGCATCCTCAACACCCAAGAGGTGAAGGATGTACTCGATCAAATCGCGGATGCCGGGACGCTGTGGTTGCTCTTGACCGGGGGTGAGATCTTTCTTCGTCCCGACTTCTTCGAGATCTACGACCACGCGATGCGGAAGGGTTTCTTGCTGAATCTCTTCACCAACGGCACCATGCTTACCGAAAAGATAGCCGACCGGCTGGCCAGTCTGCCTCCTCATAACATCGAGATTACCTTGTATGGATACAGTGAGGAGACCTACGAAAAAGTGACCGGCATACCCGGCTCGCGGGAGAAGTGTTATCGAGGGGTCGATCTCCTCCTGGAGCGCGGACTTCCATTGAAGCTCAAGACGGTCGTCATGAGGACCAACCAGCACGAGTTCATGGACATGTTCCAATTCGCCGAGAGTCGGGGCATACGCTTCAAGTGGGACACGCAAATCAATCCCAATCTCGATAGCTCGCTCACCCCCTGCAGCGTCCGTCTTTCTCCCCAGGAAGCGGTGGATCTGGAGTTTTCGGTGCCGCAGCGGGCAGCGGAATACCAAAAGTACTTCGAGCAACGCAAGGATCTTCGCACCAGTCGCCTCTTCGCCTGTGGAGCGGGCAGCCAGACGTTTCACATCGATCCCTACGGCAAGATGTCGATGTGCATCTTGTTGCGCGATCGCGAGTACAGTCTGAGGGAAATGTCTTTCCGGCAGATCTGGGATGAGATGTTTCCTCCCCTGTACCGAAGGATGCGCAGCGCCGATCACCAGTGCAACTCGTGCAACTTGATCTCCTTGTGCAACAAATGCCCCGCCTGGTCCCATATGGAGAAGGGAGACCTGGCGGCCCGCGTGGAATATACCTGTGAGGTCGGCCACCGTCGCGCCCAGAAGCTCGGCCATTGGGACGGACCGGTCGACCAGTACGCCCGAATCCTGAAAACAGCCGGGAAGGAAGTGCTGCTTCCCGTGCTCCAGCCCAGCGGAGGATGTAGGTGATGCATAAGAAGGAAGCTCGTGGGAACCGAAAACTCTACGGGAAGCCGGAGATCCGGCGCATCGAGCTGAAGCCCGAAGAGAACCTCGCTGCCGGGTGCAAGACCATGAGCAGCATGCAACCGGGATCGATGTCTCCAGCACCCTGCACGGTAGGCAGTTGCTTCGATATCGGTAGCTGAAGTCTGGAAGCACGTGGCCGGGACGTAGAAGCCGTTGATACCGAATCTCGCTATCCCACCGGGAGGCAGTTGTCACCTCTCGATTGCTGGACTCGCGGTTCAAGTCACCGCGAAGCTCAGTATCAGGTCGTCCTTGGAGTTTCCCGGCCACTTCGCCTGCTTTGAGACGCCGGCTACCTCTCCCCAGATCCAGATCGTCGCCGACTCACGCTCGTCGATCGGCCCGACCAGCGCCCCGCAGATCTACGATTCAGGGCTCAACTGGCTGGTGCGAGAGTCCGGCGGGCGGGTGACGTTCGAAAGCTACCATCCCTTCGCTGGGCTGATGGTCACCGCCAGCAGCCTAGACTTCCGGCGCTATGACTTGTTGTTCCACGAGGAGAATTGGGAACGGATCTGGAACCTGGCGCGAGGCAGCCATTCCGGTTTCCAAATCCCTCATCCACTGCACCAGCTCCTTTTTCTCCCTCCTCTGGCTCGGGAGGCGGGGCTCCTCTTGCACGCCAGCGGGGCGGTCATCGGTGGCAAGGCGTTTGTTTTTGCCGGCCACTCGGGAGACGGCAAGACCACGCTCTCCAGGTTGCTGGCCGCCGAGGGTCTGGAGCTCTTGAGCGACGAGCGGATTGCCCTCCGAAAGGAAGGAAACGCCTTTCGGGCCTACGGTACCCCGTGGCCGGGCGAGGGCGAGGTCGTATCGCCATCGTCCTACCCGTTGGCCGGGGTCTTCATTCTGAGGAAAGCCCGCCGCCACCGCGTGCTGGCGGGTCGCGGGTCGGTGCTGGCCGCCGAGCTTCTTTCACGAGCCATCGTTCCCTATTACTTCCGCCGGGAGACCGAGAGCATCCTCGGAGTGGTTCACGATCTCGCCACCTCGATCCCGATTCGCGAGCTGGAGTTCTCCCTCTCGGGCGGACTGATCCCTCTTCTGGCGCGAGCCGCCTAACGAGAACGACGAGAACGCCGTCCGAAACCCTGCCGCAAACGATCTCCCCGACGTAAGATCTTGGCTTGACAAGAAGAACCGGCTCCCTTATATCTCGCGGTGAGCTCTATCAAACCGGATTGACTGTCGCGGGTGCGTTAGACCTGCCTTCAGGTCGTCTGGATTCTCGCCAGAGCGTAGGAGAGGAAAGACTCAGCGGAAGGAGAGCGACATGGAACAGACCCGTGTGCTCATCATGGGGGCCGCCGGGAGGGATTTCCATAACTTCAACGTTCGATACCGGGAGGACCCCGGCTCTCGAGTCGTCGCCTTCACCGCGGCCCAGATCCCGAATATCGAAGGACGCCGCTATCCCGCCGAACTGGCGGGTTCGAACTACCCCCAGGGAATTCCCATCTATTCCGAGGATGAGCTCACCCATCTCATACGGACGCTAGAAGTAGACGAGGTGGTCTTCGCCTATAGCGACGTGAGCCACAACGACGTGATGCACCGAGCCTCGATGACCATCGCGGCGGGAGCAGATTTCACGCTGCTGGGAGCCAAGAGTACGATGCTGGTGGCGAAGGTGCCGGTCGTCTCCATCTGTGCGGTTCGCACCGGCGCGGGTAAGAGTCAGACGACGCGACGGGTGCGCCATATCCTTGCCGAGAAGGGAAAACGCGTGGTGGTGGTGCGGCACCCCATGCCGTACGGCGATCTCGTCAAGCAGCGGGTGCAGCGGTTCTCGACGCTCCAGGACCTCGACCGCCATGAGTGCACGATCGAGGAGCGGGAAGAGTATGAGCCCCACCTGGTGGAGGGTGCGGTCGTCTACGCGGGAGTCGATTACCAGGAGATCCTGAGGCAGGCGGAGTCGGAATGCGACGTCCTTCTCTGGGATGGAGGGAACAACGATCTTCCTTTTTACCAGCCCACCATCGAGATCGTGGTGACCGATCCGCACCGGGCCGGGCACGAGCTCACCTACCACCCCGGCGAAGCGAATCTACTACGGGCACACGTCGTCATCATCAACAAGATCGACTCCGCCGACAAGGATGCGATTCAGTTATTGCGTAAGAACATTGCCACCGTCAACCCCAAGGCGATGGTGATCGAAGCGGCCTCGCCCCTTTTCGTGGAAGATGGTGAGAAGATTCGAGGAAAAAGAGTACTGGCCATCGAGGACGGTCCTACCATCACCCACGGAGGAATGGCCTTTGGAGCGGCCACCCTGGCCGCCCGCCGGCTGGGCGCGGCGGAGCTGGTGGATCCTCGCCCGCACGCGGTCGGCTCGCTTCGAGACACCTTCCGGAAGTATCCTCACTTGGGGAGCGCTCTGCCGGCGATGGGTTACGGCGAAGGGCAGGTCCGGGATCTGGAGGCGACCATCAACGCCTGCGATGCCGAGATCGTGGTCTTCGCCACTCCCGTCGATCTAAGGCACTTGGTCCGGATCTCCAAGCCGGCGCTGCGGGTTCGCTACGAAATCCAGGAGATCGGGAAGCCCGATCTCGAAGATGCTCTCGCTTCGCTCTAGTCCGATATGAAGGTCCGACACCTCACTTCCATTCGGGACCTGAGCAGCGCGGATGTGACGGAAGTGTTCCGCCTGGCGGCCGACATGAAGCGGTCACCGGACCGTTATACCGGGGCGCTGGCCGGCAAGACGCTGGCCATGATCTTTCAGAAGCCCTCCACCCGGACCCGTGTCTCCTTCGAGGTTGGGATCTATCAACTGGGGGGGATCGGCCTCCACCTGAGCGGTAACGACCTGCAGTTGGGACGGGGCGAGACCATTGCCGACACCGCCCGCGTTCTCTCCCGCTACGTGGACGCGATCATGGCCCGCACCCACGCCCATCAGGACATCGTCGAACTGGCCCGCGACGCCAGCGTGCCGGTCATCAACGGCCTCTCCGATCTGCTGCACCCTTGTCAGGCACTGGCCGACTACTTCACTCTGCTGGAGCACAAGCAGACGCTCCGGGGGAGGAAGATCGCCTACGTTGGCGACGGTAACAACATGTGCCATTCGCTGCTCTACGGGGCCAACAAGGTGGGCATGCACATGGCGGTCGCCACTCCCC
>Ga0214473_10003124_pt1 | contig 20204 bp, 19 predicted proteins | sample RVTome_7_FD_203509 | JGI IMG/M metagenome (GOLD analysis project Ga0214473, IMG submission 203509) | Soil microbial communities from uranium-contaminated site in the Upper Colorado River Basin, Wyoming, United States - RVT98D197 | ecosystem: Environmental > Terrestrial > Soil > Contaminated >... | reverse complement strand
GAAAAGCGTTATGAGTGGGCTCGGCCTCGCTGGTTCGGCAAAATCGGAATAGACAAATGGACGAGACAGCCAAAAGCGCCACCGGGCCGGCGCCGGAACCGACGCCATCCCCAATCAATGTTCGCGGAGCGACACCGGAGATTGTTCCGGACCACACCACGGACGACCTGAAAATCGTCCTTGGTGACTTTGAAGGCCCACTGGATCTGCTATTACACCTGATCCGGCAGGAACAGGTCAGTATCTACGACATACCAGTTGCCAGGATTACTGACGAATACCTTCGCTACCTACAGATGATGCAGGAATTGGACATTGCTGTGGCCGGCGATTTTCTGGTAATGGCTGCTACCCTCATTGAATTGAAGACGAGGATGCTGCTGCCGCGAGATTTTTTTCTCACGGAAGAGGAGGAAGAGGATCCCCGCAAAGACCTGGTGGATCAGCTGTTGGAATACCAGAAATATAAGGCTGCCGCGCAGATGCTCTGGTCGCGCGCTACTGTTGAGCGGGCGATCTTCAAACGCGCGGAGCTGGAGACCGACAAGAACAATCCGGAAGTGGCAGTCGGCGTTTTCGATCTGCTTAAAGTGTTTCAGGAGATCCTCGCCCGGCATAAGGAAGAGGTGCTATTGGAGATTGAGCGGGATGAGATCTCTATGGCCGAAATGTTGGAACGCTTGCGGAATATGGTGCTGTCTGCTGGTGAGTTAAATCTGCGAACTTTTTTTGAGCGCGCGCGATCGCGCCGAGAGCTGGTGCTCGCATTCCTCTCCGTACTCGAGCTTGTACGGACCACTGAAATCCGCCTATTCCAACAAAGCACCTTCGGAGAGATAATTGCCCGCATCGCGAGTTAGATAAGATGAACGAGGACCATCAGCCAGACGTTGCAACGGAGACCCAAGAGACTTTAAACGAGGAAGCCAGCAGAGAGCTCGACGCGCTGGTTGCTCAGGAATTCTCAGAGAGTGCCGGAGCCAATGATGAAGCGGCACCATATGCACTGCAGAGTGCTGCTGAACGCGCTGCCGTCATGGAAGCGCTTATCTTTGTTTCTGACGAGCCCCTAAACGCCAGGACCATTGCTGACGTTTTGCGCGAAGACCGGGACCTCGTCGAGAGTGCGCTTGCAGAACTTGTAAAGGAATTTAACGGACGTAATTCCGGGCTTCAGATGCGTGAAGTTGCGGGCGGGTGGCAGTTTGCCACGCGCCCCGAATACCATGAGCATGTGCGGGCCTTCCTTAGATCCCGCCCCAGCGCAAAGCTTTCGCTTGCTTCACTCGAAACTCTCGCAGTTATCGCTTACAAGCAACCCGTTACCGTGCCGGAAATCCTCGAGATTCGTGGCGTTCAGTCTCCCTCTGCCATTAAGACGCTGCTCGACAAGAAGCTGATTGTGGCGAAGGGAAGAAAAGACACTGTAGGCCGCCCCATGATGTATGGAACATCGAAGGACTTTTTGCTCCAATTTGGCCTGAGGGACCTCTCGGAATTGCCCAGCATTGAAGACGTTGAGGATTTGTCGGGGAGTGTTTAAAGGGGCATAGGGGATTTCGACCCGTGATGTAACGCATGCTGTTTAGCTTGCGCCTCCGTAGACCAATGACCCCGTGATGTAACGCATGCTGTTAGCTTGCGCCTCCGTAGACCAATGACCCCGTGATGTAACGCATGCTGTTAGCTTGCGCCTCTGCACAGCAAGCTGTCAGTATGCGATACAGGTTGCAAGCTAACAGCATGCGTTACACTGAACCGTGAATGATCCACGAAAACACACGAAGCTACACAAAAACAATAAGAAAAGCCAGAAACCAAAGACCAAAGACCGAAGCCCGAATCTTTATGCAAGAACGATTACAAAAATTGATTGCACAAGCTGGCATAGCCTCCCGACGACATGCCGAAGAGTTGATTAAAGCTGGCCAGGTGACAGTCAATGGAAAAGTCGCGAACACACTGGGAACGAAGGCCGACCCCAGGAAAGAACATATCAAGGTAAAAGGGAAATTGATTAATGACCTGCTCGAACGACGTGAAAAGGTATATGTACTGCTGAACAAACCCAAAGGTTACCTTTCGAGTGTGTCCGATGTGGAAGGCCGCCCGCTGGTTACAGAGCTCATCCCGGCGTCGCTGGGAAAACTGCACCCAGTGGGCCGCCTCGACTTCAATACAGAAGGCCTGCTTATCCTGACAAATGATGGCGAGCTTACAAATTTTGTCACTTCGGCTCGCAATCATGTTGAGAAGGTCTACGAAGTAAAAGTGAAGGGTGTACCGTCCGAGGAATTGATCAACCGTCTCAGAAGAGGGATTCTGCTGGAAGACGGTACGCGAACCGCACCGGCGCGGATTAGAAGATTGGAAGAAACGACATCGAATGCCTGGTTTGAAGTAATCTTGCACGAAGGCCGGAATCAGCAGATCCGGCGCATGTTCGATGCAATTGGCCATTCGGTGTTGAAATTGCGCCGCACACGTATCGGTTTCCTGACTATTGGGAACCTGCGTCCCAAACAGTGGCAGCGGCTGACTTCTCAGCAAGTGGCTCGCTTGATGAGACGAAGGAATGCCGGCAGCTCGACAAAAGGACCGCACTTTCGTGCTGCTAGTCACAATTCGGGAGGACCTTAATGTAGAATATTTAGGCCTCGGCATGCGGTTTGTATGAAACAGGCATGCTTGCTTGCGTTCCTTGCCAGGCAGGTATGCCTTTTGTCATGTTCGAAGGAAATTGCAGATGAACTTTGACCTAACGGAAGAACAGCAGCAGATCAAGATGAGTGTGCGCGAGTTTGCTGAGGGAGAGATTGCGCCTCACGTCACGGAGTGGGATGAAACGCAACACTTTCCAGTGGAATTGTTGCCCAAACTTGCAGAACTCGGCTTGATGGGCGTGCTCTTTCCCGAGGAGTATGGCGGCGCCGGAATGGGTTACGTTGAATACGCCACCATTATTGAGGAGCTGTCCCGTGTCGATGGTTCTGTAGGGATTTCAATGGCCGCTCATAACTCACTCTGCTCAAATCATATCTATCAATATGGCAGTGAAGAGCAGAAGAGGAGATTGTTGACGCCATTGGCCCGCGGTGAACACCTCGGAGCCTGGGGCTTGACTGAACCTGGAGCGGGCTCTGACGCTTCCGGCACACAGACCGTGGCAGTGAAGAACGACGGGAACTGGATTGTCAACGGCTCCAAAAACTTCATAACACATGCAATTCACGCCGATACTTGCGTCGCCATGGCTGTCACGGATCGGCAAAAGAGAAGCAAGGGAATATCAGCCTTCGTTTTTGAAAAAGGGATGAAAGGGTTCTCCCCTTCGAAAAAGGAGAACAAGCTCGGTCTCCGCGCTTCGGAAACTGCGAGCGTAGTTTTCGAAGATTGCCTCGTGCCATGTGACAATCTACTTGGCGAAGAGGGGCAAGGTTTTATTAACGCGATGGAGATTCTGGATGGGGGTAGGATTTCAATTGCGGCGTTGGCTGTGGGTATTGCTCAGGGCGCCTACGAGTCAGGATTGCGCTACGCGAAGGAGCGCCACCAGTTTGGTAAGGCGATTGCAGAATTTCAGGCGATTCAATTTAAGCTGGCCGACATGGCTGCACAGATCGACGCAGCCCGGCTGTTGATGTACCGCGCGGCTTGGCTCAAAGACCAGGGCAAGCGAACCACGAAGGAATCATCGATGGCTAAACTCTTCGCCTCCGAAATCAGCGTGAAAGTTTGTGAGGAAGCGATCCAGATTCACGGAGGCTACGGCTATACGAAAGATTATGCCCCTGAGAAATACTGGCGCGACTCCAAACTCTGCACGATAGGAGAAGGCACTTCGGAGATTCAGCGGATCATTATTGCGCGGGAAATTCTGAGACCGCTCGGATAGTCTATTTTTCATGCGGTAGCGCGCTCCCGCCAATCTATTATTGTGGCTGTGCTGACAGAGACCAAACCATTTACTGCTCGTCTGCTAGCGGGCGATCCCCTGTACGTGGCGCGTGCAATCTCCAAAGTGGAGAACGCGACTGATGATGCCGCGGAATTGATGAAGGAGATTTTTCCGCGGACCGGCCGAGGGTTGGTAATTGGAATTACTGGCGCTCCGGGCGCCGGTAAGTCAACACTGGTCGACAAGCTGGCGTTGTTCTATCGACGGCAGGGGGATCGGGTCGGCATCATTGCCGTAGATCCATCCAGCCCGTTTTCGGGAGGCGCCATCCTGGGTGATCGAATTCGGATGCAAACGCTCGGCTTGGACCAGGGAGTCTTTATTCGCTCCATGGCGACACGAGGCAATCTGGGTGGTCTTGCCCGCGCGACTGTGGATGCGGTTTCGATCCTGGATGCTGCGGGCTATTCCAAAATCATAGTTGAGACCGTAGGGGTGGGTCAGGATGAAGTCGAGGTAATCAAAGCCGCTCACGTTTCCGTGGTTGTTTTGGTTCCGGGAATGGGTGACGACATTCAAGCCATAAAAGCCGGAATCATGGAAATAGGAGACATCTTTGTCATCAACAAGGCTGACCGCGACGGCGTTTACACGACCGAGAAGGAGCTTGAGGCGCTGCTTTCGCTTACTAGTCGAGAAGATGGTTGGCGGCCCCTTATAGTAAAAACTGTGGCAATTGAGAATCGTGGCATCGAGGACCTGGCAGCAGCCATCGAACACTATCGGCACTCACAGCTGTTTACCGACCGGGGCACCGAGCGTAGGCGCGCAATAGCTCGCTGGCGAATTCTCGAGCTGCTTCGGGAACGACTTCTTTCGCGAACCCTGGAGTCTGACGCGGCATCTGAGCTTCTCGAGCGTCTGGCCGGCGAAGTTGCAACTCGGCAACTAGATCCCTATTCTGCAGTAGAAGAGATTATCGGAGAATGAAGATTGACCACATAGGAATCGCAACGCAAACACTCAGCGACGCCACCGCCGTATGGCGCGATGCGTTGGGATTCGAAATCATCCATACTGAAGAGGTGGCCGAACAAGGAGTTCGAGTGGCCATGCTCCCGGTAGGCGAAAGCAAGATAGAGTTGCTGGAACCCTTATCGCCGGATTCTCCAGTTGCGCGATTTCTTGAGAAACGCGGTCCTGGAATTCATCACATCGCAATTGCGGTAACAGATATTCACCGTGCGCTCGCTGACTTAAAGAAGAGAGGCGCGCGCCTAATAGATGAAAAGCCACGGGTCGGCGTTAATGGCTGCCTTGTTGCTTTTATTCACCCATCATCAGCTAATGGTGTATTGCTCGAATTAGTGCAGCGCTAAAAGCTTTTTAAGAAAGGAAATAGTTTTGAATTCAGTAACAAAAGCTTGGATTGCTGCTGCTGTCGCAGTAGTTTTTTCACTTGGACTCATTGCCTGGCAGGTTAAAGGCCGGCGCAGTGAAGCAGTAAATCTGAGCGCCGAAGATGTCGCCTTGATTGCCGAAGATCAGCCGCCGCAGTTTCGCACGAGACTGGCATCCGACCCTGCTGCTCGCAAGGAATTCGCAGACGATCTGAGAAAGCTGTTGGCAGTGGCCGAAGAAGCGAGGAGCAAAGGCATTGCCAACTCACCGGAGATGAAGCGACAACTCGAGTTGGCGCGTACAGTTGTAATTGCCCAGTACTACTTCAAGTCCCAGGGCAGTTCCGCGCCGGCTAACGTTTCCGAACAGGAGATCACCGCCTTCTTCAACCAACCCGGCAATCAGGCGAAATTCGATCAGTTCATTCAAGATGCTCAAGCAACGAATCCTCAGTTGAAGGGACGAACCATATCTGATGATCAGATGAATATGGCAAAGCAGCAGCTGGGGCAGATGCTGATTGGAGAGCAGAAGGGCATTGCCGCAGGACTCGACAACACGCCTGGCGTCAAACTGCAGGTTCGCCTTCAGCAATCGCGCCTGATGGCAGTTGAATATGTCGAAAAGCAGCTAGCCGACAAGATGAAGGCAACCGAGGAAGAGGTCAACGCCTATCTTTCGCAGCATCCTGAGATGGACATCAAGCAAAAGCGCTCGCAGGCGGAGGACGTTCTGAAGCGGGTGCGTGGGGGAGAAGATTTTGCCAAACTCGCGCAGCAGTTCTCAACCGATCCTGGAAGTAAGGAGAAGGGCGGAGATCTTGGCTGGTTCGGGCACGGGCAGATGGTCCCGGAATTTGAACAGGCCGCGTTTGCTTTGAAACCCGGTCAGGTTAGTGATCTCGTCGAGACTAAGTATGGCTTTCATATCATCAGGCTCGAGGAACGTCGCAAACAGACCAAGGACGGTAAAGAGGAAGAACAGGTTCATGCCCGGCATATCCTGATTGGCGAAGCGCAGTCAGACAATCCCTTTGCGCCGCCGCAGAATGGTCGTGAGAAGGCGCGCGCCGCAGTCGAACAGGACAAACAGAACAAAATAATTGACGATATTCTTAAGCGTTCTCACGTTACTGTGGCAGAAAACTTCACTGTGAAGATGCCGGAAGCACCGCCGCAAAGTTTCCAATCTGGACCAATGCCGGGAGCAGAAAGCCACGGAGCCGGAGAACCAACGAAGACGAAATGAGGCAGCCATTCCCGCCAATGGTGGCAAGTAGACTCGGCTAGTAGATGCAGTTTGGCAACTATCGCGTAGAGATAATTCCCGACACTGAATTTCGTCTTGACGGTGGGGCGATGTTCGGAGTCGTGCCAAGAAATCTCTGGTCCCGCATGTGCCCACCTGACGAGCAGAACCGAATTCGCATGAACATGAATTGCGTTTTTATCGACTCGGGTTCCGAGCGCGTTCTGATAGAAACTGGTATCGGCGAAAAATGGTCTGTGAAGCAGAGTGACATATATGGAATCAACCGGCAGCGCTCACTGGCTGCGTCCCTACGCGATCTTGCGGCGGTCAGCCCTGAAGAGATCACGATCGTTGTGAATACACATCTTCATTTTGACCACGCCGGTGGCAATACGACTTATGAACGAGCAGAGCGGGCCGTTCCTGCATTTCCGAATGCACGGTACTTCGTCTCGAAGTCGGAGTGGGAACACGCCGAGTCTCCAAACGAACGCGATCGCGCGAGTTACCTATCGGACAATTGGCGTCCACTAAAGGAAAACGGGCAGTTGGAATTGCAGCAGGGGGAATACGAGGTAATTCCCGGTTTGCGCATGGAAACACATGCTGGCCACAACCGCTCGATGCAGTGTTGGAGATTGGAACAAGGTGGACGGGTGATGTTTGGGTTCGCCGATTTGGTTCCGACACGGGCGCACGTGCCGTTTGCCTGGATTATGGGATATGATCTTTTTCCCGTAGAAACTCTCCAGGCGAAAAAGAAACTGCTGCCTCAGGCCATGCGGGAAGATTGGATTTGCCATTTCTACCACGATGCCGAGGCACCGCTGTGCCGTATCGTGGAGGACGCAGGAAAGTTATCTGCCGTTGCCTATGATAATTAGAGCGGTGAAGTGAGAGTTCCAGCATGACAACGAAAATCGGCATTATAGGGGGCAGCGGGCTGTATCAGATGCCGGAGTTGCAGGATGTTGAAGAGATCCACCTTGATACTCCGTTCGGCAGTCCTTCCGACGCCTTCATTGTCGGAACACTTGGCAAAGAGCGGGTTGTTTTTCTGGCACGTCATGGCCGCGGGCACCGTCTTACACCTACCGAACTGCCGTTTCGAGCAAACATTTATGGGCTAAAACTTCTAGGTGTTGAACGCATCCTATCAGCTTCAGCCGTTGGGTCACTCAGGGAGCAATATGCGCCACTGGATATGGTGATACCCGACCAGTTCTTCGATCGCACGCGTGGGCGCGTCAAGGAATCGACTTTCTTTGGAGATGGGATTGTTGCCCACGTGAGCTTTGCTCACCCTGTTTGCAGTGACTTAGGAGACGTGCTCGAAGCGGCTTGCCAAACTGCTGAGGTTAACGTGCATCGTGGTGGTACGTACCTGTGCATGGAGGGCCCGGCATTCTCCACCGTGGCAGAATCTAATGTCTATCGAGGGTGGGGCATGGATGTTATTGGGATGACGAACCTCCAGGAAGCCAAGCTCGCGCGCGAAGCGGAGATTTGTTACGCAACGCTTGCTCTGGTGACTGACTATGATTGTTGGCATCCCGGTCATGACGCAGTTAGCGTAGAAACCGTGATCGAATACTTGAACCGAAACGTTCGTAACGCACAGATGATCATAAAAGCAGTCGTTGCCCGGCTTAGTGATGCAGAACGAAAGTGTAAGTGTGGTTCAGCGCTGAAGAATGCGATCTTTACTGCTCCGGCATTGTGGCCCGAAACAACAAGTAAAAAGCTCGATGCAATAATTGGAAAGTATATTCAATGAGAGGTTGTTATGATAAGAATGCTCTTATCCTGCGGGTTGTTTGTGTTAGTCCTGGGAGTGGTCGCACCGCCTGCTCGGGCGCAGGGTGGGGTGCGCACTGGTCCTGACCCTTCTGTGCTGCGGGACGCGGATCTCGAGAAAGACTCATTACACAACCTGGAGGTTGCCCGCCATTATTTTAAGTTGAAGAAGGCTTATGTAGCTGCCTTAAAACGATGTGAGGAGATTGACGCCGGTAATCCAAACTTTACCAGAATGGATGAGGTACTCTTTATTGCAGGCGAGAGCAGTTTGCGGCTGGCCAACAGCAAGGGCAAGCAGACGTTCAAAGGAAAGACACCTGAGGAGCTGCGAGTTGACGCTCGCGTTTATCTCTCGCGAATCGTGAACGATTATCCAAACAGTTCCTTTCGCAAGCAGGCTGAGCAAGATCTGCTTGTGCTGGGTGGTCCGCTGGCTAAACCGGCAGATGGGCCACCTAAGTAATAACAGATCATTTGACATTTGGCGTTTGACATTTCTAATTTGTCATTTGATTTATGTCAAATGCCAAGTGTCAAATGTTTTCGACCATTACTCGTTAGCTGCAAACTAATCCCATAAGTATCTATGTCCCTTCTGGTAGTTGGTTCGGTGGCGTTTGATTCGGTCGAAACGCCCTTTGGCCGCTGCGAAAAGATGCTTGGCGGCTCGGCATCCCACTTTTCTATCTCAGCCAGTTTCTTCTCTGATGTTCGTGTGGTTGCCGTTGTGGGAGGCGATTTCGGGCACGACGAAATGGCCGTTTTCAACTCGCGTGGAGTTGATACGGCTGATCTGGAGAGAGTTCCCGACGGAAAGACTTTTCGCTGGGGCGGTCGCTATGAGTATGACTTGAATGTGGCCCACACGCTATACACCGAACTGAATGTCTTTGCGGACTTTCAACCAAAACTCTCTTCGCAGTCAAAATCCGCTCGGCTCGTATTCCTCGGGAACATTCAACCCGACCTTCAGCGCGGCGTGCGCGAGCAACTTCCGGGAGCTGAATTGGTAGCTCTTGACACCATGAATCTGTGGATAAACACAGCGCGCCAATCCTTGCTGCGCACGATCGAGGCTGTGGATATCATAATCATCAACGATGCTGAGGCGCGCCAGCTAACCGAAATACCTAATTTGATAAAGGCTGCCAGAGAGATATTGTCGTGGGGCCCAAAGGCATTGATTGTAAAGCGAGGAGAATACGGCGCGGCGCTGTTTACCCGCGAAAATTATTTTGCTATTCCGGCCTATCCGCTGGAGTCAGTCTTTGATCCGACGGGCGCCGGTGATACATTCGCAGGTGGCTTCATGGGTTATCTGGCAAGTCAGGATAATCTCGACGAAGCTGCTATGCGCCGCGCGATGATCTTCGGCTCGGTGATGGCCTCTTTCAATGTGGAGGAGTTTGGTACGGCGCGGGTCCAGCGTTTGACGAACGATGAAATTAATGAACGGTTTAGCGCCTTCAAGCGGATGACCCATTTCGACGAAATTCCGTTCTTGCGTGCCGAGCGTCTGACGTCGTAAAGCAAGCTGTTAGCTTGCGCCTAAGCTTCGGTCTGCATAGTCTGCGTTACAACGGGCGCAAACTGACAGTTTGCGTTACAGATTCAGGGAGGTAAAATGTTCTGTCCTGTTTGCGAGTCTGAATACCGGGCGGGGATCACACAGTGCCCCGATGATGGATCGCAGCTGGTTGAGCAACTCGATGCGAGCACCAGTGTGCACGACTCGAGCGAAGCCCGGTTCGTCCCCCTACACAACCTGGGTTCCCCTGCGGAAGCCGAAATGGTTAATGACATACTGCGTCAAAATGGAGTGCGTTCAGTGGTCCAATCGGGTGGCGCAGACGCTCTCTCACCGCTACTATCGACCACTTCGCCTGGGTCAATAGTGCTGGTTGATGAAAGGGACTTTGATCGGGCCCAGGAGATATATGAGGCGTTTTTTGGACAGGACACCACTCCTCTCACAGGAGCTCGACTCGATGAAGACGAACAGACCGAGGACGAATGAAGACCAGCGTTAGGATTTCCAATCATGAATGTTGAATCTTACGAAGCAATAGCAGTATTTATCACGGCGCCTAATGCAGAGGAAGCGGCTCGTCTGGCGGAGATGCTGGTTGGATCTCAAATCGCCGCCTGTGTGCAGCTGCTGCCGGAAATAGAATCGGTATATCGTTGGCAGGGAAAAGTTGAGCGGCAGAGCGAAGTATTGTTGCTTGTAAAGACCACCGCGGCTATGTTCGAGCAACTGGAACGTGAAGTCCGAGCGTTGCACAGCTATGACACGCCTGAAATTGTAGCCGTTCCGATCACGTTGGGTTCGGCGCCATATTTGGAATGGCTGGCAGGCTGCGTAGGCTCACGCAACGCGGCGTCTGAGTGATCCACCGAATCGCACGAAATGACGCTATGGACCAGCCTCGAAATTACAGGAAAGGTTCTTGGTTCGCGAATTGTCCTGTGATTTAGTGGCTTGAGTGTTGCTAACCTGGTTCGTGGATTTTCGTGTGATTTAGTGGATGGTTTTCCAGGACGCGATACTCGTCACTAATACTCTTGTCAATAGTGCGCAAAGAACTCTGGCTGTCGATGATGATCTGAACCACCTGTGCGGGTGAGTCGGTGACGTGAAGAAGTTGCATGTCCTGCTCCGAGATTTTTCCTTGCCTCATCGCAAAATCACGAATCCAATCCAGCAAGCCTTGCCAGTAAGCTGAACCGTACAGAACCACCGGGAAGTTGCTGATCTTCTGCGTTTGGATGAGTGTGAGCGCTTCGAATAACTCATCAAGCGTGCCAAAGCCTCCCGGGAAGATGATGAACCCGAGGCTATACTTGACAAACATCATCTTGCGCACAAAGAAGTAGCGGAACTTTAACGAGCGAGTCTGGTAGGGATTTGGTCGTTGTTCGAACGGCAATTCGATATTGCATCCAACTGAAAGTCCACCTGCTTCGAAAGCGCCGCGGTTGGCAGCTTCCATGATTCCGGGACCACCGCCGGTGATGACGGCAAAACCATCCCTTGCCAGCAAGGCTGCAGTTTCCTGCGCTGCTTTGTAATCCGGATCGTCGGGGCGGGAACGGGCGGACCCAAATATGGAGACAGCCCGCGTGAGCGTGGCGAGCTCATCAAAGCCCTCGACAAACTCACCCATGATGCGAAAGACCCGCCACGTGTCCGTATGGGTGAATTCATCCGGCCGGGGACTTTCGAGTAGTTGCTCGTCCTCAGTAGCCCGAGGCTTTCGCTCCTCTGGTTCGCCGGTTTGGGCCATTCAGCTTCCTTTAGACGCCCATTATGTTATAGCCACAATCAACGTGGATCACCTCTCCGGTAATTCCGGAGGCAAGGTTGCTGCAGAGAAACAGCACAGTATTACCAACTTCGACCGCCTCGACATTGCGTCGCAGCGGCGCGCGTTCGGCCGCATGTTTTAACATTGTCGAGAAATCGGCAACGCCGCGCGCCGACAGAGTTTGAATAGGGCCCGCACTGATGGCGTTCACGCGAATGTTGCGCGGGCCAAGATCGTGCGCCAGGTAGCGCGTGCTTGCCTCCAACGCAGCCTTGGCTATTCCCATCACGTTGTACCCAGCTACCACTTTTTCCGCGCCATAATAGGTCATTGAGACAATACTTCCTCCTTCCGTCATCAACGGTGCGGCGGCTCGAGAAAGTTGCGTGAGAGAGTAGGCGCTAATATCCAGGGCCGTGAGAAAGGCCTCCCGAGTGGTAGCAAGGAATTCGCCATCCAGCGCTTCTCTGGGCGCATAGGCAATGCTATGAATCAGAAAATCCAATCGACCAAATTGTTCGCGTATCCGGGCGAACGTCTTGTCAACCTCCTCTTGCCTGGTTACATCACAAGGCAACAGCAGTGACCCCGGCATTATTTCTGACGTGAGTGACTCGACGTTCTCTTTCAAGCGTTCACCCTGATACGTGAAGGCCAGCTTGGCCCCCGCCTCATGAAGTGCCTGCGCAGTGGCCCAGGCGATTGAACGCTTGTTGGCGACGCCGAAGATTATCCCAAGTTTGTTTTGGAGCACGTCGAAACCTCGCAATAGTGAGTCTAGAGTCTGGAGTCTAGAGTCTGGAGTTAGCAGAGATTAGTTTTAATTGCTTCACGTGATGAACTTCAGACAAAATCCAATAGTGAGTCTAGAGTCTGGAGTCTAGAGTCTGGAGTTAGCAGAGATTAGTTTTAATTGCTTCACGTGATGAACTTCAGACAAGACTCCAGACTCCACTCTAGACTCCAGACCCCAGACTCCACTCTAGACTCCAGACCCCAGACTCCACTCTAGACTCCAGACTCTAGACTCTAGACTCCAGACTCTAGACTCCAGACTCACTCCAGACTCACTCTAGACTCTAGACTTCACGAATTACGCTGCCGCCGTTTCTGGTTCCGTCGCAATCAACTGCCGGTACTGTCCTGTCTCGACCCATTGCAGAATCTCAGAAACTCGCCACACTGGAAACGGGTGGCTCATTCCGGAAGTGATAACATCTGCCCAGAACCGATCGAGGGCCTTCTCATCGTAATTTTTCTGAAAATCTCGCGCTTGTGCCAGAAACTGGTTGTAGTCGATCCGTGAGGCGAAGGTGCCGCCCGCAAGTTTCATCATTGTGCGGCCAATGACATTTGCGTCCTGAGTGACTAACAGCGCCGCGCGATCGCATGAGAGTTCCGCGCGTCTGGCCCAGGCAAGCAAGGCGCCGCGCATTGATGCGGTCAAAATGTCCTTGACGATCGGAATCAAAGGCGAAGCCACCACCGCAGTTTTCGCTAGAAACTCCAGCAAACGCGCGGCCGTCAGGTAAAGGACATGTTCGGCATGAATGTGCCCGACCTCATGTGCCACAACCGCGAGAACCTCTTCATCCGTTAGCCGCTCAATTAGTTGAGAGTAGAGAACGATAACCGGGCGTTCAACACCGCCCGTAAACGCATTTGCTATGGGGTTCTGCTGGACAAAAAGCTCCGGCATATCCACGCCCAGCGTCGTGCAGGCAATCTGCAATTTCGCGAACAGGTCTGGACACTGTTCGGGAGTGACCTTGATGGCGCTGGCGGTGAAGATAACCCGTATGGCCGATTCGCCCGTGACTGCGAGTAATTTCTTTAGCGCAGAATCAATTCCGGGTATCGCTTTTAGTGCGGCGAGCGCACGATTATCAGCCGGATGGATGTATTGGTTCTTATTTAGGCGCGCAAACTTCTTATGCGGCGCATCTGACAACAGTAAACGGCATCGGCCGCACCGGGCCGGCTCGGTGTTTTCGCGGACCTGATTCCGCTGCCCACAATAGCGACACCTGAGCGTTCCACCACCATTTTTGTTGGTCTCTGTATTGGTCAATGTTTATTCCTTGTGATATTCAATGACCTGCAAGTATCGACGATCCGCAGCCTGAGGGCAACTACCCTGTGCGATGGCCGCAGATCTCTCAATGGCACTTAAGACACTCTAGCACTGCTCGAACTCACGGTGTAATGAGGTCATCAGTACCACCGCTCCTCGGTTCCGTGGTTGTGTGGTGCTTGTTGGGTTGAGTGACTGCGCGCATCGGACTCTTCTCGGAGGGAGTATTAGCAAGCGACAACGTACATCAACGATTGGGCGATTTATTCACAGCTTCGTAGCGGGTGGGTCTCGGCGTGGACGAGCGTGCGTATAATGCAGAGGAACCCACCCGCTACCGCGCGGTGGTACTGACCTCATTACCCTGCAAATCACTGTGCAACGGACAAACGCTCAATGCTTGAAGTGGCGAATGCCGGTGAAGATCATTGCCAGCCCATGCTCATCGGCGGCGTCAACCACTTCTGCGTCGCGCACGGAGCCACCAGGCTGAATAACGGCTGTGATGCCGTATTTTGCCGCCTCATCTATTCCATCCCGAAAGGGAAAGAACGCGTCCGAAGCGAGCACTGAACCCGGAAGCGGCAGTTGAGCCCGCATGGCGCCTAGTTTTACAGAATCTACGCGGGACATCTGGCCGGCGCCAACTCCTACAGTCTGGCCATCGCGAGCGTAGACAATGGCGTTTGATTTGGTGTGTTTCGCAACAATCCAGGCGAAGAGTAGTGAGCGAATCTCTTGCTCATTGGGCTGGCGTTTACTTACAAGCTTCAGTTCTTCGCGCTTTAGCACATGCGTATCGGGTGTTTGCGCGAGCATACCGCCACTAATCTGCCTGTATTCTAACCCTGGGAGAGTTTGCTCTATTGGTTGTGCGCGCAGCACGCGCAGGTTTTTCTTGGACTTCAATATCTCAAGAGCATAAACGTCGAAATCGGGAGCAACGATCACTTCTGTGAAGATCTCAATCACCACGCGCGCAGCGTTGCTGTCAACTACTCGATTGAAGGCTACGATCCCGCCAAAAGCAGAAACGGGATCAGTTTCAAGCGCTTTGCTATAAGCCTCTTCCGTGGTCGCTCCCAGAGCGACGCCGGCCGGGTTAGTATGTTTGATGATGGCACAAGCGTTCTCATCAAAGTCACCGACAAGCTGCCAGGCGGCATCAGCATCGACGTAGTTATTGAAGGACATCTCCTTGCCCGACAATTGTTCTGCGTGTGCCAGACCTCCCTCATCGCCCCCATCGTAAAGAGCTGCTTGCTGATGTGGATTTTCACCGTACCGCAAGTCGCGGATCTTTCTTAGTCTCCACTTCTCGTATGCTGGAAGTTCGAATTCGGAGGAAGACTGAGTTGTTGTTTGCCATGGGAAGCTGCGGCGGATTTCTCTGGTAACTTCAAAGTGCTGGCCATGTGAAGCAGTTGTTGAGAGGAAAGAGGAGATCGTCTCATCGTAAATTGAGGTCAGGCGAAAAGCTTGCTCGGCCAGGAACTCTTTAGTTGTTGCGGACAGCGCACCGTTGTATTTCTGCATCTCGGCAACGATCGCAGGATATGTCTTGAAAGATGTGATCACTGCGACATCTCGGAAGTTTTTTGCTGCCGAGCGGATCATAGCTGGTCCGCCAATGTCTATCTGTTCAACTGCTTCCTCGAGCGTCACCCGAGGCTTCGAGACTGTCTCTTCAAAGGGATAGAGATTGACCACTACCATGTCAATCGGCTCGATCTCGTGTTCGCGCAACGCAGCTTGATGTTCGTCATTATCCCTGAGAGCTAACAAAGCTCCGTGAATCCGCGGGTGCAACGTTTTCACCCGGCCGTCCAGCAGCTCCGGAAAGCCAGTGACATCCGCAACCTCGCGCACAGTAATTTTGTTCTCGCGCAGAAGTTGCGCAGTGCCGCCGGTGCTGATGATCTCAACATTATATTTGGCCAATTCACGAACGAAATCTACAATTCCGGTTTTGTCAAAGACGCTAATCAGTGCGCGCCGGATTTTGCGAAACTCTGGATTTGAAGGTTGACTCATCTTTTTGTCGATACCTCTCGGTGAGACATACAACGGTTTCAGGAAACCCTGGGCGTTGGGTCAACCCATCAAGATACCATCGGCTTGCCAGCTGATGGATTCTATGTGCCAGCCAATTGTTAAGCTCCAAACCTGAAACTCCGTTGCCGTCAGTGGGAGTAACCACGTAGTGGTTGCATGTTTATACTCGCTCTTTAGCTTCCATGCTATAAACATCGAACCACTACGTGGTTCTATAGCTAATTGATTTAGTGTTCACCAAGTTGAAGTACAAACTTATGCGTGCGGTCGAAACCGTATTGTCCGACAGAGTAGACCAGTCCTGCAGGCACTAAACTTATGGATATCTGGTGAGCCTTTGCGTCCCGTGCTTGTTCAGCTGCATAGAAGCCGATTAGGAACTGGCTCTTAAGATCTTCTTCTATAGCTTTAAAGACAGCGCTTAGGTCAGGCCGCCAGTTTGTTTCTAGCTTAGCCCTTTCGCCGATCAGAAAATAACGACCTCCCGTCTTTTCCGCTAGTTCGCGAAAGCCTTTGGTGGCTGTCCGTACAGCCAGACGGCCGTCACGTGGGATGAACAGAGGAATTTGAATGGTATAGAAAGAGATATTGTTTGCCTGGGCCGAATCGATAACCCGGGTTGGTTTAATACGACTCGCGTTGTCGAGCCCGTCGCTGATAAGGATCACGATGCGTCGCTCAGCGCGGTCCCGTTGTAGGGGCTTAAAAGCGTCGACTGCAGCGGCGGCTGCATCGAAGATAGCTGTGCGTGCGTTTGGCCGGGCGACAAAATCAAAAGCGGCTCGCGCTTGTTCGGGGTCCTTACTAAATGGTGCCACTAGCGAGGGTACTTCTGAAAACCGCAAGACCGCTATGCGCGAATCGGTATCGAACTGTCCCAGAAGGGCCACTGCCGTATCGCGCTGCTCGGCTAAGATCTCACGAAGACTTCCCGACTGATCCAATGCGAACAGAATACTAACTTGCTCTGCTCCGGCGGCAAGATACAGTCCCGCAGTAATACCGTCATTGTCTTTCAGTAGGAAATCCTTGACCGAAAGGTTTGTTGCGGCATTTCCCTTCCGGTCTCTGACGCGAATAGGGAAGACTGCAAGGTCAGTATTGACGCGAAGCACGTCATCAGAAGAGGTGGGTTCCTGCGCACGCGAGTACCGGGTTAAAGGCGTTAGGAAAAGAGTGCCGAGAAGGAGCGAGACGCTGCAAGTGAGCCAGACTGCGCGGACCATGCTTTCAGACGCTGGGCGTACGGCTTGTGCCCTGAACTGCGCCAGCATGTGATCGATTTCGGGCTAAAAGAAGAAGCGCCCAAAAAACAGAATGCTCAGAATCACGAGAATAGTGATAACTATGATTTTGACCAAACTCATGGGGAAATCCTCATATTCCGCTGGCAAATAAGCCAAAAACAGGGCCGAAACGCGAATATGTATTGTACGAAGGCAACCCTCTTAGTGTCAACGATTGTATGAGCGGCACTCCCAAAGTATCAACGCCCTAGGCTGACGACAGTACGCAGAAAATTTTAGGTAGATAGAAGTACCTTCTTATGCTGGAGAGGGGAACGAGCAGCTGCGCCACACATCTTCACCCCGTTAGGGGGTAGTCTCCTTCCGCTCCTTCGAACGGCGCAGGGAGGCTTGTGGGCTACGGTGCTATAAACATTCTACCCCCTAACGGGGTTAAGAAAGCACAGACCTGTTATCGGAACATCTATTTGAACCGCAATGCCATCCGGCCACTAAACAGTCTCGGAAAACCCACGTGAGTGCCGCTGAACACGGATTCGAAGTTGTAAAGAAAGAGTTCATTTGTCAGATTTTGAATCGCGAACTGCAGGTTCACCGACAGTCGATCTTTCTGAAACAGATCCGCGCCCACTGAGAAATCCAATATGGTGCGGGGACGAACTCGCCCGCGCTGAAAATCGATCTCGTTGTACAGACGCGGATCAAATCCTTCCGCTACGAAATCCGCGAGAGAAGTATTCGGTTCCACATCGACAGGAACGCCCGAGTCGTAACGGCCGTTGAATATTGCGTATAGACCCGAACGGTGATGATTGTAACTAACCTGAAACTGCAATGAGTTACGTTGATCGTGGTCATTCGCGAACTTGAGTCCTGGCGCGAACAGGTCCGAAGGATCTTCACCGAGAAACAGGCCTCCGTTGATCGGAGTCACACCATACGCCCGCGCGTTTGCGTAAGATGCGAAGCCTCGAAAACCATGAATCTCCGTGGTTTCCAGTCTAAGTTCTTCCCCGGTTACTCTGCCAGACTCAATGGCAATCGGAAAGATCACTCCGGTTTCGAAGAATTGATCCTTATCGGAAAAGTTTTTGATTCGCTTTTGGTAGACTGTAAGGTTCAGACGAAATCTATCCGTTAGGAGTTGTTGTGCGCCAAGCTCGAAGGCGTGTTCTTTGTCAGTAAGAATTGGTAATACATTACTGACCCCTCGAAGCACTTCAATTGGTGAGATAGCCGCGGCCTCGCGAGAGCTGGCCAGCAAGAGGTTCTCTGCGGGTGGTGGTTGAAACAACCGGTTGTAGGATGCTCGCAGTGTCGTTTGGGTTCGAGGAATGTAATAAGCGATGCCCAGTCGCGGGCTTAGAGCCTGGTCCTTAATGAGTAGACGGTAGTTGTCGTAACGTACACCGGCATCCAAGGTGAAATTTTTAAACAGGCTGAATCGATCCTGGATAAATGCACTTAGCGTACGGCCGGTTCTTTCGTCGCTGAAATCAAAAGGGGTTGTCGCGTTAAAGCTATTGATTGGATTCGGCAAAGCATTTCCATCTTCATTAATAAGGTCCGGAAACGCGACAGTTGGATAAAACGTAAAATGCTCATTGACTGGCGTGATGGTTACTTGACCGCCAAACTTGATATTGTGACTGCCTTTAGTAATACCCACCGAACCAATCACCCCATAGTTCTCAAGTTTGCGGTCTTGAAATGCAACTACCGGTGTCGAGAAGGGATTGCTCGTCAAAATAGCTTTGCTCTGGCGGTGAAAGCCGGAGATTTGGGCGATGGCGCTGGTCGAGAATATGTGCTGATAAGTGATGTTTTGAGAATTATCTCGCAGTCGTTGTCGCTGATCTTGTCCGGCTACTTCCTGCCCAAAACGATTGGGCACTTGAAAGTTTGAGCCTCCGAAGGTAATGAGCCCGCGCAAGCTGTTGTTGGTATCAAACTGGTAATCCAGTCTAAAGAAGCCTTTTCCAGTTCTCCCAAAGTTGTGAAAGTTGTCGATTGTCGGAGGGTCAAGGTACCGTTGAGTCGTAGTGGCTGAAAGATTGGCGAGGAAACCGAACTTCTTCGTATGCGTCGAAAAATCGGTCGCAACCTCGCCCGTTGAAAAGCTCCCCCCCGACAGGGAGATGCTTCCCTGTGTTGGTTCTTCCAACCCCGAGCGTGTATTTATATTTATTACGCCAGCAAGCTTGTCGCCAAACTCAGCAGGAATACCGCCCGTGAGTACTTCAACCGTGCGCAGAGTGCGAGCATCCAAGCTGGTGGAGAAGATTGCCGAGAGATTATCGGTAATCGGCACGCCGTCAATTACGTATTGTACTTGCGATTCGGAGCCTCTTGGGTGCAAGCGGCCATTGTCGTCGGTTACAAATCCCGGGGTGGAAGCCACAATGGTTTCGATTGCTTTAGAAGGTGCAGCTCCTAGTGGCCTCTCAAGCACAGTTTGATTGAGGTCTGTATCTGAGGAAGTACGATCGGGCTCCAGCAGTGCTGAGTTGCCAGTCGTAACGGTCACCGATTCTGACGTCGCGCTAATAGCTAATGCCAACTCAAGATTGAGAGGGACTGTGCTCTCCAAATCGATGGCAACCTCAGCTGGTTGAAAGCCGGTAGCCTCAGCCCGCACCCGGTAAGTATTGAACGGAATGTTTGCGAGTTTAAATGCTCCCTGCTCGTCTGTTTTTGTTCGCTGTGTATAGCCGGTCAATGGTTGCAATACAGTGACCTTCGCGTCGGGAACAACGGCGCCGAGAGGATCCTTGACCGTACCTTGAACCGTGCCGATCCGGGCTTGCGCCAACACTGTATATGGCGCGAGACCGAGTGCCATTAATAACACTATTGACTGGAATAAATTGCTGAATGACATGACATGCTCAACTCCTGCTCAACTGGATTGATCGCCCTCTCATCAGCCAAGGCGCGTTAGGAGATCAACTAAGCAGCGGCGTCGGCGAGAGTACGGCGAAACTTCCTATCGTGCGACGTGGCGGACGATCACACGAAAGTATTCAGTGGGATTTAGCTGAAGACAGGAGGAGCACGTCCCGGGCTAGGCGTCTCCGCGGGTGAGTGATGAACTTTATGTGCAGCGCCGGTAAATCCGCAGCGCAGGTGTGTTGGATCTACTGAAGGCCGAACGGTGATGAGAGAAGCCG